>OGMW01000359.1_pt1 | contig 51551 bp, 59 predicted proteins | sample 1573281 | NCBI WGS metagenome assembly OGMW01 (sample SAMEA2581907, study PRJEB24529) | metagenome | biome: Human gut stool | place: China | collected 2011 | reverse complement strand
GCCTGTAGACCAGTTCCCTCATACAAATCATGTAGAGACGGTTGTTTTGATGTCAAGAAAATAAAATCAAGTGCCAGAAAGCGGCGTATTTCCGGGCTTTTTGCGAGGTGAGTGCCATCAGAGCGTCCTTGCGAAAAGATCGGTTTTCTTATATGGAAACATATCTACTAAGCGAATTTTCCAGGCAGCGGAAATTGAGTGGTAGGTTTAGGCTGTGGATTAGATGTCAGGGGTTGTGGCAGTGATATGGATAACAAGGCTGACCGCAGTTCAAGCCACTCGATACTAAGAGACAGACTTGACAGTGGAATAGATATTAAGAATTGGAGGCGTATCTATGTTTAATCCTGGACTAAAAATAGGACAAATTATTAAGAACGCAGATATTGTTGGAATATTCAAATGTGGAAATATGGGAGGTATGCGCCGGTCAAGAACAACAAATACACTTGTTATTGTATCGGATTATACAAAAGGTCTTTATCATGATAAGTGGATTGGCGGGGTTTTACATTATACGGGCATGGGCAAATCAGGCGACCAAGACATTCATTGGGCGCAGAATGCCACATTGGCTGAGTCTAATTATAATGGAGTTGATGTTCATCTGTTTGAAGTTATAGATGCTGGAGAATATATTTACTGCGGAAGAATAGAACTTGTGAGCAAGCCATACACAGATGTGCAGCCCGGTGAAGATGGTAATGATCGAAAAGTATGGATGTTCCCGATAAGGCCTGTACCAGATAATGATGTAAAGAAGCCGCAAATGTTCGTGTTTAAGGATATGGATGACTACGAAAATCGTGGTAAGAATGTTGATGCTGAGTATACAAAAATGATGGCTGCTGCCAAGAAAAAAGGAACAAAGAAGCCTGTATTTGTTGCACCGATTGTTCCGAAACCAGAGCCAAAACCGCAGATGGAAATACCAATCGATATTGTCGGAAGACAGGTGAAACATAAAGCATTTGGCCTTGGCAAGATTACAGCGATTGAAGGAACAACGATAGTCGTTCAGTTTGATAAGGTTGGATTAAAAAAGATGGGGTATGAATTCTGCATGGAAAAGAAGTTGCTGGAGTTTATATAAGGAAGATATGAAAACGATTAGAGTTGTCGCTGCAGTGATTCGTAGCGAAGATAAGATTTTTGCCACAGCGAGAGGATACGGTGAATTTAAGGGCCAATGGGAGTTTCCTGGAGGAAAGATCGAACCTGGGGAAACACCACAAGAAGCCTTAGTAAGGGAAATTCAAGAGGAGCTTGATGTAAAAACCGAAGTTGGCGATTTGATAGACACTATTGAATATGATTACTCATCATTTCATTTAAGTATGGATTGCTTCTGGTGTAATGTTACCGAGGGTGAAATAAAACTCAAAGAAGCAGAGGACGCGCGCTGGCTTAGTAAAGATGAATTATACAGCGTTGACTGGTTGCCAGCCGATATGGAATTGATTGAGAAATTAGAATTATTCAATAAACACTTAAAATAGAGGAGATTAAATGGGTGAGACAAAAGCAAAGTATCATCATTTGATTCCAAGAACATACCTATCTGCATGGGAACACGGGAATGGTACTTTATATATACGTTTTCTTGAGAACAAGGAAAGTGTAGTTGAGCGAAATAAAGATAAAATAGCAGGAATAACAAACTATCATTCGATTGTAGCTGGGATGCCCATCGTAACCAAAGAAGATGCAGATAAAATTTTTGCGTGCCTCGAAGATTTAGAAGTTCATTATGGAGAGGTAGTTGTTTCTGATAATCTTGAATTGAATAAAATTTATTACGACTTTGATAATTGGACGATCCAGAGAAAGGACGGATCTGTTGTAAGTAAGAAAAAACTGAAAGCGGAAATAGAGAAAGTAAAAATACGAGATATAGAAGAATTATGGTCTTTAAAATATGAAGATGCGTGGGGTACAGTTCGTTCAGAACTTGAAAATTCAATATTTAATTCGGCGGACAGAATTATTTCCAATGCTAATAAAGAGTATTTAATGAAATTTTATACGTCGTTAGATTGGAGAAGTATTAAATCTAACATACAGTTTAACGATGCATGGGAGTGGCTTTGCAAGGAAGTTCTTCGCTTAGATGAAATAGACATTCCTGAAGAAGAACGAGAACTTCCTATGCTTGATAATGCTGCAGAAGAAATGAAACATAATTTGTTATTGAAATTTTATCGTCAATATTTAAATGATTCTGGAGTGATATATACACATGCGATGGCAAATTTATCCAATACATCCTTTCATTTTCTTGTTGCAGATGGACCTGAGACATTTAATACCAGTGACAATCCTGTTTTTGTATTTAGAAGGCTGGATGGAAAGCTACAAGGAGTGCTACCTTTGTCGCCTAGAATTTTAATGGCGCAAGGTAGAAATTCAGAACATGATGAAAATTTTTATGTTACTCAAATCACGGATGAAGCAGTAAAAAGATATAATATTGAAATTGAAAAAAATGCAGCGAATTTTGTTGTCCAGCTGAATAACTAAAAAATACCCTCCCGACCAGTGCATGGTCGAGAGGGTTTCGTGCGTCTATGGAGTTATGCATCAACATCGATGCTAACGCCGGATTTTAGTTCGACTGTGATGCGGTCATCCCAGATGGTTATCTGCTTGACCCAGCGTCGCACCAGTAACTCGTCGAACTCGGTGAGGTGGGCGGTCTGCTGGGAGATGTAATCCTGCAGGTCGTTGATTCGTTTTATTTGCTCATCCCTTGTAGCAGTATCGACTATTGTCTGCTGGCGGAGCTCTCGGAGTCTGAAAATCTCATCAGCAATCTCGTCGTAGACTTCTTTGCTCTGGGCTTTCTGGATGAGCTCTTGTTGCAGGGCCATCAGCTTCTCGTCAATGTTCTCAACGGAAGTGGCCTGCGAAGCTCGGATAACCGAAGCGATGTTAAGCTGCAGCTGTGCCTGATAGCTACTTTTGTCTCCAAGCATCTGGTTGATTGCCTTGACGACGGCATCCTGAAGGACCAGCTCATTGATGGTTCGGGCGTGGCATTCCAGTCCGGTGGATTCCAGCCTACTGATGCAGCGCCAGACGATGGACTTGACACCTCGGTTATTCCAGTGGAGCCTGCGGAACATTTCACCACATTCGCCGCAGATGACAATTTGGGAGAAGCAGTGGTTGCAGCTGTAGCTACGTTTCTTGCCGTTGGCGCTGGTCTTGACTACTCGCCTGCGGACCAGTTCTTCCTGAACCTGCAGGTAGATTTCCTTCGGAATAATAGCTTCGTGGTTACCTTCCACATAGTACTGAGGCATGAGGCCGTTGTTCTTGACTCTGGTTTTATTCAAGAAATCGGTGGTGTAAGTCTTCTGGAGAAGAGCATCACCGATGTATTTCTCATTTCGGAGAATCTTGTTGATGGTGCTGGTATGCCACTTAGCTTTGCCTGCTCCGGTGAGAATGCCATCACGCTCCAGACCGGCTGCAATCTTATCCATGCTGAGGCCTTCCAAGTATTCTCGATAAATGCGCTTTACAATTTCCGCTTGTTCCGGGTCGATGACAAGGTTGCCGTCCGCATCCTTTGTGTAACCGAGGAAGCGGTTGTGGTTGATTTGCACTTTGCCTTGCTGATAGCGGAACTGGATGCCCATCTTCACGTTCTGGCTCAAGGATTGTGATTCCTGTTGGGCCAGTGATGCCATGATGGTGATTAGGATTTCTCCTTTGGCATCCATCGTGTTTATGGACTCCTTTTCGAATATGACAGGAATATTCATGTCCTTGAGTTCTCTGATGTATTTCAGACAGTCCAGAGTGTTTCGGGCAAATCGGCTGATGGATTTGGTAATAATCATATCAATTTTACCGGCCTTGCAGTCATCAATCATGCGGTTGAATTCTTCACGCTTTTTTGTGTTGGTGCCGGAGATGCCGTCATCGGCATAGATTCCGGTGAATTCCCAATCCGGGTTCTTCTGAATATATTCTGTATAGTGTTCTACCTGAGCTTCATAGCTGGTAGCCTGCTCATCGCTGTCTGTACTGACACGGCAGTACGCTGCGACTCGGAGCTTCGGTTTTTCTTCTTCCTTCTTGCGAGCGTTACTTCCAACTTGGCGTCTCGCAGGAATCAGCATTACATTTCCCATTATTGACTCTCACTTTCTATGAGGCTGTACAGGTATTCCGCTTGTCTGACGGGGTTATCATGTAAGGCAACACCGTCTTTCATATAAAAGTGGGTAGGTATCTGTATTTCCCTCATTTGTGTTTTCTTATTATTCCGTCCGAGCTTAGTGGCCCGGCGTATACGCTCTTCTTGCGCGTTCTGGTAAGTGTCCTTATCAATGATAGATGGGTAGAAGTCATCACCAAGATAATGGGCTGTTTCCATCAATCGCTTAGCGGTTCCATGATAGGTTGGAATTCCGGCTTCTGCAGCTGCCTTCGATAAGGACATACCACTCAAATAATTCTTATAGAGCTGTCGGAGCTTAGTGGCAGTAGGTTTATCAATGACGGCAGTGCCGTTTTCAATCCGATAGCCAAAGGGTGTGTGCCCCATTTAATCACCAATCCTTTCTGTGAATGTCAGTCCACATTTCATAACAAATCGGATTTCATGTCGGCTTGCTACTTCGATGTGGTCTGCGTAGCTTTCAAAAAGCTCCTCACTGTAGGCCGTAAGCATATCGGCATGAGACACAAAGTGGAGCAATAGGTTTGTTTCCGTAACCTTTGCCGAGTCACCGGTCATGCAGATGGTGATAGCTTCAATATCAGAGCGGTAAGTCTCTGCCTGTAGGAGGAGGGCATTTGTTTCTTGATTGTATAAAATCTGGTCAATATAGCCTTGTGCCATCAGCTTTGTCAGGGTTTCTCGCTGCTCGCTATTCTGGGCCAGAAGAAGCTCCAAGTGTTGAATGCGTTGGATAGCTTCGTCGCCAGAGGAATTTTCAAGGGCTTTCAGATAAGGAGCAAGTATCAGGCGATGTCCGTAGATTAGCTTGTTCAGCATCGTTACGAAAGCGGCCTTTATCTCATCATCTCGGATGTACTTCATGCTACAGGCAGTTGTGTCCTTCAAATGTGTATTGCAGGTCCAAGCTACATATTTATAGGTAGTGCAAGGATGAATCCTGCGCTTAAAGGTGTCTCCACATTCTCCGCAGATGATTTTTCCTGAGAATGCGTAGCGCTGCTGATATTTACCATTGCCTTTTTCGATACCTTTCTCAGAAGCTCTTTGTGCGACCAGTGCATTGGCAGCGTCAAAATCCTCATGGCTGATAATCGCTTCATGGTGGTCTGGAGCCATGTACTGGTCAACCTCACCATAATTGATATGGCGGTTGAAGTTTTCATCCGTATAGGTTTTCTGAAAAATAACATCACCGGTATATTTCTCATTGGCAAGGATAGCTCGAATGGTAGTAGCGGTCCATTTGCTGTTTTTCTTGGACGCAATACCATCTGCATTCAATTCATCAGCAATAGCCTGAGTTCCTTTGCCGGAAAGGACATCAGCGAATATCCTTTTTACAATTTTAGCCTGCTCTAGATTGACGACTATGTTCTCGCCATTCCAATCGTAGCCGTAAGGTGTATAGCTGAGCTTGAAGGTTCCGTTTTGGAAGCGGCGTTTAATGGACCACTTGGCGTTTTCTGAAATGGAAGTGGATTCGCCTTCAGCCATGCTACTGAGAATGGCAAGGAAGAGCTCACTTTCCATTGAGCCGGTGTTTATATTTTCCTTCTCAAAGAAAAGCGGAATATCCAAGCTCTGCAGTTTTCTTACGAGTGCTAAGCAGTCAGTCGTGTTTCGAGAAAAGCGGCTGATAGATTTTGTAATAACAAAGTCGATTTTCTTTGCTTCACAATCTGATATCAAGCGAAGTAACTCCGGACGTTTTTCAGCCTTGGTTCCTGTGATACCTTCATCGAAGTAGAGACCGGCGAACTGCCAATCCTCACGGGAATTGATGTATCGCTCATAATGGGTTTTCTGTGCTTCCAGACTTTCCAGCTGGGCATCACTGCCTGTCGAAACACGGCAGTAGGCAGCAACTCTGAGTTTCTTTTTTATGGTGATGTTATTCTGTGCACCTTCGATTTTTGTTACCTTCTTCACGGTAGTTCACCTCCCTTCGTTAGTGTCACATATTAGCTCTGAAAGCCTTATATATCAACGGATTTCGGGCATAATCTCCACCCAAAATGGAGAGAATGTCTCACGATTTTTCAGCGATAATTTGTTGAACTCTGACAAGGAAATAAGTCCAAGCTCCAACATGTTTTCAGCCACTTTCTGCGCCTGAAAGAAGTTATAATCCTGTTCGATATCGGCCTGCTGGATGGGCTTATGAGCAGCAGAAACCGGAATTGATGTTGTGATATTCTCTTGCATAATTGCCTCCAATCTGAGGAAGTTCCTCACTACTAAATGGAGGCGAGATAGCAGTTTGGCCGAAAAAAGATAAAATTATTTGCCTCCACTATCCACTGGAGAAGAGAGGCCTGTTTTGACGAAAAAATATGAAAAAAGAGGGACTGTAGGAGATAATTCCCACAGACCCTGTGAAAAGGTGTGTCTTATAACTTCTTTGCAAAATCAAGAGAAATCCATCCGGATCCGGATTTGAGCTTGCCCCAGAGGGTAGCGCCTGCTCCCTTGGACTCCTGAACAATGGTAAAGATGCCCTTGCCAGTGAACTGACCGGTTCTGTCGTAGTTGGTACCCGGCCCCTTACGGATATTCAGATTGGCGATGCTGACCTGAACCTTATAGGAAGTATCCTTGGAAGGAGTGAGCGCCGGTGTGGATGCTGCAGGGTAGACAACATTTCCAGAGGCATCAAAAACCTTGTAGCCAGAATTCTCGTCTGCCTTTTTCTTGGCATTGTCCAGTACCTTATAAGCTCCAATCTGACTCTTGGCATCAGACCAAGACTTGCGTACACGGTACATCTGAGTGGTAGGAGCAGTGCTGCCGCTACCAGAAGTAGTTCCAGAAAGCTCTGCGGTAACCTTCGCAGCCAAATCTCCAAGTCTGGCATAGAGCCAGTCACCCGGACAGGACTTATTGGCAAACCATCTGTGAACTGTAAGTACCATCTCATCAGATTTTGGTGAGTAATTCAGAGTCTTATTTTTATCCCCAAGCCAGATAAGTTTCTTCTTGCCATTACGTTTACAGATATCTACGCAAAGCTTAATAAGAATTGCATACACAGTGCTGTTCATAGTATATGGATGTTTCGTATCGGATGCACACTCAATTGTGACGGCCCTTTGGTCATTTGCATTGGAGGACGAACACCAACTGCGGTTCTTCTCCTCAACATACATTCCGACTCTTCCATCGGGTCCGATGCCATAGTTGCAGCTTGCTTGTCTGGAAGTCGGTGTAAAGATATTTCCTAAAGTTTCCATAGAACACTGACCCACTACGCAGTGGGGTGTAATTCTGTCGATGGAATGTGTTCTATGTCCTGAATGGTTCGGACTAAGTTTGGTATAGGATACCAGAGAACTATTGGTGTAAGCCATTTTACTTCTCCTCCTTTTTCGCTCTGTCATGGAGTTGTTCCAACACCATCTTTATTTTCTCCGGCACAGGCAGTCCCAGATGTGCGGCATTTTCCAAAAGGCTGACGCCTTCATTGGAAATATAGAAAAAAATCACCGCTGTCCTCAAGGCACTGCCTGTCCCAATGATGTCTGCATCCAGTATATTTGCAATGCCCACCAACATAAAAATCAGCACTTTGCGGCAGATGCCACGAAAACCGACCTCACTGGAAAGCGTATGATCATTAACGGCACACATAACGCCTGTCACATAGTCCATTGCAGCAAAGGCAATCAGTGCATAAAGCAGTCCGTCACAGCCGCCTAAAAAATATCCGAGCCATCCGCCCAGTGCCGAAATCACAAGCTGAATTACATTCCAAAAATCCTTCATTTTCATTCCTCCCAACTAAAAAAGGCGGTTATTCCGCCTTATATCCGTTCAAGTCATATCCGCGTTCTTTGAGCAAGTCCTTTACAGCCGAAAGCTGTGTTTTCGGCACAGACTTCACGGTTTTATTTTTCTCATCACAGGTTCTTCTTTGGTTAATTACAAGCTGAAAATACATCTCTGTCATTTTAATCTCCTCCCATCAATGTTTCATAAAAGTCTGCCAAGGACTCCATCAACATCAGATTATTCTGTTCCTGCTGTTCATATATATCCGCCTGCATTTCCATAATGGCAAGTTCGGCATCATTCGGCTGATAAACAGGCAATTCTTCCTTTTTTGCGGGAACGGTAAAATATCCGTCTGATACAGAATACTCCACGCCGTTATAAAAACAGGTTTTACAATCCGTAGAGAGTACATATTCTCCTGTTTCCACATCAAATCGTTTCACCGCAAATTTCTCTTTTTCAACAGGTTCCATTACCAAAAGAGAACCATAATGAACCCAGTCCGGCATTTCCTTCGTTTTATACCAGATTTCTGTTTCATTTCTTATTTCAAACATCAAATCACCTTCCTTGATACGTTACATTTACGGAATGAATATAATAGCTTCTTGAACCGGAGCAATACTCCACAAGCTGTACCTGTTCTCCGGCTGTGCAATACATACTGAAGGTTTTGCTTACTGCCGCAGATGTACTCGTTTGAATTGTTCCGATGCTTGGCATAAGAGAAAACAAAGTACTTCCTCGGTCCGAAATATAATCACTCCAAGCCAAGGAGGAAGAATCTGTTTTGCTTACATAACTGACACTGTTCACAGAAGAGGCATCATAAGATGCATTCTGGTCAATGGTTCTGCCTCCGACATAGCTGTAGTTGGTATTGGTTGCATTGTAACAATAAGATGCTGTGGCAGTAATAATTTTTTTAACATCTATATTTGAGGAATAACCTTGTGCATTGGCTGTTACGGTTACTTTATAAATACCACTAACAGGTGCTACAAACTTTGCAATGCAGATATATCTGTCGGAATAAGTGGGTGACGTAATAGATGTGGTGAATATAGTTGTCCCCGTACCTGTTTGGCTTGCCTGCCGTTGGGAAATGAGATAACTCAGCTTTTGGCTCAACACACCTGTACTGCTTGCACTGTTGTTGGTAATGGTGTAGGAACGGATGTTGTCAAGGTATCCTGCTCTTGCCGCTGTCCAAGAGGAAAGCAGTGCATTCAGCTTACTCATAACCGTTCCTGCCGTGGCACTTCCGCCTGTAGCGTTAGATGAGCCAATTAAAGTACCGATGAGATAGCTTAGTTTCTGGCTTATTGTACCGCTTGCATTTGCCGAAGTGCTTGCAGAAGTATTATTGATGACTGTATTTAGCTTTCCGTTTACTGTTTCATCCGTGGAATCAGTTTTCTTTCCAATCAGCTTTTTTAATGTTGCAAATACTGCTGTATCCATGTTTTTCCTCCTTTCAGTTTTGGCTGACAACGCTTGTAATCACATCATCTGTAATGGTTGTTTCCGTTGTGCTGTTTAAAAGTACATGACTGCCGTCAGAATCCCATGCCTTTGTGACACAGCGGATAACCGTATCTCCGATATTAGTGATTCGTTCTGCAATTTTCACTTTATTCAGCACCATGGTTTCCGTAATTACCGTATCCGTAATGTTTGATGTCACCGTTGCCCCAATACGAGAGGCAATGTTGTCAAAGTCAAAAGTCTGTAATTGCGAAATATCATTCAAAACGCCTTGATACCATTCATTGACAGCACTTTGCAGATGAGAAAACTCCACCTGCTGATTGGCAAGCTGTGCATTTGTTTTATTCTCCTGTGCGGAAAACTGGGTATTCATTTTTTCCTGCACTTCATCGCTGAACTGCTGATAGGCTTTACTGTATGCAGTGAAATAGTCGCTTGCCGTAAAGCCTGTTAAGGTACAGTACACACCGATTCTTTCATCTGTGATGTTGTACTGAGTAAGGCTTGTGGCACCGGACGCAACATAGATTGTGGCAAGAGGAATTTCAAAACGGTCAGCGGTCTGTGTGAGGTTTGGTTCGGTCGGATTGGCGGAAGGCGTTCCTTCCAAAACATAAACACCGCACATTCTGTTTACAAAGTCCGCTCTTGCCACCACTCGGTCATATCTGCCATAGTGAACATCTCCTGCCGTAATCAGAATGTTTTCGTCCTCATCATTGGCATAAAATCTGCCGTTAATGAAAAATGCACCTGCCGCAACGGTGATATACATATTTCCGTTTAAGGCTGTTACTTGCAGGCCTGTGGAGTCCGCACCATAAACGCCATTTGAGAACAGCTTGCTGAAATACAGAGCAAACTGCTCACTGGTGTATGTTCTGTCATAGTTTCCGTCACTGTCCACCACGGCATCAAAAGGAAAATAGGTTATACTCATCAAAACACCTCATTTCTTTGTAAAAATCGTGGGAATAGTATCACCGTAGGTAATCTCCATTTCATAAGTCTTTTCATAAAAATGCGTCACCTTCTCAATAGGCTTTGCCAAGGAAAGACTGCTGTCCGTATCCGTTAAAAGCACCGTATCCCCAAGAAAATAGTCCTTGTTATACTGATACTGTTCGGAATTTAAAATTACAAATTCCGCACCTGTTGTTTTGGATTTCTCCTTCAGTCCTTCCAGTAAATCTTCAACGAAACTGCCTTTCTCCACGTACTCTCTGCGAAGCAGTCCTTCTGCATCTGTTTCACCGTAAGCTGTGTAGCTTTCTTCCTCCGTTTCCGTTGGCTCGGTATAAAGATATGCCACATTTTTATAGTCTGAGGTTTCCTCATAAATATCTGTTTCGGAAATGTTGTTGAACTTATCCCCGAAAATCACTGTACTGCTCCTGTCGGAAACAGGGACACAGCAAAACACAAGCTTTTTTTCTTGAATGTCATACTCAAGCCAGAAACCGAAACCGCCGAGCTTGCTGATGAATTTCAAAATACTCAAGCAGTCATTTGCCTCATAGATGCGTTTTACTGTGTTTTTTTGAGACAGTCCAAGTCTTTTAAATGTGAAATTTGGGATTGTGCGTTTCTTGTCTGGTGGAGAAATAAAATTTTCCTGCACAAGTCGGATACAGGCGTCCTCATAGGTTTCACCCACTGGCACTTCAAAGCCTTTGACGCACCGCCAAGAAAGTACAGAAGTAATATGTCTGCCTGTGATTTCGTATTTCCTTAAATCCTTGCTGTCGGTTTTATGCTTGTTTTCTGCCAAGTAAGCGTTATTTCCAACTACAAGAACATCCTCCGTAACCTTTATGTTTTTATAAACCTCGTTATCTGTAAAAGATAACTGAATATCTCCCACATCTCGGATACATTCCGAAAACTGGATACTGCTGTAGGACTGGAGTATGTCCTTCAGCGTAAAATCAGAATAAATGTCAACTCTCATAAATCCTCCTTACAGTACCAACGGATTGTAGTTAAAATAAACTTCCAGATTGGTTACATTTTCCTCCGCACCGTATTCAATCTCATTTTCTCCTACAAAGAACTTGAAAAAACTACTTTTGAGTGCGTTTAAAACAGAAAAATCCTTTTTGCCGTTTTTATAGATAACAGGCTGTTGTTTTGTAAAATCAATAAGCAGCTCATCACCCTTAGTCATTTCCTCTGTAAAATACACACCTTCTCCTGTTTTTCGGTTGATGATATACGGATTTTTTACAGAACCGAAGGAGGATACAAACCGTACCGTCCAACCGCTGTCGGCATCACCTGTGTTATTGATTTTCGTCACAAGCTGTGCCGCCTTTACACCAAAAAGTGTGTATGGTGTAAAGTGCTGAGGAAAAACAAAAGACGGTTTCATACTGGCAAGGTTGTCGGTAACCGTCTGCTCCTTCCAATAAGTGCCGTAGCAGATCAGTTCCGTTTCCAGACTGCCTTTGCCGTTTGTATATGAAAATGTAGGTATGCTTTTCGGATAACAGGAAATAGACTTTGTATATTCTCCGTCAGAATATTTCAATAAGCCTTCCGTTTTGGGATTGAATACACTTTTGATATGCTTTTCAAAAAGGCGGTAGTTGCTGTCAGCCTGAAACACCGCCTTTATGGTGATTTCTCTCGGTTCAAGGTCAAGGTTTTGCAGAGTTTCTCCGTCCTGTCCGCTGTTTTTGTCAGTATAAAAAGAAGCATCCACATCCTCCTCAAATGCTGTCGGTATCAGATTTGATAAAAATGAGATGCTTATGCTTTGGTTTGTTGCCGTATTGGTATAGATTAAGGTTTCGGTGGCTTTCATTTCATCACACTCCCGTAAAGCCAAGCTTTCTGAAGGTTCTTTGCAGTTCCTTCTGTTCCTTCCGTGCGGTGTTTTCCGAGGAATTGTAAAAATTCTGCGTTACGGAAACATTGGTATCTCCGCTTTTATTTGTAGTATTATTCTTATAGGTCTTGTTTTCCTGTGCCGTCAGTACTCGTTCGCCCTTATGAAGTATCGCTTTGTAGCCGTCAAAGGGAACATAGTCCAGACCGCCTGCATGAGAGCCGTCTGCACCGTCATTCATTTCATCATTTGCCGACCGCCAGAAAGCAAGCTTATCCTTCAGCCAGTTGATGGTATCCGTCACCCAGTCCCTCAGACTTCTCCAGATTTCCTTCATGCCGTTCCAAAGACTGCTGAAAGCATTAACGCCTGCATTGTAAAAGGAAGAACCCATGTTTACGAGAGAGGTTACCAGTTCATTGAACTTGTTTACGGCATTTGTTTTGATTTCCGTTACCTTCTGCAAAACCGCTGTTTTAATGGTGTTCCAGACAGAAACAAGCTTAGGATAAAGAACATTTGTGATGAGATTCAGGATACCGTCCTTTAAAACGGTAAACAGACTTAAAATTCCATTTTTCAGAACAGTAACGATATTTGTAATATCACTGCTGATGTTTTTCCAGTTTCCGCTGAGAACATCCGCAAAGAACTGTGTTGCTACAACAATTAAGTTCAGTGCTGTTTCCACAATGACCTTCACGGCGTCCCATACAAAGGAGAAATTCGTCTGTATCTCCGTTAATACGGTACTTAAAATTTCCTTTATGCTGTTCCAGATGATTTGAATGTTGTTGCGAAAATCCTCGTTGTTTTTATATAAATCGGCAATAATCAGTATCAAAGCCGTTACTGCGGCGGCTATGGCGGCGATTGGGGCAATGGGCAAAGCAAGACCTGCGGAGAAGGCAGAAACAGCCGTCACCGCCGTACTGAACATTGGTGCAAGAGAACCAATGCTTGTCATCAGCGTACCCAGAACAACAAGCAAAGGCCCTGCGGAGGCTATAAGTGTACCGATAACCACAATTATTGTCTGTATTCCCATAGGTAAAGAAGAAATCCAGTTACACAGCTTTTGTATACCGCCAGTGACTGCTTCTATGGCAGGGGAAAAGGTATCCAAAATCACACCGCCTAAAACAATAAATGTATTTTTCACCGCATTGACTGCTTTGTTGATTTTAAAACTGTTGGTTTGCAGTTTTTCAAAGGCGCTGTCCGTTGCACCCGAACTCTCTCGCATCTGTGTAAGGGTAGTATTAAAATCATCAGCACTTTCACCTAAAAGAATTAAGCCTGCCTTGCCTGCCTCGGCACTGCTCCATAAATCACCGAAGGAAAGGTTCTGTTCATCTGCGGATTCCTTCAAAACGGAAAGCACATCTGCAAGACTTTCTCCATTTTCCATCAGTTCTGCAAAGCTTTTGCCTGTTCTCTCTTTCAAAATATCGGATACGGTTGTACCGCTTTTCCCAAGTTCATTCAGCATAGAGTTCATGTAGGTGGTACTTTCCGCTGTGGCAACACCATTTGCCGTCATTTTGGCATAGCCCGCACAAAGCTGGTCTAACTGAACATTGCAGGCATTGGCAGTAGGAATTACCTTACCCATTGAGGAGGATAGCTCTGCAACGGTGGTTTTGCCGAGGTTCTGTGTCTGTATCAGCATATCGGAAACATTGGTAACCTCTGATGCCTCCATACCGTAAGCATTCAAAATGGTTGTCAGTACATCCAAAGCCGCACCTGCATCGGCAAAGCCTGCCTTTGCAAGCTTGGTGGAATTGGTTACGAAATTAACCGCATCTCCTGTTTTCTGTCCGGCAGAAATGGCATTGTATACATTGTCTGCGATTTCACTGGCAGAAATGCCTGTCTGAGAAGATAGAGAAAGTATCTGTGAACGCAGTTCATCAAGGGGAACTTCCGTAGTGTCGGCAATGGTGCTGACCTTTGCCATGGCATCCTCGAAATCCACAGCCGATACAGCCGCCGCAGTGCCGATTCCCACAACAGCGGCGGAAAGGGGCATAATTGTTTTGCCTGCGGCTGTCAGCTTTCCGCCTATGTCCTTCATTTTCTCGCCAAATGAATTGATAGCGGCATTGGATTTTGCTGCTTCTTTTTCAAGTTTCTTCAGCTGATTTTCCGTTGAAATCAGTTCTCTGCGGAAGGCATCATACTTTCCTTGGTCGATTTCACCGTTTCGGTACTGCTCCTCAACCTGTTCCTGTGCGTCCTTTAATGTCTGGAGTTTTTTTCTTGTTTCGTCTGCCTTTTCAGTAAGCAGTCTGTATTTTTGTGCCAATAGGTCCGTATTGGACGGGTCAAGCTTTAATGCTTTCTGCACCTCATTCAGCTGTTTCTGTGTTGTGCTGATGGAACGGTTGGCACTGCTCATGGCCTTGCTTAAATCCGTTGTATCTGCACCGATTCTTACAATAATTCCTTTTATGTCATTGGCCATGCGTTCACCTCCTTTATGGTATGAAAAAAGCACCTGCGGCAACAAGTGCTGAAAAACAAAGTTTTATCCAAATACTTCCTTCAATCTTTTTATATCCGGCTTGGTCTGTGTCATCAGATAAGCGTTTTTCAAATACCTTCGTCCTTTTTCGCTTTGCTCACAGTTGAATATAAAGGAATCTCTACGGTATATCAGCCATTCATCAAGCGGGAGTGCTTTCACTTTAGTAATTGGAATATTGCAGTAATCTGCTATCATTTTGTTGCTGTAGCTGTAAATCTCCCAGTGAAATGCCCCATTATCCTCTATGGGATAATAGGGCAGCATTAGTTTGGGTCTTTTTGAATGGAAAGCACAAAGTCCATATATTCATTAGCAATAAAGTCTTGAATTTCCTCCACATCATAGCTTAAAATATCATTTCGGCTTATTTTAAAGCCGCTTTTATTTTGGTTTAAAAGCTGCTGAAATACAGAATAGATGTTTTTAACTGCCTCTGCTTCATCAGCCGACTGCATTTCGGAAATAGCCTCCAACACATATCCGTTTGGCGGAAGGAGAACAATCACCTTTCCGTTTTTCAGCTTTACAGGCAGTGTTTTCTGCTTTGGTTTTGTAAAATCATACATAGCAATTCTCCTTTACTCCGCTGTTACTTCTGCACCGACACCCCAGTTGATTAAAAGCTTATGACCTTTACTGTCAAGCTTTTCCGTTGCCTTAAAATCAAGGTCACAGACAGTCATGCTGTCCTTCTTTCTCTCAAGAGTAAAGCCGCCTTCCAACTGACCGATAATCATGGCAGACATACTTTCATCTGCAGCAGCAAATACAACTGCGTAGTATTTATCCTTAAAGTTTTTAATGCCGCCAATATAAATATTAGAGCTGCTGTCGGTACTGTCTGTGGAAATTTCAGAGTTGGGCGCCATGATACCGAAGGTATCCGGCATAAATGTACCGATACTGCCTTTGATACCAATGTCCTCACCGGATAAAATCTTTCTTGTGATTTCTTCCATATCGTCCTTATAGGTATCAATGGTAGGCGTATAATAAATAGATGCACCGCCGGAAAGATAGCCTTTTCGGTTTTCTTCAATGGCAATCTCCGATATTTTTGGAATGGCACTGCCTTTTTCGTACTCCTTGATATACATATATCCGGAGCCAATGGCAATGTCCTCCGTCTGTTTTTGTGCTGTTTCGGGTATTTTCATATTTTTCACGCTCCAATCTTTTTATAAATGCTGATGGTATAGTAGGTTACAAACAAGTCTGCATCATCAATCCATATAGTTTCCGAGGAAAAAGAGATGCCTGCTGAATTTAGCAAGCCTTCCAGTTTTTCTTCTGAAGTTATATCCTTCTTTTCCGTATAAAGTTCTATGCTGTAATCATAGCGGTACAGGTTGTTTTTGTTGTCACAGCCTTCCGCTTTTTTATTGCTGAGAAAACAGAGAAAAGGCGGTTTTTGGTTATCGGGAAAATGGCTGTAGGCAATGGGAAGTCCTGTTTTATCCAAAAATGCTTTCATTTCTTTTTCATCCATTTTGCAGAACCTCCCTAATTCGCCGTTCCACGTTTTCCTTTGCTTTTTCCTCATTCGGCTTGATATGGGGATAAGCAGGCGTTCTTCCGCCTTTGGTATGCACCTGTTTTTGTCTGCCTTTTGTTGTGCCGACAAAATTTTGATGCCCTTTTTCCAGAAGATGTGTCAGATAACCCTGTGTGTTATAAACCTCGTACTGCACATAGCCACTGCGAGATGTTTTCTTTATTTTCCAGCCACGAGAGTATTTTTTATTTCCCATTCGCTTGCCTTTTGGACTGTCTTTTTTCAGATTTTCTTTCAGTGTTTCACTTTCTTCCTTGCAGACCTCGGCTATTTTCTCTGATGCCTCCTCGGTGTATTGCTTTATGCAGTTTAGGATTTCATTTGTCATTTCCTGTACCGTTACTGTCATAAGAGTCCTCCGATTCCGCTTTTATTTTTACCGTTTTGCTGTCATAGTCCGCAAAGTCAACTTGCACTATGTTGTAGTTTTTTCCTCGGAACATAATACGGTAATCCACAGCGGAAAGTTCTGAAAGCTTTTTGCAAAAACGTACAGTAAAAGATACTGTCTGCTGTTCCTCCGTATCACCTTTCTGTCGTTCCTTTCCGCCTGTAGTCTTAATAGACGCAAAGCAGGAATAAAAATCCTGCCACTGCCGAAGTACATTTCCCACATCGTCTGTTTGTGTATTTCCTTTTTGAATTAAAATCCGCTGATTTAGCTTTGAAATATCCATCAGAATCCTTCCTTTCTGATGCCGAAAAGCAGGGAACGCAGAGAAAGTGTCAGTTCCTTGTAGTTGGCATTTTCTCTGTGTTCATACAGATACGCAACGGCATACATGACGGCTATCTTAGAAGATGGAATCGCACCAAGTTCATCCACAGATAATCTGGCTATATCTGCACAGAGATTCTGCCCGGTTGTGATGAAGTTCTCGATAAGTGCATCATCATCATCAAAGTCCACACGAAGGTAACCCTTCATCTCATCAAGATTTACAATCATTTCTATCACCACCTAATAATCTGTGACACCTTATGACTGGCATTCCCTATATCTATATATAGGCTTTATTTTTTATCCCTATAGAAAAGGATAGTAGATAGCCGTCATAGGGTGTCACACTTAATTATTCTTAACCCTTAGCACTTGCAGTTTCTTCCTTAAGCTTTAAGATTTTTACTGCTTCAGGAAGGATAAGCTTACCATCAACTCTTTCCTTGGCTACATAACCGACCATGCCGTTACCAGCGAAAAGTTCACGCAGTTCTGCAAAAGAACGAGAACCACGATCACCAATGTTGTAGTAGCTATAATCACCGAATGCAATCGCATTTGTAGGTGCGAAAGCAGAAGTGTGAACAGCATAGCCAAGAACTCTGTCAGGTTCTCCTTCCTTGTATGAAGGCTGCCAGATATATGCTCCGTTGTTATCCTTAAGCTTTCTAAGAGAAGCAAGTGTTGCATCATTCATGATGAAAGAAGCTTTTTTACGATAAGGTCTCTTGAGTCCATATACAAGGTCGATAAGGTCATCAGACTTGATTGCGGCTGTAAGTGTTCCAGCAATCTGACCGCCACCGGTCTTAGCAAAAATGCCAGTCGGCTTGCCCTTACCATCTCCGTTAAGGAAGGCATCCTCTTCGGCATTTGCTAAAGCCTTACCGAACTGAGTGATGATGTAGTTTTCAAGACCGAAGGCATTGTCATAAAGCAATTCTTCAGTAACCTTGATTGCTACATGAAGCTTGTAGGCATCAAGATAGATCTGGTCAAATGTTGCATCACCAAAAGATAATGCTCCACCTTCCTCAATCCATGCTGTTGCAGGCTTGGTAGCTGCGATGTTGATTTTGTGCTGACCTGCAGTAGTAATCTTTGTAGCAAGGCTGCGCATGATGTTCTCACCATCAAGCACATCGATAAGTCTGCGGTCATACTCTTCCGGAACAAGGTAGCCACCATCGGCATCTACACCTTCCTGAAGTACATTGCTTACATTACGGAAATTAGAACGCATTGCAGAAAGCATCGCATCCTTGTATGCATCAGAAGCACGACCAGTCTTTGCAGGCTTTTCAGCAGCAGTAACAGGCTTAGAAGTGAGAGGCTTGTTTACCGGCTTGTTAAGCTCTGCCTCCAATGCTTCCTGTCTTTCCAGACGAGTGATTTCCTTGCCAAGGTCAGCGATTTCCTGTTCCATTCTGGAGTAGGTCGCATCGTCCTCGGCAGTAAGAGTACCTTTCTCGGTACGGTGAGAATCAAGAAATGCCTTTGCAGCATTCCATGCAGTGTTGCGCTTTTCACGCAGTTCTAAAATAGTCATAATCGAATACCTCCATTAAATGTGTTGTTTGATTAGGTCAAGACGCTCCATGAGTGTATCTACGGAGCGTTCCGGTGTTTCAGGTTTCTTGATGCGGCACTTGGCAGCCAGCTTATCCATAAGAGAGTTGGTCACTGCCGCACGAGAAAAGAGCATCGGACCAGCAGCGTTATTTTCTACCGGTGTTTCCGCTGGTCTTGTCAGGATTTCATCCGCAAAGCCCATATCAATGGCCGTATGTGCATCCATCCAAGTCTCTGCATCCATGAGATGGGAGAGCTTGGCACGACTCATACCAGTTTTGATTTCGTAGGCATTGATGATGGATTCCTTGACTTCATCCAGCATGGCGATAGCCTTCTGCATCTCAGTGGAGTCGCCCATAGCTGCAGTCATCGGGTTATGAATCATGAGCATGGATACCGGAGATACCAGCACCTTTGTACCTGCCATAGCGATGACGGATGCAGCAGAGGCTGCGATACCATCAATCTTTACGGTGACATTGCCGGGATACTCCATCATCATGTTGTAAATCTGGGCTGCGGCCACACAGTCGCCTCCCGGAGAGTTAATCCAAATGGTGATGTCTCCCTTTTCGGCAAACAGTTCATCTCGAAAGAGCTTAGGTGTGACATCATCGTCAAACCAGCTTTCCTCTGCGATGGTGCCGTTTAGAAACAGCGTCCTCTCCAGTGTCTGCTCCTGCGTCTCCTGATTGGTCACCGTCTGATTCTTCCACTTCCAGAACTTCTTCATCGTTTTCGTCCTCCTTTCCGGCAGCAGTGGTCGCTGCGAATATTCCTGCATCATCCAGCTTGGTCATGTTTCCATTGATGAGATATAAGTCACCACCAAGTTCCGGTGGGATGAGGTCTAGGTTTTCAAGTTCACGGATATCATTTGCGGACATCCAGCCGTTCTGTCTTGCCGTAGCGTAACCGTTCATACGGCTTTGATAATCGCCACGTAAGAGGCCGTCGACATTGAACTTTACAAAATAAGCAGCCTTCTCCGATTCGGATAGAAGGGCACGATTGATGGACTGTTCCCAACGGACAATCCAAGGTTCCAAGGTGTACTTCACAAATTCGAGAGATTGCTGCTCAATATTAGAAAAGCTTGATTTCTCTAGGTCACCGACCATGTGGGGCGGTACTCTAAAGATTCGAGCTATTTCATCAATCTGAAATTTTCTGGTCTCCAAAAACTGTGCTTCATTCGGGGAGATGGAGATAGGCGTATATTTCATGCCTTCTTCCAAAACTGCTACCTTATGAGAATTGTTCCCAGAGAAGCCTTTGGTCCAGCTTTCTCTGACAGCTTCCGGATTTTTTACTGTTCCGGGATACTCTAGAATGCCTCCCGGTGTGGCTCCGTTTGCAAAGAACTTAGCACCATATTCCTCCGTAGCAATGGCAAGACCGATAGCGTTCTTCGCCATAGCGATGGGAGAGTAACCGACCAGACCATCAAAGCCGAGGCCCGGAACATGGAGCACATCCGACGGTTTCAAGATTACGGTTCCATTTTTCATGGTAGGTGCATCGGATTCCTGCATCTGATATTGGTAGTAGAGGTGACCTTTATCGTCACGGTCTACGCTCATTCGATTGGCCATCAGCGGATAGAGAGCGACGACTTCACCCTTGCCATTTCGGATAATCTGCGCATAGGCATTTCCGTAAAGGAGCAGGTGTGTCATCAAGGTCTCTCGGAAGACAAAGGAGGTCATTTCCGGATTTGGCTCATCGTGAATCAGTCGATACAGCGGATGCTTGATAGCTTTTTCCTTGCTGCCGGAGTCGGTGTATTGATAAACATGAATCGGCAGGCCAGCAATAGACTCGGAAAGAATTCTGACGCAAGCGTAGACGGCAGTCATCTGCATGGCACTTCGCTCATTCACCGCTTTACCGGAATTACTGCCACCAAACAGGAAGCGGTAAGCGCTGCCGTTAGTGCTGTTGGTGGGCTTGTCTCTTGAACGGAATAGTCCGCTTAAAATGCTCATAATAATCACACTCCTTCCTAAATTTGAGCAAAAGAAAAGCACCTGCATTTGCAGATGCTTAACCTTAATCACGGTGACTTGCCCTTAAAAAATGGAAATATTTAAGGGAAATATAAAATACTTAATGGTATTATTTCATTCTAAAATAGCAAGTGTTCTTTCCTGAGCCTTCACGTTTTAGTTCACCAGATGCGACTAATTTTCTTAGTGAGCCCTCTATAGAGCTGACGCTAAGCGAAGGGCAAAGCTCACGAATATCCTGCTTTGTGAAGCGACCTATTTTGTGTAAGGTTGCTCGTCTGACTGTTTCGAGAGCTGGCAACTTTGTTTCAACAAGTTCAAAACGTTCTTCGAAATCTTTGTATGCAGCAAGAACAGTACCAAGCAAATACTTGATAAATGGCACTGAGTCCTCTGTCCCTTCATGCCAGCCAATCTGTGCCTGACCAAGTGTGTCGTAATACAGGTCCTTGTTCTTGGCAATCTTAGCTTCCAATGAAATATACTTGCCAACATAAAAGCCATTTCTGTATAACAGAAGTGTTGTAAGCAAACGGCTCATTCGTCCATTTCCATCATTGAACGGATGGATGCAAAGAAAGTCATGAATGAAGATTGGAATTGCAATCAGGGGTTCAACTTCCATATTTCCAATGACACGATTATATTCCTCACATATTCTATCTAAAGCCTGTGGAGTATCGTATGGAGCAAGTGGAGTGAACAGAGTTTCTACATGGCCATCTGGATAGGTGGCACTAATATAGTTTTGTACACTTTTAGTTCTTCCGGCCATAGGATTATTCATGTGGCTATACAATACTTTGTGAAGCTGTAAAATATAATTCTGTGTGATAGGAATTGCATCAAAGCTTTCGTGAATAATATTAAGAACATCGCGATACCCTGCAATTTCCTGCTCATCACGGTTCTTTGGTGTTGTTTTTTCTTCTACAATCTGCTTGATACGAGTGCTTGTTGTAACAATTCCCTCAATTGCGTTTGATGCCTCGGTACTTTGTATTTTAGCAATCTCAACCAGTTTTTCTAATTCTTCAGGACGTTGTTTCAGGTACATTTCCTGTTTACCGGTCTCTTTATAAATTGCTGCAATTAAGCTAAGAACATCTGAATCCCACTTTTGCTTCTTGATTTCAGAGTAATTAAAAGTTCTCATTTCCTTCACCTCCGATTATTTCCCTTAAATATTACCACTAAATAAGGGAAACAGCAACACATTAAGGGAATTTTCCCTTAATAGTATGCGTATTATAAGGTAAAGTATGCAGGGGTTATAGGAATAAGATTCCTCTGTCATCATAGACAGAAGCACCGGTATTATTTCCACAGCGGATCGCACGATCAAGCCCCATAATCGTGGCAACTGCACCGTCGATTTTTTCTGTGGATTTTTCTTTGTCTGCTTTTACATTACCAGCCGGATCAGTGCGGATATAAATGTTGTCCATCATCCAGCGGAGTACTGGATGACCGCCGTGGGCCAGCCTTTGTTCCAGTGTCAGTTTCATGAGTTCTTTTGTCGGAGGAGACATGTCCTTAAAGCCCTGACCGAAAGGGACAACAGTAAAGCCCATACCCTCAAGGTTCTGTACCATCTGGACAGCTCCCCAGCGGTCAAAGGCAATTTCTCGAATATTGAAGCGTTCTCCAAGTCGCTCGATGAATTTCTCAATGTAACCGTAATGGACGACATTTCCTTCGGTGGTCTCCAGAAAGCCTTGTCGTTCCCAGACGTCGTAAGGGACATGGTCTCGTCGGACTCGAAGCTCCAGCGTATCTTCCGGTATCCAAAAATACGGAAGAATGCAGAACTTGTCATCTTCATCCAGTGGAGGAAACACCAAAACAAAAGCAGTGATATCCGTTGTGGAAGAAAGGTCCAGACCACCGTAACAAACACGGCCTTCCAGCGCGTCTTCATCAACCTTGAAGGAGCAAGCATCCCATTTCTCCATTGGCATCCAGCGGACAGCCTGCTTGACCCATTGATTGAGCCTGAGCTGTCTAAAGGAGTTCTCCTCACCGGGATTCTGCTTGGCAGATTCACAGGCAGCTTCGACTTTATCGATACCGACTGTAATACCGAGAGAAGGGTTTGCTTTCTTCCAGACCTCTGGGTCCGTCCAGTCATCGGTTTCATCGGCACCGTAGATGACAGGATAGAAGGTCGGGTCAATCTTTCTGCCTTCTAGGATATCCTTAGCTTTCTGGTGAGTTTCATAGCAGATGCTGTTGGTGTCTGTTCCGGCAGTCGTAATAAGGAAGTAGAGTGGCTGCGTTCTGGCATCACCAGAGCCCTTGGTCATAACATCAAAGAGTTTTCGATTCGGCTGAGTGTGCAGCTCATCAAAAACAACTCCGTGAATGTTGAAGCCGTGTTTGGAGTAGGCTTCTGCGGATAGTACCTGATAGAAGCTGTTGGTCGGTTGGTAGACGATACGCTTCTGGGAAGCGAGGATTTTGATTCGCCTATTCAGTGCAGGACACATACGCACCACATCAGCAGCTACGTCAAAAACGATAGTTGCCTGCTGGCGGTCAGCTGCACATCCATAAACCTCAGCTCGTTCTTCACCATCACCACAGGTAAGGAGCAGGGCGACGGCAGCAGCAAGCTCGGACTTTCCCATTTTCTTAGGAATTTCTACATAGGCAGTATTGAACTGGCGATAGCCATTTGGCTTTAAGGTTCCGAAGATATCTCTGATAATCTGTTCCTGCCAGTCTATGAGCTCAAAGGGTTTACCGGCCCATGTGCCTTTGGTATGGCAGAGACACTCAATAAAATTGACTGCGTAATCCGCCATCTGTTTACTATAGGTGGAGTCCGCAGCCATGAAGCGTGTCGGTGTGTAGTTTTCAAGTTTACGCAAATGTATGCGCCTCCTTTCGTAGAAATGAAAATAGCCGCCTGGTGGCGACGTCTATAACGAGAAACAGCCCCATCCGGGACCGTCCTGCCTGATATTCTTTTCAGGTGGTTAGTTGTGTTCGTTCAGAAGAATGCAAAGCGCCATTTCTGCTTCTTTGCAGGTTGGTTTGATGTCCCAGCCTCTGTCGTAGTTGGCAATCCACTTGCCGTCCATCTTCAGGCTGAGCTTGGAAATCTTACCGCCATTGATGCCGTAGTCTTCACTTGGCTCATCAAAGTGCTTGACCCAGTATTTAACCTTCTTGTATTCTCCGTTCTTTGTTGGGATTCCGATGATTCCTTCTTTCCACATATGTTTGTCCTCCTTGTGTGTTTCTTTCCTTTTGGTAGTACTATATATCACTCTAAAAGCACATAATAGCAAGCTAATTCGGGGCATATAGTACACAAATATCTGAGGAAAAAACTGTGTAATTTATAACGAGGAAAACAGGTCCTGAGACCTGCTTCCTTCGGCAGAAGGCGTTGTTATTTTACCGTCATCTTAATTGCAGGAATGAGGGCGTGTTCGCCGGTCTTCCAATCAGTGTAGCGTGCTTTTACCGTGGTAAGGCCTGCCATGCTGATTCCTTGTTTTTCGAAGGCTGCGAGGGTTTCGATGAGGCTTGAGAAGGTGGAGCTGATGGTGAATTCGGTGATGTCGTTGGCTCTCAAGGTCTGGGCGATTTCTTCGATGTCGTAATCCCAAATGACCTCGTTGAAGTCGATGAGCTCGTTTCCGGTTTCCTTGCTAGTTCTGTAAGCCCAGAATAAGGTTCCGTTGATTCCAAGTTCCTTCAGGCTTCTTGCGTTCTGCTCGATGGCTTCTTCAAATGTTCTGATTTCTTTCATGGTAGGTTCCTCCTAAAAATGTGTTTTCCCTTTTGGTAGTACTATATATCACTCTAAAGGCACATAATAGCAAGTCAATTCGAGCCATATAGTACACAAATATCTGTAGGAAAATCTGTGTATTTTAGTCGTCGATTGGAACCTTTTTGCAGCAGTCAACGCCGTAAATGACGTTGAGTCCTGAGCCATTGTCCCAAGCTACCATGATGCTTCCAGTATCGTCGACACCAATGACGGTGCCACGTGTGCCCACCGGAGGGGCCTGTGCGTCGTCCATCTGGACCAGCTCTACACGGGTGCCTGCTGGATAAAGGCGGCGCTGTCTGACCACCTGTTCCTTACTTGGAAATCGCATGGCCTTCACCTCCTTTGAATGCGCTGTTGCCTGGAAGGTATCTCATTAGGATTTTGCGGTCTGTTTTGTACTCGTCACCAATGAAGCCGAGGCGGAGAAGGAAGCAGCGGAAAGCGTAGCGCTCATTGTCCACCGGCTTTTCAGTAGCGCTTATTCGTTTCTGCTCCTTGCTCATTTTGCAAAGGGCTGCAATCAGTGCACTGTAGGCGTGGACTTCATCCGGTTCAGGAAGTTCTTTGAACCAAGGGAAGGAAATTCTGTCCTCGTTCAATTCAAATTGCAGGTCCTCAATGTGAAGAGCATGCTTGATGAGAGAGCCTTTGGCATCCAGAAGGTTGGTGAGGTTTCCAACTTTGACCTTATCTAGCGGAATAGTAATGGTAAGGCCGGTTTCTTCCGTAGGTGCCGCTTCCTGTACCTCAGCCGGGTGGAAGTCTGTCTCTTCTGGACGATAGCCGCCTGCATCCAAGAGGGTGAGAAGCTCGTCGAATTCTTCCTTGGTCATTGTGTCCGGGCTTTCAATGTTTCCTTCTCGTGTCAGAAGAAGGTCACCAATCTGGTAGCCATAGGAAGGGGCTCTCAGGTATTTCGGTTTGGTGTTCTTGTGCTCGCCAAGCAGGGCTGCCAGCGGCTTTCTTTCGGTTACGTTTAAGATGATATTCATGTAGGTATCCTCCTTTGTTTTGGTAGTACATATATCACTCTGAAGGCACATAATAGCAAGCAATATCGGAGAAAAATATCGACAAATATGTGCCTTCTGAATTGTGTACTCTACCTACTTACAAAAGAGTGGCATCCTCAGCTTTCGGTGCGATTTCATCATAGGAATAGGTCAAGCAATCACGGATGACGGAGACCTTTGCAGAGGAACCGACCTGCTCAATGTAGCGCTTGACGATGACATCGCAGAACTTTTCATCCAGCTCGATGGTATGGCAGATACGGCCGGTCTGTTCACAGGCGATAAGCGTGCTGCCGGAACCACCAAATGGGTCAAGGACCAGAGAATTGGTCATGCTGGAATTCATAATCGGATAAGCCAGAAGAGGGATAGGCTTCATGGTCGGATGGTCGCCGTTCTTCTTAGGCTTATCAAATTCCCAGATAGTCGTTTCCTTGCGTCCGGTATACCACTGATGCTTGCCGGATTTCTTCCACCCGAAGAGGCAAGGTTCATGCATCCACTGGTAAGGGCTACGTCCGAGGACAAGGGACTGCTTTTTCCAGATGCAGCAGCCAGAAAGGTAGAAACCAGCATCAGCAAATGCTCTGCGGAAGTTAAGGCCCTCGGTGTCTGCATGAAAGACGTAGATAGAAGCGTCATCTGCCATTGACTCGTACATGCGAGTGTAGGCATCCAGTAGGAACTGATAGAAAGCACTGTTTTCCATATTGTCGTTCTTAATCTTACCGGCGCTTCCTTCGTAATTGACATTGTACGGAGGGTCCGTCACGACCAGATTTGCCAGCTTACCATTCATCAGAAGCTCATAGGTCTCAGGCCTTGTGGAATCACCACAGACCAGACGGTGGTCACCAAGAAGCCACAGGTCACCAGCCTTGGAGAAGGTAGGTTTTGCAAGCTCAGCATCTACATCGAAGTCATCATCCTGAACACCTTTCTTCGTATCTTCTCTAAACAGGTCCTCCAGTTCTTCCGGCTCAAAACCGGTAAGGGAGACATCGAAGTCTGTACCCTGCAGGTCAGCAATGAGGAGGGCCAACTTGTCGTTATCCCATTCACCACTGATTTTGTTAAGTGCAACATTCAGAGCTTTTTCTTTCTCTTCATCCATTTCGACGATGACGCATTCCACTTCGGTGATACCCATATCGATGAGAACCTTCAGTCTCTGATGACCACCAACGACACGAGAAGTGGTGGCGTTCCAGATGACCGGCTCCACATATCCGAACTGCTCGATGGAGCGTTTCAGTTTTTCATATTCTTTGTCACCGGGCTTCAAATCCTTACGAGGATTATAATCCGCAGGAAGAAGCTGCGAGACGTTTTTCTTTTCAATCTGCATGGTATCCCTCCTTAGAACAATCCCCATTCAGCGAACTTTTCAAATCCGCCGATGGATTTTATATATTCCGCAGCGATAGCCACCAGCTCACTGTAGGGATGACCATCAATGGTGTTATCACCGATAGCGCAGCAGATGGTTACCGGCTCACCAGTTTCCTGAGCTTTTAGGAAAGCGTAGATGTTGAGCGTGACATCTGCCTTTGACAGGTCCTTCCCGTGAAGGCCACCGCCAGTAACGGAGTCAGCCATATCACTTCCGAGCTTTCTGTTGGTAGCACCGCTGTCTACATCAATGCCGCCGGTCCAGTCACCGAGCGGATTGACCTCAGCATGCGGATATTTCTGTTTTAGTTCCGAAGTAGCTGCGTGGCTCTGACAGAGGATGAGTCTTGCTTCATCGAGAATGTACTTTCCATCAAAGGGATAGGCACTGTAGATTTCTCTGGCAATCTTCGAGATTTCCTTCTGTTCCTCTGTAAGCGGCATGCCTTTGAAGATGCTGTTATCACCGCAGCGGATGTCCTTGGCCTGATTCTCAGCAAGGTGGACATCCTGCGGAACAATCTGAATGAACACACGAATGCCGGGAGTAAGACGCTCTACGATAAAAGCGACATCCGTCTTATCGATTGGAGCAGAGGTTTCGATAACGACATGACCGTAGCCATGTCCGATGAGAACCTCGACAGCGATTTTGGGAGCATCATCTGTTTTATAAGCAAGGTCGACAATGGCTCCGGCAATCCTGTCTGCAATCTTATCCGGATGCGCTGGATTTACTTTTTCAATCATAGTTAATTTCCTTTCCGTGCCAGTAGGAGGCGCTCCATCACATCATCCTGTGGAGTAGCGCCATTATATTCGGTGGCACAATTCTCTTTTACAATTTGGTATATCTCCATCCAGAGACGATTGGTCTGGCTCATGAAGTTCTGACTCATGGCCACATAGGGAGACTGGATAGCATTGCCGGTCGTCGGATGTTTTGCAAGGAATCCAAACTCTGTGATAGCTTCCTCACATTGAATCCAACGAGCAACACTCATGGCGTAGCGCTCCAAAAGCTCCGGAGAGACGAGAGCAGCGCAGCCACGTTCATGCAGCCAGTTCCATGTTTTCTTGTAGACATCTGCAGCAACGAGCTTTTTGCCGTTCTTTTGCTTAGCAGATAACATCTTGGATGGTTTGGGCATCGGCTGACCTTCTAAATCGACGGTGCTGTCTGTAAAGTCGATGACAGTCAACTCACGTTTGCCCGGATTTCCCTCAGCGATTCTTTCAGCTAATGGCTTTTTCTTGGCTCCAGCGCCGATACGAGCGCCGCCACGGTTGGTACCGTCCTTAGCCATTTTTTACACCTCCAGTTCAGGGGCCTATATACCCCGTTTGAAATTGCGACTTTGTGCGTGAGACCCCACGCCCGTTCCCCGGTGACTTCACCGTAGAGAAGTGGACCGCCCCTACCGGTTGTGCCAACGGTCGCCGTGTTCCGCATGAATCTTGGCATGGCAGGATTTGCAAAGAGCCATCAAGTTCTCTCTATCATGCGTGCCGCCTTGGGAGAGGGGCTTCACATGGTGTATCTGCTCGGTTGGTGTGTAGACACCATTCTCAAGGCACCTCTCACAAAGAGGGTGGGCAGCAGCATAGCTGTCACGGATACGTTTCCATGCACGTCCGTAGCGACGTTTGGTATTTGGGTCTCGGTCGTACTTCTCGTAGCGTTTGGCTTCCTTCTTTTCATGCTCCGGACAGAAGCGTCCGTCTGTCAGATTAGGGCATCCGGGGTAGGAGCAGGGACGTTTTGGTTTTCTTGGCATCGTATTCCTCCTTCCGTTTGGGTATAAGAAAAGCCCTGCAGGACTCGTCCCACAAGGCTTTCTGCGATTCTCACTTTCGCTAGTATAATAATATCAGAAGAGCTTAGTGTCTTTCTATGTCATTTCATGTCCACCTTCATAGGAAGCCGGAACTTTTACTTCTTCCAGGGCCTTTCCATGAAGTTTGTGAATGTAACGAAGCTCATATCCCATATCAACAGCAATCTGTTCCCATGTGATAAAGCAGAGGTAGCGTTCCTCCAATAGGGTCTGGTATTCGGTATTGCCGACCTGTTTGATAACCTCTACGATTTCCTTCTTTAACGCCACCAGCTCCACGACGTCTTTGCTGATTTCATCCTCCAGCTCGATGATGTCAAGAATGGCGGATTCCATTCGAGAGCCTTCACGGTTAGGGCTCTTTGGCATATCGAAGTAGGACGGTGTGCAACGGGTAGCTAATTCATTTAAGGAATCTATCTGTAACAGTTTGCTTTTGATTCTATTATCCAAGTAGCGTGCTTGAGATAAGTATTCTTTTGCAGTCATTGATTGGTACCTCCGAAAAAATAGATTTCCCTCGGATTGGCACGAATTGTCGTATTTTGTCGAAGATTGTCATAGGTTTGCTTTTACCGCATCGATAAGGGCATTCTGGGTCAGTTCCTTTTTGGAGAGAGCCTTTAAGATGCGCTCATCGATGGTTCCTTTTGTGATGATGTGTTCTATCACCACGGTTCCGGAAGTCTGGCCCTGTCTCCAGAGACGGGCGTTGGTCTGCTGATATAATTCCAGTGACCATGTCAGCCCGAACCAGATGAGAGTGGAACCACCAGCCTGTAGGTTGAGTCCATGACCGGCAGAGGCCGGGTGGATGACTGCGATCGGTATCTTTCCGGCATTCCAGTCGGTGATGTCCTTACTGGATTTTATTTCTCTCACATCGAAGCGTTTCTTGATACGGGAGAGGTCGTGCTTAAACCAGTAAGCCACAAGGACCGGTTTGCCGTTTGCAGATTCGATGATATCTTCCAGAGCATCCAGTTTTCTATCATGGAACTCGATGGTGTCACCGGTATCCGAATAAATAGCTCCGTTGGCAAGCTGGGATAGCTTTCCGGTGAGAGAAGCAGCATTGGCGGCAGTGATTTCTCCATCAGGGAGCTCCAACACCAGCTCCTGCTTCAATTCCTCGTATCGGGTCACTTCATCATCGGATAAATGGACCTCGTATTCGGAGGAGATGAGTTCTGGCATCTTCAGGTGGTCTGTTGATTTCATGGAGATAGTGATATCAGAAATCTGGCCGTAGATGCGTTCCTCTGCATAGGGTTGCGGCTTATAGGAATAGATAATCTGACCATTCCTCTTGTCCGGCACGAAGTAGTTGTTTCGGTACTCGGTAATGAAGCGTCCGAGACGTTTTCCTAAATCCAGCAGTCGGAACTCAGCCCATAAATCCATGAGGCCGTTACTGCTTGGTGTACCGGTTAATCCAATGATTCTCTTAACGCCTGGTCTTACCTTCAGCAGAGACTTGAACCTTTTGGAATTATGATTTTTGAAGGAAGAGAGTTCATCGATTACCACCATATCGTAATCAAACGGAAAGCCGCTGGACTCAATGAGCCATCCGAGGTTTTCACGATTGATGATGGTGATGTCAGCGCCTGCCATCAAAGCTGCTTTTCGCTCCTTGGGTGTTCCAACACAGACTGCATAAGTCAGAAATTTTAAATGCTGCCATTTTTCAATTTCCGCTGGCCATGTATCTCTTGCGACGCGAAGTGGGGCGACCACCAAAATGCGATGAGCCTCGAAGCTATCAAACAGAAGGTCAGCGATGGCAGTCAGGGAGATGACCGTTTTTCCAAGACCCATATCGAGTAGCACTGCAGCTATGGGATGTGTCTCAATATAATCGATGGCGTAGGCCTGATAATCATGAGGTTCGAAGTTCATCAATCATCCCTCCAATCTGCTCGATGCTATCAATCACATACACACGAAAGCCCAGAGAGCGAAGGAGCCTGTGACGTGCTTTTTGCAATGGACGTGGGGATTCTCCCGGCGCCTTTAATTCTGCAAAGGCAAACTTTCCATCAGGTAATAAGATAAGGCGGTCAGGCATCCCTGCGAAAGAGGGAGACACGAACTTCGGTGCGATACCACCAGCCTTTTTTACTGCGGTTGTCAATTTCTTTTCTATCGTTTTTTCTAACATACTTGTCCTCCATCAGGGCGTTAATTTGAAGATGTGCAAGGTGTATCAATGGTATTTTCCATACTTTTTCTTATTGATATTTTTATAGGACTAAGAAAAGTTTTATATAACACATTGATACACCTTGTCATAAATGGCCTTAATTCATAAAATCCTCATCTGCGCCAGTGTCCTCGCGCAAACGCAATCCCTTAAAGAAACGCTTTCTGCTCACAGTAATTCGCTCAAAACCTGCCTTTTCCAGAGCAAAATAGAAGTCAGCTGTACTGCGCACGTATTCGTTATAGTCCAAAGAATAATTACGGTATGCCTGATAAAGAGAAGATGAACTTTCTTTATAGGATGGGTCGACCTCACACTTATCGGTGAGAAAATGACCGAACCAATCGTTCTGACTGCGGTATTCATCAATGGCTTTCTGCACGCATTCCGGCACGGGAATCTGGTAGTCGCTTTCGATGACTTTTTTGGAGCCTTCGAGTATCCAAGCTAAAATGCTGCCACCTGCGTTGTCGTAAAGGTACTCGCTATAATTCTTGATATCGCTGCTGCCGGTAATCTTTGCATTGAACGGGATGACAATCAATCGTCTCCAGATGCCATCATCGGATGCAGAGACACGAGGCAGATGGTTGGTGTAAAGCACCAGCGTGTGGCAGGGCTTGAAGGAGAACGGGTCCTTGTATTTCTTCTCTGCAAAGACATCATCGGTGGAGCAGAGCTGTTTGACGGTAGAATCATTCAGACGAGCACCTTCCTGCATTTCGGCAGCAATGAGGAGCCTTTTACCCTTGACCTCAGCCATTTCTGGTTTGATGTTTCTACGGCATCCAACAGTGAGTGTATCTGCAGAAATGTTACCGGAGTAAAGACCAAGTACTCTGGAGATAGCATTCCAGAAGGTGGACTTACCATTGCGTCCATCACCGTAGGCGATGATAAGTGCCTCCACGTAAACCTTGCCGATGGCGGCCAGACCACAAATCATCTGAACGTAATCGATGAGTTCCTGATTGCCCTGAAAGATGAGGTCAAGGCAGTCCAGCCAAATCTGCATGCCTTTCTGGTTTGGTGAAACGCTGGTAATCTTGGTGATAAAGTCCTCCGGCGAATGCTCTCTGGCACCGGCCATTCCTTTACGCAGGTCATAGGTTGCTTCTGGCGTACACATGGCGAAGCAGTCGGCATCAAGGTCACGAGTCGAGATTTCCAGCATTGGACGAGACTCCTTAAGAGTAGAAGTAATGTTCTTGGAGTCTCTGCGCTTTACAGCAAACTGCTGGTATGCCTTTGCAGCCAGAAATTCCTGATAGGCTTCCATCTGATTTTCGTTCATCAGCTGTTCTGCTTTGTTTTTAGACATGGAGTCAAGCAGAGACTGTGCGCCGGAGTTCTTTAACTTATCGAGTGCTTCGAGCATATCGTTACCAGCTTCCTTCAGCTGCCTTCTGGTAAGCTCGTGAGCCACAGCCTGCGCACCCGGTTCGGATTCCTGCCAGTAATGGTCAGAGTATCGGATGAAGTGGGTGGCTGGAGAATAGCGGAGCTCGCCAGAGAAGTATTTTGCTAACACCTCAGCCTGTCCAACATCGGAGAAGTCTCCCGGTTTGTAACAGGAAGGGTCGTTATATACTTCCGGTGCAATGTAGCCGTCCTGCTGGGAGAGTCTTGCATAAAAGCGTTGGGCACTGTGCCAGATGGTAGCAAGCTCGGATGCCTCCAGTGGAGGTACGCATTTTGCTGATTCTTCAATGAATGCCTGATAAGCCTTGTCGCTGTCTCCGTATTTTTTGATGACACGACCGGCAAAACGGGACATGGTGGCATTGCGGCTTCCTTCAGGAATAGTAGCGCCGTCGTATTGACCGTCCGGTAAATCTTCATCGAACAGGTCCTCATCCAAGAACTCAGTTAGATTCATGCGGCCCGGATAAAGGGCAACATCTGCAGTGGTCGTTCCAAAGAAGAATCGTGCGGCATCCAGTGCCTGTGTATCGAAATACGGGAAGATAGAATTGACCAGCTTCTTCATATCGCTGTAAAGAGAGGCGTCCGATACATATTCGATTGGAAACAGGACATGGAACTTCGGCCTTGCTGCTTTACCGTTTTTCTCACGATTGTTGTAGCGGCTATAGTGGATAGCAAAGCTGACATCCGGAAAGGCTTGCATGATATCGTCAGGGGTGACCCAGTCATCCGGATTCTCGGAGTGGTCGTTATCGCAATCCACAGGAAGGCAGTCGCTGCCGATGAAGTTATCGCCGTTGCGGTAGCTGTTTTTATATTCGGCGCAGACATAGTCGTGGCAGATGGCAGCTTTCAGACTGTCCTCATCTAAAATGACATGCTTATGCGGATAGGAGCAGTTACCGGGATTGCCGGTAACGTCCGCAGAATAAATGGTGAACATTAGTCATACACCTCCTTGGATTCGTCTTCCAGAACCTTGGTGATAAATTTCAAAGCTCGAATCATGGTCTCCAGCTCACAGTCACCACCGAGGCAGACTTCAAAACCGTTACTGCCGCAGCGAGTGGTATAGCTATGAATTTCCATGTCCGTGCAGGCTGCATCCTGAATACGGAAATAGGTGCGGCCACCATGACCGGTATCGCCACCACGATAGCCGGTGGTTCCTGCCTCGACTTCTAAAATGTTGCAGCTGACGACATCTCTGCTATAGGTCGTGATTTCGGTTCCGTCTTTTAATATTCTTGAATTTTCTTTTACTTCGTACATGTGTTAAACCTCCTCAAGATTCTCAGTGAAATAGCGCAGGCGGTAATTCTTCCGCTTGGCTCGTTTGATTTCTGCTTCCATGCCGGAAGAGATATGACTTCCAAAGACCCAGACCTCAGAACACTTGCTCATGATGGCATTTCCGAAGAAAAGACCGAGTTCACGCTCCTTCTGGTCGCTATCATTCAAAAACTGTGGAAACAGCAGGTGTGGTGCGATGGGGATATATCCTTGTTCCACTGCAAAGCGGCTGTAGGCTCTGGCGGCAGCTACGTTCTTTTCGATGTCTCCGGAAAAGGGAGAGCAGATATATACGATTGGTCTGAAAGCACGCAGTGCACGGGTCTCACTTTCGATAGAAGAAAGTGCACTGTAAGCAGTAGGGTCAGGATAGCCTTCGCTGTTGTATTTGCTGATTGACACGTCAGGTTCCTCCTTTCCGGATGGACATAAAAAGGACGCCCATCTCTAATATCCACTGGAGATGAACGTCCCATTTTGACGAAAAACAGAAATGAAATTTTCTATCTCCACTACTAAATGGAGATGAGTTTGCCGTTTGGCCGAAAAAATCTAATCTTTTTTATAAAAAGGTGTCGCATAGCCATCAGCTCTTAAAAGTAGTCCCTTGGCCCAAGGTGGAGTACGCCCCATTTGTTCACAGACTGCATCCAAGGACATGCGATGGTCCGCTTCAATGACCACTTCATCGTGAATGTGCATGACAATGGAGCAGCAGCGGAGTGTCTGCATGGCATAGCAGAGAATATCACGGGCCGTTGCCTGCACGATGTTCTCGACAAATTTCGGGCCATAGGAATCGAGACGCTCCCATTTCTTAGCGGCGCCGACACCTTCATAGGTGATGCACTGACCACCGAACTTATTCGTTCCAATCTTCGGTTTCACATACGCCAGCTTTCTTCCCGATGGGAGAGTAATAAAGAGCATGCCACTCCTGCAGGAGAAGGTCAGACCATAGTCGGACGTGGTGTGCTTGAACTTTACGGCTTCCATGACAGCTCGGTCCACATCCCACCAGAATTTGACGATGTTTGGGTTGGACTGCCTCCATGCATCGACCAGTGGTGGGAGTTCCTCTTCAGTGAGCCCCATATCCAGTGCGCCCATAGCTTTTAAGGCCCCGACCGAACCTCCGTAGCCGAGGGCAAGTTCAGCGATTTTGCCTTTTTGTCTGAGGTGGCCATTGATGCCATGCTTTTCAACAGGGACCTTGAACATCTGGCTGGCAGAGGCACAGTAGATATCTCCGCCTTTGGCAAAGACCTCTTGACGCCACTTCTCACCGGCAAACCATGCGATGACACGGGCTTCGATAGCAGAAAAGTCCGCTACCAGAAATTGCGTTCCTTCTCTTGGAATGAAAGCTGTACGGATGAGCTGGGAAAGTGTATCCGGCACATCTTCGTAGAGAAGCTCCACAGCTTCAAAGTTACCGGAGTGCACCAGAGAGCGAGCCTCTGCAAGGTCCGAAAGATGGTTTTGCGGTAGGTTCTGCAGCTGGATATTGCGACCGGAGAATCTGCCGGTTCGATTGGCACCATAAAACTGGAACATGCCACGGGCACGACCATCAGCGCAAACGGTTTTTTCCATCGCCTGATATTTGCGGACAGATGACTTGGCCAGCTGCTGCCTTAAGGTGAGAACCTGCGAGAGCTTCGGAGGAGCAGACTTTAGGAGCTCTGCTACAGCCTTCTTGCCAAGGGTATCTGTTTCCAAACCATTGTCAGAAAGCCAAGCCTTCATCTGCTGGACGGAGTTAGGATTCTCAAGCTCTGTAATTTCCTTCATGGATTCAGTTAATTCCGTTCTGGAGCGAGTATCCATTTCGATGGCAGCAGCAACAAGCTCCATGTCCAAACGTACACCACGGTCGTTGATTTCTTGGTCCATGTGGTATTCATCCCACACCTGAGCTGGTACCGGAAACTTTGCAAGCCTCTGCTGGATGCCCATTTCGGTCTCCACATCACGGATATTATATTTTTTGAACATGGCCCATTTGTTCGGAGCATGGAAGGGGCGATTCCTTGTACGCTGCCCATTGGTTTTCGTGGGAGCACAAGGCTGGCAGAAGTATTTGATGAGGTCTTTTCCTTCTGAGAGCTTCTGCTTTTCCAGACCCAGAACAGCGCCGACACCTTCCAAGGAGAGTGGGAGTCCCATCGTGGCGGCCCATATCATGGAGCAACGCCAGCTTTCCGGTTCCAGATATTCTCCAGTCGGATAACCTAAGAAGCGAGAGAGGCAGATACGTTCAAAGGTGGCATTGAAGGCCCATTTGATGACAGTTTCATCCTCCAAGGCAAGAAGGATTTCTTTTGGAATCTGTTCACCACAGGCAAGGTCGATAACCTGAACGGGCTGGCTGTCTACACTGTAGGCAAAGAGTAAGATTTCAAAATTGGGAGACTCTACATAACGATAGACACCGGTCTTCTGAAGAGGTACATCGCTGTAGGTCTCGATATCAATACTGAGTGTTTTCATGAGGTTGTCCTTTCTACAAAACAGGCAGCAGAGAAATCCCTGCCGCCTGCCGTGTTACTGTTTATCTTTATTGGATTTGTATTTATTGATGTCACGGCGGATATGGTATACCGCATAGCGGATAAGGTAGAGAATGACTTTCCCTACGTTGTAGATGATGAAACCATATACCGCTACCAAAAAGGTATAGGCGATGACATTGCCAATAAAGAGATTCAATGTTTCTACAAATTCATTCATAGATGGTCTCCTTTTGTCGAAAAATATCGATGGCGGCAGTGAGGGTCACCGCCATCGGGTTGATAGATTACTTAAAGTCCTTCATGCGCTTCTCATGGTATTCGAGGTCACGCTTGTCCTTTTCCTGTTCACGCTTTTCACGCTTGTGGTTATTGATGATGCTTTGAATGATAGAGACCGCAGTAGCAAGTCCCACACAAGCGAAGCAGCCGATACAGATGTTTACAAGAATCGTACTAATCATGATTGCCTCCATAGTTTGTCACCTCCATTAATCAAGGAAATCATCATCGTCATCAGTTGCGAAGTCGGATTCAGCAGATGCCTTACCACCAAGAGGCTCGCCATCACGAATCTTTTGCAGATTGTTAAGGCCGCAGGCGATGCCCTTATTACCAGAGCTGTTGAAAGCATAGAAGCTGATGCTGGCACGACCGTAGACTCCGGAGTAAACCTCAGAACGAGTGAGGATAGGATTGCGGTCTGCATCCACGATGCCCGGAGCAGAAGTGGCGTTGGCATTTACAAAGTAGCTGCCAGCGTATGCGGGGTCATCCGGTCTCTCAAGGTCTCCGTCACGAAGAGGAGTCTTAAGTACGGAAAGCGCCGGTACGGACTTGCCGTTGCCCTTGAGCTTGGATTCGCCTTCACGGTAGGCTGCTTCGATAGCCGCTTCAATCTTAGCGACAGTCTTGGTGTCAGACTTCGGGATAATCAGGCTGACACTGTACTTCGGAGTGCCGCCGTTGATGGATTTTGGTTCCCAGACGTTGGCGTAGCTCCAGCGTGTGTTAGGACCAGTGATAACCTTCATGGGATTTGTCATTTTTACATTCTTACTCATTGTCGTATTCCTCCATAAAATCATTTTTTGCTGTATTCATTGCCGGGCGCTTATCGCTCTCCGGCACAAGAGTGGGTTTGCCTTGTGGCTTTTCGATATAGGCTGCAAGGAGCTCCTCGAAGCGAGACTTACCGAGCAGCTTTTGCATGGCTGTGATACCAAGCAGTTTCTTTTCGTAAGGGTCAAAACCAGCAGCTTCGACAGCGTTCGACACGGCGTCTTCACTGGTATATCTGCGGTTGGAGCGACCCTCGACCAGTTTCCAGCCGGTCCATTCTTTACCGCTGATTGCCTGTTGGAGTGCATACTCCTTGATGTCACCTGCCCAAGAGACCAGCTCGTCGATACGGGAGAGGATGACTTCAATTTCCGAATCCGTGAGCAGTGGCGGCAGCTTGAAATCGTGCTGTGCGAGTAGAAGATTGGCTTCAACTCTGGCTCGGCATTCATGCTTTGCTTTACAGAATCCGCACCATTCACCACACAGGAAGTTTCCGTCCCCGGCAAAGGCAAGGTCTGCGGTAGGCTTCAGAACTTCATCGGCCCACTGATACAAGTCATCCTTGCTGACCTCGTAGGTGGAAACGTTCTGACGTCTAGGCTGGTAGATGGTCATACTAACCGTATCGATGTCGTAGATGTCATCGAAGAGTTCCAGTGCGCCAAGGGCGTAGCACTTCATCTGCGAATTGTTCTCAGCGGATACGAGAATTCCAAGACCGTGTTTATAGTCAATCACGTGCATGGTACCGTCGCTGATGAGAATGGCATCCGAGGTTCCGAAGCCTTGTTCCACCCAGCGAGAGAAGTCCACTCGCTGTTCAATCAGAACAACAGGGTCGGAGCAGGTCTGTTTGGTCTCTTCCAAAAGCTCCATGATGAAGCTGGCATAGCCGGTGGCACAATCCTCCATCTCAGCGTTGTACCAGTCGAGATTCTCGGTAGGGTCTGTAGATTCCATTCCGAGAGCCTTGCGGAGCTTGTACTCACAAAGGGAGTGGGCATCTGTGCCTTCTGCAGCATAGTTGCTGCCTTTATCCTCATAGGTTTCGCAGAGTCTTGCTGACGGTGGGCAGTGGAGCCAGCGGTCAGAAGAGGATGCGGAGAGGATTGCATGTCCTTTAGGTGGCATATTAGAGCACCTCCACTTCCCTAAGCAGGGCTTCATAATGTTTCGGGTCTACGAGTGACAACTTGCTTGCACCGTACTTTTTAAGAAGCTCTCGAATTTCAGCTGTATGCCCGGCACGAGATTTATCAGCCAGAACAGCTCGAACTTCCTCAAGGGTCAATGCAGTTTTTGCAGGAGCAGCAGGGGCTTCTGCTTTTTCGGTAGCTTCGGATGCTCCTCCAAACTGCTGTGCGAGCCAGTTTGCTACATCGTTAATAGCAACGGCAGCATTTCTCAGCTCTTCGATGGTCATAGCCATATCGCTCATTTTTGACATTTTCTGTTCCTCCTTCCTCGGATTGTCTGTGTGCGGCGATGATTCTGAGATTCTTCGCCATTCTTGCGGATACTTGACTGATTGCAGTGAGAGTAGCAATCGCCTCGGCTTCGGTATCCAGGGCGCGGCTGTGGGCCTGAGTCATGTCGTTCACCTCCTGTTCGTGGTGGAGCAGCTTGTTTTCTGCTCCTTACACTCCCTTTTGGAGATGAGCGATGGCTTTTGACGAAGGGAAGGAAGAATTTTTTGAAAAATTTCTGACCGCCGGTTTTGCCAACGGCCAGAGTGCTTGTCTACCTATTAAAAGAAGTCTGGGTATTCCTGAGCCAGCAGCTTCTTTGCTGCCTTGATGCGGGACAGGAACGTGGTGCGAGGAATACCGATTTCCTTGGCGATGGCTTCATCGGAAAGGCCCTGCATACGCAGCTTGCCGATGTTTTCAGCCTCTGGCATCAGGTCAGCGAGACGCTTGAACAGCTGCTCCAACACGATACGGTCGGAAACGAGTTCAGACACGGCCACGCTTTCGTCAGCGATGGTATCCATCAGAACAAGGTCATCATTTTCCTCGCCAATCGGCGCATCCAATGAAGCGATGACGTCAGCGTTGCGGTATTCGCAGGTCAGACAGTCGGCATCGCAGACCCACCATTTATTACGAGGACAGCAGCAAAGGCCACGGCCCTGCATTCTGTGACGGTAGGTGTCATGGAAGCGGGTATGTTCCTGATAGACTTCTTCGGGTACTTCCTGCCAGCGGCGCTGGCTGCGGATGTAGATTCGATGGGTTTCTTTGCTTCGATTTTCATTCTTTGACATAATAAGTTCCTCCGTTTGTCGATGTCTCGAAACGGAGGAACTCTGGTACAGCTGCAAAAGGCGCAATGATAGAACCGCAGTCCTGACGGAATTGCTCCGTTTCGGATTGCAGCGGCCTGCTCACAAGGCAGCTGTAGATATTAAATTGCCTACAATATCTGGTTGAGCCATCATTGATCAGTTGATGCCGGTTATTGTAGTGAGCAGTTTTTTGTCATACTCAGGACTATAGATGATTTTTATTTTAGATCTGCTTCGATGGCGTATAATTCGCTGAATACGTCAGGTAGATCACAGGGATTCAATTCCTCGATGCTATGAGCACCGTATCTTTGAAAAACAGAGTTGACAACAGCCGATCCAACTTGGGAGCTTATGATAGACGCTGATTCTTCAATGCTGATGATGTAGCTGTCTTTTTCGTTGATTGTCATTTTTTTGCCTCCTTCCTCACAGCTCCCTTTCCAGTAGGTGCTGGTGGGTCATTCAGGCTTCACTGGAAAATCCGTGGCCGGTGGATTTATCAGCCTGTCTTTATTATCGCTGATTTCAAATTGGGATTACATGGAGCGGACTTGTAGAAAACTTGTAGATGACTTGTACGACTCAAATAAAAAATCCCACCTACGACTTCTCCAAGTTCAAATGCGGAAAAGTCGTAGGTGGGATTAAAAAATACACAAATCTGTGATATAATAAAATATCGTTTCTAAATTACAGGTACACATTACCTCATAAAGAGGTGCTGTTAGGAGGAAAAAGCATGAGCTACAGCTATAACAAGCTATGGAAACTATTGATAGATAAGGGCATGCTAAAAAAAGACCTCATGGCTAAGACAAAGATTACATCTTCTACAATGGCAAAAATGGGAAGAGGAGAAGCTGTGAGCATGGATGTTCTTGGACGAATCTGCGCAGAGTTGGAATGCAACATCGGAGATATCGTCGATTATGTGAATGAAGAAAAATAATTCCGAGAGGAGGGATTTGTTTATGACGCTTTGTTTTGCAGCACTCATCAAAGTATTAAAAATATGCTCCAAGCCGAAAGTCTACAACAAGACCCTCTGCGGAGCAGTAGCAAAAACAATTGATGAATATTATGGGAATATATTAGAAGCTGATGATGGCACGATAAGCCATCTACTTTCTTGTGATTATAATCTTTCTCCTGAGAATATTGTAGAACCAGCCAAGACAATTGCTTTTTCAAAAATATCGAAGGGGATGACGACATATGTGCTTCCGTTGCTTGACACAGACAAACTTCCTCTTGGGATTCTTGCGCTGCGCAGCATGGCGTTGTCCAGCGTAACTGAATCCGACGCTGTAATCGGTCAGATGAAGCGGTCTACATTGGAAGCGATATCTGTATTCGATCCGGCGGATTTTCTTGCAAATATCTTTCTTTATACGGCAGTTGCTGTGGAAAACAAATCTGGCAAAGATACAATTAACCTTGTGGATCAATCCTTTGTAGAAGGGTTTGAAGCTCAACGTGCATCGATTCGGTTGGAAGCGGATGCGATAATTGAGCCGGTAGAACTTGACCGCACGTTAAAAGACAGTGATTTTGATGCCGTATTCCGCAAAGTGCAGTGCGATGATGATCTTAATTTGAAAAATAAGAGTGGCTTAAATCTATACTATTTGGATATTTCAGATTCCGCATTTGATTACATGGCACTAAATGAATACCTTTTTGATAGTGTTGGTATGTATGTCTATTCCCGGACGCAAATGAAAGAGTTTGAAGACAAGAAAAAGGTCCGGAACATGGGTGCAAAAGCCCTGCGACTGATGAAGGCTAATGGAAAGCCTGATGAAAAGGGTACCGGAAATGAACTCGGTGAAATGCTGCTGTTTGCATTTCTGGAAGATGGATTACACGCACCTAAATTGCTAAGTAAGGTTGAAATAAGCACGACGGCCAGACAGTTCAGCAGCAAAAGTGATTGTGTTCATTTGCTCAAGAGAAAAGTAAATGGAGAGATTAGCTATCAGCTGGTTTTTGGCGCATCGTGCATAAACGGTAATTTTGAAAGTGCAATTGACAGCGCATTTGAAGTACTTGCTGCTATAAAAAACAGGCGGGTAAGAGAACGTCAAATGGTTGATAGCACTCTATTTAATCACACATACGATGATGATACTACAAAGTGGCTTCATCAGATACTGGTACCAAGTAAAACAAGGCAGGCCGCACCTGATATGGCTTTTGGCGTTTTCGTTGGTTATTCGATTGACGTTGAAGCCGATGACAATGATGCCTTTAGAACAGAATGCATAAAACGGATGGAATCTGATATTAAAGCGGCTATTCCATACATTGAGCAAAAGGTTTCTGACCTTAATCTTGGCATGCATTCGTATTATTTCTACTTCCTGCCGTTCAATAACGCAGAGGTAGATAAAAAACTGATTATGGATGAGCTGTTGCTGGGAGGTGTTGATTAAATGAATGACACTACTGGTACACTTGGACATGCGATATTTACTGGCTTAGAGAAGAACGAATACTTAAATGAAATATATGATGCTCTGTTGCATAATGATTTCCTCCGGCTATTTCGCATCGACGATATAGCACAGAAGGAGGTTGACACGGAGGACGCACTAAGGTTTGCTGACCTGCTCTCAAAGTCTGTCAACACTGAGCAGTCAGAGAGGCATCGTTCTCTGGCGCAAGAGATTATTACTCTATTAAATGCGCTGAATCCTGATGATGAAGAAATTCAGTATGTTATGGGGGCGGTTCTTTCAAGCACGAGTAATTACCTTGGCCTTCAGCACAGCGTCCCAGATTTTCAGGAGAATAATGTTCTCGACCGTTTGTCAGATGAAATCAACAGAGATTATCTGCGGATTCCGTCACAACAGGATGGGTATTTTCTTAGATCACAAAAGGCTGTATATGACCACATGACTGAAGATGATTATTTCAGCTATTCCGGCCCTACGTCTATGGGTAAGTCTTTTGTAATGAGGACATTCATCAGGGAGCGTATCAAAATAAGCCCAGACTGCAATTTTGCTATTCTTGTGCCTACAAAGGCTCTTATAAACGAGGTGTCAAAGGAAATAGCTGACAATCTTGGAGAACTCCTGCGGCAGCACGATTATAGGATTATTACTTCAGCCGGAGCAATGATTCTACAGGAAAAGAATGAGCACAGATATGTGTTTGTTATGACGCCTGAACGTATGATGTATCAGCTGATTGGTTTTAAGGACATCCCGATTCACTATCTATTTATAGATGAAGCACAGAATATTTCGGAGAAGGAAGGCCGCAGCGCATTCTATTATCAAGTGGTCGGAATGTTAAATCGATCAGAAGAACGGCCACATATGATATTTGCGTCGCCGCACATTCCTAATCCTGATATTTATTTGGAGCTAATTCCGAGAGATGTTCAGGGTGGCCGGTCGGAAATGACATCGCTGTTTACTCCGGTTAGTCAGGAGAAGTTTTTAATAGATTTACAGGAGAGAAAACTGGGTTACTATAACGGGCTTACGGAAGAACTGCATGCAATTCATTCTTTTGAACCAGACCGAGATTTTCAATCCTTCCTTTCCGAATTGGGTGAAGGAAAGAAAAATCTGATATACTGCAATGCAAAGGCAAAGGTCGTAAAATTTGCACGAGAATATGCTGAGAAGCTCCAGCCGCTGGATGATCCTGATTTGATTGCCCTTGCGGATGAAATACGGGAACAGGTGCATGAGGACTATTATCTTGCGGGTACAGTTGAAAAAGGAGTCGCTTATCATGTCGGTTATCTTCCGACAAGTATCCGATTGCGTATAGAGGAACTCTTTCGCAAACGCGATGGCGGTATTCATACCATTTTTTGTACAAGTACCCTGCTGGAAGGCGTAAATCTTCCTGCAGATAATTTGTTCATTACCGATCACAAAAACGGATCGTATCCGATGTCTGCGGTCGAGTTTCGTAACTTGATTGGACGAGTTGGAAGGATTCAGTACACACTTTATGGAAATGTCTTTCTGGTTTGTCTGGAAGATGACAACAAGACCAAGCCGGAAAATTATGTAACGCTATTGAGGAAGGATGTCGAGCCACAGACGCTTTCGATTGTTTCGATAAGTGATAAAGAAAAGGAATATGTTCTTGAGTGCCTGCGCCAAGGCAAGACGAAACTTGAGAAATTGAACGGTCAGACTATCGAGCAATTTTCGTTAATGCGCAAAGCGGCTAATATCCTTCTAAGAGAGATTATGCTTGATCGCCGTGGCAGGGTCCGCAGGGAATTCGAGGAAAACATGACAGAAAACGATCCTGTATTGATAAAGGAGATGTTTACTGGCAGGAAAAATGAACCGGATGACGACATTAATGTTTCCGTAGATCAGATTGATAAAGTTGTGTCGGCTATTGAGGGTGGGCTGGATTATCCGAAAGTGAATATATACGGCTATGTGGGATTTCAGCCAACATTGGAGTTTCTTGAGGGACTATGTGATGCATTCGACTGGGAAACCTACGAGAGCAGCACACTGGGACGAGTGAATAAGGAAGGAAAGCACTCGAATCTCAGATTCTATGCTACGCTTCTGACTCAGTGGCTTACCGGTAATGGTATCAAGTACATGATTGATCAGGCCATATCGTATAAGCAAGGGAAGAATATTTATGTCAATGGAGAATCAAAGCTATTCGATGATGGAGAAGAACACAGAAACAAGGTGATCGAGGATACGCTTAATAATGTAAATGATATCATTTTGTTCCGGTTATCGAATTACTTTATGCGCTTTTCGACGGAGCTTAAGAAATATCACCATCGTGATTTCTTGACAAATGATTGGTATGAATATGTGGAATATGGGACCACAAATAAGGTGTGTATCCTACTTCAGAAAAATGGCTTTTCACCAGAAACAGCGACTTACATACAGAAGCACGAGGACATATACATTGTTAGAACTGACGAAGGTGTGAAAGTGTCGCTTTCTTTGCTTCAATGTGAGCGGATATCTGTCAGAGAAGAGACAAGGACGGTGCACAACAATATGCCGGAGTTGTTTGACGAATAATAAACCTGTCGGAAGAACAGCAGGCTATATCTCTTTTATAGGAGGAATGATTTTATGGAGTGGACTAAGGATGAAGTCATCAAAAAGATGGAGGAACTTAGAGATAAAGGTTTTATTTCTGTACCAGAAGGTATGTTTAGAAAAGATGATGGGATTGTTGGCCAGATATTAGAACGAGAATTTGGTGTCGCTGAGAATAATCTTCATCTTGCAGATTTGGGCACATACGAGCTCAAAGGAATGAGAAAAAAGAAAAATAAGGCAAGTACATTGACTCTGTTTCACCAAACATCAACAGCAGGATTAACGCCGAATCAAATATTTGATAGGTTTAGCTATGAAAAGCCTTCTCAAAGAGATGGTTCGTTGAAACGAAAACTTTTTACCACCATATATGGAAATAAAGTTAATAGCCTTGGATTTATTCTACGAGGAAATGGAGATGCAAGTATTGATTTGTATTACAGAGATGAGTATTTGGCAACATGGGATTTGACAAGTGGAAACGGGAAAATCAAACAAGTTTTGCTTGCATTGGCTGAAACCAGAGGAACTGCTAATTCCAAAAACGAAGAATTCCATTTTGTAGAAGCGTATATTCTAAGTTCGCCAAAAAACATCTACGATGCAATCGAATCTGGTGCTGTTGTAATGGACCTGTGTATTGACCAGCCAGCGTCAGACTTCAGGAAAAGGGCTCCTCATGATCGAGGACCACACATAAGAATACCTTTAAGAAAGCTAACCAGCTTGTTTGAAAACGTCGAGAAAATTATGTAGGAGGTTATAAAATGAAAGAACGCGATTTAGATTTGCTTAGAATTAGGTTACAGGAAATAAAAGAAATGGGATGGATCCGGAATCAACGCCCCGGCAACGCTGGTGGTGTAGGGAATACTCTGGAAGACCTTCTTGATGTAGCTGAAAATAATCTTCAGTTACCTGATTTTGGCGATTGGGAACTTAAAAGCCAAAGGGCTGAAACAGGCTCACTATTAACACTATTTCATTGCGAGCCAAAACCTCGAAATGCACGGATAGTTCCAAAGATCCTGCTTCCGCTTTATGGGTGGCCGCATCAAGATGCAGGAACTCTTTATCCGATAAACGAAAGAAGTTTCCGTCAAACCATAAATGCCACATCGTGTAGCGACCGTGGATTCAAGGTTAATATTGACTGGAATGCGGAATGTATTTATGTTTCCTTTGACTATCGAATGATTGATGATCGTCATGCTGAGTGGCGTAGTTTCATAAGTGAAGGCGTTGGAAAAGGAGATATTGATCCAAATCCCTATTGGACATTTGGAGATATTTCTCAAAAACTGAGCACAAAGCTCAACAATCTAATGTATGTAAAAGCTGAAACGAAGCATATCTCCGGTTATGAGTGTTTCAAGTATAATGAGATTGAAGCTTACGTTGACCCTACATTAGAGAGGTTCTTGGCTCTTGTTGAATCGGGAGCAATTTATGTCGATTTCGATGCTCGCACAGGACACAATCACGGAACGAAATTCCGAATTAGACCAGCTGCAAAAAATGATTTATATCAGCAGCATATTATCGTTTAAGTAGTTCATTGGCAGGAAAGTTCACAATCAATCCTGTTTGCGTGGGTTGATTTTAGACTGATTTAGTGCTATAATAGTCCTAAAATCAGGACAAAAGGAGACTGACATGGCTAAAGAACTAATTTATCTTGATACATACGCTCTGCAGCAAGATATGCGTATCCGCTTACCGAAATCTATTCTGAATAATCTTCCAGTAGAAAAAGGAACGACAAAATTTTCAATCTATTTAGATCAGGAGAAAAATGAGCTAATATTACGCATTGCAGAATCTTTAAAGGAGGATGCGAAATGAAACACACAATCGCTTGTGGCGATACGCTTGAGTTAATAAAGCAGATCGAGCCTGCTTCAATTGATCTGTTGGTAACATCACCACCATATTGGGCTAAACGCGTCTACAACGGAGATGGAGAGATAGGTTCCGAAGAAACCCCAGAAGCCTACGTGTCAAGGCTTGCCGATTTTTTTGATGAACTGCGTCCGTATTTGAAACCAACAGCTAACGTTTTCATTAATGTTGGCGATACTTACTTCGGATCTGGTGCAGGTGCTTGGAGCAAATATTTAGATAACGATGGAAATGTTACACAGGCTCAAAAGGACCGTAAAGAAAAGTATTTTACAACGAAACCTCTTCAGCCGAAAATCAAACAAAACGGGAAACTTTATCAGAATAAGCAACTTCTTCTCATTCCTTCTCGATTTGCAATTGAAATGCAAGAACGAGGTTGGTTGTTGCGTGATGATATTATTTGGCAAAAGCCAAACAGGATTCCAGCCAGCGTAACTGATCGCTTGAACAATACGTATGAACATGTATTCCATTTTGTTCTAAACAAGAAGTATTTCTTTGACTTAGATGCTATCAAAGTTCTTGGCGCTAATGGTCGCATGAAAAATCCGGGTGACGTTTGGGCTATTAACACTCAACCTTTAACCGGTAATCATACAGCTACATTTCCAGAGCAACTTGTTGAACAGATTGTGCTGTGCGGAAGTCCGAAAGATGGCATAGTGTTTGATCCATTTTTGGGGACGGGCACAACTTGGATTGTAAGTGACCGACTTGGAAGAAATTGTATAGGATTTGAGATCAATCAAGAATTTTTTGATTTTGCACAAAGTAGGTTTAAGGAAAGCAGGGTATCTGAATAATGTCAACTACCGATTTCATAAATATAGATAACGCAAGGCTTTGTGATTGCAAGAAGGGCTTTCTTTCTTGCATCGAAGCCAAAGATTGGATGAAAAATCAAATAGGTGTATGGCAGTTTACATATGAGCCGAGAGACATAAGGGACAAGTCAGTCCATCCTGCCGTATTTCCTATTGCTATGGCTAAAAGAGTCATTGAACAGTTTACTCACAAAGGAGAACTTGTGTTGGACCCTTTTGTTGGGTCTGGAACAACTCTTCTCGCCGCACAAGATTTGGATCGAAATGCAGTAGGATTTGATTTGAAGCAAGAATATGTTGATCTCTCAAATTCACGTGTTGCAGAAGTACCTGATAACTGCCATTGTAAGCAAATTGCAGTTTGTGATGATGCAAGAAATATTGTGAACCGTATTGCGCCGGGCACGGTTAAGCTGGCTTTTACATCACCTCCATATGCCAATATATTGAACAGAGAACGTAAAAATAAAAGTCGTCGTGGTGACTTGCGTGAAAATGAGCAGTTTGGCAAGATTGAGCAATATAGTCAAGATCCTCGTGATTTAGGAACGCTGGATGCGGATGCATTTGAGAGAGAAATATCCGAGATTTTCCGTGAGATGATGCCCGTTTTTCAAGAAAAGGCACATATTCTCATAAATATAACGGATGCATGGATTGATGGGAAGCGAGTGCCTTTGCACATAAACATTATTAATGCAATGCGTGCAGCAGGATATGAATTTAGAAATACGATTATATGGGATCGTCGCAACTTGGTTAATAAAATCGGTATATTTGGTTGGCCGAGCAGTTATATCACTATGGGCACGACTTTTGAATATATTCTCGACTTTACGCTCCCTGCTCCTGCGAAGAAAACACAAGCAAAAGAAAAGAAATCTAATGCGTGATGTAATTTTGAGCAGATAAACGCACAAAAACCGTATTTATTTATAATAGCAGTTGAGCTTCATATTACTGTCAATGTTCCACAGTCTTCGGAGACGATGCAGTGGATTGAAAATCTCTAAGAGAGGAGGCAGTTTGTTTTGGCACAATATACGTGGGAGGAGTTCTACGATAAATTTTATGATTGGTCTGAAAGCACTCAGATCAGCAGGATGTCCGGCCTGACAGACTTTGGTCCTTCCTCTGAGGTTTTTGATGTTGCAACAGAGTATGCTGATCCAAAGATTGCAACTCGCTTTTTAAAGAAAGCGATAAAAGCTGGTGTTAAATTCACTGGTGACGAAATCGTGAATATGATCGACAATGTGACGGAGGAATTTATTCCTGCACTTGTCATGAGCAATTCCGTTCCCTATACAAGAGATGAACTGGAATATGTGGCAGGCTATGTATCCGACGATTTGCTGCACCGACTTGAAGGAGCCAGAGGTATTGAATACACTGATTGGAAGGACTTTTACGAAGCCTACCCATCATGGACAACAGAAGTTTTCAGTGAGCGTGTGAAAAAGCTAAAGACCTTTGGCCCATCCGACGAGGCGTTCAAGGTTTCCAATGAGTTTGTCAAGCCGGATGAAGTTACTGCGTTTATAAAACAGGCTGTGGCCGCTGGAGTGCGTTTTACTCCTGATGAAATCATAGAAATCTCTTATGCCGTTGAGCAGGACTATGTACCGGAGCTTGTCAAACATAATGCTTCCCCGTTCATTGCAGAAGCATTGGAATATTTAGCAAAGTCTCTTCCGGAAGATGAGATAGAAAACGTAATAGATGAATCTAATATTCGATTCAGCCAGTGGGAAGATTTCTACCAATATTACGATGAGTGGGATGAAAAAACGCAAGTTCGCAGAGCTGGCGATATTACCGATTTTGGCTCTGCTGAAGAGGTCTCAGAAGTTATTCAGTGTTTTTTAGATAAAGAGTGTGCTATAGCTTTTACGAAACTTGCGCTTAAAGGTGGAGTAGAGTTTCCGGTAGCTGAAATCAGAGAATTGGTATGTTGTGTTGATAGCTCGCTTCATCGTGATTTGATGAGAGCCAACTCAACAAAATACACTGAAGATGATTTCGATTATTTCTACGGCTTAGTTGAAGACAAAATCATCAAGTACATCGCAAAAGAAGAAAAGGTACCGTATACGCTTCCGTCTGAAATACAGATACAGATGCCGAAGCAGAAGGGACCGGGATTATTCACCGCAATTCTGGCAGGGCTTGGAATGGCGTCACTTTATGATAAGCATGTAAATGGGTCCCATCATAATGGGAGATGCAACGGTGACTGTGCCCATTGTCCTCCACATTACGGATATCGATATGGCCGCTGGTATTACGGACACGACCATGTACATGGCTGTGAGTTCGGTGGTAATCGAGGCAGCGGCAGTATGGACTAAACCAATATAGAATCATGGGAAGTGGATGATAGAGGTGACGAGGAGAAATGATAGCCTATTTGGATACAAATGTATATATAGGTGCTGGATATAAATTTTCAAGTGAAAAGTTTGCCACATTACGTTCCTTGATAGCCAACGGAGATGTGAGCATAATTTACTCTTCAGCGACACAAGGTGAAGTTGAACAGCATATCAATGATGATATCAGAACTGCTGTGACGAAATATAACAGGGTACTTCGCAAGGAACTTTCTGCACTGATGTGTACAGAAGATTTTGCGTTGAACAAAATTGACGAAGCTCATGTTGTGGCTTCTATTAAAGATGCTTTTGCTGATTTCCTTTCATTGGACGGAGTCACTAAAATTGACCTTAATCCGTTAGATGCGGAGCGTTTGATGCAGTCGTACTTTGCTTTAGAAGCACCGTTTGAAACGAAAAAACCACATGAATTTAAAGATGCGATTATGATTAATGCTGTAAAGCAATACCAGAAAAAGGTGCATGATCAGATAGTCATCGTTTCAGATGACTCCGGTTTTAGAAAGGCCTTTGAGGGAGACGATAACTTCGTCACGATACAGTATCTTGGCGATCTTATAAAAATGTGCAATCAGCAAAAAGAAGAATATAAAAATATTGAGGCATGTATTATTAGTGCAGTAGAGAACGATGATTTCTATGATTGCATGCACGAATATTTTTCGGATTTCGATATAGATAGAGGTTATTATGGTGAGTGGAAATGTGATGAAAAACAAATAGATTCAATTGAGGCTGAATTTGCCTATGTTGAATTTGTTGACGGTAGATGTTTGGCGCACATAGATGTTGTTCTGTGGGTTGTTGCGGAAATCACTCATAGAGATGAGGATACATCCTACTTTGATAAGGAAGAGCAACGATATTTAATTGAAAATTATGTTACATGGCGTGAGACACATCGGATTGAAACAAATATTATTATTGACTGTACTGTTGATAAAATAGACGATGAATACGTTATTTTAGAGAGCACTATCGTTGATGATAGAAAATTCCGTACTCTTGATTTGGACGAAGATACTTTGCAAAATTGGGACGAATTGGAAACGGAATACCATGAAGAGCCTGATTTGGTTTATTGTAGCGAATGCGGAAAGGTTATGGGATATACAGCAGAGTATACCGATTATGACGATAACCCTTTGTGTGGAGACTGTATGGTTACTAATGAGAAAGGTGATATTTGCCCGACCTGTGGCAGAAAGGTCCCACATGAGTTAATGAATTCAGGTTTTTGTATCGACTGCTTTAGAAATCAAGACTAACTAACAATTTAAATTTTGGCATAACTTTTAACTTCACCTATTCTGGACCTGTCGGGACGACTTCCGGCACCGTCTGCTTCGAGTAAAATGAGGACAATAGAATAAAAAAACTGGGCTTCTACAGACGGCAAACGGTCGTAAAAGCCCAGAAATCAAGCCTTTTTCGGTGTTTTCACACCGGAGAAGAATTTTCCCTTTGTATCAAAGATAGCGTCTTGTTAGACTAGGCAAACAGTACTGGTGTATTTATCGTGTGAATTCTTGACTATTAAGGTCGAGTGCATGGGAATTGTGATTCCAGATTGACTGGAAAATAGTCGTTGACCTATCCCTTGTACTGCGAACAGGCAGGGTCGAGACAATGGGAAGTCTGCAACTATTGACTTTGGCATTATAATAGGAAATATAAAGGGAATTTCAGACCTGTTCCCATAAACAGCTGAGGTCTAGGCTGTGATATTGATAGCAACAGAAACAGCCATATTTCTACTACAGATACGAGTTGATATGTTTCCGTAGACAAACGGACTATTCCGAAATATCCCGATTATGTTGTTATCAATCAGGGCCAATCGAGCCATATC
>OGMW01000352.1_pt1 | contig 52445 bp, 32 predicted proteins | sample 1573281 | NCBI WGS metagenome assembly OGMW01 (sample SAMEA2581907, study PRJEB24529) | metagenome | biome: Human gut stool | place: China | collected 2011 | reverse complement strand
GTCAATTTACACGAACCCCGGCGATCACGCAAATCGACCCTTCCAAAGATACCCTGGAACCGTTGCAAATAAACACATCCCTCGGCGTGTCCCGATTCCGTCCATCTGAATCGTCTTTCTCCTTTTCCACAGAAACCAGCTCATCCTTCCGGAAAACATGTTCGTCGTATGAGTCGCCTTATCAGGAATTGACGGAACGATACGTTGAGGGGATTCTGTTATCCTGTGGGGCGCAGCGGAGCAAAATGACCTGCCAAGACGGGATGGTCCCTTTCATGAGCAGGCTTTTGACTCAAAATAGAAGACGGATCGAATATTCCGCAGTGATACCGTGAAGGGAGGGAACGGCATGGAGGCGCAGCCTATGAGGCTACAGGACCTGAGACTCAAAGAAGGAATGTCTCTAGAACAGCTGGCCGAGCTCTCCGGCGTGGATCATGATCGTCTCGTCATGTTCGAAAACAATCCGGAAACCATACGCAATATGCATTTGGACACCGCTCGCCAAATTGCCAAAGCATTGCACTGCAACGTGTTGGAGCTCCATCCCGACGAAGGTTGGAGAGGCGGAATCCACTGCGCTGAATCCGGGCTAAGAGACATTCGTCGGACTCGCGGCTATACGCAAAACGAGTTGTCAGAGATGACAGGGATTCCCCAGCCGAACATCTCTTGGTTTGAGACAGGCTATCGCTCGACCTCAGGCATGCGGCTGGATACAGCCAGGCGTCTGTCGGAAGCGCTTCGATGCGATCCGACAGATTTCCTAAAAGAAGCGTATAGCCGATATGAAAATAAATGTTGTATCTGATTTAGATAAAACACTTAAATTTCATCGGACGCCATACTTCAACAAACGAATGCATCCCGCGCACCTCCCATCTCACCAAAAAGATTAGGCAAGAAAGAAGCCCATCAATCATTGACTTCACAAACCTTTCCCTTCCAGAAAGCTGGATAACGTCCGAGATTTTGCGCACTTTCGGACGTTATCTGGCGCGGAGGACGCATTTGCGCAGTTCGGAAGCGATGAGCACGATCATGGCAAGGCCGAGGCATTCGACCCATGCGCCGACGCTGAGCGGTACCGTACCGAAAGCGGTGTTGAGGAACGGAATGTAAATCACCGCCAGCTGCAATACCATGCTCAGCGCGATCGCGCCCCATAGCCACTTGTTGGAGAACAGTCCGACGAACGCTGACTGCAAGTGCGAGCGCGAGGCAAGCGCGTTCAGCATTTGCGCGAACACGAGAATCGTGAAGCCCATGGTGCGTGCTTCCGTCATTTGTGCGTCGTGACCGATCGCATCGACGGAACGGTCGGTGAACAGACCGCCGTCCAAGTGCATGTCCATGCCGATCAGGGTGACGGCCGCCATAATCACACCGATGAAAATGATGTCGCCCCACATTTCGGCGTCAATCACGCGATCGGTGAGTTTGCGCGGCTTGCGCGCCATCACATCGTCGGTGGACGGGTCGACGCCCATGGCGAGCGCGGGTGCCGCGTCGGTGAGCAGGTTGATCCACAGCAGCTGCGTGGCAAGCAGCGGCACGGTCACGCCTTGGCTGCCGGGCTGGGTGATGCCGAGGAATCCGGCGAGCATCACCCCGCCGAACACGGTGAACACTTCGCCCACATTGGAGCTCAGCAGGTAGCGCAGGAACTTGCGGATGTTGTCGAAAATGCCGCGTCCTTCACGCACGGCTGCGACGATGGTGCTGAAGTTGTCGTCGGCGAGGATCATTTTCGCGCTCTGCTTGGTCACTTCAGTGCCGGTAATGCCCATGGCGACGCCAATATCGGCGGTTTTGACTGCGGGAGCGTCGTTCACGCCGTCACCGGTCATGGCCACGATATTGCCTTGCCGTTGCAAGGATTCAACGATCTTCAGCTTGTGTTCCGGCGCGACTCGCGCATAGACGGACACTTCACTGGTCACCTTGTCGAAAGCCGCTTCGTCGGATAGTTCGTCAAGCTGGCTGCCGGTCATGGCCTTGCCGCCCTTGTCGATAATACCCAGATCGGTGGCGATGCGAGCCGCGGTCAGCGGGTGGTCGCCGGTAATCATTACCGTGCGGATGCCGGCGCGATGCGCTTCTGCCACGGAATCACGCACTTCCGTACGCGGCGGATCGATGATGCCAACCATGCCGACCCAAATCAAATCGTTCTCAAGCACATCGCTTTGTTCCGCAATATCGGCAACATGACCTGCGGAATTCAGCATGATTCCCGGCACTTGCGCAAGAGAAGCGGTACCGAGCGGACGATAAGCCTGTCCCAGCGTGCGGTATGCATCGGAAGAAAGCTGTTCGACAGTCGCAAGAATCTGCTGGCGATCGCCTTCCGTAAGTGGACGTACCGCACCGCCGACAGCAATCCTGCTGCAATATCCAAGAAGCACATCGGGGGCACCCTTGGAGAAGACGGTCAGACGGCCGGCGTCAGCGTTGTCTTGCGCCACGATGGACATGCGCTTACGTTCGGAAGTAAACGGGATTTCGCCAACGCGCTCGTAGTTGGCGTACTTGCGATCCGCCTTCACTTTTCGTGCTGCGACGATGAGTGAGACTTCGGTCGGGTCGCCGACCGCCTCCCACGTTACGTTTTCCGCATTTCCGGCAGAAGCAGCAGATTCGCGCAGTTCGCCGTCGTTCGCCAACGCGCCCACGGCAAGGGTCGCAACGGCTTCCGATTCGATGATCCCGCGTATTTGCGCATGTTCCATGGTCTGTGGATCGACCACCATGCGGCCTTCCGGCGCATAGCCGGTGCCAGTAAGCTGCACTTCGCCGCTCGGAGTGACCACGCGCTCCACGGTCATCTCATTGCGGGTGAGCGTGCCGGTCTTATCGGAGCAGATCACCGACGCGGATCCGAGCGTTTCCACCGAATGCAGCTTCTTGACGATCGCATTGTGCATGGCCATGCGCTGCACGCCGAGCGCGAGCACCACCGTAAGAATTGCAGCCAAACCTTCCGGCACGGCCGCGACCGCCAGCGAGACGGCCAACAGTAGCGAATCGATCACATCGTGAACGTCTTGGAAGCCTTCGGTAAGCGCGAGCGCGACCAACACCACGACCGCGATGATGCATACCGCGCTGCCGAGGATTTTGGAAACGTAGTTCATTTCCTTTTGCAGCGGGGTTTCGTCGTCTTCCGTGGCTTGCAGCAGATCGGCGATTTTACCGACCTGCGTGCCCATGCCGGTGCTGGTTACGATGGCGCGGCCGGTGCCTTGCGTTACGGACGTGCCGTTGAACACCATGTTGGCGCGGTCGCCGAGGGCCTTCGCCTGTGCGAGGGTGTCGGTCTTTTTGCCGACGGGCACGCTTTCGCCGGTGAGGCTGGCTTCCGCGATTCGTAGGCTGGCGGCGGCGAAGAGGCGTCCGTCCGCGGAAACGGAATCGCCTTCGCCGAGCACGATGATGTCGCCGGGCACCACGTCAACCGTGTTGATGCGTTCGATATTACCGTCGCGCAGCACGTTGGTTTGCGGCGCGGTCATGCTGGAGAGCGCTTCGACGGCGGCTTCCGCCTTCGATTCCTGGATGTAGCCGAGCACCGCGTTGACGATGAGGATCAGCACGATGACGATGGCGTCGAACGGCAATGCTTCGCCGCCTTCCGCACCCGGTACGGCGTTGGCTCGTTCAATGAACCATGCGACGAGCGAAATGCCGGTCGCAGCCAGCAACAGGTAGACAAGGGGGTCTTTGAATTGTTCGAGGAATTTCTTCCATTTCGGCACCGGTGGCGCGGACGCGAGTTCGTTCGGTCCGTACTTGTCGAGTCGACGCTTGGCTTCCGCTTGACTCAGGCCGGTATTCAAATCGACACCAAGCGATTGCGCTACGGTTTGCGCATCGGCGAGCGACGGATCGACTTGCGTTTGCGTCGCGGTTTTTGCTGCTTGTTCGAAATTTCCCGAACTGGTATCGCGGAATTGGGTGGATTGATCTTCCTTGCGATCAACCATGATGATCTCCTTGGGAGCGCCGCGGAGTAGTCAGCACTCCCCTGCCGTTGCGATAGTGCGAAAACTGCGGAAAATTGCGATTTTCACAGATTCCGTCTGACAGGGCAATGCTGCGCGGTTGTGGACACCGGACGTGCGCCATCGGTGCATTCCTGCCATTATTACACACCGTGACCATTTTGCAAGAGCGCAACGCACCGTCTTTTGTCAAGATTTCACAAAATCGTGAAACATAATCTGCAATCTTATTTCGACCGCGCATTCGATTACACGGCAACACCGACGGCAATGTCGCTACCATCTTTGGCGGAAGTGTGATATGTTATCGGATGTTAGTAAACAAAATTACTTACGCTATGATTCGTAGCGTACATTGGCAACGTCGCAATGGATAGGGGTAGTTATCATGGCAGCTCAAGAAGCCGCGCAATCACAGCAAACGCAAGGGGTTCCGGAATCGCGCATCCTGCAGGCGCGGCAGGCGAACGCAAGCTGGCTCACCGATCCGACCGTATTCGCGGTGAATCGCAAGCCCGCGCACTCCAATCATCGGTATTTCCTGGGCGAAGCCACCGAACCGAAGCAGAATCTCGACGGTGTATGGAAAGTAAACGTTACTCAGGCCGCATCCATCGACGTGGAAAACGCGCCGTTCGCCGCAGCTGACTTCAACGATGCCGGTTTCGGCGCGATCAACGTGCCCGAACACCTGCAGATGGCCGGCTATTTGAAGAACAAATATGTGAATGTGCAGTATCCATGGGATGGCCATGAGGATCCGCAGGAGCCGAACGTTCCCGAAAACAATCATGTGGCGATCTACCGCCGTTCCTTCACGCTTGACCGTCCGCTCGCCGCAACGCTGGAAAATGGCGGCACCGTCAGCATCACGTTCCACGGCATGGCCACCGCGATCTACGTGTGGGTCAACGGCACGTTCGTCGGCTATGGCGAGGATGGTTTCACCCCGAACGAATTCGACATCACCGAAGCGTTGAACGTTGACGGCGACAACGTGCTCACCGTCGCCTGCTACGAATACGCGAGCGCATCCTGGCTGGAAGATCAGGATTACTGGCGTTTGCACGGCCTGTTCCGTTCCGTGGAGCTCGCCGCACAGCCTCGCGTGCATGTCGAAACCGTGCAGATCGAAGCCGACTACAATCCCTCCATGGCCGCCGGAACGCTGAATGCAACCCTGCAGTTGCGCAATGCAAACGACGCGGCCACCGTCAAGGCGAAACTGCGTGACGCAAACGGCACTGTGGTGTGGGAATCCACGCAATGCGCCAACGAAACCATCACCCTCAATTCCGGCGCGCTGAAGAACATTGCGCCGTGGAGCGCCGAAGAGCCAACCCTGTATGAGCTGACGGTGCTTGTCGTCGGCCACGACGGTCCGCTGGTCGAAAAGGTCGTGCAGCGCGTCGGCTTCCGCACATTCCGTATCGAAGACGGCATCATGAAGCTCAACGGCAAGCGCGTGGTCTTCAAGGGCGCCGACCGCCACGAATTCGACGCGAAGCGCGGCCGTGCCATCACCAGGCAAGACATGATCGACGACATCATGTTCTGCAAGAGGCACAACATCAACGCCATCCGCACCTCGCACTACCCCAACCAGGAATACTGGTACGACCTGTGCGACGAATACGGCATTTATTTGATCGACGAAACCAATATGGAGACGCACGGCAGCTGGGTTGCGAACAACATCGAAACCCCCGAAACTGCGGTGCCGGGCAGCAAGCCGCGGTGGGAGGGCGCGTGCGTGGACCGTATCAACAGCATGATGCGCCGCGATTACAACCATCCGAGCGTGCTCATCTGGTCGCTCGGCAACGAGTCGTTCGCCGGCGAAGTGTTCCGCGCGATGCACGCCCACGCGCACGCGATCGACCCGAACCGTCCGGTGCATTACGAGGGTTCCGTGCATGATCGCGCGTTTGACGATGTGACCGACATCGAAAGCCGCATGTACGCGCACGCCGACGAAATCGAGGAATATCTCAAGTCCAACCCGAAGAAGCCGTATATTTCCTGCGAATACATGCACGCCATGGGCAATTCCGTCGGAAATATGGACGAATACACGGCTTTGGAGCGTTACCCGCAGTATCAGGGCGGATTTATTTGGGATTTCATCGACCAGGCGATTCTCGACAGCAACGGCCGCATGTGCTACGGCGGTGATTTCGGCGACCGTCCGAGCGACTACGAATTCTCCGGCGACGGCCTGCTATTCGCCGACCGCACGCCGTCTCCGAAGGCGCAGGACGTCAAGCAGCTGTACGCGAACGTGCATATGACCGTCGATGCTTCCGGCATTACGATCACCAACGACAATCTGTTTGTTTCGACGGCTGATTCCACGTTTGTGTTGCGTATTTTGGCTGATGGCAAGCCCGTTTGGTCTTCTTCGCGCCGCTTCGATGTTGCTGCAGGAGCAAGTGAACATGTTGAGATCGATTGGCCAGTTGACGATTACCGTGCAAGTGCGCAGGAGTTGGTTTTGGAGGCGTCCCAGCAGTTGACTTCCGCTTGCGATTGGGCTCCGGCTGGGTATGAGCTTTCGTTCGGCCAGTGCGTGGTTGCGGGTGGCAAGAACGTCTCTGCGGGCGATGCAGTTAACACCACTTCCGATGGAGCGATCACCTTGGGCCGCTGGAATATCGGCGCACGCAGTGCGGGCCGTGAAGCCCTGTTCTCCCTTGCACAGGGTGGCATGGTGTCGTACAAGCTTGGCGAGCGCGAATTCGTGTTGCGCAAGCCGCTGATCACCACGTTCCGTGCGCTGACCGACAATGATCGCGGCGCGGGCCATGCGTTCGAGCGTGCGCAGTGGGCGGTTGCCGGAAAGTATGCGCGTTGCGTTGATACGAAGGTTGAGCCGCTCGGCGAAACCGCAGTTTCCGTCACTTACACGTATGAGCTTGCGATTGCGCAGCGCACGAAGGTCACCATTCGTTACGTTGCCGATGTGCTTGGCCACGTCGATCTGCATGTTGCGTATCCGGGTGAAAAGGACGGCGATCTGCCGACGATTCCGGCGTTCGGCATTGAATGGATGCTGCCGGTCGAGTATTCGAATCTGCGATTCTATGGCGTAGGCCCGGAGGAAACGTATGCCGACCGCAAGCATGCGAAGCTGGGCATTTGGGATACGAACGCCTTCCGCGATCGCGCGCCGTATCTGCTGCCGCAGGAAACCGGCAACCATGAGGACGTGCGTTGGGCTGAGATTACGGACGATTCTGGTCATGGCTTGCGCGTGAGCCAGACTGCGAATACTGAAACCGGCGTTACGAAGCCGTTTGCGATGAGCCTGCTGCCGTATTCGAGCACGATGCTTGAGGAGGCGCTGCATCAGGACGAGCTGCCGGAGCCGAAGCACATGTTCCTGCGCGTGCTCGCCGCTCAGATGGGTGTCGGCGGCGACGATTCCTGGATGAGCCCGGTACACGAGCAGTATCAGCTGCCCGCCGACCAGCCGCTCAACCTCGACGTAGCCCTCGACCTGTTCTAGTTTCAAGGATTCAGTCGATTCCTACGTGCGAAATGCCTCCCGATTCTTGATCTCAAGGATCGGGAGGCATTCGTTGTGCCGCAAGTTGACTTTCGGCCTCACGATTCGCAGTTCTGTCTCACGATTTCGCAAGATCGTGCGACAATTCGGAAAAAACATGCGATCAGACCATCAAAATGGACGATGAGGGGGATTTTGTTGATGGCTTAAATTAGACGGATTGCCTAGAATGAGGGCAGAACTTCCGAAACGTTCGAGCGCAGGCGGGCAAATTCGCGCGCGTCCGAGCGTCACGAAGCACGCTCTTCCAGGAAAGGGGCCATCATGAGCGACGCAATGAACAACCCGTATGCGAACAATCCGAATCAAAATGGCAGCAACGGACAGCAGCCGCAAGGCCAGCCGGAATACGGGGCATACGCACCAAACCAGCAATCGCAATCCCAGCAGCAGGGCGGCAATCCCAACAATTCGGGCAATCCGTATCAAAGCGAGCCTCAGACCCCATGCTACTTCGACGGTCCCAACGCCAACCCGAATCCCAACCAGAACGGCTTCTTCTACGCGAGCTACACCACCGGTCAGCCGTACGGCCAACCATACGGACAGCAGAACAGCCAATCCGACGCTGACAACGGCACCAACAATTGGCAGCCGATCAGCCCGTTCAAGCTCATGGAGGAATGGCTCCCGAAGAAGGCAAAGAACGCGATCCGCGGCACGTATGCGGTACTCGGCATCGCCGCCGTCATTCTCGGCCTGGCACTGCTGATTTGGCCCGGTGCCACACTGAAGGTCGCCGCAATCGCGCTCGGCGCATACTTCGTGGTTTCCGGTGTGGTCCGCATTGTGACCGCAATCGTGGAACTCGGGCTTCCGGGAGGATGGCGCGTGCTTGACATTCTGATCGGCCTGATGCTGTCTGTCGGCGGTGTGGTCATGCTGAAAAACGCGGCGCTTTCCGGAGCCACACTCGCCGTGCTCATCACCATGGTGGTCGGTCTCGGCTGGATGCTGGAAGGCGTGATGGCGCTCGTGGAATCGTGGCGCATGCCAAGCTCCGCATGGGCCGTAATCTACGCACTGCTGTCGATCGTCGCCGGCTTCATCGTGCTGTTCTCCCCCGTCAGCTCCACGACCTGGCTGATCCTGTTCGGCGGATGCGCGCTTGTGGCGATCGGCATCGTCGCAATCGTACGTGCGTTCACCTTCGGCAAGTCCAAGCGCAAGTAATTTTTTGCGGCGCGGGCCGTAAAGTCTGATTATCTCTGTTTTCCCAGGGGCACCAAGCAACAGCTCGGTGCCCTTTCCATAGCGAAATCGCTTTTTATACCAAGATTCAAAGTCGCACAACCATGAATCTTGGTATTAATACTGGTATATAATTGGGTATGAAATTCGGTTTTAAGAAAGGTTTATCATGGCAAGCGCACTTGACATACTCGATGACCTTGTTCCAATCAGCGAGCTCAGCAATGGTCGTACTTCCGCATTGTTGCAGCGGGCCGACCACGATCCAGTCATTCTGATCAAACGAAACAAGCCGTCCTACGTTCTCATGAATATCGAAAACTATCGCGCTCTCATGGAACGAATCGAAGACAACGAAGACTTGCTTCTTGCCGAAAAAAGACTCGACAACAGTACTGGCACAACTATCAGCAACGAAGAGGTCATGCTCGATCTCGGCATTTCCCCAAGCGACCTCGCCGAGGCACCTGAGCCGGAACTCGCATGAACTGGCAAGTTGAATGGCTTGACGAAGCCAAGAAAGACATGCGCAAACTCGGCAAAGCCGAGCAAATCCAAGTACTCAAGGGAATCGAGAAAGTTCGCACAAACCCACTGCCCACCTCGCAAGGCGGGTATGGCAAACCGTTACGCAATGCCGAACGAACGAAACTTTCCAGGCTTTGCAAAATCAAATTCAGGGATATCGGCATTCGCGTTGTTTACAAACCGTTACTGCGAAATGGAATCATGACCATCATCGTCGTTGGCATTCGTTCCGATAGTGACGCTTACATCAAAGCCAACAAGAGACGCAAAGAATATGGACTATAAGATGCGTCCGCCAATTTTCAGCGAACGTTACTTTTTCTTCAAGATTAGCCGATGATTTTACAAAAGAAGTGACGATCGTCGCATGACATTGTCGATTTGCCCGACGTAAGATGAAGGCACAACAGAAGAACGAAGAAAAGAAAATAGACAACAAACACAGACTTACGGCAGCGGCCAGAGGAATGGACAAGAAAACAGATACGCGCCGCCAAGCCGAACGAAAGGAAACATCATGAAGAACAACACTTTCAACCAGGTCATCAACGCCAACCTCGCTTCCATCGATCCGGGCTTCGGCCAGTTCGCACTCGCCAAGGCTTCCTCCGACCTCTTCAAGAAGGTCCTCAACAAGTAAGACCGCTTCCTAGACGGGAGGCAAGGCGCAGGCGCCACAGCACCTCGCCCCTCTTCTTTCCAATCCTTAAATCACATAGCGGGAGGCCGCGGTTCCAAACGGAATCGCGGCCTCCCGCTTTTCACGTACGCCGGCTACCCCTCCTCAACAGCGAGATTGCGGGCGGCGGCGCGTTCGCGTGGGCCGCGCGTCACGTAGAAGCCGATTGCCACGATGACGAACATCACCGTGCAGCAGATCCACAGCACACGGCTGCCGAACGCGTTGAGAATCCAGCCTCCGACCAACGGCGAGAACGCGTTCGACAGCGACCACACCAGGTTGTATAACCCTTGGTAGGTGCCGCGCACATCCTTTGGCGCGATGTTCGCCACCGTTGTGGCGGCAATCGGGAACGTGCCCAGCTCGCCAAGCGTCCACAGCACAGTCGCGATTGCGAACGCCACCCACGAATTCGCGCCGATCTGGAACGCGTATCCGACCGCCGTGATGGACATGCCGAGCACCAGCACTCGGGTGTTGCTCATCCGCTGGAACAGACCGATCGCGGGAATCTGCAGCAGACACAGCAGACCGCCGTTGATGGTCAGCAGACTGGAATATTCATCCGTGCCAAGGCCGATCTGCGTCATGGAAATCGGCAGGCCGCTGACGATCTGGTAATACGCCAGCGTGTACAGGAACATCAGCACCACCATCGACATCAGCGCGCCGTCGGCGCATGCGCGACGATAGCTGCGCCATACGGAGAACCGCTGCGGCCGCTGCGATTCGCCGGTTTGTTTCACAGCATGTTCCACGGCATTTCCCGCAGCTGATTCCGCGGCTTGCGACGCCCGCGCCGGCGCGACCTCGCCCCGCGGGCGCTTGCCCAGCCCGACTTCCTTGAAGAACACGATCATCAAGATCGTGGCGAACACCAGCACCGCGGCTTCCGCGTAGAACATCAGCGCATAGGAGATCTTCACCAACTGGTTGGCGATGATCGGGCCGATCGCGAAGCCGAAATTCGCGGCCCACGTCTGCAGCGAATACGCGCGCTTCTGTTTGCGGAACGGCACCACGTCGGACACGTACGCCGCGACCGCGGGCGTCGGCATGGATGAGATGGCGCCGTAGGCCAGCAGCGCGATCGCCATGATCCACGGATTGCCGATGAACGCCAGCAGGACCAGCATCGCGGCGGAGCCGAGATTGCCGATGACGATCATCGCCGGGCGGCCGAAGCGGTCGGACAGCGCGCCGCCATACAGGCAGCCGAAGATGCCGCCGAAACCGTACATGGAGACGATGGTGCCGGCCACGCCCGCGCTGACATGCATGTCAGACACCAGATACATGGAAAGGAATGACGTGACGAAGCGGCCCATCCACAGGATAAGCAGCGTGACCCACAAGCCCCAGAACATGAGGGGCAATCCGAAAATCTCTTTGTTCTTCTCCATTCTTGCCATCATATCGAGCAATATCGAGCGGACGCGACGCCAGTAGCCTTTTCCCGGGGTGCTGGGAGAATGGACAACTATGGCAATGAAAAAAGGACCGACCAAGGGGTCGGGTGGAAAGCATCGTAACGCGCTGAGGGGCAAGGGACCGACCCCCAAGGCCGAAGATCGCGTATATCACAAGGCTTACAAGGAAAAGCAGGCTACCAATCGTCGTAAGATGGCTGATCCGCGACTGGCGGCACGCCGTCGCGCGGCAAAGTTCAGCTCAGAATCCGACGATCTCGTCATCGGTCGCAACGCCGTTCTCGAAGCGTTGCGCTGCGGCGTGCCCGCGAGCACGCTGTATGTGGCCGCACGCATCGAGCACGACGATCGCACGCGCGAAATCATTCGTCTCGCCGGTATTCACGGACTGAACCTCATGGAAGCCGACCGACTGGAAATGGACCGTATCGCACGCTCCTCCAACCATCAGGGCGTGGTGATGAAGGCGCAGCCGTTCCAGTATTCCTCGCTCGCCGAGCTGGTGGAACGCGCGGACAAGAAGTCTCGTGCCATGGAAGCGGCCAACTCCGCAAGCGCACGCATTGCGGCACGTCCGCTGTTCATCGCGCTTGACGGCGTCACCGATCCGCAGAATCTGGGCGCGGTCATCCGTTCCGCAGCCGCATTCGGCGCCAACGGCGTGATCCTGCCGGAACGTCGTTCCGCTTCGGTCACCGCAGCCGCATGGAAGGTGTCCGCAGGCGCAGCCGCGCACATGCCGGTCGCCCGCGTGGTGAACCTCACCAAAGCCATTGAAAGCCTGAAGGAACGCGGATACTACAGCGTTGGTCTCGACGGTGGCGGCGACGCCCTCGTTGGCGAAACCGGTTTCGAAACCGATCCGCTGGTTGTGGTGCTCGGTTCCGAAGGCAACGGCCTGAGCCGTCTCGTACGCGAGACATGCGATTCCATCGCCGGCATCCCAATGTCGAACATGGTCGAATCGCTGAACGCTTCCGTCGCAGCGGGCATCACGCTGTATTCCGTCGCACGCGCCCGCCGCGAGGCCGGTGCCGCCGCTGACGCGAAGTAATCAACACGAAGCGACAGGAAGTAAACACAGCGAAACTGCAGAAGTAAGCACAACAAGGCAGCAAGTCCGAAATACATATGAGCGGATAGTCCATACGGATTATCCGCTCATTTTGTTGCGCAAATCTGTACTTGGATTGATTTTGCGCTTACCGCAGACCCACTCCCCCGCCAACGATCTCTCGCAACACGTTCTCTCACTTTCAAAAGTCAAAATTTTTTTGAGTTTTGAAAGTGAGGGGTGTGAAGGGATAACAAAAAGCGGAGGATTATTAGTGGTCCTCCGCTTAACGGCTCGGCCCTGCAATTTTTGACTGCGGCTACGCCGCAGACTCAATACTGCCTTCGGCGCGGCTATCGCCTCGTCTCAGGGCATATTGATAGAAAAAGCTCCACTGGAGCTTTTTCTATCAATGTGCCCATACAGCTGCGTCGGGATCGTCGTCGGGGTTGTAGCCGTCGTCGGGATCGTCGTAGGTGTATTCGTCGTCGATCACACCGGAATCGGCTTCGGCGTTCAACGCGTCCACATCCTTCGTGGTGAGCTTGTACTGCGGAAGCACCTTCTCCACATAGCTTTGCACCGCCTCGGCCATCGGCACATCATGACCCGCCTTCTCGGCCAGGAACCAACGGTGGTCAAGCACTTCATGGAAGAACTGAGCCGGTTCGATCTGCGAACGGTATTCACGCGGAATCATGCGCACGGTCGGCTCGAACACTTCGCGCATCCAATCAGTGGCGACAATCTCAAGATCCTCACCCTCACGCCATGTGGAAGCGCGGTAGGCATCCAAATCGTTCAACAGTCGACGAGCCTGATTCTCCTGCACATCAAGACCAGTCAATCGCAGCAGCTTACGATTCGCATAGCCGGCATCGACCACACGCGGACGCACCAGCACACGCTTGCCATCTTCGGCGGTCTTCATCTCCAGCTCATCCACATCAAAACCAAGCTCATTGAGCTTGTTGACGCGCTTCTCGATCTTCCACATCTCATCCGGACCGAACTTGTCGGTATCAGTCAGCGCGCTCCACAGCGAATGGTAACGATCCACCAAACGGTTGCCGATCGCAATTTCGTCAACACCGCTCGGCAGCAGCGAACCGGACGAAAGATCCATCAATTCGCCAATAATGTTCGTACGGGCCAAATCAACGTCGTACTCGCGCTGGCCTTCCGTCAGATTAATCTGCAGATCACCGGTTTCCGCATCAACCAAAAATGCGGAGAACGCGTAGGCGTCGCGCAGGAACAACACGTTCGACAGTGACACATCGCCCCAATAGAAGCCAGCCAAATGCAAACGCACCATCAGCACGGCCAACGCGTCGATCAGTCGTTCCGCGGTATCAGGGCGCAGATTACGCGCGAACAGCGCACGATACGGCAGTGAGAACTTCAAATGCTTGGTGACAAGGATCGCTTCCAGCGGCTCGCCTTCACGGCTATGACGGCCTGTGACCACGGCGATCGGCTGCACGGTCGGCAGTTCCAGCTTCTGCAGGCGACGCAGCAGCTCGTATTCTCGTTCCGCCACATTGCGCGTGATTTCCTTCATGGCGTACACTTCGTCGCCTACGTGCACGAAACGCACCACATGCCTGGAAATACCACGCGGAAGATTAGCCAGCAGGTCTTCCGGCCAAGTAGCCAGCGGCTTTTCCCACGGCAGGGTGAACATCTTTGGATTCGAGCTTGCGGCGGTGATTTTCAGCGCATGCGGCTCCGGAGATGAGGCAGCCGGATCTTCGGCCTTCACGGAAGTTGCTTTCAGCACACGGGGATCCATCTGTGGCAATTCAAGAGATTCCATGAATCAACAATTTACCTGTTGACCTACCCGAAGAAGCAAGTATGGACGAATCCGTTTCACCTGCCGATATGCGATGATCTCAATACTGGAATCTCACTATCCCTCTCATATTACGATCGAATATTGCGATCGATGCTACAAACAGACATTACAAGCCGATATCGTGCTTGCGGAAAACAAAAGAAGCCCCGCACCGACGCGGGGCTTCTCCAACGAGACGATAAGAGAGGAAGAGCACGTCTCGTTTAATGGTTGACGGAAGTTCGAGCTTCCGCCAAGTTTTTATTCAGCCACCCGCCAGCCGATTTCCGTAAAGGATATTCCCTTGAAGAAACAGCCAACGGTTGGTTACTCGGTATCAGCTCAGTTCAGACGCAGCTCGGTCGACGGAGCGAACAGGTGCATCTTGGACGGGTCGATCTTGATCTTGACGGTATCGCCGACCTTCGGGAGAGCACGCGGGTTCACGCGGATCGTGGTGAGCTTGTTCTGATCGGACATCATGGTGGATGCCTCGGCAGCGGAGCCATCGGTGATGATGTTGCCGTAGATGTAGCCATCGGAGCCCAGATCCTCAACGTTCATGACCTTGAGGGAGAAGGCGTTGGCGTCATCCGGGGCGGCCAGGGAAGCGTCTTCCGGACGGAAGCCGACGACGATCTGGTTGTTGTCTTCAGCGGTGAGCTTGTTGACAGCCTCGGCCGGCAGATCCACGGTGTCTTCGCCGATCTTTGCCTTGCCGTTGACCACCGGGTGGGTGTTGATGTTCATCGACGGGGAGCCGATGAAGCCAGCGACGAAGACGTTGGCCGGGCGATCGTACAGCTCGGTCGGAGCGCCGACCTGCTGCAGGACACCGAGCTTGATGACGGCGATGCGGTCACCCATGGTCAGAGCTTCGGTCTGATCGTGGGTCACGTACAGGGTGGTGACACCCAGCTGGCGCTGCAGAGCAGCGATCTGGGTACGGGTCTGCACGCGGAGCTTGGCATCAAGGTTGGACAGAGGCTCATCCATGAGGAAGACCTTCGGCTCACGGACGATTGCACGGCCCATGGCCACGCGCTGACGCTGACCACCGGACAGAGCCTTCGGCTTACGATCGAGGTACTCGGTCAGGTCGAGGATCTCAGCGGCCTTCTCGACGCGCTTGCGGATCTCTTCCTTCGGGGTGCCGGCGATCTTCAGAGCGAAGCCCATGTTGTCGGCCACGGTCATGTGCGGGTACAGAGCGTAGTTCTGGAACACCATTGCGATGTCGCGGTCCTTCGGCTGCATCGTGGTGACGTCCTTGCCACCGATGAGGATGCGGCCCTTGTTGACCTCTTCAAGGCCAGCGAGCATACGCAGAGTGGTGGACTTGCCGCAGCCAGACGGGCCAACCAGCACCAGGAACTCGCCGTCCTTGATGTCCATATTCAAATCATCCACCGACGGCTTATCGTTGCCCGGGTAGATACGAGTAACATGGTCGAATACGACTTCTGCCATGATTTGTCATCCTTTCAGAGGCAGGTACGTGCCTCACGATCCGTTGTAAAGGGATTTCTTTTCGGTGCCTCGCCTTGCGGCTTACGACTTCGACAAAGCCACAATTCAAAGCGTTAATTTATTTCTTTGGTTTGGCGAAGGTTCTCTTCGTTGAGCCACGTTCCATGATACATACAACGCTAAAACTGTCAATGCGTGTCGCGAGTCGCGCTGTTTACCTACGCTGGCAAAAGGGGGTTAACGGCGTAGTAAATACACGCCTTTATCGCCATCATGCAAGACAATGGTGCGGAGCGAAAGACAGAACAGGGAGGTTGCAGTGCGCAATATTAGAATCGGCGTGGTCGAGGATGATCCCGCAAGCTGCCAGCTGGTACTTGACTATCTCAACCGATATCAGCAGGAGAATGACGAACAATTCACCGTTTCCGTATTCGACGACGGCGCGAGAATCGTAGAGAAATATACCCCTGTTTACGATATTTTACTGCTCGACATCGAAATGAGCGAAATGGACGGCATGGCCGCCGCGAGACGCATTCGCGAGCGCGACGACAAGGTCGTGATCGTGTTCATCACCGCCGCACCGCAGTATGCGATCAGCGGGTACGAGGTGCGCGCATTGTCGTATCTGCTCAAACCCCTGCCGTGGTTCGCGTTTTCACAGGAACTCAAGAAGTCGATCGACATGGTGAGGCGCAATGGCGACGATTCCATGCTTATCGAAACCAGCAACGGGCAGATGCGGCTGAATCTTGCCGATATTCTGTATCTCGAATCGATCCGGCATACCATCGTCATCCACACGTTGGAAGGCAAACTGTCGATCAATGGCACGCTCAAAGACATGGAAGCGAAACTCGCCGACCACCATTTCTTCCGCTCGAATTCCTGCTATCTGGTGAATCTCAAGCATGTGACGGGCGTCGCCGACCAGGATTGCGTGATGTCGAACGGCGAACAGTTGCGCGTAAGCCGACCACGCAAGAAGGCGTTCCTCGCCGCGTTGACCGACTATATAGGAGGTGGCAGGTGACCAGCGTGATATTGCCGAATGCGCTGGCCGGATTGGCAGGAGGACTGGCAGGAGGCTCCCCTTCCATACCTTCCGTTTTGGTGGCCGTGCTTTCGGTGCCGCCGATGACGCCAATCACCAACGCTCTGCCCGACATCCCCCGTTCTTATACGGCGATCTGCGAATGGGCCGCGTGCATGGTGTATATCGGGGTGTCGTATCGTCGCGTGCCGCTCCGACGGTCGATCATCGTCAGTGCGGCCGGATTGGCATCGCTGGTCGCGGTGCAGTATTTCGACGGCAGTATGCCGATCTGGTTCTGGATCATCGGTATGCTGCTCGCATTCGCCTGCATGTATGCGACGATTCTGCTCGGCGCGGGCACCGGCAAGCGCGAGGGCCTGTATATTACGGCGCGCGCGTTCGTGTTGGCCGAATTGGTGGCGTCGCTGCATTGGCAGATCGTTACGTTCATTGGCGTGCGCGACGGATTCGCCGATTACGATTGGCGCGCGATCGCGCTGCTTGTCGTTACGTATGCGCTGTGCTTCGGTCTAGCTTGGATGGTTGAACGCGGCAATTTCAGCCAGGCCACACCTACCTTGCCGACCGCTTCCGCCGCGATTGCGACGATGGCCATTATGATCGTCACGTTCGCCATGAGCAATTTGAGTTTCGTGTCGACGAATACGCCGTTTTCCGGTTCGGTCGGCCAGGAAATCTTCTACATTCGCACGCTGGTCGATTTCTGCGGTTTCGCGATCCTATATGCGCAGCAGGAGCAGGCGCGCCGTATTGAGGCGAATACGGAACTCGCGTCGATCAACGCGCAGCTGGAAAGCCAGCATCAGGAATACCTGCAATCGAAGGAAAATATTGAATCGCTAGGCCGTCTTGCGCACGATCTGAAGCATCAGCTTGCGGCGTTGCGTGCCGAAGTCGATCCGAAGCATGCCGCGGCCGGCTTCGAGCAGCTGGAGCAATCGGTGCAGCGCTATAGCGCGCAGCAGCATACCGGCAATCCCGTGCTTGACGTTATTTTGACCACGAAAGAGCGCACGTGCGCCGATCGAGGCATTACGTTCACGGCGGTCGCGGACGGCTCGCTGCTAAGCGGCATGTCGTCGATGGATATCGCATCATTGTTCGGCAACGCGCTTGACAATGCGATCGAAGCGACGTCGAAATTGCCGAAACGTGAGCAGCGTCTGATCAAACTTGCGTTATACGAGCAGAATCGCTTTATTGTTATCCGGGTTGAGAATTATTACGATTCCCGATTGAAGAAGGATGCGGAAGGCAATCTGCGCACCACCAAGCGCGACGATCAGCATCGGCATGGTTTCGGCGTGAAGTCGATTCGTCATATCGCGCAGCAGTATGGCGGCGAAGTGACGATTCGCACCGAAGACCACTGGTTTGTGCTGACCGCGCTTATTCCGCGGAAAACCGGCCTTATGGCCATGTAGGACTGGCCATAAGGCTTAAGGCGGCTCCGCTAGTTTTCAAGATTCTGCGCAGCGGCATCGCCGTCAGACGCATCACCGGCATCACCGCCTGCCGACGCGTCGCCGCCAGCATCGCCGGCATTCGCCGCACCTCCAGCCGACCCGCCAGCCGCGCCGCCCGCCGCAGCACCTCCAGCCGTATTGTCCGGACTATTCGCAGCACCACCGTTAGAGCCCCCGTTAGTGCCGATATTGGTGTTGTTCGTCACGGTGTTGGGAGTCGACGACGCCTCCTGGTATTGGTCCATCGCCTGCTGAACGGCGTCTTTGGCGGCATTCAGCGCGTCAACGGCGGCCGTCACGTCGTTTTCCTTGAGATTGGTGCCATTGGCAAGGTTTCTGGCCGAGTCAATCGCCTGCTGCAATGCCATGCGCACGCTGTCGTCGGCCACCATGCCGTCGGAATTGTCGAGCACGGACTGCGCCTGCTCGATCGCGTCATTGAGCTGGCCCTTCAGACGATTCTGCGTGGCCAGCACTTTGGAAGCGTCGACGGCTTCGGCCGCATTTGTAATCTTTTCGGCCTTGTCGTTCATGCTCCGTGCCTCGGATGCCATGGCTTTCGCGGATTTCTTCAGCTTGCTGATGCCCTGCGACGTGTCGCACGACAGGATTTTCGCTTCCTTCGCGTTAGATATGGCCGCATTGAGCTTAGTGACGGTGCTGACGTCGGCGACTTGATCGGCAGTGACCTTCGCGCCGGTTTTTCCGATTTCCAAAGCGTCGGAAAGCGTGTTATTGGCACTTTGCAGCTGGCTTGTGGAATCCTGGCATTGCGCGGCTGCGCTGGTAATGGCTGATTTCTTGGAATTATTCGAAAGCATCCAACATGCAATACCGCCAATCAAAGCAATCACAACGATAGCCGCAATCACGATAGCGACGATTTTGCCGGTATTCTTCGGTGGTACCGGAATTTCATTGCTGTAATCGCCGTAATCCTCGAAAACACTGAAATCGCTTACACCGTTCACATCGCTTTCTTGCGAAGCGACCGTCGGAGGCTTCGGCGGTTCGGACATGTCAGCCCCCATCACCTCGGTATCCGTCGGAAATTCCAGCCTGAAATTGTTGTCTTTCGTCATACGTCCTTCTTCATCATCGGGCGCTCAGCATCGACCATCTATACGCCGACCCCCTAGCTTACCGCCTAACACACCCTTCAACGCGCATTCGCCTTAATTACCTTCTTTTCCGCACTTTTCGATAGGCGCAAAGCGGCAAGCGGCTCCCCTAAACGCGATGCGGTGAACGCACTCACCGCAACCGCGAATCCAATGGGCACAAACAGATTGATCGGAGCATCCGCAAGTTCCATCACCAAGCAAATCGCCATAAGCGGAGCCTGTTGGGAAGCTGCGAGCAATGCGCACGCACCCAGCAGAGCGTACATGCCAATCGAATTCGTGTGAAACACCTGCATCCACAGAACACCCAGCACAGCACCCCCCGAAGCGCCGAGCGCAATACCCGGCTGCAGCACACCGCCGGAAGCGCCGGAACGGATCGTCAGCAATGTGACAATCGCCTTCGCCAGGAACGAAACCAGCAAAATCGGCACCACCGCCAAATCAGTCTTGGACGAGAAACTCAACTGCGCGGTGGCACGGCCATTGCCCATAACCTGCGGCACCCAAATCGCCACCACACCGGTCAGCAAGCCAGCGAGCGGCAGCATCCACAGAATGCCAACGCCCGACGGCTTGGATTTCTCAGCCCACTGCGAGCCGCGACGGAACAGTGCGCCGGCAGCGCCGAGAATCATGCCGGCAACCAGTGCGAACGCCATGTAATCGGGTGTGAACAGGCCGTCCGCTTTGCCGATCAGGTAGAACGCGTGCGTGCCTTTGACCAGCGACGCCACCCACGAAGCCAGCGCGGAACAGGCGAATGCGAGCGTCACCGTTTCGAGGGTTATGTCGGCGAGTAGAATCTCGACCGCGAAAAACGTGCCTGCAAGCGGCGCGTTATACACGCCCGCAAGGCCGGCGGCGGCCGTGATCGCCACCAGCATGCGGGTGTCTTTTGCGTCAAGATGCACCCAACGCGCGAACCGTTGACCGAACATCGCACCCAACTCGCGCGGCGCCACTTCTCGACCGATCGACATGCCCGTACCGACAATGAAAATCTGCAGCAACACATGCACGACGGTCTGCCAAATCGGCATAATATCGCCATTCACCGCCTTTTTGACGGACGGCACCTTCGTACTGCGCGTACGCAACAACCACCAAATCACGGCCGCAATGACCGCACCCGCGGTCACGGAAATCAGTCGACGAATCACAGGAACGTTGAACGGGCCGGATTCCTGCGAATTCTCAACATAGCCGAGCGTAAGATGCTCGACGCCGTACAGCATCAACGTCAGCAGACCGGCGGCCGTACCAATGGCCACACCCACAATCGCCACCGCCGCAATCAGCGCCGGAATTCTGCCAATCTTTGGCTGCGTTCCTTGAGGATTCTGCGACTCCTGCGATTCTCGTGTTTTTTGCGATTCCTGCGATTCCCGCATCTGCCGCACTCCTTGCACACCGTCTCCTTCGTTCAATTCGTTCCCCCAATTGTCCACCTGCCGCAGCATTCGTTTGTTACGCCCCGAGCGTGGCGATCGGCAGCACCAGAATGCCGTCATCACGCCGGTATGCAATATCACCACGCCCGACAATAAATGCCATGAATTCAGGCTCACGAACTTGAGATAGAGGATTTCCGCACACTTTTTCTTTGAAAGCATGTAGTTTGTCCACATTTTTCTCCATGACTTTCAAGTCGCTCAGCTTAATCTCCACCGCAGCCCAGCGACCATCCACCAATTCAAGAATCACATCAACTTCAAGGCCTTTTTCATCCCGATAATATGCGATTCGATTCGTGCCACCCATCGATTCGAGATACACGCGCAAATCACGAATCACCAATGTTTCAAACAAATCTCATACTGAATCAGAGACAATAGTGATGACGCTCTCAGCTTATCCAGCACAACTCATTGCACATCATTTGATAGGGATTGCTGCGAGAGCTGCATCTTTAGGTCATCGACTTTTAATTCCAAACGTCTGATATAAAGCGCCTGTCGACGGATAATCAAATCACGCATATCATTTCCACCGGTTCCAGGGTTACCTTCATTCGTGCGACTGGAAGTAACCTCAGCATCGGGGAGATTCACTCTGTCTACCGTGCCTGGATCTTCTATTCGTATTGTCTTCCTCCAACGATGCATGCACCGTTCAATACGCTTTTCGCCTATCAACTCAGGACCGAGCCCCGCTTCGCGGAACAGCACAGTGGGAGATTCACCATTTTCAGCACTCGAAACGCATTCACGCTTGAACCACTCTGCATATCGGATACGTGAACCAGTAATACTTATGACCGCAGGCAGCGAAGCCAGATACTGTGCTTGTTCCGGAGAGAATCGTTCGTCGCTCATGCTTACTTTTTTCACTTCATCGTGCAATCATCTGTATGGGATTTGCCGGCCGAATTGACGTCCCGTATGCGACGCCTCATGCGCAATCTGAACAAAATGAACGCAACAAGTAACATGAGCCCCGCTGCCGCGGCAATGCTGCCTACGGCGGCACCCGTACGACCGATAAGGCCAGGATTGCCCGGCTCCTCGCTCGGGTTATTTTCGGGCGGGACAACAGGAGTTCCAGTGCTGAATTTCAGCTCTACTGTGATGTTGAGATCAGCGGCTGTGTCTCCGCTGCCGGGAATCGAGATGAGGAACGGATCACAGTCGTATGCTTTGTTGGCTTTCGCCGAGCTCGTGCGGGAGACCAGATATAGGCCGAGCGGCAGATTCTGAAAAGTGAGCTGACCAGCTACGTTAGTGGTGCCGGAATGCTGGTACAGCTTGTTTTTCGCCGCGTGCGTAGCGAGCTTCTTGGCAGCATCGTGATATTCACTTGATGTCAGGCGTTCCCAATCGGCAGTGAGGCCGGAAAAATCGCCGACGGTTTTATATGAGGAGACGCTACCATCATTGTTCGTTGTGACGGTGGCGACGCGCACGATGGAATAGGTATCGCCGGCAAGCGATTTGGGCGAAGCCGTGTCTCGGCCCCATACGGCATTGATGGTGAGAGCGCCGAAAGAATCAGCTTGCGCATACGGCACCATAGAGCCGAAGGCTGCAAGAACAGTGAGGACGATAGTAACGGCAGCGGCAATCATGGCAGCAATGCGCGCCGCACCATATTCGTTTCCGCTATGCAGGTCTAACATGTCTGCCCGGTCCTTTCCGCCGTGATGAATGTGATTGGTTATTTGTACTGTCTGGCTGAGGAGGCAAGTCACCGTCCGGCTCGATGGCTGCGGAGCTAGAATCACCGGATGCGACCTTGGCGCTCCCACTCTGTCGGCGTCGCCGCTCATGACGCTGCCATAAATGCCATGTGATGAGCAAGGCAATCAGTGCAAGAGACGGCAACCAGTACTGCAGCGGAATGTCCACGTGGAACGTGGATTTGGCGTCATCCTGGTGCTGCGGCGCGTATGGGATGCGATGGCCGCGCACCAGCAGCCGATGCGTATTGACCGCATACGGCGTACAAGTGATGAGCGTGACCAAATCCTTGCCGGGCTCAATTGCCAGTTGTTTGGTATCGGTCGGCAGAACGGTAGTGATCTTATCGACCTGATACGCATACGTGTCTTTAAGTATTGTGATGTAGAACTTGTCGCCTTTTTTCATAAGGTTCAAGTCCGTGAACAGTTTTGCCGTGGGCAAGCCCCGGTGGCCAGACAGCGCCGCATGAGTGGACGCGCCGCCAACTGGCAGTGAGGTCTGTTCGAGATGTCCGATGCCGGATTGCAGCACTTTCTCGGAAGTGCCGTGATAAATCGGCAGGGTCTCCTTGAGCTTAGGCACAGTGATGTATCCCATCATGCCGTCGCCGTCAATATTGAGCAGACTGTTGTATTCCTCGTCCGTGGATGCGGAATTGACGGCACTGGCAAGAACGTCGGTCTCTCCTGCATCGTTCTGGGCGAGCTTTTCGTTATAGGCGTGCGCAGCATCCAGCACCTTCTGGTACTGTTCCTGGCTCAATGCTTCAACGCTGGCGTCGTAGTTATTTACGGCGCGGCTGGCGTTGCGCATAATGAGGAAGTTGCTGATCGTCGGATAGAACAGAATGAGCATTCCACCGAGAATGACCAGTAAGGGCAGAATGTTGCGCAGTCGTTTCATCGAGCGTTCTTTTCGTGAGGAAACCGTGTTGTGGGCGTAGCGGGTGTGTGCCCTTCACGCCCAAAACACGGCCATGCTCGTCAGGCGTTCTTGCGCTTGAGAGTCCAGGCAACGCCGAGCGCGATGACCAGCACACCAATCACCGTGAAGGCGATGGTACCCATGCCACCAGTGCCAGGCAGGACAACACCGGACTTGTTCTGGACCGGGATGACACCGTTCGATGCGGTCTGGTCGTATTTGCTGCCATTGTCGTTGTTGTAGGTGATGTGGACGGTGGCATCCGTGGTGTCAGTGCCGTCGTTCAGGCCGTCAACCTTCACGCCGAGGGCGCTGGCGAGCTTGTTGTAGCCGGCCGGCGCTTTGGTCTCGGTGAGCGTGTACTCGCCGTTCTTCAGTCCCTGGAAGACAACCTTACCGTTTGCAGGAGTGGTGATAGTCGTGGTGGTACCTGTCTCATCATCCTTAGCTACACGGTATACAGCGTTCTCGGTCGCACTACCGGCAGTGACTTGCACGAAGCTCATAGCGTCGCCGTTCTTAGGTGCGAGTGTGAACTCAGCACCAGCAAGTCGAGTAGCGGTATCATCATACTTGTCACCAGTGTACTTATCGACGGTGAAGCCATAAGTGAAGACGCGAACCTTGCTGGGTTCGGACTCACCGGTGCCCTCGATGCCCGGTTTGTTGGAGTACTGAATCGTTGCAGAGTTGACGTTACCATGACCGCCCACAACAGCATCCTTGTTCAGCGTGGCTGTGTAGGTGACGGTGATCGTCTTGCCGACATTGGTCTGCTGCTTGGCCTTGAAGTCCTTCATGGCGACAGTAAGCGTATTGTCGGAGACCGTAGGAGTGGTGACGGTGTAGTCAGTGTTCACGGTCAGTGGATCAGTCACACCTTCGACCGTAACGGAAGTGACTTGTCCAAAGGTGAGGCCCTTAGACAACGTATCCTTGAAGTTGAAGGTGTAGGTGTCATAGGCGGACATGTCCGGAATGGTGGAAGTCAGGGTGAACGTCAGGGTATCACCGATCTTCGCGCTGGTGGCGCTCTCACCATTTACCTTCTTGACGACGGTAGGCAGGTCTCCCTTAATGTTGGCAGTCACATTGGTGCGATCAACGGAAACTAGCGTGGCGTATTGACCACTGGCGTTGGCCAAGGTCGCACCCGGCACAGCGACCACGTAGTAGCCGTAGTCGAGACCAGTGAACGTCGCAGTGTAATTACCGTCCGTGGCATCGGTAGATACCGTAGTGGTCGCAGCCGTGATGTTGTTCTTCTGTGCCCAGTTCGATGCCTTGGTAGCGAAAGCAACCAAGTCTTTTCCAGTCAGCTTGGATACGTAGTCGTTTGCTTTATCGTTGACGTTCTCGTCGGTAGCACCAGTTAGTCCGGAAGCAGTGGAGTTCTTGAAGAACGGCTTCCACTCGTCAGTCAACGTGTAGGAGACAGCCTTGCTGCCACCGTCACCGCTCACGGTGGCGGAGAACATCTTGTAGGCGTTCACGGTCTTACCGGCGAACTTCGCGTCAGTAGTGCTGACCGTCAGCGTGGCATTATCCGCTGCGTTGGCCGTGGCGACTGTCGTCGCAGCCAATCCAAATACGGTGGCAATCGCCGCAGCGGCAGCGAAAACCCTTTTCATCAGTGATTTCATTACTGTTCCTTCCTCTAAATGGAAATCTTTTCTGTTTGGCAGATACGGTTTGTCTATGTAGTCGTCACGCGGCATGGGCACCTCGCTTTCGTATACGGCTGGAGCCCGAGCGGACTGTGCCGGATTGAACGCGTTGATCACGCACGTACCAGACCACGCCAGCTCCCATAAGCAGCAAGCCGAACATCAGAAACCACATCGTGCCCGCGCCTCCCGTATCCGGAAGCAACGCCGCATTGGTAACAATGGCCACGCGTTCCTTGGTGTTGTAGGAGACCGATACTTGGTATCCGGCCTCCGCGGGCTTGATGGTCTTGGTGGTATCGCCGTCCTTATAGGTCACGGCGGTTTCTTCCACGGTGTACGTGTAGTAACGCACGATGTCCTTGCCGTTGGCATCCTGTCCATCCACGAATGCGACCGGCAGTCCTTGAATCACCTTGCGCCAGGTGCTGCTCCAGGAAGAGGCATCGGAGGAGTCCAACGTCACCGTCCATGGATTCTTCTGCGTCACGGTTGTGCAATCTGCGCCGAAGCATTGAATCGTCTGCGGCGTCACCGTATTGCCACGGCCATCGGTATAGTGCGCGGCGATCTTCAGTTCGACCGACTGCGGCCGTTCGAGGTTGCCGTCCTTCCATACCTTCTGGACGGTCAGGTCAATGGTTCGGCAGCCGTCCTTGCCGCACGGGTCCTGACCGTCGTCCGGTTCGGGGGTGAGTCCGCCGTTGTTGTCGGATACGGGCACGTCAAGCATGAGCACGGCCTTGGCCGGGGACTGGTAGGCATCGAGCTTCGTCTTGGTGCTGCCGTCCGTGGAGTCGACCACGGCGTCCTTAATGCCGACCCAAGTGGTGCCGGCGTCGCCGGATGCGGAGCTGTGCACAGCGCCGCTGTCGTATGTGTTGACCACGTCGAACAGCTTCACTTCCCAACGATCGAGTCCGGTGTTCAGCGCATCGTCTGCCGTGTTCTTCTGCGAGAAGCTCTTGTTGCCGTCCTGTGCGGAGGTGCGGGCCTCACTAGCGTTCGCGGCCGCCTTGCGGTAAATGCGATAGGTGTTGTATGCCTTGTCGCCGTTGCCGTCATCGACCGGTCCGAGGATGTCGCTCATGGTGTTGAAGTCCCATACGGACTTGAGTTTGGTGTTCGAGAACGGGTCGACCAGTCCGCTGGCACCGCGAATCGTGTCGGCGTAGACCATGTGGTCGTCTGCCAGCACGCCCTCGTCGTTCAGTCCGGCGAAACCGCCCGCATAGCCGGTGGCGAGGCCGTCAGTGCCATCAGAGTCCTGCGTGGCGCCGCCGCCGAACACGTCGTAGCCGTCGGTGATGCCGGTGGCGGTGGACGCTTCGACGCGCGTGCGGTTGCCCTTGATGAGCTGGACGGTCAGGTTGCTGCCCGACCCATCCATATCAATGCCGTCTTTGCTGCAAGGCAGTTTGATGACACTATCGCCGATGGTGACAATCGCCACGTCGGTCTGCTGCTGGTTTTCATCATCAGCCTTGGACAGAGCAACGCTCACCTTCAGTCCGAACAGGTTCACGTACAGCACGTTGCCTTCCGAAAGCACCTTGAGATCGAATACCTTGCCGAAGATGGCCGGGAACCACTTGCCTAAATCGATGACGCCGACCTGTTCCGCCTTGTCGAGGTACAGGAGCTTGACCAGCGCGTTCACCACTTGCAGCAGCAGTTCCACAAGTACAGAGTTGACCTTCGCGTCAACCAAATAGGCACGGCTGGTTTCACCGACGAATCCGCCGGCAATCTCACCGCTAGTGACCTTCTTGAGATTGTCAGACGTGCAGCCCTTCACCCTGGCCAAATCCACGTATCCAACAAAACCGCCTGCGACCTCACGTCCGGTAGCCTTGTCGGTGGCTTTGCCGTAATTGTCGCCATGGTGTGTGGCGGTGACGGTATAACCGTCCGGGATGCCGGTGACGCGCGAATCGCCAACGTGCGAGCCCCAGATGTCAAGTACGCCGGCCGTGGCACCAAGCAGATTGAGCGCATCCGTGCCGAGTTGTGCATTGTCGGCGGCGACCGTGCCGGATTTGCCAAGATGCCCGATGAAGCCGCCCACGTAGTTCACGCCGGTCACACTGTTGAGGTTGGTGACCGCAGACTGCTTCACAGAGCCATTGATCAGTCCACCGCCGAAACCACCGACCGCACCGGTGTAACGCTTCGAGTCAAGCATGCCCTTTGTGGTGGAATCATGGGCGACAATCTGGATGCCGTCGCTCACACCGTTGACCTGACCGTCATAGATGAAGGTGCGGAATGCTTCGAGCACGCCCACGTTGCCGACCTTGAGCAGTTTGAGCAGCAGGTTGGTATCCTGCTTATCGCCGGCCTCGCCGCCGCCGACGGAAGCGACGCTGGATACATCAGCAAGACCAAAGAAGCCACCGGCGTATTGCCCGCCTTCGACAGCGCGCAGCCCGTTAATAGTAAGAGAAGCCGGGTCATTGTTCGGATCCGCTTCACTGCCGGTACCTTTGGCGGAATCCTTGTCACCGAGGATCGCGGCTTGCAACGAACCAGCGAAACCGCCGGCGTTCAGGGCATACTTGGCTGTGGTATTACCCTTATCGTCCTTGCTCTCATATGCGCCATTGACCGTGTATCCCCATGCCGGGTCATCCGAGCTCACATGTGCACCGCGAATCGTCGTAACCGTGGCCTGCAATACGCTGACCAGACTTGCCGGGTTCGATACCAGCGAGTCGAGGATTCCTTGCAGGAATCCCTCGGACGCATTGGTGTCCACATCCGCAACCGCACCGGCAGTGGCCACGCCGATAAATCCGCCGACATTGTTGCGCCCTTCCACCTTGCGCAGGTTGGAAACGTTGGCGCCGGCAGCGGTGACACCCTCGACAAGCTTCTGGCCGTTCTGGTCGAGATCGCCCCAGATCTGGCCGCCGACCGCGAGACCCACGTAGCCACCGGCGTTGCCGGTGCCGTGCGTGATGTCTTCGCCGGTGGCCTCGACCTTCATACCCTTGCGGTAGCCGGCCACGCTCGAGGATTTGACGACGGGCACGAATACCTGTGCCACGTCGAGCATCTGACCCAGATCAAGTTTGATGCCTTTGTCGCCGAATAGTTGGATAGAGCCGAACGAGGATGCCGAGCCGGATTCCATCGTGCCTGCATAACCGCCTGCCGCACGCATGGCAGAGACGGTCTTGACATCCATCGACTGGCCATCGGTGATCGTGCCGGTGCGCATCAGACCGACGTGTCCGCCGGCGACGCCGGAATCATGCAGGTTCGCGCCGGTCCGATACTCCGCACGTTCTGCGACGACGTTGAATCCGAAGATGTAGGATTCGAGGAACTTGTCCAGGGAATCCTGGTCGGTAACAGAGCCCGCACCATCAGCCGTGGTCACATCGGTGAATTCCTTGCCATACGCACCGTACTTGCCGATGTTGTCGACCCACGTCTTCCACTGGTCGTAGCTCATATTGCGCAGCGGACCGGTGACCTTCGTGTGCTCCTCGGTCGGGTAGACCACGGACAGCACGCCGGCGAGGTTGCCGGCCTTGATGAGACCGCCGAGCAAGGAGAGCGAACCGCCTTCAGCGGTATCGGCCGCTTCCATGAAGCCGGTGTAGCCGCCGGCGATTTCGGCACCGTATACGCTGCGGATGCGCGCGGCATAGGCTACGCGTTGCGGCCCGTTGTATTTGCCGTCGGTGTTCTCCTGCTTCCATGCTGCGGTGTTGTTGCCCCAGATATGGCCGCCGCGGTTACGTCCCGCATAGCCGCCGGCCATGCCGCGGCGTGTGGTCGTATCCGATGCCGCCTGTGCGCGCACCGCGCCGCCGCACACTGTGGCATCGGTCGAGCTGTTGCGAATCGTCGGTACGAAGTCCTGCACGAGCGAGAGCAGGTTGTCGAGGTTGACGAGCTTCTTGAGCACGCTGCCGTCGCCGAGTACGTTTGCCACGGCTCCCGGCTGCATGGTGCCCACGTAGCCGCCGGCCGAAACCTGGCCGATGATGTATACGAACTCATGAGAGCTCGAGTCCTGGATATGGCCGCCTTCGATGTCTCCGGCGAAGCCGCCGGCCATACCCAGTGGATCGGGCTTGTTGTTGGCGTTCCTATGGTCTGCCGTGCCGGCCAGCACGGAGTATCCGCCGATGCCGCCGGTCACATCGGAATGTTCAATCGTCGAGACGACGACATCCAGCACACTGAGTACATCGTTGAGATTGACGTTCTGGCCGAGCAGGCTCAGGCCGCCGCCCACGGCCGCCGCCGAGCCGATGTCCATTTTGCCGATGTAGCCGCCGGCATACCGAGCGGCGGTGACTGCATACGAGCTGTCTTTGCTCAGATAGGTGTCGTCGATGGATCCGGTGGTTTCCAGATTCTTCGGTGCCTTGACGTCGGTGTGGCGCAGTTGGGTCACGCTGGAATGGGATACCTGCACGCCGGAACCGTATCCGATGTAGCCGCCGGCGGAACCGGATTGCGTATCGGACTGATCAAATCGGGTGGCGGAGACGGTGAAGCCGGGATCATCCGGGTCGGAAATCTTGTTGCCGCTAGTTGCCTCCACGGTGGTGGCATCGGAATGCACGCCCGCGTAGGAGATGAATGGCACATAGCCCTGCACCACCTGCAACAGGTTGGCGAGATCCACCGTACCGAATTTGCCGAGCAAACTCAGGCCGCCGTTGCCAGCCGAAGCGAGCGCACCGGAAACGACCTTGCCGCCGAAACCACCTGCGTATGCGCCGCCGGTCACATGGTCAAGGTTGACAACGGCCACGGGGTTGGTTTGCACGCGGGACTGTACACCGGCCAGCGTTGAGTCGTTCTTGAGATCAGTTTCGGAGAACTGGTTGACCTTGCCGCTTTGGAAGTTTCCCGCATAGCCGCCCGCGATATCACCTTCGACGTAACCGCCGTTGACGTACGTCACGGTGGTATCCGTATAGCTTGGAATCAGATACGGCATGGCACCGAGCAGGTCGTTCACGGACAGCAGTCCGCCCTTGATGAGGTTGTCCAACACGCTGGAATCATCGGCGTTGCTAAGTGCGTCGGCGAGGCCGCCGGTGGTGGAGAAGCCCACGAAACCACCCGCGATGCCATCGGATGTGCTGGTATCGGCCGCGACCGACTTGAGGTTCGTCACATGGCTTTCGCGGGTCTTGGTGCTGTTGGCCTGACCGTAGAAACCGCCCGCAGCGTAATCGGTGGTCTCGTTGTTCTCGTTCTTGCCGGTCGCCTTGACCGTGAATCCGTTGGCGATGCCGTTCACATTCGATGCAGTGACTGCAACCGAAGAATATTGGGCAACCGATAGCAGACCGGAAAGCTTGATAAGCCCAAGCACATTGAGCCCGCCGGCACCAACGGCGTCGCCTGGTCCGGAGAAGCCGATGAAACCGCCGGCTTCTCCCTTGGCCGTGACCGTGGCCAGATTGGTAAGGTTCGTGTTGGTCACGTCACCACCGGTGGCGCATCCGATGGCACCGCCCGCATAGTATGAACCGGCCGTCACCGTCAAACCGGATGCCGGAGCGGTGACAGACATGTTCTCCACGGTGAACGCGGCAAACTGGTCGAACTTCTTGAGCGTGGCGATATCGCCAATTTTCACCACACTGTTGAGCAACCCAGCTACCGTTGTCGGTTGCAGATTGCCGGCGATGCCACCCGCGTAGGAGCCCGTGGCCGTGACCGATTCAAGGCCTTCTATGGTGGTGGAGCGCTGCTGAGGGAAGTCACGAGGATTGTTGTACTTCCAGAACGTAAGGTTCTTGAGATGATCCTGTGAGGAGTCGCCGATCACCGTGCCCGATCCTTCGCCCACGAGACCGCCCGCGTAATCGCCACCAGCCTTAACGGTGAGGGAGCCCTTCATCTGCGTGCCGAGAATCACGGAGGGATTCACACCGACGATGGACAGCAGTTCTCCCGCACCACTACCGCTGCCGCTCAGCAATTTAGTCACAGCCTTGGTGAGCTGTTTCAACAGCGATGCATTCGTGGTATCGTCCGTACCGAGTTCCAGGCCCCATCCCACGGAGGCGAATCCGGTGAATCCTCCGGCGTGGGATTTATCAGTAGACACGGCAGCCGTGGCTGAAATCGTATTATTGACCGCGTAGGCATTGGCCATCGCGCCGCTAAATCCACCGGCATAGTCCGTGGCAGATACAGTGACCTTGCCATCGCCGTCGACGGTCAGGTTGCTGTTCTCGATGAGGCTCTGCGGACGCAGCGCAGACAGCAAATCAATACCAAGCGAATCGAGCAGACCACCCACGTTGCCGTTGCGGCTTACTCCGGCGAAGCCACCGGCGTATTGCGTTGCCTGCACGGTGAAACCGTTCGTGCTCGTCACCGAGGAGTTCTCGACGATTGCGCCAATCTGCGCACCGACGAAGCCACCGGCCTGCGGATTGTCCTTGTTGCCGATCACCACGTTCTCTTTGAACCCGTTCACCGAACTATTCGAGATAACCGGGTTGTAGTAGCCAACCGGAATCAAGGCATTCAGCCCGAGCGTGCCGGACAGCAACCAGTCCACCAAATCGCCCAGCCCGAGGAACGGGATGACACCCAAGATCTTCGAGAGTACATTGGTGAGCGCTCCTACGATGCCGGAGACTGCATCGTATCGGGTTGCGCCCTCAACATATCCCACGAAACCACCGGTCATACGGCTTACGCTGGATACCGAAACATCTGCCACCTCGCAGTCCGTAACCTTGGTGTCCCCGTAGATACGGCCGGCAAATGCACCCGTGGCGAGGTTGGAAGGATTGTCTTTGTGCAGGGTGAGCAGATCTTGAAGTTTAAGATTTACTTGTCCGAGTGTCAATGCTTTTAACAGTAGGTCGAGCAGGCCTCCCACTGCCGAAGTGAGCGTACTGATCAAGGTCGCCGGAATATACGATTCACTCGTATGATTCGTCACCGACACATCCTGCAGCTTGAGGTTCGACACCACGGCCGTACCGGCGCTGCCCAGACTGTTGCTGTTCATCACGGTCTTGTTCGTGATCGAGGCGAAGAAGCCGATGCCCTGCTGCTTGCTGACATCCAGCTGGTCGCCTTTGACATTAGAGACCATATCTTGCTGATTGACGACCACATGGCTGATGACCGGCCGAGCTGCGGTAGCGTGAACCACGCTTGCGCCATCGTCCCCAACAGCCTTCCACAGGCTGGCTTCGGTGTCGCCGTCATTGGAGACCGCACCGAGCATAGTGCCAGAGAACATGAGCGGAGTCCACTCGGTGTTGTTGGTATCTGCCGCGTTCTTGGACAGGTCGATGTCACGGAAGATCAGATAATTCGCATCGGCCGAATAGGTCAGGCCGGTGTTGGCAGCGGAGTAGTCCGTTTGCGTGCCATCAGCACCCACGCCGTAATACTTGGTGCGGGTCCTGTTGACGCTTAACGCCGTGCATGCCAGCAGTGGACTGTCGTGGTCGGAGGCATCAGTATCGCGCAAAATATCTGAACCGGAGAGATCGGCGTCACCGGCGTATTCGGAAGACGGCGTGCCGTCCACCCACTGATAATTGAGGGCTCCTTGCTGTATGCAAGTCTGCGTGACCTTGTTGATGCGGCCAATAACCTTCTTGCCAGAACCAATCGCACGCAGCTGCTGCTCGTTACCAATCAGGATGTAGGTCTTGCCGTTGATCTCCTTGGTGGCCTGACCCTCAAAGTCACGGCCGCCAAGCGCCGTCGCGGCGACCTGCACATCGGCCTTCGCCGGCGATTGATCCATCGCATTTGAGGAATCGTTCTTGGCATCTTGAGAAGAAGCATCGTTTGGAGCCTGCGTTTGGGCTCCATCATTAGCGGAATTGCCAGCGGTAGCTTCTGCTGAGTCGTCCGCCTTATTGTCTGTCGCACCATTTGAGGATTCGGAAGAATCACCAGTAGTAGAAGATGAAGGAGATGAATCCTGCTGTGCGTCTTGATTCGTTTCGGAAGGTGTTGGCGCACCGTTTGATGTATTGGCCTCTTCTGACGTCTTATCGTCAACGTTGACATTGCGGGCAGAAGGAGCAGCTACGACAGTATTATCCCCCCCCTCCAGAAATTACGGCGTTAGGAGAGCTACTCACATCGTCTATATTCTGAGCATATGCTGCAGGCACCATGCACACGATGGACAAGGAAACAGCAATAACCGAAGCAAGGCAACGCTTCAAAGACAGGCACTGCCGTCCAGATTCCTGTTCCGTTCCTCCGTTAAACCCGCAACGGACGAACTTCAATTCCGAGCTCATTGTCTCCCCTCATAGATTCGCAATCCCCTTTCGGAAGATTACTGCATACAACTATACGGAAGAGATTGACAAAAGAACAAAAAACGTTCATTTGCTGGGGCCGGTTAGCGTATGTCTTTCTAGGCAAAAAGAAAAGCCCCGCAGCTATGCAAGGCTCTTCCAACGAGGTCATAAGAGAGGAAGAGAACGAACCCGTTTAATGGTTGACGAAGCTTTAGGACCTCGCCAAATCACTCATCATTCCGCACTTTCAAGTTTACGCCAATCTCGCTTTCAAGTTTACGCCAATCTCGCTTTCGATTTTACGCTGTTTTGACTTTCAAGTTTACGCCAATCCTACTTTCGATTTTACGCCGACAGCACTGCTGACGATTACACTTTCGATATTGAGAAATCACAGGAAAGCAGCAAAAGGTCATAAGAAAAACCGCCCGGGAAAGGAGGAAGACCGGGCGGGTTGAGGAAGGGAAGAAAAAGAAGTCAGCTATGAAGGGTTACTTGGCCGTCTCCTTGGACTTGCTCTTCGGCATAACCCAGAACTTGAGCAGCGGGTAGCTCACGATCACGGCGAGCAGGGTGTTGACCACGGAAGCGATGGTGCCAGCAATGCCAGCGCCCATGCCCCAACCCTGGCACAGACCGGTCACATAGCCCGGCAGCACAAGGTTCACAACCACGATGATCACAGCGAGGATCACGTACTTCCAAGCGGCATCCTTGAAGCTGGAGTCAGACTTGAACACCCACTTCATCTGCACGAAGAAGTTCACCACCTGGGCGAGCGCCTCGGCAAGCAGGAAGGTGAGGAAGCCGCCCAGACCGTTGCCCTGAGTGTCGTAGTTGAAGATCAGGAAGTGGAACGGCTGCGTCAGGCCCATGCCACTGATGAAGATGGCGGTGCCGATCCACGTCACCACGAAACGGGTGATGGTGGAGATGTTCGACAGCACGTTGAACAGGATGAACTCCCAGATGTTCGGGTGGTCCTTGATCCACTGGCGGATCGGACCGACCTTCTCAGCCGGCTGCGTTGCATTGTTATCAGTCATTGTTCAGCTCCTTTGCAGTACGCTTGTTTGCGGATTGGTTGCGGAAGAAGCCGGCGATGACGCCGCCCAATCCGCGGAAGGTGTGTCCGTTGGCGATTTTGACGATGGCGTCGACCATCGCGGAATCGACCATGCCTTGGGTCATCTTGCTCATGGCTCGAGGAGGCATGTTCAGGATGAACAGGGTGTTGCGGCCCGGAGCGCCGGTCTTCTGACGAATCTTGGCCTCCTGCTTGGTGAGCGTCTTGGCGACGGTACGTGCCACGAAGCCCTTGGAATCCACCCACGACATGATCGGATCGTTCACGCCGAACGTCACCGGCTTGCCCGGTGCCACAACCTCATGGCCGAACAGCACGGCCATTTCGGCGTCGGTCACTTCCTTGACGTGGCCGCTGAGATAATGGCCGAGCGCAGTATCCGCGGCAACCGGATTGACATCGCCTGCGACGGTGTGCGGAATCGTAAGCGGCAGGTGTTCGGCGTTGTCGCCCACCATCAGCGTCCACTCGCCGGTTTCCGTCTTCCATTCGTTGCTGGCAACGTCGAAGTGACGGAAGGTGTAACGGTCGAAATCGATGTGCACGCTCTTGCTTTCGTGTGCGGCAAGCGAAACCTTGGCGAAGCCCTTGAGCTCGCGATCCGGACGCAACACACCACCCTGCGGACCGCGCACGTACAGCTGTACAACGGTCGAACCGGCAACATCGGAATCGTTGCTGACCATCACGTCAATGCCGTTCTCACCAGCAGTGGCGGCACTGTAGGTGAACGTGGAGTAGCTCAAGCCGTAACCGAACGGGAAGCGCACGGGCACACCGGCGGTCTCGTAATAACGGTAGCCAACGAACGGGCCTTCGCGATAGATCGCATCGCGACCAATCGCCGGATACCAACCGGAGCTCGGGCAATCCTCGTAATGCATCGGCCAGGTTTCGGCCAAGTGGCCGGACGGATTGATCTCACCGGTCAGCGCGCGCACGGTCGCGGAAGCGCCGGCCTGACCCGACAGACCCACGTAAAGCACTGCGGCAACGTCGTCAATCCACGGCAGTTCCACCGGAGAGCCGGCGACAAGCACGACCACGATCGGCTTGCCCGCGCCCTTCAGCGCTTCGACCAGATCGTTCTGCACCTGCGGAATCGCCATGGTGGAACGGTCAAGGCCTTCGGATTCGCTGCGTTCGTCAAGACCGACGACTGCAAGCACCGCATCAACGCTTTCCTTGCCAGCCAGCGCGACTGCGTCTTCCACGAGCACGCGGTCAGCCTTGCCCTGGCGGTCATAGCCCTGCTCATAGCCGGCAAGCACGAGGCCTTCGGCGTTCTTGACCTCTTCAAGAATGTTCTCTTCCTTGGTGGCGTTTACCTTGGAGGAGCCAGAACCCTGATAACGTGCGGTTGCGGCCATATCGCCGATCACCGCCACGCGGGTACCGGCCTTGAATGGCAGGGTCGCGTTATCGTTCTTCAACAGCACACTGGAGCCTTCGGCCACCTTGCGTGCCACGTCGTGATGCGCTGCTGCGATATCGTCTTTGAGCAGATCGTTACGTCCAACACCGACCAGCTTGGTCGCTGCCGCGATTTTTGCGACTTCTGCGGCACGCGCGTTGATATCGGCTTCAGACAGAGTTCCCGCCTTGACCGCGCCTTCCAGCTCACGCACGGAAGTGAAGCCCGGAGACGGCATTTCCAGCGATCCGCCTGCCTTGACTGCTGCGACCGCGGAGTTGGATCCGCCCCAGTCGGAGACGACCATGCCGTCGAAGCCCCATTCGTCGCGCAGAATCTCCTGGAGCAAATGCTTGTTTTCGTGCGCGTAGACGCCGTTGATCTCGTTGTAGGAGGTCATGATGGTCAGCGGCTTGGCTTCACGCACTGCGATTTCGAAACCGGTCAGATACAGTTCGCGCATGGTACGCTCATCGACCACGGAGTTGCTGGCCTGGCGGCGCAGTTCCTGGCTGTTGACTGCGAAATGCTTCGGGCATGCGGAGATGCCGTTGCTCTGGATGCCGCGGATCAGGCCTGCCGCCATACGTCCGGCGACGATCGGATCTTCGGAATAGTATTCGAAGTTACGTCCGCACAGCGGGTTGCGCTTGATGTTCAGACCCGGGCCGAGCAGCACGTTCACGTCAAGATCGTGCGCTTCGTTGCCGAGGGCCTCGCCCATTTCTTCGGCGAGCGCCGGATCCCAAGAATTGGCCACGGTTCCTGCGGTCGGGAAGCAGGTGGCCGGCTTGGATGCGCCGATGCCGAGATGATCGCCTTCGCCGAGCTGGCGGCGCACGCCGTGGGGGCCGTCGCTCATCACGAAGCTGGGGATGTCTGCGCGGTCGTTGCCTCGCGAATCCCATTCGGATCCACCGGAAAGCATTGCGGTCTTTTCAACGACCGAAAGTTCTTCGAGTTCCATTGGTTCTCCCTTGCACTAACTCCTCGAACCCGCTTGGCCCTCCCTGAGCCTGCGCTGTTCTTGTTGCGGATGTTCTTGGCTGCATCGCATGTGAGCATCCGCCGCTAGTTTGATTGAACCAGCCTTTCGCCGCCAACCTGCGCTCCATTACACAACCTGTCGTTTTGCCCGCACAATCGGATATTCCTAAACTGATTTCGGAATCAAAGGAACTCACATGGCAGATACGTTTTTACCGCTCCGCCGCGCTTTCGTATGCGTTCCATACACACCATACGGCGTAGGAAATGAGTGGACAGATGGTGGCGGAAATAATCACGTCGGTCGGATAGTGCAAGCCGAGCAGCAATCGAGAACAGGCGACCGCCGCGACAAGCGCGACAGCGCCGATGACCGCCCTGCGGAGGAACACCCGTCTTCCGTTTGCACGCCCGTCATCTTCTCCGTCGGGAAAGCGTTTGCGTGCGAAATTACGCACGGTAAGAATCATCATGACCGATACGATCACCGCGGCTGCCGTGTGACCACTCGGAAAACTTGGATCGCCCGGCAATAGATCACTGCCGACGGACGTGATCGGACGGGGGCGTTCGACCAGCCATTTGACACCGGTCACGTACAGTATCGGCGCCGCCGACACGACGACATCGCGGATGACGACGCGCCTGCTGCCGGTAATACGCAAATCGACAGCGGCAAGCGCGGCGACGATTGCGATGCAGCCTACCGTTGAAAACAAATACGCAAGTACCGTAGAGCAGTCGCGCAACCCTTCTGGCAGCGCCGCTAAAGCCTGCAAAATATTGGTCTCACGCATTGTCGCGATTGCCGAATTGCGCAGTGCGACGCCAATCATAGGCACAATGCCGCACAATATGGCGGTTGCGATTACCACAGCCGCCGCTCTCGCGATGCTTCCGTTCTTCATATGCATGATTTCAGTTAAGCACAGTTCACCATACCGTTGCCGTATGTTCACATCCGGGGTATCCCCGAAAATCGAGGATTATCCTTCAGGGGGCTTCCCCGACACGCGCGCTGCAGACGGCCGCGCAACGCAAATATGGCATACCCGCACGGGAAGTACCGCGAACGATGCGAGAATCGGAATTGGCGTTTAAGAAGGAAAGAAGGAAATATGACCGAACCAATCGCAATGACCATACGCCATATGAAAATCGAGGATTATCCGCTGGTATACGGACTGTGGACACGATGCACAGGTTTCACTATGAGGGATATAGACGATTGCAAGGATGCGATAAAGACGTTTCTCAAACGCAATCCCGACACCTGCTTCGTAGCCGAGGACGATGACGGAAGAATCATTGGCGCGATTCTTGCCGGCAACGACGGAAGACGGTCGCGCATCTACCACACGGCGGTCGACCCCGACGCACGCGGTAGGGGCATTGGCTCGATGTTGGTGGGCCGCGTGGTTGAAACGCTTCGTGCGATCGGCCTGCCGAAAGTCGCTGTCGGGGTGCCCGCAGACAACGACGCCGGCAACGATTTCTGGGAACGGCAGGGCTTTGCAGTCCGTGACGATTTGGTTTATCGAGAACTGCCGTTGTAATAACGAACCATCCACGATGCCGTGCACGTCGCCCAGCCCACGTTGTTCGCGGACAGCAAGTAGAAGCCGGCCAGCATGCCGCCCCACCCATGGACACGTAGGCAGCGGCGGCGATGCCGCGGCCCAACGCGTTCATACGTGGCGCAGCAGCCACGTGTCAAGAGGCCCCTGCCGTAACGGAAGTCCGAGAGGCCACCGATGGTGGATCGCTGTTCAGACGGAAGACGCAGCCTGTACGAGCGAGCTATGCCTTGGCTAGCTTCTTGTGCCTGAGAGTGTAAACGGCATCGGCGGAATCGGCGACACGCTTGGAATGCGTCACCACAATGACACATTTACCGAGTTGATGAGCGGCATGCCGCAAAAGATCAATCACCTCATCAGTCATTTCCGGATCCAGGCTGCCAGTCGGTTCATCCGCCAGAATCGCGCGGCCGGGCGCCACTAGGGCACGGCCGACCGCCACTCGCTGACGTTGACCGCCCGACAGGTGCATGATGTTGCGCTTCGATTCCTCACGGCTCAGTCCCAAATCCTCGAGGATCTTCATATCGGCCTTGGGATTGACCAAACGCAGATTCTCTTCGGGAGTGAGATAGTCGATCAGATTATGGTCCTGGAACACCAAGGACACGTGCTCGCGACGGTGCTTTGAATAACCCGTCGTAGCTATATCCTCACCCTCGAAACGGACCACTCCATCAGAGGGGGCATCCAGACCGGCCAACAGGGACAGCAGTGTGCTCTTTCCCGCTCCCGATGGACCGGTTATCGCATACATCTTTCCGGATTCGAAATCAGCGTTCACGTCCGAAAGAACGCGGATCTTCGCCGCGCCATATGAGTAATTGACATGGTCCAATTGCAGACAGATAGTCATGATTAATATCTCCTAACGCATAGAGGAAAGAATGGATTTCGGGGATTTGGCCAGCACCGCGGCGCACGACACGGCAAGCGCAATCGCGATGACCGCGCATCCGAGCAGCAGGATGAGCAGCGTCTGTTCTGGCGGCAGAGCCTCCACCTGCAATGATTCAAGAGGCGCGACTCCAGAATCGTGCAGCAGAAGCGAGGACACGTATCCAGACAATAGGGAGCCCGTGCCCAGCGAGCACAGGGCTGCGACCACAGCCATGAGACCGGTTTCGATTGCGAACTGGGCGATAATCTGCATCTTGCCGATGCCGAGGGCCAGAAGGGTGCCTATCTCATGAATACGTGAGCGGATCCAGAAGACAAGCGCCATGCCCAGTACCAACACATCAGCCAAGCAAACGGACAACAGCACCATACGAACCAGATCGCGCACCGTTTCCACCGACTGCAGCACGCCGGAAAGCCGCGCCGAGTCATCGGTGACGCCATACTTGCTTCCAGCGATTTTTTTCGCTTGGGCCACTGCGGCGGAGAGAGCCTGCGGATTATCCGAGAGGCACCGGATCGTGCCGACCCGTTCCTCTCCAGTCAGCGCGGAAACCACTTGGGCACCCGCATAGATAAGATTCTCCGATGCGTCCGATGGCATAGGGCTCTGTGCCTGCACATTGCCAGAGAAGATTCCGGCCACGCGAACGGTGGAATCGCGGTCTTCCTGACTGAGCCGGAGTGTTGATCCCACCGATAGCCCATTCTCACGTGCGAAATCCCGGTGAATCAGTACGTTCCGGCCATTACCTGAAATGTGGTGTCCTTGTTCCAACCGGTACAGACCGCTTTGGAACTCTTCGGACAACGAGGAGTCAGTGGTGCCCAGCACGCTGACCTGCGTGGATAGACCGGAATCCAGCCGAGGACCATGTTCGGGGACAACCGGATGCGCTCCATCCACCCCTGCCAAGGTCTTACGCTCGTAAACGGTTTTTCCTACGCCGGGGATGCGCGAGAACCGGCTCGCTTCCTTTAGACTTGCAGGATTCTCGCCTGTGTCGACAGTAAAACCTATTCCCATGCTTCTGCCGATATCGTCGGACATTTTCTGAAGTGCCGTTGACACTCCAACCTGAGCCACAAGACTGGTGAAAACCATCAGCATCAGCAGTCCGATGATTCCGCTGCGTACCGGTTTACGCACGATTGCCAGCGTGGCACGATTCCACACGTTCATGCCCGTCATCGGAGCTCCGACAGGCTTCGCGGCGACTTGCGCAGCATCGGTATGCACGATATGGCGACGCATATCAGCATCACCGCCAGCAGGCCGAGCGACACATACAGTACGGCAGTCGTGTCGATCGATACCGTGAGCGAATCCAAGGTACGAACCGACATATTGGATTCGAGATCGCCGCCAACCTGCCCCATGCTGCTCAGCTCCTTCGCCGCGGAGGCGTTCACGGAACGGAGGGCCGAAGTGCCAAGCCATTGGGCCACTCCTCGTGCGCACAACCATCCGAGGGCCAGGGACGGCAGACCGATCAGAATCATCTCGGTTAGATATTGGGCGATCAGGGATGGCTTGCCGATGCCAAGGGACACCAGTACGCCCATCTCCTGACGTCGGTCGTTCATCCACAGTAAGAGCATGAGACTGAGAACTATCACGGCCGAAATGGTCACGCCGATCAAAGCGCCGAGCATCATGGAACGCACACCTCGGGCGGCATTCAGCATGCTCGACGTATATTGGTCATTGCGTGTGATCTGGTAGTTGTTCCAATCCACTGGAAGCTTCTTCGCCGCTTCCATGGTTTTCTCCACGTCGACACCCTTGTCCAGAACGAAAGTGGCATCCTGATATATTTCCTTGCCAGCCTTGTACTGGTACAGAGTACTTGTAGTGTCCAAATCGGTGTACACAGTGTTGGAGGTAAGTTCCGCGCGGCTGGATACCTTTCTATCGCTGTCTCCTTTGAATATTCCAACGATGGTGGTTTTGACGGTTGCCGTCGAATGCGACTCATTGTCGGCATCATATGGATTGGCCTTGAGCGTGAGGGTATCGCCGACTTTAAGCCCATTGGTTTTGGCGAGATCCTCATGGACCATCGACATATGCTTATCGGATGCCTTGAGATGACGTCCGTCGACCATGCCGAGCGTGTGCGACGTGAACACATTGAGTTTCGACGAATCGTTTGTGCCTATGACGTTGGCCGTATTGCCGAACTGCTGTTCTTTCTCCGCATCGTAATCATCGCCGCCGGGGACCTTCACCACGCTGGCTCCCACGAGATCGGCGGTGGCGTTCTGCCTGACCATGTACGAGTCAACACCGGACAGCTTCGAGATTCGTTGCACATCAGCGGGACGAACCATTCCGCCTCCGCGAGGTGTCAGCATGCTGCCTTGCAGGTTACTGGCCAGCACGAATCCGCCGACCGCCTGTTTCTCAATCTGTCCGGCCTCATGTTGTGCTGCCCGAGAAACTGCGGTTGCGGACAGCATACTCGCCGTTATGATGGTCAGCACAATGAACAGCACTGCGGTGCGCACTCGCTTTCTGAGCACATAGCGCGCCGCTCGTGAGATGAATGTCATTAATACCCCCTGTGAAGCTGGGACCTTCTCATCCGAGACAATGAAATCTAATTCGATTCTTCGATTGGTCATTCGCTAAAATACATGGTTCGCCTCGGAACATGGCAAGATATGCCTTGAGCGAAAAAGCGAAACAACATTGGTTGCATTATGCGCCGGGGCCTCGTTCGTTTTGTTCATTTGACAAACGTTGAACGGCTATAAAACAGTGCATATACCAATGGAGGCCCCAATCGAAATTGGGGCCTCCATCAGAGAGAAAGGAAGGAGTGGCAAGTATTGGTTATTTATTCGGTCAGAATCTTGGCCTTCTCGTTGACGCTTCAACCGTCTCGACCGTCTTGACTTCCTCGTCGGGGATCTCACCGGCCGCGAGCTTGGCTTCGAGCTGCTCGACGATTTCGGCGTGCATCTTCTCGTTGATCTTCACCTTGAACATGAACACCAGCAGGCTGAGCACGATTAGGGCGAGCGGCACGTAGAACGCGCAGGTCTTGAAGGTGTTGATGTTCGCGGCGGTCATGTCGGCGGCGGTCGCGTCACCGGTCATGCCCGCGGCAATGGCGATGAAGCCGACGATGCCGTTGGACATGGCGCCACCGACACCTTGTTCAAGAAGGTTTTCAGCAAGTAAGATTTGAGTCTTTATCAAATGCCTCGGCTGCTGTGATGAACCGGTCCAGCAGCCGAGGCGTTCCCATATATGCCCCAGCCGTTCCCAAATCCACCTATCCGCTTCGCCGACTTCGTCCAACTTTCCCGACAATGCCATTGCTCAATGGCGACGAAGGATCGCAGAACGCATTGGCCATTGCCTCACGGAACGCCTGACGGCCAAAATCAGGCAGATTGACATGAACCAGACCGCTCATGATTTCGTGATTCGGATTCCAAGGCTTCAATGCGTTGATGTGCGAGAACATATCAACCAACGGCATCCGCGAAGGGCTTGGCGTTGACGGCCAAAGACGCCCCTTTCATCACTTGAAACACTTCCGATGACATGGGCATGGAACGTCGGATCGCATCCACCTTGCCGATGGTCAGCACTCCGGCAAGCGATGGTTGCGGACCGTAGGGACCGTCCACCACCATCAACAACGCATGGTCGAGGTCATCGTCATCTAACAGCAGCAATGTATCGCTGGAATTGGTGAGACGAATCCTGTCGCGCAACCGTTCGCGCGCGACAGGATCCCAGTCGTCCAATCGTGATTCCGCGCGGGCTGGGCGCTGTAGTCGTAGTTGCGCAACTGGGATAGGCGACTGACGAACCGGCTCGGGAACAGCGGCACCACCTCGGGCGTTCCATCCGCCTTCAGACGGCGCTGTCCCGCCCCTGGATACTGGACACAATCTGCAAGTTGCGGTCTACCTCGATACACGCCACCGACAACCCGTTGTCCGCATGGATGATTTCAGCACGCACCACGCGACCTGCGGCACCGTCTTGCTGAAGAAGATAAACACCGCCAGCCCGTCAACGCTGCGATGTTCCCCGCTAACACCGGTTACCGTGCCGTTGTCTTCGATGCCAAGGTACAACGACCCGTTTTTTCGGTATTGGCCAACGCCACCACGTTGTCCACGAGCTCATCGTCAATCTGAGGTCGGGATGCCTCGCTTGTAAACTCAACCGTCAGGCTTTCATGGTTCAGCAGCACAAGTTTACTCACATTGATACCGTTCCATAACCGTTTTCGATGTGAATAAGCTCACGGTCGCAACCCACGATAATCGGCCACGGAATCACCGTAACGGCGTTATAGTGCTGTTTGTCGGCGTCGACAAGAGCCAGCGGCGCCGATGAAAACAACACCAAAGATGTTCAGCGAATTGTTCGCAGTACATGTGGTGTGCATCCGTTTCCTCGACGAAACTCCTCTTGTTCCAACCGGCAGGTCATCGTACGCCAGTTGCGAAAGGATTCGCCTATACATGGCAAGGTTTACCAAGAATCGTTGGACCAGCGCAATCATCCCCGCACTATTGATCCATATCCCCATCGGCACCGTCTATTGCTGGAGCGTGTTCAAGCAGTTGATCGCGGACCAGCTTCACGCCAGCCCCGCCTCCGTGGAATGGGGCTTCTCTCTCGCCATCTTCTTTCTCGGCATGTCCGCTGCATTCGCCGGGCCGATGGTTGAGAAAAACATCAAGAAATCTGCTCTTATCTCAATGGTCTGCTTTGTGGTCGGTTTCGCCGGTACGGGCGTGAGCATCGCCTTGGGATTCCTGCCCGGCGTGTTCATCTGCTACGGCGCGATCATAGGTGTCGGCCTGGGCATCGGCTACCTGACCCCGGTCAAGAACCTGATGCTGTGGTTCGCCGACAACAAGGGCCTCGCCACCGGTATCGCAGTCGCCGGTTTCGGCTTGGCCAAAGCCATTGCCAGTCCGGTGATGGAATACCTGATCGGCTCGATCGGCCTGGTGAACATGTTCTATACGCTCGCCGTGGTTTACGCGATAATGATGCTCGTGGGATTCCTGCTCATACGCCGCCCCGCCGGCTGGGTCTATGATCCCGCGACCTCCTATGTCAGCCGCGTCTCGATTCTTAAGAAACCCGTGTTCTGGGGCATCTGGCTCGCCTTCTACATCAACATCACCTGTGGTCTAGCTCTTATCAGCCAAGAGAAAGACATCCTGCATGATGTGCTGAAGGCGTTCCCGCAGTACGCTCCGCTAAGCCCGAGCGCGTTCGCGGCCGCCATTTCCGGCATTATCGGTTTGGTGCTCGCCGTGGATTCCGTGTTCAACACCGTCGGCCGCGTGGGCTTCTCCACGCTGTCCGATCACCTCAAGCGCCGCGAAACCGTATATCAGGTGATTTTCGTGATATCGATCGCCGTATGCCTGCTGCAGGTTTGCACTAACAGTATCGACCGCGCTTTGTTGTGGGCCGTGTTGATGATGCTGTTCCTCGTCAACGCCGGATACGGCGGCGGCTTCTCCACCCTGCCGGTACTGCTCGATCAGCACTTCGGCACGAAAACCGTATCCACCACGCATGGGCTGACCTTGAGCGCCTGGGCATTCGCCGGCTTGTCCGGCAATCAGCTGGCGTCGTTCGTCGTCACGCACGCCCCCGATCAGGCGCACCGTTATGCCGCGTTGATTCCGGTACTCATCGTGCTGTTCATAATCGCGCTGATCAGTATTTCGCTGGTCAAGGCCGCAGGCAAGCGCGTCGCCGTCGCCTAGTCCCCCATAGGTTCGTGGTTCCTAGTTCGTGGGATTACAGCGGATAATCCCACGAACTGGGTGCCTGCGCCATCGCATATAAATATGCCCGGAATCAAGCCAAAACCTGATTCCGGGCATATTCGTCATCGCGTGGCATTCGGTTCACAGAATCAGGCGACGGAATCCCGTGGGCCGAAGCGTGCTCACGCGCTTATCACCGTTTGTCACACGCTTGTCACACGCCGATGAGATCAAGCATCTGAGGAATGCTCTTCTTGCCGAATTCGACGGTCTGCTCGCCACCACGGTTGATGACGATGCAGGGCACGCTCATTGCGCCGTATTGGTCCTTAAGCTCAGGAAAATGCGAAACGTCGTAGGCCTCGGCGCGCACGGCAGGGTTTAGCGAGGCGAGGCGTTGGGAGGCGAGCACTGTCTCCGGGCACATCGTGCAGGTGAGCGAGACGAGAATCATGATACTCAGCGGGCTTGCAATGGACTTTGCCCGTTCGATCAGATCATCGCCCAACGGCTGACCAGGACCAGCCACGTTGTACAGGCCCAGCACGAACGAATTAAATTCATGACCGGAGGGCACGCCATGGAAGGCGAGACCAGTCGGCTCGCCATCCACCACCATGCGCACGCATGGACGCGCTGCCGGCAGCACGCTGTCGACGTCGAATACCGCACGACCCGTATCATCCTTCTCGTACTCACCATCATCCACCGTCGATTTCAGCTTGCCACCGGACAGCGCGACCAACGCATCGATGAATCCCCGCAGTTCCGTGGACAGCGGCGTATCGTCCAGTTCCAGAGCAAGCGTGACCGGCCGAGACATGCGGCCAAAGACCACGTTGAGCTGCTGTCTGGTGGCGTCGGAGAACAATTCGCCGGGCTTCCTAACGGCGTTCGCCGCGGCATCGGCGTTGCGTTTGGTGGCGGGCGCAGGCGTAGGTGTAGGCGCTGTAGCGTCCAACGAGGCAGCATCTGTCTTCGTTGTGGACTGCTCGTAGACGCAAGAGACCGGGCGCTGTGGCGTCAAACCGGTTTTCTCGCTCATCCGCTTGGCGTACCGTTCCAACTCCACTGCGGCAATAGCGCCATCGGCGGTGGCAGTAACCACTTGCCGCAGGTTCTTGGCCCGCAGATCACCGGCTGCATACACGCCCGGCACCGAGGTTTCGAGATAGCCGTGCGTGACCACGTAACCATAATCGTCCAGCTCCACCACGCCGCGCACCAAATCCGTGGCGGGCACATATCCGGCGAACACGAACACGCCGAACGTGCCGCCATCAACAGGTTTCCACGTTTCGGTCTGGCCAGTGGCCCGGTTTAGGATCGAAGCTTCACGTAAACCACCTTGCCCGGCAGCGACACCTTGCAGCTCGACCTGGTAACGCACGTCGATCTTCGGATTGTTTTTTGCTGCGGCGGCCACCGCAGCGTCGCAAGTGAAGTCCTGTTCCCGTACGAGAACGGTAACTTTGGAGGCGTATGTGGTCAGAAACACGGATTCCTCAGCTGCTGCGAACCCTCCGCCGACCACCAGTACTTCCTTGCCGGCAAAGAACTCGCCATCGCAGGTGGCGCAGTAGGCCACACCGCGGCCAGCATATTCGGACTCCCCTTCGAACCCTAGTTTGCGTGGGCTGGCACCGGTGGCGATGAGAATACCAAAAGCTTTCAAGTCGCCGCGCGAAGTATGCACGGTTTTGACATCGCCATGCACGTCGAGGCCGATGGCTTCGGCGGAAAGGAATTCAGCGCCGAAATCCTGCGCCTGTTGACGCATGGTCTGGGTAAGCGCACGGCCAGTAGTGCGGCCAACGCCCGGATAGTTGACCACCTCATTGGTGATGGTGATCTGTCCGCCAAAATCATCTTTCTCGAGAATCAGTACGCGATATCGGGCACGGGCCAAATACAATCCCGCCGTCAGACCAGCGGGACCGCCGCCGATGACTATGACATCGTACAAATCATTTCGAGACATAACGACTCCCTTCGTGCCTTGATCTGGCTATTCAGGAGGTGCCCGGAGGATTCTCCTGGGCACCCCGTCGGATTAGCTTGACAAGCCGTCCGTCAAGCGACGATCACAGTTGACCAACAAGATCAAGGCTAGGTTCAATAGTGTCCTCGCCTGGAGTCCAGTTGGCAGGGCAAACCTGATCGCCATGTTCGTGGACGAACTGAGAAGCTTGCACACGGCGTAGCAGTTCTTCGGCATTGCGGCCCACATTGGAAGAGATGACTTCATAAGCCACGACCTTACCTTCGGGACTCACGATGAAGTCACCGCGTTCGGCCATGCCATCGACTTCGTTGTAGGTGTCGAGATCCTTGGCCAATAGAGCGGTCGGGTCGGCAAGCATCGGATATTGAATCTTGGCGATCTTTTCATTGGCGTCATGCCATGCCTTGTGCACGAAGTGGGTGTCGCAGGAGACAGAGTAGACCTCGCATCCAATTTCCTTGAACTTGGCGTAGTTGCGGGCCAGATCCTCAAGTTCAGTGGGGCACACGAAGGTGAAATCAGCCGGGTAGAAGAAGAACAGGGACCAGTGGCCGAGCACATCAGCCTTGGTCACCTCATGGAACTCGTTGTTCTGGAACGCGTTCACCTTAAAATCGGTCAGTTCATGCTGCAGGAGAGTCATCATCGGTCCTTTCGCTGATTGTCAATTATCGGGCTTCTGCCGTTTTCCATCGTAACGTGATTCTCTGGAACCCGCGCGGGCGTAACGCGTGAGCCTCATCACATCATTACTAACAGTCACGCTGACGGACCATGCGATGCAAGGGTGTTGTGGATTGGGAGCCTCCCGCGCGCCGCGGGAAACAAGAACCAAAAGACAAAAAAAGGGGGTTCCCGGAGCGTCACGCTCGACGGGAACCCCGACGTTGAATGCGGCGGCGTGCTACTCTCCCACACCCTCTCGAGTGCAGTACCATCGCCGCGACCAGGCCTTAGCTTCCGGGTTCGGAAAGGGACCGGGCGTCTCACCTGGGCCATGACCACCGCAAAACCAATACAACGGCCAACCACAAGGATCGGCCGGCAGAACCGGAACCATGCCACACGACCGATTCCGATCGTGGCGGTCCGGGAACCGGACAACGGACGCAAGCAAAACGCTTCACCGGTATCGTCATCGTGACCACAAGAAACAATGCTCCTTGCCATCCAACGAAAGAAACCACCACAGGACGAGACCCGACCCAACAAGCGGGTCGGAAAAAGTGTGCCGCGTTCGCCCGTTAGTACCGGTCGGCTCCACCCCTCGCGGGGCTTCCACCTCCGGCCTATCGAACACGTGTTCAACATGCGGGCTACAAACGCTCCGGGGAGCGTCAAGGAATCCTAATCTTGGAGCAGGCTTCCCGCTTAGATGCTTTCAGCGGTTATCCCTCCCGAACGTAGCCAACCGGCCATGCCGCTGGCGCGACAACCGGCATACCAGAGGTCCGTCCACCCAGGTCCTCTCGTACTATGGGCAGGCCTCCTCAGGATTCCAACGAGCGCAGAGGATAGAGACCAAACTGTCTCACGACGTTCTGAACCCAGCTCGCGTGCCGCTTTAATCGGCGAACAGCCGAACCCTTGGGACCTGCTCCAGCCCCAGGATGCGACGAGCCGACATCGAGGTGCCAAACCATCCCGTCGATATGGACTCTTGGGAATGATCAGCCTGTTATCCCCGGGGTACCTTTTATCCGTTGAGCGATGCCGCGCCCGTGCGCCGGCACCGGATCACTATCTCCGACTTTCGTCCCTGCCCGAACCGTCGTTCTCGCAGTCAAGCCCGCTTGTGCGATTACACTCGAAACCCGATTGCCAACCGGGCTGAGCGGACCTTTGAGCGCCTCCGTTACTCTTTGGGAGGCAACCGCCCCAGTTAAACTACCCGCCAGGCACTGTCCCTGAACAGGATGACTGTTCGAGGTGAGACGTCAAACGAGAACAGAGCGGTATTTCACCTTGCGGCTCCACACGGGCTGGCGCCCATGCTTCGAAGCCTCCCGCCTATGCTACACAATCCGCGCCTAACGCCAATACCAAGGTATAGTAAAGGTCCCGGGGTCTTTTCGTCCTTCTGCGCTTAACGAGCATCTTTACTCGTACTGCAATTTCGCCGAGCTCCTGGTCGAGACAGTGGGGAAGTCGTTACGCCATTCGTGCAGGTCGGAACTTACCCGACAAGGAATTTCGCTACCTTAGGATGGTTATAGTTACCACCGCCGTTTACCGGGGCTTGAATTCACCGCTTCACCCCAAAAGGGGCTGACGGATCCTCTTAACCTTCCGGCACCGGGCAGGCGTCAGTGCATATACAGCGGCTTGCGCCTTCGCATGCACCTGTGTTTTTGGTAAACAGTCGCTACCCCCTGGTCTGTGCCACCCCCCAACGCTCCGAGGGCAAGCCTCTTCACGCCCGGGGGTCTCCCTTATACCGAAGGCACGGGAGTGATTTGCCGAGTTCCTTGACCAGGATTCGCTCGATCGCCTTGGTATTCTCTACCTGACCACCAGTGTCGGTTTGGGGTACGGGCGGCGACGCCCCTCGCGCCGAGGCTTTTCTCGACGGCCTGGACCACCGGATATCGCGTCCAAAGGACGCCCATCATCACACCTCACCCTATGCGTCCCACGGATTTGCCTATGGGACGGGCTGCGTGCTTGACCACGGAAAACCACCTCCGCGGCCGGCTCCCATTCCGTGTCACCCCTGTGCGCTAGCCTACCAGGACTACGCTCCCAACAGCCACGCGCCCCGAACCCCGAAGGGAACGACGCCACGCGACCGGAGGTTAGTACTCATCCGTTCGGCTCTTACGGTACGCCGCCGGTACGGGAATATCCACCCGTTCATCCATTCGACTACGCCTGTCGGCCTCGCCTTAGGACCCGACTCACCCGGGGACGACGAACGTGGCCCCGGAACCCTTGGTCATCCAGCGGACGGGATCCTCACCCGTCTCTCGCTACTCATGTCTGCATTCTCACTCCCGCGCGGTCCACGGCACGGTTCCCCGGCCGCTTCGCCCCACGCGGGACGCTCTCCTACCCAACGGCCGCAAAGGCCGCTGCCGCGTCTTCGGTGGTGTGCTTGAGCCCCGCTACATTGTCGGCGCGGAACCACTAGACCAGTGAGCTGTTACGCACTCTTTCAAGGATGGCTGCTTCTGAGCCAACCTCCTGGCTGTCTATGCGACTCCACATCCTTTCCCACTTAGCACACGCTTCGGGACCTTAGACGACGATCTGGGCTGTCTCCCTCTCGACGACGGAGCTTATCCCCCGCCGACTCACTGCCGGAATACACATCCACGGTATTCGGAGTTTGGCTGCTATTGGTACCCGACACGGGCCCGCAAGCATCCAGTAGCTCTACCCCCGCGATGCAATCAACCGACGCTGCACCTAAATGCATTTCGGAGAGAACCAGCTATCACGGAATTTGATTGGCCTTTCACCCCTAGCCCCAGGTCATCCCCCCGGTTTTCAACCCAGGTGGGTTCGGTCCTCCACGCGGTCTTACCCGCGCTTCAACCTGCCCAGGGCTAGATCATCCCGCTTCGGGTCCAGGGCGCGCGACTCAAAACGCCTTTTGAGACTCGCCTTCGCTACGGCTCCCCCACCACGGGTTAGCCTCGCCACGCACCACTGACTCGCAGACTCATTTTTCGATAGGCACGCCGTCACCCCACAAGGAGGCTCCGACGGATTGTAGGCGCACGGTTTCAGGAACTCTTTCACTCCCCTCCCGGGGTGCTTTTCACCTTTCCCTCACGGTACTGGTACGCTATCGGTCAGACAGGTATGCTTAGACTTACCCCACGGTCGGGGCCGATTCACACGGGATTCCACGAGGCCCGCGCTACTTGGGACACATGATCGGAAGACGGCAAGCTTCCAGGTACGGGGCTGGCACCCTCTGCGGCCAGGCCTTCAAGCCTGTTCCCCTGGCAAGCCGTTTTATGACTCCCGCCCGGTCCGTCGGAACCGGGACACACGCTCCCTCAACACCACGAACGCAACCCCCGACGGGTATCACGCGCCCATGGTTTGGTCTGATCCGCTTTCGCTCGCCACTACTCACGGAGTATCCCTTCCTGCAGGTACTGAGATGTTTCACTTCCCTGCGTACCCCCGGAACAACAAGGTTCCGTGCCGGCCCATGACGGCCGGCGGGTTGCCCCATTCGGAAATCCTCGGATCGAAGCCATGTTGGAGGCTCCCCGAGGCTTATCGCATCCTCAAACGTCCTTCATCGGTACTGTCTGCCAAGGCATCCACCATACGCCCTTCAGGGCGGCACACGCCCCGAAAAACCCTAATGATAGCTTCAAACGCCAGACGACAAATCATCACACTGTAAAAAATGATCACAAAACGATCGATCTCGAAACCAGACTCCAAAAAAGAAGCCTGGCGAAATCGCGATAAAGCAAGCAGGACAAAAAATCCTGCATTGCTCGCGTCCACTATCCAGTTCTCAAACCACCACGCGCCCCGACCGGACCCGACCCGCGGCCCGCAAGGCCGACGGCGTCCCGCCAGGGGCATCCGGAAAACCGCACGCACCCAAAACGGATGCGGGTGGCGGTCCGGGAACCCAAAAGCATATCCGCACCACTCCCCGCCGGCCCCCAAGGGAACCCGCGAAGCCAACGATCTCTTCCACACCAGCACGCCCACGCCAGACCGGAGACGATCCCCGGCGCATGGGCCACACGACGGACGCCAGACCGGCGTCCTGAAAAACTCCGTAGAAAGGAGGTGATCCAGCCGCACCTTCCGGTACGGCTACCTTGTTACGACTTAGTCCCAATCACGAGTCTCACCTTAGACGGCTCCATCCACAAAGGGTTAGGCCACCGGCTTCGGGTGCTACCCACTTTCATGACTTGACGGGCGGTGTGTACAAGGCCCGGGAACGCATTCACCGCGGCGTTGCTGATCCGCGATTACTAGCGACTCCGCCTTCATGGAGTCGGGTTGCAGACTCCAATCCGAACTGAGACCGGTTTTCAGGGATCCGCTCCACGTCGCCGTGTCGCATCCCGTTGTACCGGCCATTGTAGCATGCGTGAAGCCCTGGACGTAAGGGGCATGATGATCTGACGTCATCCCCACCTTCCTCCGAGTTGACCCCGGCGGTCCCCCGTGAGTTCCCACCATCATGTGCTGGCAACACAGGGCGAGGGTTGCGCTCGTTGCGGGACTTAACCCAACATCTCACGACACGAGCTGACGAC
>OGMW01000347.1_pt1 | contig 52847 bp, 46 predicted proteins | sample 1573281 | NCBI WGS metagenome assembly OGMW01 (sample SAMEA2581907, study PRJEB24529) | metagenome | biome: Human gut stool | place: China | collected 2011 | reverse complement strand
GTTGAGCGGAACATTTTTTTCCGCTGTTTCACAGATACTTCTGAAACAGAGCGCAAATATCAGATACGAAAACCGAATCAGGGAATATCTCAATTTCCGGGTGATTCTCTCATACACCATATATATGCTGATCCTCCTCCTCAATACATGGTGTTATACAAAAGTAGATATGCGCTATGGTCCTGTCATTGATACTGCCGCCTATGTGTTTGTCCTGCTTCTCTCTCATTTCATTCTGAAGGAAAAAATCACGAAAGGAAAAATCATGGGAAACCTGATCATCATTGCAGGTATCCTGATCTATACGCTTTAATTACGGCAATTTCATAAAAAGATCCCGAAGCTGTTGCAGAATTTCCATCAGTGCCACAGCTACAGGATCTTTTTATATGTTTCAATATTTTTTACCGCTTTTTATATTGTCTGGTACACACTCCATTTCCATCAAACACAGATACAATCCTGTTTGAACTGGTCAGTGTAATGTTCTCGGCACGCGTACCAGAAAGTGCGGAACTACCTTTGTAAAAATAGTATTTTTTACCATTCAGTGTCAGCCATCCCTTATACGCTTTTCCGTTTTTCTGGAAATAATAGGTGTGTTCCCCACTTTTTTCCCTGATTTTGTACATTCCATTCTCGCAGCGTACACCGTCGCTTCCAAAATAGTAGATATCGCCGGTAGATCTGGTCACGCGGCGGTTTTTAAACATATATCCGGACTTTGTATGAAACCAGTAACATTTCCCGTCTACTTTCTTCATTCCCATCAGAGCATAACCATCAGAACTGATATAATAGGTCTTTCCATTTACTCGTCCTCCTTTTTCATGCGTTCCATCTCCAGCTTTTCAGCCATTTCCGTCTGAACGGTTGGAAACAGATGTGCATATTTCAATGTGATTTTCTCTGCTTCATGCCCCATTCGCTCTGCTATGGCAAGCAATGTAAATCCCATGTGGATCAGAAGTGAAACGTGACTGTGACGGAGTGCATGAACCTTTATCTTCTTTAATCCAGCTTCTTTTACGCCACGACGCATCTCGTGATCCAGATAAGATTTTGTTACGGTAAAAATGCGGTCATCCGACTTCACTTTATACAGCATTTTCATATACTCCTTAATCTCTTCGGAGAGAAACTTCGGCATTTTGATTGTTCGGTTGCTCTTTGCTGTCTTTGGTGTGGTAATGATGTCCCTGCCCTTTGACCTGTGATACGTCTTGCTGATCTTTACAGTCTGCTTCTCGAAATCAAAATCAGAAGGGCAGAGGGCAAGCAGCTCACCGGAACGGATGCCTGTCCAGTACAGCATTTCAAATGCATAGTAAGAACGTGGCTTATCCATCATCACTTCCGCAAACTTCAGATATTCTTCCTTTGTCCAGAACTCCACTTCCTTGTTCGTCTGTACTTTCATACAGCCTGCACGCTTCGCCGGATTATAAGGCAGATTATAAAAGTTGACCGCATGGTTAAAGATTGCGGTGAGCTGTGCATGAATCGTTTTCAGATAATCGCCCGAATACGGTTTTCCCTTTTCATCCCGGTATTTCATCAGTTCATTCTGCCATGCAATTACATCCTTTGCTTCAATATCTGCAATCTTGCGTTTGCCAAAGTAAGGAAGAATTTTCTTCTCTATCACATGGCTTTTGGATTCCCATGTGCTTTCCTTCAGCCTTGCCTTTTTATCCTCCGCATAAATTTCATAGAAGCTCGCAAATGTCATATCCAGCTTGGAATCCTGCTTTAAAAGCTGTTCACGCTCCCATGCCTGTGCTTCACGCTTCGTCTGAAATCCTCTTTTCTGCGTCTGTTTCCGTTCCCCGGTAAAATCGGTATAACGGAACACCACCCGCCACGTTCCTGTGGCATTATCTTTGTATACAGCCATTTAACCACTTCCTTTCCCTTATTCGCTGTAACACACCTTTTTACGAAAATAATTCGCATCCACTCTGCCCCTGACAGTGATATAGCCAAGTGCTTCCATCTCATCGTTCAACTGTCTGACCAGCTTATAGGCATAAGATTTTGATACACCTAATGCGTCAGCTACATCTTGGGCTGTCATAAAATTCTTGTTCGTCATACGCTTTATCTCCTCTCGTCTATTTTTTCTTTCATTGTTTTTCGCCATTCTCCCTCCCCCGTTCCTGACAAGTTGCCCTGCTCGGTACTTTGTCGTATTTCCACCTTCGACACGCTCGCTTTCGGTCATCGCCTGTTCTTCCGATGGTATCAGTTCGGATGGTCATTCAATTTTCTTAACTTATTTTATTTAAGTTTCTGTATCTGTACTATACTAACTTTTTTGAGTTAAGTCAATAGGTTTACAGAAAAATTCTTAAATTTTTTAGTTTAAGTTTTCTTGCTATTCTCTTTTATCTGTGGTACACTCAGCTTAAACAGAAAAGTTATATATCATCTGGAAGGAGATTCAGACAATGGCAATCGGAAAGCGTATTAAATTTTTTCGGAATAAAAAAGGCATGACACAAAAGCAGTTCGGGGAGATGCTTGGTTTTCTCGGCAAAACTTCCGATGTGCGTATGGCACAGTATGAAGCAGAAGCAAGAATCCCCAAATTTGACCTCTTAAAGGAAATGGCTGGCATCCTCGGTGTAAGCACCCATGCCTTAAACGTCCCGGACATCGACAGCTATGTTGGTCTTATGCATACCTTTTTTGCATTGGAAGATATGTATGGACTGAAAATCAAAGATATTGACGGTGAACTCTGCCTTTGTCTTGACAGAAATAATCCATCCTATCTTTCCATGTTCGATATGTTCCATGCATGGCAGCAACAGTCAGCAAAGCTGGAAAACGGTGAAATCAGCAGGGATGAATATGATGAATGGAGATATACATATCCGGCACTGGATACATCCGGACATTATGCAAAAGTTCCTTCTCAGGAACTGAGCGACCTGCTCATCAAAGAACTTGATAAAGAATCAAAGAAAAAATAGACATCAAAAAAACCTTACCGATATTCAGTTTTCATTCTGAAAATCAGTAAGGTTTCTCTATACATAACTAAGATATTGTATTTTCTGAATAAGGATCAAATGTTGCCAAATCGTTGCCAGTTCTTAAACAAATTTGCTTGGAATTATTGATTTTACTGGGTTTCTTTTGGCAGTTTCCTTATTCAAACTCCTCGGCGGATGGCATTATACACTGCCTATGACGCCTGTATAGAAAGTTTTAATTCGAACTTATGTTTGTTTTTCGTAGTTTCCGTACCGCTAAAGGAAAAATAAACTCCAAAAAAACTCCAAATCAACTTGGGCGATCTTTTGCTTCCTCCTGCGCATAAAGAAGATCCAATGCCTGACAAATGACTCCGCTCATCGTCTGATAATGTCTTTCGGCATATGAAACTAACCGTTCTTTTTCTTCTGCTGACATACGAATTCTCAAACTTGAATCCTTGCCATCCAGTGATGGTTTTCTTGGCATCTTCATCTCCTCCTAACATCTCATAGTTTAACACGAATTGATACATGTGTCAACATTATTCTTTTATTTATTCAGCAACAGATTTTTAAAATTATTAAAAACAACTCGTATCAATTCTGGTTCATCAAGCGATTTTGCTATAAGTTCATACTCTTCCAGTAATAATGATGGTGAGAACTTTTTTCCATTTACTTTTGAATATGGTCCATCACTTTCTATCAACAATCTATCTTTCGGAATTGCATTCACAATATCCATATTTTTTACCATACTTGCATTTACCGAAAAATAACATCCTAAGTGAATAAAATCTTTTTGAAGTTCAACATTTCCAGTATACCAATGTAATATACATCTTCTCGGACAATATTTGCTCAAGATTTTTAAAGCAATTTCTTCTGCACCCCTTATATGGATTGACATTACTTTATTCTTTTCAGAACAAGCCTCAACAATTTTTTCAAACCACTTTATCTGCTGATTTTTTTCTATCCCTGTTCTTTTTGTAAAATCCAATCCAATCTCACCAACATATTCTGTTTGTGGCAGCATCTTCATGAAGTCTCTTAAATCCTTCTCTTTTAAATCTGTATTGAGTGGATGAAACCCCAATGCGAATTTGATATATTTATTATCACCAAATATATTCTTACAGCTTAAAAATACACCTGGTGAATTTGTCATGCATAATGTATACTGTTTTTCCCCGACAATTATTTTATAAATCTCATTATAATTCTTATACATATCCAAATGGAAATGAGTATCAATCAGTCCTTGCACATTTTTCTCCTATGAATCCCTTTATTTCATCATCTTCCGATAATAACTCTATCAGATCTTCCATTGTTGATTTATAAACTCGCAAAAACTTTTGAACCGATTCTTCATCCAATTTTCCCGAACATCTTATCATATCTTTTAAGCCCTCATCATCAATTTTTTTATATCTATATAAAGTACTAATCACGGCACGCAAATCATTTGCCTTTTGATTGTTAGAATTATTCTTCAAAAATTCTGAGGCACTCTCAGTGTACCAGTATCGGAAATCCTTTATATCAAGCAGGGAGCTTTTACGTATTAAACATGGATAACAATACCCACAATTTATTGGATAATCTGGATTCCGCTCTTTATCATATCTAGCCAAACAAGGGTGAGAACATGAAATAGTATCCATATAATGTTTTTTAAATGCTTCCGTATTTTTTACTCCATTCACGATTTCTCTCTTTGTTGAATAGGCATAAAAGTTCTGAATTGGATTTTTTATTCCAGCCATATGTAAGATATCCAAAAAACGTCCTAAAAAATATGGATGAGTAGTTCTCGTACTGCAAGTGCCTTTTCTACTATTAGTCAATGGGATATTTAATCCAATGAATCCATTTTCTGGTATATAAACCGGCATATCATTGCCAAGAATACCAGCTATTGATAACGCTGCACACAAAAATAACAACGATCTTCCCCGGGACGTATCCTCATGTTTTTTCAAACGTTCCCCATCCATTGTAATAGGGGCACGCGAATTAGCAGAGAATCCAATAAAACGCACTTTCTGATTCGAATATCTCTCCTGAAACGTTAAAACAAAGTTTTCCTGTTTTTTCTTCAATTTAGGATATTCATTATGACCTACTAAACAAGGCGATTTTCCTTCCTCCAACAATTTTATTGCTCCACAAAAGGAATCTAGACCGCCAGAGAATAAACATATACAATCACAGCCCTTTATATCAAGATGAATCCGGTTTGGATATTCACGTTTGCTATACATTTTTTCACACTGTCTAAAATGAATATCCCATTTATCACCTGTAAGAAATCCTAATGTTTGATTCCAGTATTCTTCTGTTCCATGCCATTTACTCATTTGTAATACTGGAATTGATACACTAAGTTCTCTTGTCCAACAATCTGGAAATAATCTTCTCGAAACTCTTTTATCTATCGCAAAGACACTAATACCTATGATAAATAAATCTTCATAAATTTCTGGTATAGCCATGCAGTCCATTCTATACCAGGTATCTGTAATACCTGAAAAAATAGTGCTGTATTTTTTTCTCGTCAATGTAAAAACATAAGAATCATTCCACTCTGCATTTGGGTGCATTTCGTTTTCTTTATCTATCCATACTCTCATTTTCTATGCCTCTCCATAAAACAATTCAAATACCTGGTACGCATCTTCAAGTGACCTTTTTACTACCTCTGATGCTTGCAAGTGTCCAAAGTCCATGGTTTTTATATCTTCCAGTTTCAAGTTGTTATGTAATTCATTAGAAATATACTTATCCATTTTTTCTAATAAACGCTCAGTTTCTTCAGGATTCCTTTTCATGCGTATCTTTTCTTCATATCGGAATGCAAAACTAAATTTTATATACTCAATTAGCATTTCTTTCAACAAAACATCTGGAGCAACATCCTTTAAATCTCCCAAATCTGTTATATTTAGTCCTTTCAAAGCTGCTCTAATGGCTTCTGCTGACAAATAATCTTCCGTCGTGTTCCCATAATTTGTAAAATCCTGAATAAGTTCATTATATATTTCATCTGATGATTTTCCTATCAAATCATTACGATTAAACTCATGCAACGCATTATTTATTCCGCCGCGCGATACCGCCTGAGCAAATGATAGAATACTTCCTGCTGCTTTTGTAAATTGTTCTGAAGTTGCTATATCATGATGCATTGCCGATGCATATTTACTTGCTGCCTTGGCTCTAGACTCTCCATCTCCACTATTTATGTAAGAAGTCACCGCTCGTTTCGCTTGCGACCAATGCGGAGTCGTCGGTGCAATATATCCTTTTGATGTTCCCATATCAATCTCCTGTTTTCATAATTCTATCTTTAATTTCTTGTTTCACATTTTTTAACTCATTAAGTAAATTCTCTATTGCATCTTTATCTTCCGAATACATAGCCTTAAATGATGGAAGATCTCCTGCTTCTAATGGTTTAGCCGCCCTTTTTATTGCCTCGATTATTTCACCACGGTAATCAGAGAAATTTACGAATAGCAAGCTATAAACATTTGATTCAATATCTCCAGATTCTATCTTTTTGATAAGAACCTTCATGACATCTTCTAGGTCAGACGAGCGCAACTCTTTCATATCTCTCATTATTCCATCAGCCAATCCAGGATTAAACCTACCTATTCTCTCCAATAATTTTCTGCTTTCTTCGCTCAGGTCGGACTCAATATCATCTTGCTTTTTCAGTATCTCTCTCGTCAGATAAAAGTACTTATTCAAATTCTTTTTTTCTAATTCAACCGGGGGACACTCTACCCAATCTTTAATTCGTGGTTTATGCCACTTTGCAAATTCTGAATCCGGATTATCATCATCCAGGCTCTGCCTCATACGTTTAAACTGTTCATTTTCCGTATCAAAATTTGCATTCCACTCATTTAATTTATTAAATAAAACTGGATTTAATTTGTGCAAGGCAAGCAATTTTGCCATAACTCCCATATCAAGCTCATCACCATAATATAACTTTGATAACTGTCTCTTTGTAATAAACGTATTAAGAAATCTTTTTGCTTGCCGTGGATTTCCTTTAAGCGTATGGGCAACAATAGAACGAATCTGAAGAATTACTTTTGCGACCTCATCGCATTCATTTTTCATTCCAGCTTTATAAATGTCGGATTCACTATTTATAATCTCTTTTATTTGCTCATAATCAATTGCACTTTCCCCTATCATCAACTTCTTCTCTTCTATTTTTTTAATCAGCACATCAAAACTATCTGGTTTCATATATTTCTGCATTACTAGTAATAATAAATAGTTTTGAATGTCTTTAGAGGATAACTCAGGTATGTGTACCGGAAGTTGTATCATTTTTTCAATATATTCTTTATCTAATTCAACATCAAAATTATCCACTTTGGGATATTTTTTCTTTATTGCATACTGTATTACATTTTCATCTGCAGCTATAATAAAAGTAGTTTTGTTTACAGACAAAAATAATTTGATTACCTCTAACGTTTCAATAATTCGTTCTGGTTGACATCTATCCAAATCATCAATTAATACGACAACCCTTTTTATTTTATCCGTGTTTATTGCCTCTTGAAATTCATCTTTAAATTTTCTTACATTGTTTACTACGCTATCCGCAGTAGTGCTATCATCCTTAATGTACTCATCTTTAATATTCTGAACTGAATCAGATATATTTTTTATGACACCTCCTATCTCTTTCGCATTTTTGGGAACACTAAACAGCAAAGGCAATGGTGTCCCAGAAGCAATGCTTGCTACTACAGGTGCCGCAGAAGATACGACTTTTGTTCCTAATTTAAAAAAGTCAATCTTTTTCAGTAAAGTCCTAAACTTCTTTTTTGTCTCTTCTGCCGGTATTCGCTCTTCCAGTTCTCTTAAAAGAGCTTCCATAATTGCAGTCTTTGCATCTTCATAACTTTCAAACATCCATGCATTAATCATTACACATATGATTCCATCTTTTCCTTCATAACGCTGTTCGATCAGGTTAAGTAATGTCGATTTGCCTGCTCCCCATAATCCTAATATTCCTATAGTCAATGGATCTATATCTGTTTCTATAGCAATTTCAGATACAATCTCAGCATATGGTTTATAAAACAACATATCTATTTTTGATGCATTATCTGTCCACATACTATGTCAACCTCTTTCTTTATCAAATTTATTCTCTACATTACAAACTACCATTTATTATATTTCAAATTTTAATGAATTCATCTCACCATCTGCATATTTATATTTTATCATAACTTTTAATTTCTTTCAGCATTATTCACATTTTATCGACCCAATAGTAATACTTCAAAAAATAACCAGAGGCACTGATTACAACAATCAATACCTCTGGCAATCTAATTTTTATTTCCTTTTCACGCTATCCGACGGCAATCTCACTGCTCCTGTCCGTTTCCTCTGAATACTATTCTGAGCATCCATCTGCGTTGGTGCAAATCCACCATTATTCAGCAGCTCCTTCTCCGCTTCCGCATAGGATCTATATCCGGCTGCCTTCATACGTTTCAGCATTTTGCTTAAAGCACTCTTTTTATCTCTGCTTGCCTGACGATAGCAAATCTTCAAGCTGTCCGCAACTTCTCCCAGGCTTTTTCCTTCTACAAGATTTTCGCATACAATCTTTTTTTCTCTTTCCGTTAAATCAGAAAACAGTTCTTTAAAGAAAATCTCGCTTGTGATCTGCTGGGCAACATCTGCACTCCGATCAGAGAGATAATCTGTAAAATTGCCTTCTTCGGCTTCCAGTGAAGAAAAAAGACAAATATTCTGCCTGATATACTGATCACGCATTAAATATTTTTCCTTATTATAAGATTTGTTCAAAAAATCCAGCTCCTCTGCAGTTACGTTTTCATATCTTACTTTCTGGTATTTGTCATAAAATGTGTATATTCTATCTTCCATGATGTTTTCCTCCGATTTGTCGATTTGGTTAATTGGCAACAAATCGAAGTCATGGATATCTGGCGTAGTGCCAGCCTTTTGCCTGCATGATGATATGCCTTTCCTTTCCGGCATCTCTGCCGCAAAAGTCATCAATGAGCTGATGTGCCTTTTGGGCATAAAAAAAGGCCATGCCCTTTCGGACACAGCCAGATGCCTAAAAATCTTGAGAAAAAAAATCCTCCGCAGGTTTCTACCTGCAAAGGACTATTTTTCTCAGCATATCAATTCTATCATCTACACATTTTCATTGTAATACCACTTACCTGCCAATGCTCTGCCAGTTCACTACCTATTTACTTCCATTTTTCTTCCAGTCTTTTTTATATGTATTTCTTCCATCTTCGCCTCCATTTTTTCTGGTCTTGTAAATGCCCATAGCATAGTAGCATATAAACGAATTGCTTTTTTCCGATTCCTGTAATATGTCGTACTTGGCATATCATCCAGCATCAGCATCACATCATCATTTGTATTCCCGGACTCAAAATACCGATATTTCAAGAGTCTGTAATACAGTTGACCATTCTTCGGATAATCCCTCAATGCCAAAAGGGAGTCTCTCATAATCTCCAATAGGCACAAATTCATATCATTATTCAGCAACTTATCCTGAATTCTTCGTTTCTCTGCAGTTGAATCGAAATCAACCAATTCGTAAAGCATTTCTTTTAAATGCTTTCCTTCCACTACATATAACTCGTAATCTATATCTACAATATTTTTTTCAATACGGAACATCACCTTCGTATATTGTTCAAGTAAAAGTTCCGTATTTTTATAGGCTTCTTCAGTCACCACTTCCATATTGTCAAAAATATTTTGAATCGTCTGCATAATTGTCCTCCTTCCCGACTGCACCTGCAGTCAGACCAATCATAAAGTATTTCTCAGCAATAACTGCTGCGCTGAACATCACTGTCATGCAGCTTCCGCAGAAATTTCTACAGTGGGATTGTTTTCATTTCTGGCTGACCGGAAACTATATGATATATGTAAAGCAGCCGGTTCTCACGGGAAAGGATGTATCCCCGACTACTGATGTTTCTGTTTTGACTATTTTTTATTTTCAAAGGGAGCCCTGTTTTAGGGCATCCTTTTGGAATCGCCTATTTCCGTTCCATAAACCATTTATAATTTTCTTCATATGTGAGATGGCATATCTTACCTTCCACCATACAAGTATAACGATAACCGGTACCACCAGCTTTCCTGCTCGCACATCTTTCCGGTTTTGAAATTTTATCAATTTCATACCGATGCCCGTCTTCCCAAACAAACGCTTTAGGAATCAATTCACCTTCCCGGCTAAATACTGCCAGGACATCAACATATACCTTATCCATCACTCAAAAACACCTTGCCTCTCCTATCCGTGGAAATAACCTTGCGGATGAACCGTATGCTCTCTTGCATTTAATTGTGCGAGGAGCCTATCCTGATAAACGAAAGCTCTTTGAATGCTTTGGTATCCAAACCTGGCTCGGATTTCATCCACTACCTGATCCATCTTTTCCAACTTTTCTCTTTTCTGTTCACTCATAAATAAGTCCAACTGATACGGCATATCATCTGATACCAGATCACATCCCCGGACGCCAAGACTTCTAATAGGATGTTCCCATCTGTAATTATCTTTAAACAGTCGATACGCAGCTTGAACAATTTCATCTGTAATATTGGTTGGACGCTTCAATTTGCATTGCCTTGAAAAATGATATAACTCATTATCACGAATTGATATTTCAACCACCTTACATTGAAATCCATTTTCACGTAATCTGGATGCTACACTTTCAGACAGAGCCATCAAAATAATCTTTACATCCAAATCATTCACCAGATCTCTTGGAGTCGTTGTACTATTTCCAATAGATTTGATTGGAGCTTGATACCCTTCTACACAAACCGGCGTTTCGTCCCAGCCATTTGCGAATGTATGTAATACCAATCCCATCTTTCCGAGACAGCTCTCCAATATAGCTGGTTCCGTATTTGCAAGTTCACCAATTGTTTTGATTCCTAAAGTCTGCAGTTTTTTATTAGTGCTTCTCCCGACATAAATCAAGTCTCCTGCCGGAAGGTTCCAGGCAAGGCTTTTATAGTTTTCTCTTGAGAACTCTGTAATGGCATCAGGCTTTTTATAATCGGAGCCAAGTTTTGCAAATATCTTATTCCATGAAACCCCAATGCTGACCGTAACTCCCAACTCATGCTTTATTCTTTTACTGATTTCATTTGCTATTTTCATTCCATCACCTTTTATCGAAGTGCTGGCAGATACATCCAGCCAACTTTCATCTATTCCGAATGGTTCTCTCAAATCTGTATATTCACTATAGATTTCTTGTGCCATTCTCGAAAATCGCAAATACAAATCCATTCTTGGAGGCACAAAAATAATTTCCGGGCAAACCTGCTTTGCCTGCCATAATGCCATTCCTGTTTTCACGCCTGATTTTTTTGCAACATAATTTGCTGTAAGAACAATTCCGTGCCTTGCTTCCGGATCCCCTCCTACCGCTAATGGCTTTCCCGCCAATTCCGGATGATGCAGCATCTCTACGCTTGCATAAAAACAGTTCATATCAGAATGAAGTATTGTACGTTCCATATCATCACCGCCCAATCAATATTAGCAACATATAGCAAGTTTATTATTGACTTTTTCTTTTATTCATTCTATAATTTGCTTATAGTTACGACAGATTGCCACTTCTTGCTAATTCGTATTCTAGCAACTATTAGCATGATTGTCAAGATACTATTCGCAAGAAATAGCAAATCAAGAATGGAGGCGCATTATGAAACCCTTTAAAGAGAAAGTAAAAGAACATCGAGGACAACTTGGATTAAGTCAAAAGCAACTGGCAGAAAAAGCTGGGATTGGATTCCGTACCATCGTTACTTATGAAGCTGGAGAACGCTTTCCCCAATCAGCGCAACTCTATAAGCTGGCAAAAGCATTAAATGTATCAACCGAGTATCTGAAGGACGATTCCATCGAAGACCCGACCTATGGACTTGATCGGATGGACTATGTTGAAGAGATGCGTCAGATGACCAGTAAGCAAGATTCTCTTAATCTGGAAGAAATGCTGAGACAAAACCAGACACTTTTTGCCGGAGGCAGCATAAGTGAAGAAGCCAAAGATCAATATTTTCAGGCTGTGATGGAAGCATATCTTGATTGTAAAAAAGCTGCGAAAGAAACTTTCGGCAGAAAAAAATCTGAAAACCTTGCATCTATTGATAAGTAATCCTCCCGCTATCCTTTTTATAGGACAGCTTTTATACTACACTGATAGTGAGAAATCCTATCTACTATAAAACAGGGAGGATGTGAATTCGAGTGACCATTGAAACAATAGCTGACACAGTCAAACAGCTGCAAAACAAATATGATGAAACTGATCCTTTTCGTTTAGCTAAGGCAATGAAAATTACAGTAAAGTTACGCCCAATGGGAATCTATGAAGGATGCTGCAAGGGGTTTTTTCTAATTTCACGGAGAATGAAACATATCACAATCAACAGTGATCTTCCAGAACTATTACAGAAAGTAGTTCTCTCTCACGAACTGGGGCACTGTGTATTACATGCAGACTCTGCAGCCAGTGCACCTTTTCATGAGGTAACTTTATTTGATAATACGGACCATAAAGAATATGAAGCAAACATTTTTGCTGCCGAATTGCTCCTGCCAGATGAACAAGTTCTGGCTCTGCTCAATGATGATTTGTTTTTCTTTGACGTCGCCAAAAAATTGTGCGTTCCATTTGAAATGCTGGATTTCAAATTCCGGGTTTTAAAGCGAAAGGGGTATAAAGTAGAATCTCCTGTAGTGTCACAGGGCGATTTCTTGAAAAAACTTGAAAAAGCAGCCGATAAGGCAACATCTTATGAATTGTGCTGAAAATACTATCTCAAAGCATTATCTGAAAGCTAAGACTTTTTGAACCTTGTCATCTTAGCTTTCTTTTTTTATGTCTCTTTTTTCTTCTCCCAGTAGGTTATTTATAGGGATTTCTTTTCAAGAGGTACTCTTCCGGCGGCTCCACCGCCGGTTAAATAGCAAGGACAGGAAGTGTATATACACTTCCACAAAAATGGCAATTTAGGGAACCCTGCCCTAAATTGAAAACCCCGAAGCACCCCAAAACCGAATTACGTACAGAAGGAGAAAATAGACATGTCAAACAGAAAAAGAAACATCCAAATATTGTTTTGTGTTACTCCAGAGGAAAAGAAGCTGATCCGCCAAAAGATGATTCTGTCAAAGACCAGAAACATGGGCGCCTATCTTAGAAAAATGGCTATCGACGGCTATATCATCAACACCGACACAACCCCGATCAAGCAGGTGTACGAAGAGATGCACAAAATCGGTGTAAACATCAACCAGATTGCAAAAAAGGTAAATACCACCGGTGATTTGTACCCGGAAGAAATGGAAGAATTGAAAAGGATGGTAAGCGAGATATGGCATATATTAAAATCTTCCCCATTAAAGTGACTGACAAAAAAGCGCTGGACTATATTATGAATCCGGACAAAACCGAAGAAAAATTACTGATTTCCAGTTTTGCCTGTTCCCCAGAATCTGCTGATCTGGAATTTGCTTTCACTAGAGAAGAAGGTAAAAAGAACGTGATGGACAAAGGCAACAATCTGGCATTTCATTTAATTCAATCTTTTAAGCCTGGCGAGGTTGACGCTGAAACCGCACATAAGCTCGGCAAAGAATTTGCTGACGAAGTACTTAAAGGGAAATATGAATATGTCATCAGTACCCACGTTGACCAGAACCATATTCATAACCATATCATTTTTAATGCTACCAGCTTTGTTGATCATCATAGATATGTCTCCAACAAACGCAGCTATCATAAGATCTGCCGGATCAGCAACCGTATTTGTCAGGAAAATGGTCTTGTCACCAGTATGCCAACCGGCGAAAAAGGAAAATCTTATAAAGAAAATATGGAATACCATCATGGGAACAGCTGGAAAGCAAAACTAAAAGTCACTGTAGATAAAGCGATCTGGTCATCCATCAACTATGATGAGTTTCTTCAAAAAATGAAGCTTGCCGGATATGAGATCCGTCAAGGAAAGAACCTGGCTTTCCGGGCACCGGAACAAAAAAACTTTACAAATATGAAATCTCTGGGTAGCTATTATACGGAAGAAAATGTATTACTCCGTCTTGAGAAGAACCAGCATAAAACAAAAACTCCACGTAACGTCTCCAGAGAAGTGCAGCTTTTTATCAATATCTCATCTTACGTAAGTACCGGCAATCGTGCCGGATTTGAACGGTGGGCACAACTCAATAATCTGAAAGAAGCAGCCCGAACCTTCAACTATCTATCCGAAAACAATTTGCTGAATTACGAAGACTTTAGGCAGCATATTGCAGATATTGATAATTCTATTATTGCTACGGAACAGCGAATTTCTGAATTAAGCTCTGAAATATCCCATCAGGAACTTATTCAGAAGCATTGTTCGTCCTATCGTACCTGCAGAAAAATCGTAGAGGATGCAAAAACAGCACCGGATCCTCAGAAATATAAAGCTGCTCACCAGTCGGAATACAAACTGCATGATTCCTTAAAACAGCAATTACAGGAGCTGGGCATTACAAAATTACCTTCCCCAGAGAGGCTGCGGAAAAAAATTGACAATCTAAGAAATGAACGCTCCTCTGCTGCCAAGGAAAAGCAAGATTTAGAAAAAAGGCGCTCAACATTAAATACCATAACTTCCAATTTCAACACCTTGCTATCCAATGACGCACATTTCAAGGATATTTCTGAACACCGGCAAGAGGAACATGATTTATAATAATCTCCATATGCTATGAGCTAAGGTCAATTACACTGTACATCATTGGCCTTAGCTCATTTTTTACTCTTCATCAATTTCAAAGACTTTCCGGTATTTCTTTCTTTGGCTTTCTAATGGCATCTGATCACAAAACTCTTGCAGCCATTCGTCGCATATAGACACCATTTCTTCTACAGGAAAATCATACTCCCCATATCCTATATCCCAATCGCAATCTTTACTTCGTTCTCCATACTCTACCAGCAACTCCGGAAACATTTCCATGGAGAAATAAATCGAATACTCGCTCAATCCCAGCGCATCAAACAAGTACATAAATTTATTAAAATCCCCAACTGTCATCGGAATTCTTTTCTTGATTTTATCTCTGTATTTATCTACACACAATCGTAAGAATTTGTTTTCCTGAGAAATAATACCTTTTGTTTTTTTCATCAGCTCTCTTCACTCCCGCTATCCATTTTATCCTCTGGAGCATATATAGCCATTATACTGCTACTGTCATCACCGTGATCAATATGTATCCAATAATCTCTTATCCAATACCCCGTGTGACTTTTCCCCAGTGTATAAAGCTCATTTGTTTGAAAATCCACTATACATACTTCCGGAAATCTACCCTTGGAATCGCTCCACTCCATTTCATCCTGATACATAGAAAGGACTTTATCCAGACAATCCTGGCATAAGTATTTTTTCATCACTTCAAAATCCGGTGTACTCTTTTCTCCGTACTTCACTTTACCCTCAAAAATCCCATGGTTTGGCATCCCGCTAATCTGGAAACTGCACTCTTCCTCTCCATGTGAAGATGACGTAATACTTAATCCACCATCACTAATGATTTCCGTACCATCATCAGAATACACACGTGTATCGAGTGATGATATTTCCATAGTATTTAAACACACCAAACCAAGCATTCCAGACTTTCTGTAATATGGCATCAAGCTTCTTTCATTATTTCCGCAAATGCAGCACTCTTTCTGGCTAATTTCAGATTTTACATCCGGAAGTTGAAAATTATTTTCTGCGTTTGTTGTTACCGCATTCAAATTATGTACGCATCCCGTACAAAACAGTGCAATCACAATTGCACCAAGTATTCCTTTTTTCTTCATTCCTACACTCTCCAACGCACAAAAAAAGAACAGTCCAATTTTTTCTTGAACTGCTCTTATTTCTTTAAACTCCTCATAAGAGATAAAACGATTTCTCTTTCTTTTCCTTCCAATCCATCCCATATATCCAATAACTCTGTCTGATCAGATGTCAAATCTAATTTGCCACTGTCTCCTGCAAAAAACTGAGCTAACGATATTCCAAATGCATCACATATTTTCTCAAGCGTTGGTATCGTCGGAATGCTGTCTCTGGACATTATATTCCCTAATGCTGTCTGCGACATTCCCGTAAGCTGTGAGAGTCGATATTTAGAATACCCACGTTTTCTGCATAATTCAGAGATTCTTTTTGGAATATACTCTTCTATACGCAAGTATTTTACACCTCTTCTCTGACCTATTTTTACATACATTGTAACCATAAATCAGCGAAAAGATTAGAACCATACCGCTTGTCTAAATACTCTAGTATACTTGAGTAATGGGGTAAAAAAAAGAAAAGCAGCTCTTAATGCCTATTCAATTGTATTTTTTATCAAGTCCATCTTCTTTAAGAAAGTAATGGCATCTTCAATACCAGCCATATAAGAAATATCCGCATAGCGACAATCTACTGTTTGTAAGCAGGCGATATAATCATTGATTATCATTCTGTCATGCTTCGGCAAATCAAGATCCATAAATCTCTTTGTCAATTCATCCAGATCTTTCTCATCCTGTTGGAATATCTCATCTTCTGCACAAATCTTGTTTCTGGTTGCATCAATAGCTTCCGCTATTGTTTGGTTCAATACTTCTCTCGCAAGCAAATCCATTCTTTTTCATCCTCCTGTACTATGACAATCATCAATTTGGTGATTAAATTGTACAAAGATATAAACTTAATGTCAAATGGCAATGAATGACATGATTCGCCGGATTTCGACAATTATACATAAAACTCTGATTCGATTTTATAGGTTGACCTAATCACTGCCACCCAATCTTTTTTCCAATCTCATCAGCCATCAAAAAACCCAGTACTGCACCCAGATAATTAATATTTTTTGAAACTATTCCCATGACACAGATTACTATTGCGGCACTTCTTCCAACCCAAATTGCTCCATGTCCCCGGTTTCCATTTTTTCTGAATCTATGCAATAAATACTGAAACAATAAAGTAATCATGAAAAAGCCTATGGCATATAATATTAGTTCAAACATAAAAGTCCCTCAATAAATCTTTATCCAGCAGGTACCTATCTTGTCATTTGCTATACGTTTCACCCTTTTGTCTGTAATCCCCTTTCCAGAGAAAAAAACACATATCTGATCATAAATCTTTTCTGCCACATCAGACGCAACATTTCTTCCTTCTACCCGGAAATAAAACTCTGCATCTCCATCCTGAAGAGCTTTCTCTACATATGCAATCGCTTGGCTTTTCATCCAAAATGTTCTTTTGTTTACTTTAAAGTAATTATGCTGCATAGACGAACACGTCGGCAATTGTGTATCAGCTTTATGTTCTTTGATTATCAGCTGATCAGACAAATTAAAGTAATCATACGGAATTCTTTTGAAAGATGTCCCAATAGCACCTATATCCCATGTTACATCAAAATGATACGGCTGTCCGTTTATATTAACCATATTCCAGGCATGAGGAACGCTTTTTCCGTTTTTAACTGATTCGCCTGTTACTACAATACACCTTACATCGACTGCATTTAGTAATACTTTCACTGCCTTTGCAATTCCTTCGCATTGTGCCCGGTGGTGTGCAAATACTCCAAAAATATTATGAGAAGCAATCATTCTCATCGGTTTACTTCGATCAGCACCTTCATCATCATACGAAATATTCTGGCAGATCCAGTCATGAATTTTTATTTCTTTTTCATAGTCTGTACCTGTTGTCAGATTTAACTTTCCTGCCAGACAGTTCACTTCTTTTTCTATTTTTCGATTATACTCTTTTACCTTTTCTTTTGGGAAAAAGTATTGCGGGCAAATAGCAAAGTGTCCAAACATATCACTGGCACAGCTGCAGGCAGATTGATTCAGGTAATAAATCAGTGGATTATCCTTCGTCATTGCATCAAAGATTCGTTCAAATGCTTCTTTTGGAAAATCACCCCTGACAGGAATAGGAATAATGTCCTGGTGAGCCATTACCCCATCATAAAATGCTCGATAAACCGCCTGATCCTGCTTATTCAGTTGATGGTAATAATAGCGGTCTACGATCACCAGAACACCTTCTCTCTTTTACTCTGCATCAGCGAACATTCAGAATCCGCTTCGCTACTTCCTCATGAAGGCAAGCTTTACTGTTCGCCTTCAAAATATGCCATCACCACTGTAATGTCATCTCCACAACCCAATTCACTGGTCTCTGTCAGCCATTTCTTTAAATTAGCCTGGACCGTCTCAGCTCCATGCTCCCATATCATTCCAAAATAGTCGCTGCATGTTTTCTGAAATTCCACATCCGATGTGTAGCTATTGGCAAACCCATCTGTCGATAACATATACATACAGGATTTTTCATCTTCACCATCTCTTCGCCGGATAGCAGCTACTGCTTTTCGCCAGGCATCCGGTTTGGACAGAGAATGTGTCTCTGTACCAAGAAACTTTTCCGGCTCCACTAAAGCAAACACACCATCTTCCGTAACTAGATTAATGTCACCATCTCCAATCTGGAAAGAAAAAACAAAGGTATTTGTAATCAGCATTCCCAGCAAAGTGGTGCCATAAAGAGAATATACTGCTGACCATTTGATATTCCCATCGTCGTCCAGCATCCCATCTTCTTTGTTTTTATAATAGGACTGCTTTACTCTTGCCTGCCATTCTTCGCAGATATCCTGCGCAAAACGCATATCCCCTTCCCGATTCAGGAAAGTAATCAGGTTCGACAGACCATTTTCATCCAAACCGTAACTTTGCAGGTAATTTTTCATCACTTCACAGAATGTGTTTACGGCAATGGTAGATCCTCTGTCACTTCGGGGACATTTCTCGCTTCCGTGTCCGTCTGCTACAGCAATGATTACAATATCATCGGATATCTCTACAATCTTTTTGCTGTCCTGGCATGGCAATCCGTTTCTCTGGTGGGTAGCACCTTTGACAATACCGTCACATAAATAGCGCTTCATCCAATTTCCTCCTTACCCTTACCAAACAGCTCCCTCATCAAAATCATCCGGATTAGGGATATTGCTCATATCAAGTACTAACGGTGCCCCATTATTTGCCGGTGCAAATGGATCATTTGCAGGTACAGAAGCAATCGGTGTGGATGCTGCAGGCGTAGATACCGGAGTGGAATTCATCGGTTTACTGGAAGGAGCAGACACCATGGAGGCTGTGGTAGATGCCCATTTGATCATCTTCGCAAGTGCAGTCGCATTATTTGCCTGCAGAACCAGCTCTTTATTTCCGGCAAATTCAATCAGGACATCATCGTCCGCATCCTGTCCGATGGAAATAGCAATCTTCACTGCTTTCCGAAACCAGGGCATACCTTTTAATTTATCCAGGCTTTTCTTATAATCATCCGTTGGCTGACCATCCGAAAGAAGCACAATTACCGGCGGCAATGCTCTTGCCGGCATTGGTGGAATTGACAGCTGTGCAGCAAGCAGGTCAAATGCCTTGCCCAGCTCTGTCAGCCCATTTGCTTCCATATCTTCCCAGCTGTAATTCTCTACCGGCACTGGACTGGTGGTAATCCAGCTTGCACCAGACGAAAACTGAAGTGCCCGGATCAGCAACTGTGCGTTCGGGTTATTATCTGCTGAATTTCTCATTTCCGGGATGCATTCCTGGATTGTATTATTCACAATTCCTATTTTTTCTCCATACATGGATCCTGAACAGTCCACTACCCAAAAGAAATGAATCGGTCTTGTTGCCAGTTCTCCACCTGGTCTCTGTAATTCCTGCATAATTTCATCCTCCTTCGTCGATCCTTATCTAAACTCACCCGTTGTCTGCGGGAAAATAATTTTTACACCTTTTGCAATACCTGCCGTCCGTCCGGGCTCCACGGGGATCTGTGTCCCATCCGCCTTCTGATAGGTCCAGTTCACTTTGTCTTCGTTCCTGATTCCCCAAAGGTCTGGATTCTTCGGATTCTGTACCACACTGCCCACTACCGTATCCATATCAAAATCCTCGTACACATGATGGTGCAATAATTTTGTATCCTGATGCAGCAATACACGGTTCTTTCCAATCATGAGCTTTTTCGGCACCGAAACCGCATTCTGGCAATTCCAGCAGATATGGGCTGCCCCTTTGGCTTCCAGATCCTCATCATAAAAGAGCTGTGCCCCACAGGAGCAGCGAAGCATTCCGCTCATCATATTGGCAAACAGTGTCATCCACTCCGGTTCCGTGATACGCTTGCTTGGCTCATTTAAACCTACGGTAAAGGCTTTTGTGAACATCTGACGGAGTTTTTCCGGATACAACGGCCAATAAATATTGGCATTATCATGAATCCCTTTCACCGGTCTGTTCGACTTATTATCCGGATCGAAGATAAACACCGGTTCTGTTCCGTACAGCTTCACTCTGGCAGCCATATCCATACATTTGATACTTGCTTCCAGTTTTCCTTCCAACGGATGATTGACCATAAAAAGATAAAACAGCAATACAGACAAGGAGTACCGATCTGTATCTTTCGATGGTCTTTTCTCACCCCGGACAATTTCCGGAGCCATAAAACCAGGTGTACCCAGTACCCCGCCCGGCTTGCTGTTATCAAAAGAAACATTGTCATTATCACAGATCAGCACATCACCATTATCCGGATTGAAAAACAGATTACCAAAGGAAATATCCTGATATTTTGCTCCCATAGCGTGTAATTTCTGGTATCCTCTGGTCAGATTAAATGCTGTCCTGCACAGTGCATAGAAAGATGGATTGACCCTCTTCTTCATCAGATCCACTATACTCTTATAATTCTTTGGCCTGAGAGGCATGATATATCCAAACAGTTCTCCCTGTGCCGGGACAATCATTTCCATTGGCCACAAAAAGCACGGATCCGGAGAACCTTTTGCAACGATGGTTTCCAGGATTTTCTTCTGCCTGGCTGTGGCACTCCCTTTGAAATACCATTTCAGTGCATAATGACTGCCACCGCATTTCACATCATACACTTCCCCCTGACCGCCAGCTCCCAGAAGGCTAACAATTTCATATTTATTCCCACATTCTGATGTGAGGATGGTTCCATTTTTTAACTGTCCTTCCATTACGGTATCTGCCTCCTCTGCTTTATCAACTGTAATGCCTGATACAATACATTTCCGTCTGCAACTACTAGGCAATAACTTTTATTTCCAAACTGCATCTCACAGGCATTACTGTATGGTGTAATTGCTGTGAGATAGCGATACGTCTTATCAAATCCCCATTTCTTTGCCTGAAATACGATCCTTTGATTGGTTATATACAAGATTCCCCGGTGCTGCACCAGCTCTGTATGTTCAATGGTTTTTCCCTGACCGGAACTCCATCTTGTCCCTTTAAACAATCCAGGACTGCTGTGTCCATGATGGCGATACTGCTTCACCGTCTTTTCTTCCAGATTGACCGCTTTGTCAATAAAGTGAATCTTTTCACCACGTTTCAGGAACAACTGATCTGTATTCAGGATTGGAAGTCTTCCGGACATGATCTCGTTCTTTGCCGCTGCCGGAAGAATAGATGTAACTGTCGGAATCTGATTTTTATTTCCAAACAGGGCATCGAAAAATCCCATACACCTCACCTCTTTTCTCTTATCCTACCGCCTGTTTTATCTTGCATGGTCGCATCACAGGCGACATCTTACACAAGCTGATACTTGATCTTATTTTTTCTTGCATATTCCTCAGCATAAGAACCAAAGGAACATTGAATAATAAACTGCTTATTTGTACCGGTAAATGCATCTTGCCCGATTTTACTTACACTATCCGGAATTACCAACAAATCAAGGGAACTACAGCCGAAAAATGCTCTGTCTCCTATTCCGTTTAACTGGTTACTTAAGACTACCTTTTTTAATGAACGGCAACCTTCAAACATACCATTCGGTATCCGATCCACATTCTCCGGAATAGAAATGCTATCTAATCCCAGACACTCTGCTAACATACGATTCCCAATCCAATACACACTTTTCGGAATAGAAAGTGTTCTCAATCCACTCCCTCTAAATGCTGATTCTCCAATCCGTTCCAACTGCATCGGTAAAGAAATTGACTTTAAACTCTGACATTCTATAAATGCTTCATCTCCGATTTCTTTCACAGATACCGGAAGAACCGCCTGATGAAGCCTATTACATTCTGCAAAGGCTCTTTTTCCAATATAAGCAATTCCCTCTGTCAAAATTGCCTCTTCCACCGCTTCTTTACAAAAACTTTCATCCGCTATTTCTACTACTGGTGTATTCCCCGACTTATTCTGGAAAATAATGGTCTGTTTGTTATCCCCACGAAAACCGGTTACAGCCAAACCGGTTCCCTGACTACTTCTGCAGTATGTAAACAGATCTCCATATTGCCTTCCGGAAGTTGTCTGTTCCTCTTTTATAGCCGGACCTGTTCCCTGTTTTTGTACAGAAATATCGCATATTTTTCCTAATACCTTATTTCCATAGCAAGAACACCAAACCGAAACGATCCAATCCGCATTTACCCGGCTAAGTCCATAGTCATCCATTAGCCGCTTCACATAACGAAACGCAAATGTATTGTTAATTCTCGATACACTCTGAATGTCCTGGGCAATGCCCATATTATATGCCATAAGAAGAAGATTTACATTTTTTGCCTGATCCGGGAACAGGTCTTTTACAAGGGCTGTAAATCTTTTCTTATCATCTAACGATGATTCGTACTTTCGCAGCATCGATTCAAAATCCTGTTCAAACAACAGGCTCACCACCTCTCACCTCTCATTCCACACCAAGTGCTTTAAATACTGCCTCCTGCGGAGTAGAGTAAAAAATCAAGCTAAAAGCACCTACCAGATCAGATGGTACGGTTCCGATATCTCCTGCAGAAGTAATCGGAAGCAATACTTTCTTGGCCCCACTATCCAGGCACACCTGAAGCACGTTTGCCAGTTCTTCTACTTTAATCAATGTTCCACTGATACTGATCTCACCAAGTATTGCCAGACTGCTAAGCGTAGGCTTTCCTAATGCCGCAGAACATATTGCAATCAAAGTTGGAAGTGCCAGTTTACTGGTGATTCCTAATCCGTTCAAATCCTGATAATTGATAATATAGTCTTTTGTCGTGGTACTGATTGCACCTGAAATTGAATTCCCATTGGCTTTCAGATAATTGAACGCTGTATTCGTTGCTTCCTTTGCATCACGGTCTGTGCCGATACCTGTCCGTTCAAACTTACCATTTCCCGGGAGCACCTGTGTTTCCAAACGATAAACACCAATCATACCGGATTTTCCCCTGGACACCGTATAAATATTGCCAGGATTGCTCATTCCTTCCGGTATCAGCTTTCCGCCACCGGATTCCGGTACAGATACATAATTCTCTTCAAAAGTCTCATTATCTATGTAAGAGAAATTCACATCATAAAATTCCATACCGCCAATTTTTTTCAGCTGTTCTTTTACTCTGCGGCGAAGTTCCAGGGAGACCGTCAAAATTTCCTGAATATCTTCTTTTGTGTACTCTCCATCCGGATAAACCAGTTTTACAAATCCAGACACCATTTTCCGCACAGCAATCGTATCACGTTGGTTCAGATTATTTCCCAAACGGAAGTATTTATCAAAAGCATCCCCATAAGATTCTTTTCTCATCTCACGCATATACTCGGAAAGGTAGTCCGTAATAAAGCCATAATCATCAGTAAAGAAATCCGGGCGATACTTCGGGATTTCCCATCCTGGTACATAGCAATGCATACGGTCTAAAAATGCCGTATCATATGCCATAACTGCCGGGAATGGTTCAAACAGATGCGATGTCTTTTGAAGCACATCTACACTCTGATTAATATTTCCAACAAATACCATAGAAGCAGATGCAGCCTTTTCTTCACGTCCACGGGCAAAGGATCCAGATGCCATGTAGTCTTTCATGATCTGTACACCATCTTTATCCTTAAAAGTAATACCGGCAACCTCATCAAAGGCGACAACATCCCACATACCAACCAGCCCAACTGTTTTACTTGCCATGTTATAAAACAGGTTTGCAACCGTTGTCTGACCTCCGGATACAAGGATACTATTTGGAGAAATTTCTTTGTAGATATGCGACTTACCAGTACTTCTCGGTCCCAACTCACAGAGATTAAAGTTATTTTCCACCAACGGAATCATTCGTGCAAGAAGCAGCCATTTGACACGCTCATCAAATTTATCCGGCTCCATGCCTGTAGAACGAAGAAGAACATCCATCCATTCATCCTTTGTAAATGCCTTTCTTCCATTCTTCAGATCATCCATATCAATATGCGGCATCTGGATTGGTGTCAATTTGCGAATCCGGATTGGTGTTGTATTCTTCTTATCTTCCTCGATAAATTCATAGTCCAGCTGCAAGATACACCAAATACCGCCACAAAGCAGACGGTCATATTTTGACGGATAATCCTGATGAATTGGAATATTCTTTATACCTAAATTAGAAAACTCCGCTTCATATCGATCCTCTTTAATATTCAGATGAACCGTAATTTTATCAATGACTGTATAACTGCCACGTTCCCGAAGAATGGAAAGAACCTTTTGTGCTTCATCCGGACGGACAAAGTTATCTGCCAAAATACGTTTTACATTATTCACACCCTCTTCGATGATTTCTTCATCATCCGAGCTGCAATACTGACCAAGAAGGAACTCCAAAACATACACAGGTACATTTGCTCCTTCTTTAATATGCTTTGTCAGATCCTTGCGGACAATCTTTCCATCAAAATACTGACGAAGTTTGTTCTTTATATTTGATCTGGTATCATCCATTTCCAAAAATTCGTCCATCTCACTTTTTCCTTCCTTCTTTTAAAACATATATCGTATTTCTATAAGAGCCCTGTCGTTCCCTGCTTTTCTTGCCCATATTGTCACTTAAAATTCTTATCCAAACTCAGTTAATCATATTCTCTGATAATAATCCACACGGCATATTTCTCTATTTATTTTTTCATCCCATTTATCCTCAAATTCAATATTTAAGTCTTTTAATAATTTTTCCAAGCTATGTAGAGTGATTCCTGCAATTTTACTTATAACATCCAGCTCTGTACCATTGTTATACATATTTACAATTCCTGTATTTCTAATATGCTCAACTGGAAACGAAGGTTTTTCTCTTTTTCCCAATGGATACCCTGTTTCTTTAAGTGCATAATAGAATGGTGTATTAAATACAGTTTCTGCATATGAATGACCTTGAAAAAACAAAGAAAAAAACAATTCTTGCTTATCCACTTCTCTATTGAGCTTCTCTATAGCATTCTTTATATCATTACTTAGTGCCCTCGGTAACTTTATATAAATATCGTTAATTTTCACTTTATCAAACTCATCCGAAAAATCCGAAACCCGTAGATTAGCAATCACTTTCTTCTTTGCCGGAACTAATAAGTTAATTTTAAAATAAAAATTCATCATGGTCATATTCGCATATTTTGATTGTGTACCACTATTGAAATAATCTAATAATTCTATAATCTGATCACTTTCAAAATATCCCTTTGGCTTTGAGCTTTTTAAATGGTTTTCCTCTACCATTTTCTTTTTAAATTCATCGTAATCAGTGATTCGATTAAATATATTATCAGCTTTCCCTTTCTTATGTAAATATACAAAGAAGTTACGTATAGCATTTAAATGATTATTCATCGTATTAATTGTTTTAATACTTCCGCGCCTACTATATTCAGCTACAGATTGCCTTAACTGCTCTACTCCAATATCAAATACCCTATCTCCTAATCCTTGTTCTTCCATATATGTGACAAATTTTTCTGTATGATTAAGATAAAGATGCTCTAATTCATTTTCTCTTACATAATCATCCCTATACATTCTCAAATAACTCATTTTCTCTTATATGATGTTTTAAGAAATAAAAACACCAAATTTCCTTTCTTTATAATAAATATAGTGTTTAAACTCATTCAAATACTATGGATTTTTGAATGTGCTCACAATGTTGTAAAACCAATGACACTTTCCATACTTACCATGAAACTAAAATGGCAAAAGCCCCAACGTATTGCAACACTCTTGCGTTCTGTGCCAACACACTTATCAAAATAATCTGGAAGATGTGCAGCTCACTGGCGAAGTCAAATTAAATCGTAATCAAGAAACCGATATATCAATGTCGATTGATTTTGAAAATTCACTCTTACATTATTTATATCTGGTTTCTACATCATAATTTAAAATCCAAAATCATCTGCAAATGCTATATCCATCATTACTTCATGGCGAAGTACTTCAAATGAATTGTTATCATCATATGCCACCAGGTAGTATTTCTGATCTTTACTGTACTTTTTGTTCTTGAAAGAGAATCTCAAGCGGAATACACGTTTCACAGTGTCTTCGTCTTTCTTATCTGCAACATACAAATGTTCATTAGAAATCTTTTCTCCATTATCATCTACAAAATAAATACGATAGGTCGTCGCCTTGACCACACTGCTGACTGCATCGGTCTGAACGAAATCTAAAGAAGTAATCAAGTTTGTTATTTTTGAAGTCAGGCTTACGAGTGCTATTTTAGCAGTATCAAATTTCACCTGGCTTTTATCCGTCTTAACCGTAATTAATGGAATTAACATCTCCTGCGGAGAACAACCGCCATGAACATAGTTCATACCTGAACCCGGAGTCTTAAATACATCTGCTCCGACAGGATAAGTAACTTTACGGTTATCTGAAGCCTGCATCATAGTACCAATCTCTATTGATGCTACTCCTGCGGACGTAATAGCAGATTGAGAAAGTAGGTATCTACGTCCTACCGCCTCCACGTTCTCCGCTTCAGGTATGATTTTGTCACTTTCTGTGAGTTTTCTTCTCCTGTATAAAAATCCATGATCTGAAGTTATAATAAAATTTGTTTTATTTGCACTGGTCATGCGTCGAATTAAATTGTGTAGTTCCTTTACCGCTTCTTCACAGGCATCAAATACTTCATTTTCCGTTTTGGGATTATCGCCCCTTGCATCAATTTGATTATGATAAATATATGTTACAGGTTTCCATGCAAAATATACTTTCATATCTGCAATCGTCATATTCTTAATATCATCATATTGAATACATATTCCATCTGGTTTATACTTCTGCAAAATTGCCTGACGCTGTTCTAAAGTATCTGTTTTCTGTCCGTCAACCAATACTGTATAGTCCTCAGTCAGTTCCAGTGTTCTATGCGGAAGCAATGCAGCCATACCATATTGTGTGATAGAAGGTAGGGTGCTTGCCATCGTTTTCATGGTTGCGGTGCATTTCTCGTCAGCCTGCAATTTCTCAAGAAGGGTCATACCTACTTCATATCTCAGGGCATCGGAGATAATGACAACCAACTGATCTTTGGCGTAGTTTACATTGCGACTGAAGAAATCAGGCTGCTTTGTGATCCACAAAGACTCCCGTTCGGTGCTGAACAAGTCGTTCCAGTTAGTGCATATCTTTACTAGATATTCATTGGCATAGATATTTTCAACCAGCTCTTTCAGCTTGTCGAACCTTGTCACATCTTCGAGTTTATCCAAATAGTAATAGAAATAACGATAATAGCGATCCATCTTGTAAAGCTCGCTTGTGTAATTCTTTACCATTTCATTCAGACTTGCAGAAGGAGCATACTGAGAACCAGAAATGATATTCCAAGCGTTCTGCAGCACAAAGTATTCGTTAGCGTAGTGCTTGCCAAAATGTCTTTGGCGGCACTGTTTTGTCAGTTGCGGAATGGTTGTATCACCCAACTTTGCGGCAACATCTTCCAGCTCCAGTCGTTCGGTAGCCCATTCAATCAGAAGTTCGTCAATTCCTGCAAAAATACCGCAGGACACCAGAGCTTCCACAGGGATCTTTCTGAACTCTGCGTCTGCTTTCAGGCTGTCATAGATCATCTTAGAAATTTCGTCAAAGCGGTCTCCATAGATGTAGCTGTTCATCAGGTTGTCAATAAACGCGATAACATTGCCAGACTTGAAACTGATGAACGACTTCCATGCAGCCGGCATATCCGCAGGAATAACCTTGGCTGCATAGGTCACGAACATGGTCATCGTGAATTTTTCAAGGGTAGGCTTCTCATCTGCATATCCGAACACATCCTGAGCCTGACGCCAGAACGCATCCAGAAGGTCATATTTCTTAAACTCTGCCAAATATGGATTATTTTCAAATCCTGCATCGGTCAGAACGGTGCGAAGAACTTCTTCATAGGACGGAGTCTTGCACTTGCAGAGAACGCTCATCAGTGCAATCTCAATCGTGTTTCTGTTAAAGGTCTCAAGTTCCAGATCGTAGAAAGCCTGAGTTCGTTTCTTTTCTCCGAAGAACTTGATGTAATGCTGAATCACCGACTTGTAGCGTTCATCAATGCCCAAGTCAAGAGTCAGCAAGGAAGCTCTGTCTGCGAAGAACTCTTTAGAATACTTGATCGTATCCGCCAAATGGTTCTCACGAATGGCAGGCTTCGCAAAAGGAGCATATACCAGATAATTAGTCGTGGTATCTACACACTCCAGAAAGTATTTCGTATAGAACTGGTTATCTGGTTCCAGATGCAGCACTTTGGCATTCACCAGCTCCATCGTGTCCACATCATCCACAAACTCTGCATTGGCATCATACCAAAAGACCAGCTTACGAACTTCACCGGTAAACTCGCTATTTAATTTGTCTGTAATTTGTTTTAGGTTAAGCTCTGCCATCTTGTTCTCCTACTTAATTCCTGTACACATTATATCTTGTCCAGTAATTTCAGCTGCCAGTTCGTCGATAAACTGGTCTAATGATAATGTCAAAAATTCATGCAACAGCCAATTTTCTTTTGAATTTAACAAATGTGCCATTTGTTCCGGTTTATACCGAACAATTTCACTAATTCTATGCATAGCCGCCATAATAATCAACATACTGTTAAGATTCATAACATCTGGATTATTCAAAGCAGTTCTTTTTAAATACCACAATCTCTTGCTTGAACGAATATATTGAAACTCACGCCTTAGCTCATCGTTCCCATTCTTAAAATCTGCTGACAAACTGTCCTGGGTATTTCTTTTTGCACCATTTACACTTTGCAAAATGAACTTATTCTCATTCGAAACTTTAAACTTTGAAGAGATACTGTTTATATACGCAGTCGGAATAGTGAGTGGAGCAACACCAAACAATGAACTATCTATTTCAAATTTTAAATATAAATTTGAATCATTTCCTTTATAATAACATGGTGATTGCGATGCCTTAACAGGAATAAACAATTCTGGGATTTTAGCTCCTCTTGGTGTATTATAAGTTGTAATAAAGGCTCGATGAATAAATGCTAAATTATAAAACAATTTTTTCAATGGAATTGTATTCAGCTTGCCACTTACCCAAATAGTATCAAAATTTTGTTCAAGCATTCTTCCAAACAAGACAAAGACACCTTTATTTTGATGTCCTACATATATAGATGAAAGATCATTGCCCGAAATATTGGTATTTTCAAACAAACCATGTCTTGAAAAATCTTCCACAAAATCTTCAATATACTCACATTTAAATGCCAAAAATGCTTTCACTGCATTTAAAATTGAATAATATGATAAGAGTGGCACTGATTCTATCGGTAATGTTTTGGCAGCACAATAGAAAGACATTGCTTGTTTCCAGTAAAAAGAATAATGGTACTTTCTCTCATCTCCGTATTTAGGCTTTGATACAGTAGCATTTCGATATTTCATAGCTTTCTTATGACCCGAAAAATAAAAGTCTATATAAGTAAAAATATCATCCGTTAAAACTGTATGACTACCAAAATCAGGTGAAGTATAACTTTTTCCCATTTGAAGTTTACGATTTTTGTATTGATATGGTATGTTATCAATCTCAATAGTAGTTCTCTTTGGCATTTAGTCACCTCAAATCTTCGCCAGAATCTGCATTTTCCTGCCGTCTCTATCGGTCTGAACCTTTTCATAGTTTACCTTAACACCATCGTCCAGATCAATATCAATACGAGAGAGAGCAATATGAGCCAGTTTAACATCATAATCCTTGGTTTCCTTCAACTGCTTCTGGAGTTTATCCTTACGCTTGGTAGCCTTGGAAACTTCACGGGAGTCACGGCTGTTGTCGATAGTTTCCTGCATACGGATGATTTCATGTTCATAGGTGTGCTGCATCTTGTGCAGGTACTCAACACGCAAATTACCGACAGTGTCAGCATTCCATCGGTGCATGTAGACCAGAGCCTTGAAGCCATTCTGCTTACCGGAATCAAACAGCCAGTAAATCGGACGTTTCTGATAAATCTTAATATGATCCTTCATGAAGTCATTCAAGAAATAGTTACGAATCACTTCACGAGAGGTCGTACCTTTATTACCAAGTGCATTTGCGATGAAAACAAGGTTTGCTTCCAAATTTTCTTCGCCAAATGCCATCTTCATCCAGCCGACAAACTGCCCCACAAGATCGTCCTCAAAATAGGCTTCATCGGTAATCGGAATGCAGTTATCCTTGTCCGGAATAAATGTGCTGTACTTGCTGATGTCCCATTCACCGCCAGCATAGACAAGCCCCGGCTCATCCAGAGAGTAACGACCAAACATACAGCCGACCGCATAGGAAAGCAGACTGCGAATATCTCTGCCCAAATCAGCCTTGCGAACGGTGACATCCTTATCTTCCACATCAGGAGTCAGTTCGTCTTGAAGGCCATAGATCTCAATAAAAATACGGTTCAACTCTTCCTCATTGACTTTGAGCTGATTGAAGCGCTTCTCACAGAGGGCTATCCATTTTGCATAGGAATCAGCTAAAGTTGCCTTGTGACCGCCATTCAAATCGGGAACTTCAGCAGCAAGGACAAGTGGATGTACAAGGAAGTCCCAAGACGTTTCAAAAGAATCCCAGTCGTTTTTAGAAATTTCAATGCATCTATCGACGAGTCCAGATTCTGCAATTGCATCAGAATAAATCACAGGGATATTTCCCATATCACCAGCATTGTAGTTTAATGTAGGACTCAGCACAGCGAGAATGCTCTTGCTTACACAAGAATTTATAAGTGCAAGCAAATATTTCTGGTATTTATCGCTTGTAAAAATTGCCATGCCAGCATTAGAAAAAATAAAACCTTCCCCAAAATATCTAACGGAAACGTCGCTACTCGTTATAGCATTCCAGGTAATGCCTGATTTGAAGTAGTCTCGTTCGTTTCGAACATAAGCTTTCGGAAATGCTTTAATCTCTTGTCCGTTGTTCTCCCAATTCACCACGTCCGTATTAAATCCGTACCACTTTCTAAATCCGCCACCATTATTGTAAGGAAACCATTTCTTCCCATCCCCCTCAGACAAGGAGGTTTTTCGCATAGCAACTTCATGCCACATACGGACAAACCTATTATTATCAGCAGTCGCCATCCCTTGCTCAGGTTTACCTATCATGCTTAACGATTTCCCTTTATTAAAAGCAAGTCGCATTTTTTCACTAATCCAATAAGCGATAGGTGTTCCTGGTATCTGTTCATAACTATCTTGCAAAGACTCATAAAAAAATCCACAATACGGGTTTGAAATCGCCTCAAGAACTTTAATTCTTTGCACATCCATGCCGCCCTTGAAGTCGGACAGTCTAAAACAAAGAACTGGCTCATCCGATTTTTCGTTTTTAAGTACGAAGGAACAGATTGGCACGGTTGCTTCTTCAAATGCAGAATATTCCATCTGAACCAATGTAGTAATATGTTTATTTCTAATGATATACTGTCTCAGATTTTCGTATGTTTTGATAAACATCCATACGAACGGAGTCATAAAGGCAGAGTAGCCATTTACTTTACAGAAAGAAAAATTGCGATACATAAACACACTGAACAAATCTCCGCTGTAAGGCTTATATTTATCAATAACGAAATCTTTCAAGTGACTTTCTAATTTGCCCATGTAAGGAGGATTAGTACATACAACAGTATATTTTCGAGAGAGAATCTTCGCCTGTTCAGCCAGTTTGCGTACCATAGGCGCAGTATGCATAGACCATGCTGCAGAAAACAAGTCCATCTGTCCTGCAACTTCACAGCTATCCACATACTCACTAAACGCATCATAGTCGTGAGCCACAACAGTCTGCAAAGAGCCGATTTCCTTTGCATGGCGGAATACATCAATAAGGTATTCACCAATCTCATTCTGCTTTCTGTCCAGAGTGACATCTGCCTGGGTGAACTTGCTAATGCCATTGCTTTCGTTAATAACAGCAACATTGCATTTCACACCCTTGGAGAAAATGCGACGATTATAACTACGAGCTTTCATCATAACTGCGAAGTATGCAAGCTGATAAGCTCGCTGATCAATGTCCAGACCGAACAGGTTGTTTTCCAGAATGCTTATTGCCGCATCTCGGTCTGTATAACCAGATTCACGGTAAATCTCCATCAAAACATCAAAAGCATAAACCAAAATGTGACCGGAACCCATACAAGGATCAAAGAAAGTCAGTTCTTCAGGCTCGATTTTCTCGTTGATGTATGTAACCTTTCCGTCTTTAGGTGGCACAAAGAAGTCCAGCTTGTCAGCCAGATTGCTTTCAGGATGACGTTCAATCCAATATCTGCCCAGAGAGTTGTCTACCATATAGCGAACAACCCAGTCTGTTGTAAACAGCTGAGTAGCTGCCGGAATATCTTCCTTCTTTACAGTTCCTTTGTAAATGTTGATAATCTGGTCATGCTTCTCAGAAATATAATACTGATACAACCATCCGATAATTTCTACCTGACCTGACTTTTCTACATTAAAATCATCTTCTGCAATATCATGGACAAGATGATATACAATACCATCCTTGTCCGCAAAAGACAGGTTCAAGAGCGGTTCTGTGTAATCATCAATTTTCTCAAACAATTCGGGAAGAATCTCTTGCAGTCTATTGCATAGTTTTATGAACAGCATGCGAAACAACTCATCCGATGCTTCTTTACTTGCATCATCTTTCAGGCGATAAATCTTCTCTACCTCTTCATCAGAAAAGTCTAAATCCGTATCAAACGGATTGGTAACAAGATCTGGTTCATTTTTTGCAGGATTCTCTGAAGAAAGCACACGACATCTGATAGGCAAGTAATCGTTAACTTCCATGAAGCGAATCGCAATCAAACGGTTAAACCATGTATATGCAATTGCTTCTATTTCAAAATGATAAGCTTTTTCATATTCGATTTCATTTTCTTGGCTTTTAATATGTTCAATAAGAGCCTTTCGCTGACCAATAGCAGTCTTCCCCTCTATTTTTGAATATTCTTTCGTTCCAATATCCAAAAAGAGTAAATCATCAGAAGAATGGGCAAGGGGCTGCACAATACCTTTTTCACTCACACCAATTAGTTCAGCTTGCTCAGCAATATCTTTTTCTAATTTATTTCTCGCCCATACCGCAAAATTTTTAATCGCTGTTTTATTCATAACGTTATCTCCATTCATTAAAACTCAACATGAATTACCGTATCGTCTTCAAGCTGTACCAATAATTTTTTCTCTAAATCTGCAACATATCTTTTCACATCTTCCTCAGTTTCCAGCTGCCATGTTGTTTCTGTGTTAATCGACTTAATGCTAATTGTACGTTGCTTCTTCTGTTTTAGCACTGATCCGGATTGTTGTTCATCCGCTCTTCCTATTCCATAAGAATTTCCGCCATCACGAATTACATCCGGCTGTGGGTGTTTCCGTTTTTCTTTTTTCTCTTCCTCTGCCACTTTCTGAGCCTGCAGTCTACTTTCCATATCCGCAATTTCATTCAGGCAGCGAACCTTTAAGGCATCCGCTTCTATTTTAATATTCTGAAGTGTAGCCACATTATTACAACGATTGGCTTTTTCATGCAGTTCCTGGAATCGTTCCGTATATCTGCTACGAAGCTGCCCTTCACACAACTTTCCTTCCAGTTCCTGTAACACACGCTTTCTTGCCTCATCAATTGCTTCTTCTATCGGAGTTTCCATTTCATCCAACAACTTACTGTAGCTATTTGAGAACGCATCCAATAAACTCGGCAATTTAAAAATATCACTGTAAGGAACAGCCTTTTTCATAATAGATTTCACCTGCTCCACAATAGATTCGATTTCTTTATTTACGATAAAGGTACGGCTGTCATCATAAATCGCCATCAAACGGATTGCACGGTCAAAGATCGTAATCTGATCCCCGGAGAAGAATTTTTTCACTGGTTCATAATCTTCCGCAAAATCGAGATAATCATCCCTATCACTGTCAACGGAAGCAAAGAATTCATTGGCATTCTTTAACTGGGACACGTTATTCATCAACTTTTTTCCTTGCTGTACCAGAGATTTTCCCGGATACAGTGGCTGGCTCTGATAGCGGATTTCCAGTTTTTCCAGATCAGTCTTTAATCTTCCTGCATATCCGATAAAGCTGCTGATGACCGCATCATCGTCATCGCTGGACGGAGATACTCCAAACAGCTCTTTCATAACCTCCCGCACCGCTTTTTTCTGCTTCTCGCTGGCACGGACACGTTTCTCTGTCATCAAACGCTCATTAAATTCTTTCCGTGTAATAAACCGGACAATCTCATCCACACTCTTTGACAGAAAGGTCACAGATTCACTGTTTACAAAGAACGCAATCTCTCCGTCCTTAAACAGTTTTGCAACCAGCCACTGGACGTCTGCTTCCACAAATCCATATGGTGCTTTCATAAATCGATCCAGCAGAGACTTCATGGAAGTCTTCGTATGACGGGACGTATTCACCGCAATATAATCATTCACATCATGCAAGGCAAGACTGTTCGGTGTCGTATTAGTTCCTGCTAAAGACAGCTGCTGACTGGTATTGTTAAACAACTTCTTAATATCCGCTTCATTCATGGCCGTATCAATATAGGAAAGTTTATGATACACGGAAGCAACCAGTTTCCCGCTGGCATCATTGATACGGGAAGAAACCTCTTTTGCCATTGTCTGAACCTGATCACCATTTACATAAATCACTGCCGATTTTAAAGATTCCTCCAAAAACAGACGTGCAGCTGCACTTCTCTCACGCAGTTCCACCTTTTTTGCTTCCTTGATCTGCTCATACTTTGTCACCGTATTGGTTGCATCGAAACGGATAAACTTTTCTATCTGCAAGGAAGAACGGATTTCATCCAAAAATGCACGGTCATCCGGGAGCACCACTAATACACAGTGACTTTGTGCAGACAGTAAACGCATGGTTGTATCATCTGCAACTTCATCGCTGTTTGGTGTCAGGATTTTTAAGGTAATATCATAATTCTGACCGGCTTTATATGGCTTATCGTCCACTACCTGATTAAATCCAAAGGCATAACGGCCATTAAAAGCAGGATAACGGTATTTCTTTTCATCAAATAAACCGTCAAAAATCAGTTCCGATACCTTGGCTGTAATCTCTCCTGCATCCACAGGCTGTGCTTCGATTGCCCGATTGATCTCCTGTTCTTCATTGGTCAGGAATACGTAAATATCCCCATTTTTCTGCACCAATGTCTGACGAATGAGCCGCTTCAGGGCATCTTCTACTTTCTGCGACAGTTCCATACGGTCATTATCCATATGGTCTACCATCAGACTGGTAATATTCTCAATGTTGGCTTTGATTTCTTTCACGTACTTAATCATAAAGAGTGTCTTGAGTACATTCACATCAAAGCATTCCTCAGCATGATCCGGATTCAGATAGTCATTATCCAAGGCACGGGAAATAACGCCCTTGTGGGAGTGGTCCAGAAACTGCTCCAGAGCGTCATAAAACATATGGAATGGTACAATCGTACCGGTTTCTTCATTCATCACACGCATGGCAGACTCTTTGAACAACGCCAACATGGAACGCTCTCCCTCTGCCAGATGCTTACCGGATGCTCCATGGGTACGGATGGATGTCAAAACACTTCCTAACAGATTAAACTGGTATGGAATAAACGGATAAACTTCAGCAAAGTTATACCGGTCTGCATACAGCTTTTTCTCCACACCATCATTAAACAGAATCAGATTCTTTGCAATGATCTCTTTTTCATCATAGTATAATTCCAACGTCTGAGCAGCCGTTTCCGTTTTTTTCAAAACCCTCTCGCGGATAACCTCATCCACATTGGCGGAAGACAGAGACAATCTGGTATCAAAACGTCCCTGAATCTTTGAAAAATCATTTCCTTTTGTTTTTGTAATCGAATCAATATCCTGCTGGCTGGTTACAATCACCCATGCTTTTCCATGGCAGGCGGTTCCCAGATTCTCTACTACGGTCTGCAGGTTAAGCATCAGGCTGGAGTTATCACCAATGTACTGTCCGATCTCATCCACAAGGAATACAATATGGTGGTTGTTACCCTTTCTATCCAGATATTTCTTTACCATAGACGCAAATTCTTCAATGGTAATGGAATATGGTCTGGTTGCTTTTTCGCATATGTTACGGGCTGCTGCTTCGCTCATATACCCCATATCCACCAGAACATCCACAAAATCATCTTGAATAAAATCAAAATCACTGCGTGCTTCCTTCCAAGGAGTACCAAAGGACTCCTCGAAAGCCTTCTCAAATTCTTCGTATCTGTGGGCTTCTGTCATATTCCGTTCCACATCTGCCAGTGCCGGTATTGCACCATAAAATCCCTGCATTTCGTTAAACACTTTCAGGAATACAGAGAGAATGGCTTCTTTGTTCTCTTTTCCGTTCATCTCACTTTTAGAGTCAATATTAAAAAGAGCTACATCCGTCGGAACCGTAGCTGCCAGCCTCATATCCGCCAGCACCATACGGTCTTTGATCTTTTCATCTTCCTCAAAATATTCCAAAGCAGTCTTTCCATTGACTGTATTATTTTCAAGAAGATAAGACAGGATTTTCAGGAAGTGGGATTTACCACTTCCAAAGAAGCCGGAAATCCACACGCCCATTTTATCTGTTGTTCCGGTAATCCCACGCTTATAACTATCAAAAAAATCACGAAAATGTTTCTGTAACTCACGGGTTACTACATACTCTTCCAGTTCCTGCTGAATATTTCTGTCATCATCCTGCCCCACCTTAATAACACCTTTAAGGTCACGGTCAATCGGTTTTACAAACATTTGCCCTATTTTCATCTTGCGTACTCCTTTACTCTACCAGCTTAAACGCCCGATAATAATTGTCATCCTTGATCTCCCCAAAAAGGTTCAGTTCCTGTCCATCATACTTTCCTGGATAAAACATCACAACAGGCACATTATCAATGACCTGATGAAGATTATTCAGAACGGTATGTGACCGAAGGATCGGATAACACTTTCCTATTCCTACAAGAAACACAATCGCCTTTTCCGGTGTGCGTTCCCTGATATAATTTACAATCAAACTGTCTTTAGCCGTGATACGAAGCATATTTCCCACAGCTTTTGTAATCCGGTCAAATCCCCTCTTTTTTTCAAATTCATAGCATTTTTCCAGATAACCTTTTTCTTTTAGGATTTCTATAATAATCTCATACAGATCAAATACCACAATACGATATTCGTCATCTGACTGCTCATTCTTTTTCCGGATATATTCAACCCTTTCACGTACCAACAATTCCTGCTCCGGAGGATAGTCAAAAATATAATATCCAACTTCATTCCCCAAACCTTTATTTTTCCGGAATGAAGGCTTTTTTATCATGGCTTCTGCCTTATCCAATCTTTCTTCCAATGTATTCATGTTAGTTTACCCCCGCCAGAGCCTTTACCAGCACTTCTTCATCAACCGACTGCAAATACCTTTCCAGCGCAATGTCCAAGATAGGCGGTGTGATCATTTTCTTTTTATCAATCACGGTCAGCAAATTGGCATCTGTCATAAAATTTAAATAACAGGAACGAAGATGGCGTTTTGTACTGTCCTTCCACCCGGCAATCAGCTCACTCTGTGCTTCTTTCCTGGTAAAGAACACATTCACATCTGCTTCTTCCATGATCTCTACACCAAGGATCACTTTTTCCCGATAGATTTCATATACAAACTCAAAAAACAGCCTGTCTGTTCTTAAAATGGTAACCAGGTTGATCAGTTTCTGTGTTGCCAGATCAGAAGTACAGAACAAATCCACAAGAGTATCATCCATTGCTTTCACACGGGTAATGATATATCCTGCCATACGCAGTGCACGGTACTCCTTTGCTGCTCCGAAGAGGTTCTCCTCAACACATTTTTTCTTTATATCGTCATATGCCATTCCTTCCTGTCTCATTTTCACTGCCTTCTTAAATTCCAGAAACCAGAATGACTGAGACATAAGACCTGCGCTATATTTCTTACATTCCATATGAAAAACCTCTCTATTCCACTGTCTTTTCTCTATTCTCATCTACTTGATCATCAGGAATAATATCTACGATTTCATCGACTGTGCAGCCCATATGAATACAAATCTTTTCGATTACTTCCATAGTGACATTTTCATTATTTGCCAGTTTCGTAACGGTATTGCTGCTAATTCCCGTCAGTTCCCTGAAATCTTTCTTTTTCATATCCCTATCTATCAGCATTTTGAAAAGCTTTTTATAAGATACTGCCATACCTGATACCTCATTATTCACGTACTTTTTATCTTCTCATGTTACGTATATTATTGTAGCATAGAATTCTTTCTTTGGGTATCAAAAAAATGGTGTTCGAGTGATTTTTCATCGTTTTTCAAGATTTTCACAGCGAAGGAGTTTGAAAATGATATTCAAACTCCTTCTCATGCCATGCTTTCCAATATTCTGGTAAGATTAATCTTCCAGATACATTTTTACTGCATTAAAACACTTTAGTGCCTCTGAATCTGCATCATTGAAATTGGAGGAAAATGTCTGAAGACTGCCGGAAGGATCTGTTGCCAGATTTGTCAACGTGAGATACGCATCGTACAACTCCGTAATTGCTTCATACGCATCCTCATATTCATCCGGTGGATTTTTCAACTTCTTCATCAGTGAATTTACTGTATCCTGACTATCCTCAATACTGCTTATCTGCAGACTGAAAGAAGAATCGGAATATAAATTCTGTAATGCATCATTAAAATCCGATACGAAATAACCACTTGGTCTGGTATATTTATCAGTCGAATCATCCCGTTCCTCATAAATTGCGTTGTACCAGACTTTTTTTATCAGATTTCCACAGGTTTCCGCATCACCGGCTCCGGATAGCATGGAATACGTTACAAGTTCCAGATTTGCCGAATATTCTTCAATTCTCTTTGCAGCTTCCTCTGCCTCTTTTTTCTTTTGTCCCTGCACAACAGCAACTGCAATCAAAGCTACCATTAATATCACTACTGCCGCAATCGCTATGATTTTCTTTAATTTTTTGGCTATCTTTACCCCGGTTACTTCCACCTGCTGTGGTGTAGCTTCACTGTCTTTCACATTTTCGACAGGACAACCGCATTTTGGACATACATCTGCCTCAGCATCCAATTCTGCGCCACATTCCTGACAGTATCTTTTTTCTTCCGGTATCAAAATTACTCCACAATGAACACATTTTTTCGCCTTATCTGATACCTGTTCGCCACAATTCGGGCACTCCATCATTGCCATAATTTTTTTCCTCCGTGTAATTTATTCTTATGATTATGCCTGTGCAACATTTTGATGTAACACTGGTTTTATCCGTCTGTATATCTCAAGCCCCTGTTTTTTTCCAAACCGGTGCAGAGAATTCAGGTAAATGACCTTCGGGGTCTTAGCCGTTTCCATCATATTCTGGATTTCCGGCATTTTACTGGCATAATCTGTTCCACAAAAGATTTGTCTCAAAATCTCCTGTAATCTCATCCGCTCCTCATATCTTGCCTGGAACACATCAATATCTACGCCTGCCAGTTTTTCCTTTAGTCGTTTTACCCTGTTGCTATTGTCATTGCTGGCTATCAAACTTCTTTCAACAGATGGTGAAATTATAATCTTATTATTGGATGGCAACCTCACATCCCAATAATCACGCACTGCCTTGTACCCCTGATCTTTACTGATGATTGCGACCCTTTCTTTATGACCAGTACCATAAAATTCTCCCACTCTCGATGCAATATAGAAGTCTAAGCCATTCTTTCCCGTGTTTTTCAGTTTACATGTATCGAAATGGCAGCCCGATCTTTCAATATCCTCCAGGTATCTGTTTTCACAGCTGTGGGCAGCATTACTGAAGAATATCGTAAGATAATCACTTTCTTCCAGATAGTCCACACCCCGAAGTCCGCCACTTCTTACATTTTCAAAATCCACCAAAAAATACATACCCTATCCTCTCTTTCTGCCTCGGCTGTTTTTCTTATGCTCTACAATTTCCTCTGACCAGTTACCATCAAATACTTCTTCCATGCATTCAGCCTGTACTGCTTTTGACACTGCTCTGCCCACGGCCTTAAAATTGATAGCAACACCTTCCGGGTCATTTTCATATGTCACCGAACGGTTACGGGCAATACCGATTTTTTCCGCTTCTTTCCCGGCATCAATATTTGCACCAAGGAATAAGAATTCCCATCCACACTCTTTTTTTGCACTGATCATTCTCCTGATCTGTTCATATGTAAAATTCTCACTGGAATTTTCCAATCCATCGGTAGTAATAACAAAAATGACTTTTCCGGCTTTGTGTGCTTCCGGGAGATGTTTCTGGACATTATCAATCTTTTCAATCGCTGCCCCCACTGCATCCAGAAGTGCCGTACAGCCCCGGACATAGTATTCTTTTTCTGTCAAAGGCTCGATAATCTCAATCGGAAACCGATCATGAATGATCTCCACCTGATCATCAAACAGCACTGTTGTCACATTCACTTGCTTCCCTTCAGATTTCTGCCTCCCAATCATTCCATTAAATCCACCAATAGTATCGCTCTCCAGTCCTCCCATGGAACCACTTCTGTCCAAAATAAAAACCAACTCAGTTAATCCTGTATTCATGTGATTACTCCTTTCTTGTCCTGTTGTTCAGGTCATTGTGGCACCCCCTTGTGGGATTACCTCTCTAAATCGTTATAATCACATTTTATATACAGAACCAACTGAGTTGGTCGCATACCAGGCGACAATTATCATCGCCTATTATTGATAATTCCATACTTTAATTTAAGGTTTCTATCGCAGCCTCTCCTTCAATTGCCAGTTTTTCACAGTAGTCTACTAAGATTCTGATACTACTAAACTGCATCTTGATTATATCTGCCGGCACATCACTGTTTAATAATTCCAAAACCATATCCATGCCATTATGAAGTGCATCAATTTGCTTCCTAATTTCTTTATCTACAACTTGATTCATTGTTAATTATATTCCTTTCCTTCAGCTTTTCGCCCAAAATTAGCTTTCGCCATCCATTTTCACTTAACCAAAAACTGGCTGCCCATAAGCATATAGTACATCATTGATTTCAAACATATCATAGATTTTATTCTGCAAAAAATATGCCACTATAATATCTGTTTTGGAACTTCTGGATAATGCAAATCCGGCACTACGAAGCAAATCCTTTGCTTCATCCAGAGATAACTCCAATGCTATTGCAAAAGCCAGCACTGTTTTCTTATTTGGTGCGTAGTTGATATCTTTCCGGATCTTTGAAAAATGCCTCCGGTCAACATAGGCTTTTGTATATACTTCAGAATCCGTCAATCCCCTCTCATCAATCATACGAAGAAGACGTTGAGAAAACGTCTCTTCCATCTGATTCATCAGATCATCTATGTTCCGGTTCGTCGCCATTGTCTGCGACATTTCTTTGGTAATCTTCGTTTTTTTCATGCTGCTCACATCAAATTCTGCTGGAGCAGACATATCTGTCTCATAGTCAGCAGGTGCTTCCTGCTTCTTCTGTTCTTTTCTTTTTTTCCGGAAGCTTGTTATTTTATCAAAAATGGATTTCATTTCTTCATCCATCCTAATATCATCTGTCCCTGGCTCATAGTATTTGTCTATGTATCTTCCAACTTCCTCAATCAATTCTTTGTTTGCCATATGCTTCACACCTGCCTTACTATTTCCTTTTCCCATTATAAACCAAAACTGACTTTTTCACAGCTATTTTCATTCATCGTAGTGGCTCATCCATTCTCGAATACTTTGGTATAACAAATGTTCTCTATATAAAATTTATCAATCCCCAGTCCTTTCTTGGTCGCATACCAGGCGACATTTTAAAACAAAAAAAGAGAGACCACCCCATAAAAGGCAATCTCTCCTGTATCACATCTTTGTGCCAATGCATGTATAAAGCCATAATTATTTCATGCCAGCTCAACCCCTTTCTCTTTGCTATCTTTTCCCTGCTGTTTCGCAATAATCTCCTTATTGATTTTCAACCGCTCATGAATAGATTTATTTTCCTTTTTCTCCATTGTTTTTTTGCTCTCAAAAAGGGAGCCCTGTTTTAGGGCGCCCTTATCAGATACTGCTCTTTCAGCCAACTTCTTTTCTCCATCCACCGATGATTGAACTGCTCCTTCTACTTTTTCAGGTGCTTTCTCTTCCAAACTACAGAAACTCTGCAAATATGGCAGCACATGCTCCTGCATATCCGTAAGATCTGCCATATATGCCTGAAAGGATTCTTCGCCCTTTGCCTTCTGGTAATTCAGCCAGCTTTCATCATGCAGCTTCATTTCATTCTGATTCTTCAACTGGCTCACAATACCGCCGTTTCCATCTCCGATATTGATTTTCCCTTTTAGTTCCTGCATTTGGTCACAATCCGGGTAGTAAATTGTAAAGTACATCTGTACAGTTTTCTCCGGCATTCCAGTCTTTGGATCTGCTTGTGAAGCCAGTTCTGTATCCATTTTGGCTGTTATTTCATCCAGGCTTCCCAGCTTCTGATAACCGGAAATATTCATTTCCTTATCCTCACAGAAATTGATGCGGACAACCGGTACTGCTGTCTCCGGTATCTCAGGCTGATAGGCTTTCAGTTTCTCCAGAAGTTCTTCTGCCCGTGGAGACTCTTCGCATTCCTCATCAATAATATCTTTCAAAAACGGAATGTACCTATGGGCATATCCGCATCTTAATTCCAGTGCGACAGTTTCCACCATATCTTCCTCCGGGCTAAAGTTATCATGATAATCATAATGGTCAAAGTCTTCCGCTAATTGATCCAGTGCTGCAGCCAGTTCATCCGCATTCATTTTCTCCGGATAATAATGAACATCCAATTCTTTCGGCGGATAATACCGAAAATCCGAAAACGCTTCTACAATCTTTTCCAGTGCTTCATGTACCATTGGAAGGGCTGCCAGGAATGCCACGTCATCCAAATTGTCTCCCCTGATCGTTTTCCGGCTGACCAGAGACACCTCCGCCTCATCATAAAAAGTATCATTCGGGTCACGGTAAATAATGCCCATGCCGTTTCCATAGTAGCTTAACGTTGGGTCTTCGATGATTTCCCGGTATTTTGCAACTATCTCATCCAGATTGATACTCTTATATATTTTGCCAAGGCTATGGTATTCATCACATTCCGCAGCATAGTATTCCAGATATGGCTCTTTTTTCGGTGGCATATTGTTCAGGACGTTATCGATCATATTGTAGTTTGCCTCCACCAGCTCTTCTACTTTCGCCAATGGCTTGTACTCCCCTTTGGCTTTCATCTGCTCCGTTTTTTCATCCAGATACCGTTCGGATTTTTCAAGAAAATCTTCTAACGTACCAGTCTTATCCGGTCTGATCGGGTTCATATCTACCCGCATATTTCCGACCTTATACCCTGCTTCATTCAATACGGAAAACAAATCATCCTCCCGGACAGTTCCTTCATAAGCAATTACCACATCCACATCAGAATCCTCTTTATATAGCCCATTCCTTGTACGGCTGCCGTACACACGCACAGCCTGTATCCTGGCATCCAGATCATTTTCCATAATCTCTGCCTGTGCAATCGCCCATACGGTCTCTTCGATTTCTGACCGGCTCATTCCATTTAATCCGGCTTCCGCTTCCGTATGATCCGAAATAACCGGCACACGCTTTCTCTGGCTTCTTGCTTCATGAAGAATCTCTGCCTCTACTTCTTCCGCTTTTTCCTGAAGTTCATCATAATCTACCGGTATCCGTTCTAACTGCTCCAGCCCTTCATCTTCTAAAATATTCTGAATAGCCTGTCTCATAGAAATATCCGGATCATCCAAAATGCCTCCGTCCATGAGTTTATACTCCTTATCATAAAAGGAATAATCATATCCTTCCGTTGCCATCTGAATAGCAAAGTATTGATCTCCGATCCGGTAAGCTACTTCCTCCTGGTTCATTTCCGGCTCTAATTGCAGGAAATCCGGCAATTCACGGAAGCTGATACTGTCTACAAAATAGGCTTTTACATTTCCGTTTTCATTGAGGACTACAATATCGCTTACCGATAAGGAATGCCCGGTATAATCCGCCGGATGGGCAATATTGAATTTCTCATACAGAGAATCCAACGTGTCGCCATAAAGCATTTTATCGGAATAGATTAACTCATAGTCCTCTTTTTTCACCTGATACCCATGCCTTTCAATGAAATTCAGATCCATAAATTCATATTCTCTGCCGGGGCTGCCGTCTATGATCTGGTATATTCCATATCTGTTTTCTGTCCCCAGAAGAAGTTGCGCCTCTTTTAGTGACGTTATCTGCGGATACTCCTGCATCCGTTTTTCCAACGTCCTGATCCGTTCCACATCCTCTCTTTCCATCTGGTAATGCTCCGGTCCTCTCTCAATCTCCATCCGTTCACGCACCGCAATCGGTCTTTGATAAGTGGTTACCAGAAATACTGTCTCCCCCGCATCAAACATCCTTAATGCTTCATCTCTATCAAGATCTGTCATTAGAGGCTGATACAATCCAGCTTCCTCAAAATCTATTTCGTCCTCCTGCTCCTGCATACGCTGCCATGCATCTTTTTCAATTCCATAGAGACCTTCATGTTCCAGTATCATCTCCCTGCTGGCATAGTCCCCATGGGAGCCATCTGACTGCAGGCAGTACACCTTTTCCCCGACACGATGAAGCTCCAGTGCCATCTCCTGACGAAGAGGAAACATATCATCTGCGGTATAGCCATATCCCTTTAACTCTGCCATTCCTACTGAACGGTCTGGGATGCTATCAATTTTCTCTCTTGCATTCCACAGTATTTCATCCACCTTATCTTCATCCGAGGAACGGACAGCATCTGCCAGGTCTCTGACCATTTTTCTGATCTCATAATCATCCCCGGTCATAGCCGCATATTCCAGAACCTGTTCTTTCTGTTCCTCTGTAAATAAAATGTTTTCCCACTGTTCTGCCCGTTCCATCTGTCTCTGGGCATAATCCCGAACTTCTTTTTCTGCCATTGTCATATTCCTGTTCATTGCCATATGCCTTTCCTCCCTATGCTCCAATTCTTCTGGCAAGTACAATTAGCCTGCCGTTGGTGCTGGAATATTCACAAGTAGATAAAGAAAGCAGCTCATCATCCTCACTGACGGTAACCCCCGTCGGATAAAGCTGATAAGCTGCCATTTTCTGTAAATACTCCATCTGTTGTTTTCGTGTCTCTTTGTGTAAATAATCATAATAACCGCCGCTTTGTGCCACATTCGTCACATACACAGCAGCTACTTCATACTGGTATTTCTGGTTTTCCAGATATAGCGTGATCTCTTTATGCTCATGATAAAACGCTTCTTTTTTATATCCATTTAATTGCTTGAACATGCTGCCATCTTTCATTTGGTGACCATAAATAATCAGATGCTCCTGCCTGGCATCTATATCATTCCGGTTGTCCAACATCAGAGTTCCACAGATGGCATAGTTCTTTTGAAAATCATGGTAGAGATAAAATTCATTATCTTTTCCCTGCACAACCGGGTAACTGATATCGGTACCAGCAATCTTCAACCACCCGATACAGTCTGCATTTTCATCCAACAGTGCCTGATAATCAAAGTCATCTATTTCTGTTTCTGTCATTGAGTTATCCGCATTTGATCCAGTCCCGTCTTCCTCTGTATCCTTTTCCGGGAATGCTATCTCCTCCACCTGACGGTAATTCTGCCTGTTTTCATAAGAATCCTGCCAGTAATCCAAGAGGTATTTCCCACATATCAACGTAACAACCAGAAACACAATCAACAATACTTTCTCTGTTCTCTTCACATAGCACCTCCTTCCGGGCACGAAAAAACCGGCAGGTATTTCACTGCCGGTAATCTTATTTTATCGGTTCTGATCCTTCTTTAAGCGTAGCCTCCAAAAGTTCAATCTTTTTTAACTCATTATCATAATAGTTTTCTGCTAAATCCGTATGCTTTGATGCCACCCAGGATTCAGTTTTAGCATCAATATACATCGTAATAATTTGTAAAAGTATTCCAAATGCTCCTTCACAATTACTTTTTTTCCATGGTTGCATTTTTTCTAACGAATTTCGACGAGCTTCCATCATTATTCTATAATTCGAATCTGTAGCAGATATTTCTGCTTTTTTTATTGCTTCTATTTTCTTTTCTAAATCTTTATACTGAAGTACTTCCATAGAATAACGTAACCATGCAGAAGGAATTTCATCAAACATATTAGTAGATAACAGTTCTGACCAACATAACGTAGGAGAAAAAGCCTCCGGATCTGAATCATATCCGTCAATAAAATTTGTGATAACTCTTTCATCAATATGCAATTTATTACAAATATCACGTACTTCTAAATCACAACATCTTACTTTAGTATTGCCATACAAGAAATCTAAAGAACAATCGAAAAGCATACTATATGCATATAAATATTTACTTTGAATGTTATATGCGTTCTCTTCATTAAAGTGCCTCTGTACCATTCTCTTAATCGCTTCTATGTCATGTTTACTATCTTTCACCACCTTTCCATGTTTATTTTTTCGTTGAGCAGGTTCAACTAGATCTCGGTAACTATGATATAACGCTTCTGCCAGCAATAGTGGAGATCCAATTTCTTTTTCACGAGCTAATTCCATCAGTCTTCTTCCAAAAGCAGGAAGTTCTTCAATTGATATATTCTCTATTGCCATATTTTATCTCCTCTTTACATTTCAGATATATTTATCTGAAATACTTATTTTATTCCTTTAAACAGATATACTTTCAGACATTATTATTCTTTACTAAGTTATATCACAGTGCTAATATAAACACAAGGAAAAGCATAAAATACAAATCGGAGGTAAATACTTATGTCAAATACTGGAAAACAGATTGCAAATCTAATGATGGATACTGGTAAATCCGCTCCCGATATGACACATGCCGTAAAAGTCCTTGGAAATGGCAGTATGCAAAAAGGATTTTCTCGTATCGGAAAATATTTTATGGACGAAATAAACACTGCCAACAAAAAAGGGCTTACAAAAGGAAGAATTCAAGGTGGTATAGCAGGGGCACTCGGAGCTGTCGCTTTAGGCGGTGCCATCAAGTTCGCTATAGATAAAAAGCATAAACACTCAGCACATGAAATAGAGGGTCAAAAAATCCTGAAGGAAATGCAATCGACTTCCCCATTATGCCCTGAAAATACTGATGATCCCAATAAAGGAATCAATATTGACGGTGAAATCGATCCCGTCAAATAACATTCCAAACCTAATTATTCTCCTTTCAAACAGATTGACCTGATACAAACTAACATCACGTCAATCTGTTTACTTTAATCATAACAAATTCACATTATTGTATAGCTACCCAATATACATATCTGCTGACCTTACCACAACTTCATTTCCCTCCTGCCTCTGGCTGTTCTGCTTGATGGCAGTAATTCTGTCATGAAGAGACTGATGTTCTTCTTTCTCCTCGTCCTGCTCTCCTTCCCCCTCCATCACAGCTTCCTTTTCATCCATGTTCAGCAATGCATTCAATTCGGACAGACGCTCCAGTTTCTGGTTCAGTTCTACCTCTTTCGGGAATGGTTTTTTCACCTCTTCCACCGCATTTTTCAGCTGTCCCTGTACCGTTTCAAGCTTACGCTCTGCTTCCTCCAGCTTTTGCGGGATTGCCTCCAATGCATTATTGATCCTGATGATATTACCGTTTTCATCGGAACCAAGGCTGACACGATATACGTTTTCATTTTTCAGGGAAAGGATAAATTCCTTGTTCCAGGAATCAAACTTTAAGCGGATGGAGAACCCCTGATACTGTCCGACACTGATCATAGCATCTGCCTGTTTCATGGACTGGCAGACAGCAAGGAGGGCTGCTCCCGCTTCCTTTTTCTCATAAAAGACTGTGCCACCAACTTCCATTACAAATTTCTCCGGATCCGTGATCTTATTTGCCTGATACTTTCCCAGATCCGCTTTGTATCCCTCGATGCTTTCCTTAAGTACTGCTATCTGCTGTGGGAAATTCTTTGCAATATCATCTTCCAGCCGGTAATGGTTGCTCACAAAATTTGCTTTCAGCAGCTTCAGCTTCGATACTTCCACATCCAGTGCCATTTTTTCCTTAATCGCCGGATTCCCTGTTGCCAGGGCTTTTACTTCCGCATAGGATAATGCCGTATCGTCCACATCCTCGCAGCTTCGTACCGGAGATTTGCTGGTCATGATCTGGGAAATGAATTTCTGCTTGCTTTCGATCAGCTGCCACATGTAACTGTCGAAGGTCCCTTCCGTCACATACCGATAAATATGCACTTTCTTGTTCCTATTACCCTGACGGATGATACGCCCTTCCCTTTGTTCCAGGTCAGAAGGCTTCCAACCCACATCCAGATGATGCAGGGCAATCAGACGGTCCTGCACGTTGGTACCGGCACCCATTTTAGCGGTAGAACCCAGTAAAAAACGAACCTGTCCGGATTTTACTTTACTGAACAGTTCCGTTTTCTTCACTTCCGTATTGGCATCATAAATAAATGCGATCTCTGCTTCCGGTACTCCTTTTGCCATGAGTTTCTTTTTCAGGTCATCATAAACATTAAATGTCCCAGCCCCTTTCGGTGTGCTGAAGTCACAAAAAATGAGCTGGGAAGACCGTTTTGATGCAGTCTCTTTCCAGATAGCAAAACTCTTCTCTACACAGGCACAGATTTTACTGTTCTCATCATCCGGAAGCAATGGATTCACAAGACGCTGGTCCAGTGCCAGCTTCCTCCCATCATTTGTCACTTTCAGCATATTGTCAACTGAGGAATCCACACCGCCGTCCCGGATTACTTCTGCACGTTCTCCAAGGCTTTCCACAATCTCTTTCTGATGTTCGGATGGTTTTAACACCACCGTTTCATACTCTGCTTCCGGAACGGGAAGTTCCAGCTGGTCTGCCGTCTTAATGTCAGCAATCTCTTTGAACATGCTCATCAGTTCCGGGATATTGTAAAATCTGGCACATCTGGATTTTGCCCGGTATCCGGTACCCTCAGGAGCCAGTTCGATACTGGTCACAACTTCACCAAAGGTGGATGCCCAGGAATCAAAATGTCCCAGCCCCATCCGGTTCAGTTTTCCATACTGCAGGTAACGCTGCATGGTATAAAGTTCCGTCATGCTGTTGCTGACCGGCGTGCCCGTTGCAAATGTAATGCCTTTCCCGCCGGTGATCTCATCCAGATACTGGCATTTGTTGAACATATCTGCCGATTTCTGTGCTTCATTCTGGGCAATGCCTGCCACATTCCTCATTTTTGTGTAAAGGAATGCATTTTTGTAATAATGGGCTTCATCCACATACAGACGGTCTACCCCAAGTTCCTCAAACGTTACCACATCATCCTTTTTCTCTTTGTTCTCCAGCTTTTCCAGACGCCTCCGGAGACTTTTCTTTGTCTTTTCCAACTGTTTTACCGTAAAACGGCTGCCATCACTTTCCAGCTTTGCCTGCTGAATTCCTGCTTCCAGTTCTTCGATCTGCTCTTCTATGATCTTTTTCTGGCGTTCTTCCGATAAGGGGATCCTCTCAAACTGGGAATGCCCGATGATCACTGCGTCATAGCTGCCCATTGCGATTCTGGCACAGAACTTTTTACGGTTTGCCGGTTCAAAATCTTTTTTCGTTGCCACAAGGATATTGGCTCCCGGATAAAGCTGTAGAAACTCTGCGCCCCACTGCTCCGTCAGGTGGTTGGGAACTACAAAAAGGCTTTTCTGGGCAATACCAAGACGTTTGCTCTCCATAGCTGCAGCTACCATCTCATAGGTCTTTCCACTTCCCACTACATGAGCAAGCAGGACATTATCCCCATAAAGCTGATGGGCAACGGCATTTTTTTGGTGCGGACGAAGTTCTATTTCCGGATTCATTCCCGGAAAGGTCAGATGGCTGCCATCGTATTCTCTGGGACGGATGGAATTGAAGCGTTCATTATAAATCCGGCACAGCTTTTCCCTCCGTTCCTGATTCCTGAAGATCCAGTCCTTAAATGCTTCCTTGATCGCATCCTGTTTCTGGGTTACCAGCATCGTTTCTTTTTTATTCAACACACGGATTTCATTTCCCTCTGCATCCAGCTTTGTGTCATAAATCCGGACATCTTTTAAATTCAGGGTTTCTTCCAGAATCTTATAGGCATTGATCCGGCTTGTACCATACGTTGCCGTAGTCAGCACATTCCGGTCACTGTCCGCATTTTTACCGCTGATATTCCATGCACCGCTGGCTTCCGAATACCGGATATCAATTACCCTTCCAACCAGATACCCCGGGGTATCAAATAGTTCTTCCATAAAATCCCGGTATATTTCCGGAGCGATCCATGTGGCTCCGATTCGGACTTCAATCTCTGATGCATCCAGGTCTACCGGCTGCACCTGCTTAAGGGCATGTACATTGCTGGTAAATTCCGGATGGTTTTCTGCAAAGATTTTTGCCGTTTTCAGCTTCTCCCGGACATTCCCGGATAGATATTCATCCGCAGTCTCCCATTGCCCGTTGACCGGATCCCGAAAGATTACTCCTGTCAGTTCTTCTGCAACTTTCTCTTCCGTCTTACCTGTCAGCCCTGCCATATAGGGAAGATCAACCCTTGCTTTTTCATTCAGAGAAATCGTCAGAGCTTCCGCCGCAGTTTCCACACTGGTCACAGCCACTGCTTTCTTAATCGTCCGCTTGGTAAACATATCCGCTTTCCGTTTCAACGTACCATCTTCATTAAGATCCTCCAACGAACAGAGCAGACAATAAGAAGAGTCATCAGAAAATGCCCGTTTGTTTGCATTGCTTCCGATGACCCCGTATTTTTCCGTATAGACATCATAGACCTGATTCAGTTTGACCTGAAGCTCCCGTATCGCCTCATCCGTTGCATTTTCCTCCATCTGCAGGGCGATCAAGTCCCGGACTACCTCACGAATCTCTACCATACCCTTTACACGTTCCGCTGTGGATGCAGGCAGCTTCACCGGATTCATCAGGGAATTTACCCGGTAATAGATCTGGTCATCCACCACGGTAAAACTGTAGTTTCGGACAGACGGATCCGCAGGAATACTTTCCATGATCTCATCCAGTTCTGTTTCTGCCGTTACTGCCGAAACCATCGTTCCATGGATCTTCGCTGCGGCATCTTCCAGCTGTTCCGCCAGGTCTGCCCCTTCCAGCGGAAGGCAGGCAGTCTCCATGCCATAAGGTCCGGACACCTCTGCCATTGTTCCAAGTACCATTTCCGGATGGGTAATAAAATACTGGTTTATGGTAATCCCATTCTTATCCTCTCCAAGAGCAACCCATTCCGGCTCTTCCATGGAAATGCTCTCCCTCTTCTGGAAAAACAGAATGTCGGCACTGACTTCGGTTCCCGCATTCGCCTTAAAAGCATTGTTCGGAAGACGGACCGCACCGAGAAGTTCTGCCCTCTCTGCAAGATACTTCCTTACTTCCGACGATGCTTTATCCATAGTTCCCTTTGTTGTGATCAGGGCAGCCACTCCACCCGGTCGTAACTGGTCAATGGTCTTTGCAAGGAAATAGTCGTGGACCATAAAATTATACTTTTCATACTGGCGGTCATTCACTTTATAGGAACCAAAAGGGACATTTCCGATTGCCACATCAAAAAAGTCATTGGGATAATCGGTCTTTTCAAATCCTTTGATCTGGATATTAGCGTTCGGATAAAGCAGTTTTGCGATCCTGCCGCTGATGCTGTCCAGTTCCACTCCGTAAAGCCGGGACTGCTGTAACTTGTCTGGAAGCATTCCAAAAAAGTTTCCTACACCCATGGATGGTTCCAGGATGTTTCCCTTTTCAAATCCCAGATTCTGAAGCACCTGGTACATGCTCTCGATGATAACAGGCTGTGTATAATGGGCATTCAACGTGGATTCCCTTGCCGCCGCATACTCCTCTTTGGTAAGCAGATCTTTCAGTTCCTGATACTCCTCACTCCAGGAGGCTTTGCTTTCATCAAAAGCATCCGGCAAGCCTCCCCAGCCAACATAGTTTGACAGGATTTCCTGTTCCTCTGGTGATGCATAACGGTTCTCGCTTTCACATTTTTTCAAAACACGGATTGCCATCACATTGGCTCTAAATTTTTCCTTTGCTGTTCCATAGCCCAACTGGTCATCCGTGATATGAAAATTGACAGGCGGTATCTCAACAGACAAAGACAAGGTAACAGATAAACTAGCGACTTTCATTGAAATTGTTGG
>OGMW01000344.1_pt1 | contig 52969 bp, 50 predicted proteins | sample 1573281 | NCBI WGS metagenome assembly OGMW01 (sample SAMEA2581907, study PRJEB24529) | metagenome | biome: Human gut stool | place: China | collected 2011 | reverse complement strand
ACGACGCTCTTCCGATCTTTTCTTGGCAAAGATGAGAAAAAGACGATGCTGGTAAGTTTGCTGGAGGAAAACATTTTGAAGAACGATGAACTTCTGCTGTTACATGCCGATATTGTGAAAGAACCCCGATTGTCTAAAGCTCGTTCTTGGTTTAAAGACAAGCTGATGATTTTTTTCCCATCCACCCGTTCGTCATCTATATTCGATACGCAGTATTCTGATTTGAAATTCAAACAGTTTTCAGAACGATTGCTTCAAGGATTTGATGTGGGCATTCATGATGTTGAATTACATGAAGACGATCTTGATAAATTTATTTCAGCCACAGGTATGCCTTTAGATAAAATGTTTGAGGACATTAAAAAGAATTTGGCAGAAGAAAAGCAAGATGTGATTGAAACAAAATACTTTACCATTGGAGTAACAAAGGAAAAAGATGATCGCTACATCATCCGACGCATTACAACAAATCATGTAGTGGATGGTAACACTGTATGCTTTGAACTGAAAGAGGAGTCGGATGGAACACAAAGACTCTTTGACTTTGCACCGGTTTTATATGATTTGATGCAAACAGACAAGACCATTATTGTGGATGAAATAGACAGAAGCATCCATGCCAATCTTCTGAAGATGTTTGTGGAAAAAGTGATGTCGCTGCCTATTAAAGGGCAGATTGTCTTCTCTTCGCATGAATCCGGTCTGCTGGATTGTACCATCTTCCGAAACGATGAGATTTGGTTCGTAGAGAAAGATCATGAAAAGCAAAGCTCTCGTTTCTATACCCTTAATGATTTCAAGCCACGCACAGACTTGGATATTGAAAAGGGATATTTAAGAGGTCGGTTTGGTGCGATACCCTTTTTGTCACATCTCGAAGATTTACGCTGGGAGGATTGATTATGCCATACAAGAAAAGGTTATACTACAAACAAGAAGAAGCAAAACAAGAGACTACAGCTTATTTGTAATAGCTTGCGAGGGCACTAAAACAGAACCAAGCTATTTTGCTCCATTTGATGAGATTGACCGTATCAAAGTGAGGTTATTGGAACATAGTGCCACAGAATCGGCACCTTCGCACATATTGGAAAGAGCAAAGCTCTATATTGCCGAAGAAGGTCTGGATGCAAAGTATGGAGACTCTCTTTGGTGTGTGACGGATGTGGATAAATGGCCAATAGATATGATCAATGAGTTAGCCAGCTTTTGTATGAACACTCCAAACTGTCATATAGCCGTTAGTAATCCTTGCTTTGAAATCTGGTTGCTCTATCACAAGCTGTCAGATTTATCTACTATCGATTGTGGTAAATCACACGATGTAAAAGTCGAGTTGTCACGTTTGTCGCCCGGAGGATTCTTTAGTCTGGATTATATCAAGCTAATGGAGACTGCTATCATAAATGCTAAAGCAAAAGATTCCAATCCAGGGGAACAGCACTTTTTACCGAAAATCAGAGAAACAAAAGTTTATGCATTAGCAGAAGCACTGATGGATAGAATTGGTAAAAGACGTTGGACTGAGTTTATTGACACAATCTTGGAGGAATATAAAAAGAAAATGTATTTGCATTTAAAATAACTTGTTAGCAAATTCAATCGAATTTCATTACATAAAAAAACGTAAGCTTAGGCGAACCTAGGCTTACGCACTTTGACAAATAACATGCAAGCGTTAATGATAGATATTCTATTATTTAGAAGCTTCCAATGATGCCTTTCTGAATTCCTTCAGAAGTTTTTCGATTTCAAGAGAAGCTTTTCTAGCTCTTGTTCCTGCTGTTTTGTTTCCTTTCTCAATTTGAGCAGCAGCATCCATTTTAAATGCTACATAAAGCTCGTCGATTTTTTCTACTAATTCGTTCATTGCTATCAATATTAATTCTATTTAGAATATAAAAATAGTAAGAATCTGCATGTTACACAAATAGAATCCACGTTTGTTTGCCTACAAAGCCATATTTAGATGTTGATAGTCAATATCTCATTGATGTTCGACAGGTAATTTCCACTGCGATGTTCACTCTTGGAGTGCCAGGATTGATGTCCTTCTCCTTCCACTGCCAGCTTTATCTTCTTCAACCCAAACTTATGGTTTATCTCATCAATACTCTTCATAAGTTGGAAACGCTGTGGTCGGTTCTTCACTTCATCAAAGAGGTTCTGCTGAATGACCGACGCATCTGTGATATTGCCAAGGATTACTCCAGACTTCTTATAGAAAATGCCTTCCCGATAAATGGATTCAAGAACAGACAGGGCTGCTTGGGTTATTTCAATCGTGTCGGAGGTGGAAATGGGAAGGATAGCTGTTTGACCATTGCTATATTGAGGCAGGTCTTCTCGGAAGCGATTGCTCATGATATAGACGGTGACAGTACTTGCCACCGAATGTTGCCCACGTAGTTTGTTGGCACAACTTGCGGCAAAGTCGGCCACTGATGCTCGCAGAGAATCGATACTAGTCACCATCTCCCCAAAACTTCTACTGGTGCTGATGGATTGTTTTTTTGCAACCTCGGCGGTATTAATGCTGGGAATGCCATTAAGCTCCTTCCAAGTCTGTACCTCAGGAAGATTAAAGTGACTGCGTACCCAACTTTCCTTTTTGTCAGCAAACTCTAAGGGCGTGTGTATTCCCAAGTAATTGAGTTTGGCCAATGTCTGTCTGCCGATGCCCCATACATCTGCAAGTTCGAATAACTCCAAAGCTTTTCTTCGTTTGTCTTCATTGTCTATCATACAAACCGAACGATAGCCTTTATACTGCTTGGCGAACTTGCTTCCCATCTTGGCTAAGGTTTTACTTGGAGCAATGCCTACACTCACGGGAATATCGGTGTAGAGCTTTACTTTCTCAGCCACACCTCGCATATATTCCTCCAGATTGTAGAGCCTCTCCATACCATCCAAATATAAAAACGATTCATCAATCGAATACGATTCAGTATGAGGTACAGCAGCTCTTAGGATATTATTCACTCGCTTCGACATTGCAGCATACAGATACATGTTAGTCGAGAACAACTTGACATTATTGTGTTCAACGATATCACGCATCTTGAAGATTGGATCACCTCGATGAAGGCCTATTGCTTTAGCTTCTGTAGTCAATGCCACGATGCATCCATCGTTACAACTCAGCACGCAAACAGGCATTCCATCCAGTCCTGGATGAAATACTTTTTCTACGCTACAGAAGAAACTATTGCAATCTGCTAAAGCTATCATGTTGATAATAAAAGAATACTACAATATATATTATACTACAAACTATTATAAAAGCTAAATAGTAACTAATACAAATACTAAACAAAGTAAATGCACTTTAACTAGGTTTATGCAAGATATAGGTTACTACTCCCCACACACTAAAGCTATCTCCATCGGTTATTTCAATCTCTGGAAAATCAGGATTAGCTGGCACTAACCAACTGCGATTATCTTTCTGAATCACATATTTCACCGTGTATTCTCCATTCAGTTCACACACGGCAATTTGCTTTTCAGAGGGGTTTCGGTTGCTCTTATCCACCACCAAAATATCGCCATCATGTACGTTGGCTTCAATCATAGAGTTTCCCTGCACACGAATCAGGTATGATGCGTCGGGATTAGGACAAATCATCTTAATCAAGTCAATATCCTGTGCCAATTCATCATTGTTTAAAGGAATGGGAAAACCAGCTACAATCTTCACATCAAAGAAAGGAATTGTTTGAGACTTGATTCTATTGGCAGGAATCATTTCGCCCCACTTACTAAGTCGGTCATCGGCATCAAAGGATTGACGTACCTGCAATTCTTTGAAGATGCAGTCACGGATGAATTCTGTCTTGTTCTCCTGCTCATCAATAAAGGCAGACACTTCCTTATCGGCACGGAAAGCATACAGTTTACTTGTGCCTTTTGGTCGGCCAGCACCTTCACGCTTGCCACCTCTGTTGTCTTTTTTATCTTGGTTGACCATATATTCAATGTTTACGCGGTACAAAGTTACACTGTTTTTCTGAATACTGTTATACAATTATCATAAATTACGATTTATTTGGCAGATTTCTTGGTTTTGATGTTAAAGTCATCTTGAACCTAAAATTTTTATATACGTAGTATATAGGGCTTTATGGCAAGAAAAATTTCATCTAAAATTTTCTGCATATCAAAAATAGTATGTAATTTTGCACCGCATTTTGGCTAAATAGCCCAAATAAATTCTCTTGGGGTACATGGAGCGAACTCGATATGTGTTGGTAGAGAATATCCACCGATAGAGAGCCATATTGCTTTCTATGTTTAGCGGAACAAGTCTTTCTTACAGATAAAGACTTGATTGGAATGAAAAACACAGTCTTACCATCTGTTTCTTCTCCCATTCCCATATACTGGACAGGCAGGAATACTTTTCTGCGTTAGTGTAAAAAGTTTCGTCCGATGCACGCGAAACTTATGTGAATGATAATTTTTCGGCTCATCATCGTTGATGATGCCGGAGGGAATGTTTTATACCTATACGTAGTGATACGTAGAAAGGAGAATTAAAATGATTGAATTTAAAAAGTACAGTTCTATAGAAAACTCTTTTAATCGGGAATTCTTAGAGTATGTAGTGGCTCAAATGCCAGCTGATCTACAGTATGTAGTACAAGAGAAGGTACATGGTGCAAATACTAGCTTTCTCTGTGATGGTCATGAAGTGAAGTTCGCTAAGAGAACATCAGCTTTGGTCGAAGATGAGAAATTTTATGAGTATCCTGAGTTACTTGAAAGTTACAAGGAAAGGGTGCTGAATCTTTTTGTGCATATCAAAAGTCTATATCCTGCCGTGAAGCATATTTCTGTTTTCGGAGAAATGTTTGGTGGGTCCTATCCACATCCAGAGGTAAAGCCAATGCACCGATATATGACTATTCAGAAAGGTGTATTCTATACTCCCAAGCATGAATTCTATGGCTTCGATATCTATCTGTTTACTGAAGATGCCAATTTCTTCTTGCCAGTTGAACAAGTGAACAGTCTCTTTGAAGCTGAAGGTTTCTTCTATTCAAGGACTTTGTTTCAGGGAACTCTTGTTGAATGTCTGAAATATCCCAATGCATTTCAAAGTAAAATTTCTGAATGGTTGGGCTACCCATCTATTGAGGATAATATCTGCGAAGGTGTTGTTATTCGTCCCATTACTCCAATGTATCTTAGGAATGGAGACAGAGTACTGATTAAGAACAAGAATGAACGTTTTGCAGAGAAAAAGAGCATTAGAAAGCGCAATAAAATGCTTGAGGTACCAATTGAACAAAGCCCTGAGCTAATTTCTCTTATCGACGAGATTTCTCAGTTTGTCACCGAAAACCGTTTGGCGAATGTGGTGAGTCATATTGGCGAGGTTCATGTGCCTAAAGACTTTGGTAAGATAATGGGGCTGTTTGCAAAAGACGCACTGGAGGACTTCATGAAAGAGTACAGTGAGGATTATCTCAATCTTGAGAAGACCGAACAAAAGATGCTCAATAAGGCTCTCAACCAAATGTCTATTGAATTGGTGAAAAAGGAATACATGAATCAGGCTTATATCTCAGACATCTTGTAATTATTAACCTGCTTGTCTTTCAAGTAAGCATAATAATTACAGTAACATGAGTAGAAGTAAGAAAAGAAATCCCGTCAGCACCATTGCTTGTTGTAAATCTCAGAAGAAAGACAAGCGAATCTGTAACCGGATATTTAGGTGCAGAGTCAAGCATTGTTTACGTACCGACAAAGAACTGCCATATAGGCTACGTGAGATTATGGATGTATGGAATTTTGTTGGTGATGGCAAATGTTTTTGGGGATATGATTGGAATGGAATTGAGAAACTGATGAGAAAATGAATTTAAGGGGGATGTGCTATATCTGTTTTGATTGGAACAGACCCTCAATATTAAAGCGTAGCAATACGCAGAAAGGAGAACAACTATGAACTATAAATATGATGCAGAACATACATTCTTTACATCGGATACCCACTTCAATCACGCAAACATCATTCGATTCTGTAACCGTCCATTCAAGGATGTTAACCAGATGAATGAAGTGCTTATTGAAAATTGGAACAGAGTTATTTCGCCAGGAGATACAGTGTTCCATTTGGGAGATTTCTGTTTGGGTGGTTCGCTGGAATGGACAAATGTATTGGATAGATTGAATGGAAAGATTCATTTGATTCTTGGCAATCATGACATGAAGAATATACGACAGGGCTATATCAATCGTTTTGAAAATGTGGTCATGCAAATGCACATTGAAATCGGTAAGCGATGTATTTATCTGAATCACTATCCGTTTCTATGTTTTGGTGGCTCTTATCGAGATGTTTGGCAATTGTTCGGCCACGTACATACCAGTCCTCATAATACAGGTTTGGATGCTCCAAGACTTAAAGCATTGTTTCCAACTCAATACGATGTTGGTGTAGATAATAATAACTTCACACCTGTATCATTTGAACAAGTTAGAAAGATAATTCTTAAACAAGTAGAAAGTTGCAAAGATGAAAAGAACAAGCAAACAATCATTTAGCCTTGATGATTATATCAAAGCTGTAAAGAAAGGAAATCGAGAAGCTGAACAGCTACTGCTTGGCCCCGGCTTTCATTCGGTGCATAAGGTACATTTGTCAAAGATGAATTACAACCGAAAGCAAAAGCATAAGGATACATATTCAGAACAGTAGAAACTAAATAAGGAAGAAAAAAAATGTAGATACAATTTATGAGCGATCTCCATTTGGAGCTAAGCGACAATTCAAGATATATAAAAGATTTGGAGATACCTGTAACGGGTGACGTACTCGTATTGGCTGGAGACACAGCCTATTTGCGAGATAGTACTATGCCAAATATGAAATTTTGGAAATGGGCATCTAGTACCTATCGGCAGGTGATGCTTATTCCTGGTAACCACGAATTTTATGGGTATGGTGATGTAGCTGCACAAGGTGACAGTTGGCAGAGAATGATACTACCCAACGTAGGATATTATCAAAATCAAGTAGTACGGATAGATGATACTGATTTTATTCTATCTACACTCTGGTCACATATTCGTCCGGAGGATGAGTACTTTGTGGCACGAGGTATGAACGACTTCCGTCAAATCAGATATAACGAGAGACGATTCACAACAGACGATTTTAATCTGGAGCACGACAAATGTTTATCTTTCATCAAGCAAGCAGTTGTCAAAAGTAATGCAGCGAAGATTGTTGTGGTCACACATCATCTACCTTCTTATGAGGTTGTCGCCACTTATTATAAAGGAGATAGCCTAACATCAGCTTTTGCAACTGAATTGGGTGACTACATTGCAGAGAGTAGAATTAATGCATGGATTTTTGGTCATAGTCATTCAAATATCAATGGACAAATAGGCAAAACGAAGCTAATCTGTAATCAGATGGGCTATGTATCTTATGGAGAACATAGTAATGGATTTGATCCGTCACGATGCATAGAACTTTAATAATAGCCATAAGGAATAGTGTAACTGCGCCTCCTTATGGTTATTTTATGCTTCGATAGTTTGGCCATTTTTACAACCTGAAATAGATAGGATGTATCAGTCTTATTTTTAATGTGATAGCGTATTGTATTTCCTGTTTTTGTGGCATTTTACATCTGCTTTTTGCGGTGTTTTACTTCTGTTATTTGCGGTAAAATGGCTGCCTTTTATTACAAATATAATTTATTCAATCGTACTCTAATGAAGAAGAAAATAACTAAATATGAGAAGTGGATACATAGCTAACAACACTGAATATCTCATTATTTTCAAGAAAAGTCGAAAATAAATTTGGCTACGCAAAAAGGCTGCAGAACGACCCTATACCTTTGCATCATCAATCAGAAAGGAATTGTCTAGTAAACGAGAGCAGAACCAAATTTACTTGAGTTATGCCGAGTGCAGCAGACAATGCCAGAATGGAAGTATGGGTGAGTGGTTGAAACCGGCACACTGCTAACGTGTTGATCCAATAGGATCCAGAGGTTCGAATCCTTCTACTTCCGCTTTTTGATGGAACTTTGGCAGACATGGTGTATGCGCAGGACTGAAAATCCTGAGAATGTGGTTCGAATCCACAAGGTTCCACTTTTATTGGGGTGTTCTCCAGCGGCAACGAGAGCTGACTGTAAATCAGCCGTCATTAGACTTCACAGGTTAGCTTCGCTTTATTCCGTCGCGACTCGGCATAGTTCAAACAAGTTTGACTCTGCTCTCGCTGCTCCGTCAGTTCGAGTCCTGTCACCCCAACAACTATATGGAGTATGTAGCTCAGTTGGTAGAGTGCTGGTTTGTGGATCCAGTGGTCACGGGTTCGAACCCCGTCTTACTCCCTTTTCGCTTCAATAGCTCAGTTGGTAGAGCAGCTCACTTGTAATGAGCAGGTCGTAGGTTCGAATCCTACTTGAAGCTCAACATAGCGGGATGTAGCAGATGGTTAGCTTTTGAGTTTCATAAGCTCAAGGTCGGTGGTTCGAGTCCACCTCCAGCAACTCAATTTGTGAAGGTGCCCAAGTGGTTTAAGGGGCTGGTCTGCAAAACCAGTATTCATCGGTTCGAATCCGATCCTTCACTCTAAAAAGAAGTGTTCAACCTGGAAATATTCATTCCAAAGTCGAAGACTTTTTATTGTTATCCGCATTTGATCAGAAGATTCAACTTTTCTTTTACTTTAGCCAACACATCCTTCAGTTCATCCAGCTGATTTCCTTCCTGGCATTGCTGAATCATGGCTACGGCTTTTTCCATCAGTTCGTAATCTTCCGTCGTCAATGGAGATTCTGAGATTGAATATTCTGGATCCTCGTAGCGGTAGTATTTGTTATCGTAAACTTCTATTGGGGCATTGTAGCCCAATTTGTCCGACCTCATTATTTGAATATCGGCTTGAACGGTTCTCATGGATACACCTTTTATTATCCCTTCCATATCGTAGAGGGCATCTGAGCAGGCTTCTACCAAATCATCCAGAGTCCATCGCCTGTATTTGTTCCGCAGGCATCGGTCTATTGTTTTGTAGCGTATCAACGCATTCTTGTTTACTGGCATTGCTGTGTGTAAAATCTGATTGGTTCATAATTCTTGTTTTTGTATGTACCACAGTCAGCCAGTGATAAAGGAGGAGTCAGGTCGATTGGGCACAAAAAAAGTTGGAAAGCTTTTGAGGACTTCCCAACTATCTCCTTTATCTTGGATTAATCTTGTCTGTTGTTTAACATCTACAGTATCGATAGCAATGGAAACATCCCTCAAGCGTGCTTGTATAAGAGCAGCTAAAGCTATGAGCATAGCAACTCTTACCAAAGCTACTAAAGCTATGGTACTGTGTTGTTGTCTGTATGTTCATTCTTTGTTTCAGCATTGTTATCTGTTTAAAATGTTATAAATTGGGTGCAAAGGTAACTGTTTTTCGGCGATTCTGATAAAGTTTTTGCCGTTTTAACCCTTTGCGGGTGCAAAATTACTACATGGGTACGCAGTCTTTTTGCGTACCTATTTGCAAATTGATCTATTATCGTCCTTCATTAATCTTTATAAGGCTTTTGATACTCTTTTCCGATACATTGAAACTACAATTCGGAGAAGGATGATTTAAATTGGAACGTTTGATTTTATATCCTGCATCATACATTGCCAAAATTAGAGTACCATTGCTAACATAATTTATTACACCATTGGTTTCTTTATTAAGATACCTTTCTACAATATGTTTAAGTCCGTATGAACTGCGACGGTTGTTGATAGACTCTATTGGCCTAAAATAGCAAGCAATAACATCGCGTGCTGCTTTTAGTCCTAACATATTAAATTCATTTATTTTTAAATGATCAGAACCACTAAATCCTGCAGTAGTAAGTCCAATAAGTTCATCGTCATTCTCATAATCCGAGAAATCATAATGTAAATTTGAATAGAAATCTACGGTTGCCATATTCTTTGAATTTTTCTTAATTGTTGATTATTGGTAATGATTAAGTATAATAAGGTCGAGCTTAATGTGTTTTCTGCTCGACCTTAAATGTAATAATAGTATCTGTTATTTCAAAACCGTTTCCAAAAGTTCATTAGTCTGATTAATATAATCTTTCTTTTGCTCAATTGTTCTAGATTTGGATGTGTTATTATCATAAGGCATATAAACTACATTCATCAACGAAACAGAATATAGTTGTTCTCCAATTAGCATTGTTGTCTTTTCAAGACTAATTGCATTTACAAATAATGCGGTATAGCTTTCTTCGCTAAATGTAGCTGGCATATATCTTTCAAGTAGAAAATCTGTTAGACTTTCCATATAGAGCGTACTAATAACCATTCCAACAGCACTAACTTTTCCATCTTTCAACAAATACGCATAGCCCTTAACCTTTCCACTTGATGGCGTATATGCAATACCTGTACTAGTTGATTTTGAATAATTGCTGCCGACCTTAGAGATGACTTCATCCTTTGTTGCTCCAAATAAGAATTGGGGCTCAGTAAATGATGTAATAAGTGGATTTACTGTTACTTTAATTGATTTCTGGCCATTTACTTCAATATAAGTTTCCCCAACTCGTTTTGCTGTAATTAAACCCTTATCAGAAACAGTTGCAACATATTCATCTTCAGAAGAGTATGTAGCTTTTGAATCAGAGCAATTAATTTGTGAAGTACCTTTACTTGTCAATTCAACATTTTTCGATGAAGTTATTGACATAACATCTTCTTCATCTTTTGAGCACCCTACTAGTGTTATAAATAGCATTACAACAAATGTGCATAGAAAAAAACTTTTCTTCATAATAATATTTTTTAATGATTAAAATTCATACCCAACCCTTAAGGTTAAGCATTCTGTATCCAATGCCCTTGACTTACGAGTGTAGCTCAAATCATGCGAGCTATTAAATTTATTGAATGTCTCAAACTCCAGCTTTTCTGATGCGTAACCAATGGCGATATTTACAGCTTGTTTCTCGTTGGTAGCTATTCTGCATCCGGCAGAGATATTCCAAAACATACCGCCATTATTGGTGACGAAAGTTCCTGCTTTACCATCTACGAATGGAGCTATCTTACCTTTTGTGAAGTTTACATGGGCATTTGCATAGACAGGAATATCTACTTTGCTTTCTCTAATATCCAATGGTATATCCATATTCTTCGTTTCATACTTTGACATAAAGTGCAAACCTGTACCTGCACCAAGGAAGATATAAGGGTTGAACTGATAGCCGTGAGTAGTGTTAATCACGAAACGACCAAAGTCATAATCACCTATGCCTACATCATAGCCGGCATCAACAAAACCACGATAACAATTGCCGGAAGTATTCTGAGCATTTGATACCATAGAAGCTGAACAAATCAGCATCACACACATTAATAGTTTCTTCATATCTTTATTTATTTGAATTGTATTCTAACTATCATGCCGCAAATTTAAAGTGAGACTATGCAGCCTTTCTGCATTATTGAGACAAATCGGGTCTGTCATATTTCCTGATTCATATTATTCATTCTTCCATATCCACATTATAACTTTTAAGCAGCTTGTAGATATAAATATTAGACTCAAAATCGTATAATCTATTTATGAGTAAGCCTGTCGATTCCCAAATACCATTATATGAAGCATTTATCAGAGCTTTAAGGCAAAGAACTATATTTGTATCCAATTCTTGAATATCTTTCATAATGTCAGCTATTGTGTATTCTCTTTCAGATATTTTAAATGGGTCTCCTTCTATTGCATAATAACCTATCCTATAAAAAACTTCAGTCATTTGAAATGTGTTTGGCATATATCCATTTGGACATACAGGGATAGATTCTATTACCTCACAATTCATTCCGTCAGCAGAAAGATGTTTATAGTACATGGCTTCTGTTGCCTTCATGGTGGAATCCAGAATATCCAAATTATCACACCACTCATTGATAGAGATAATCATATTCTTATGTGCAGTCTTTTGTTCTTCTGTGGGCATAAGATTTTCCAGTCGATCCGCATGTAACACTATTGCTTTACAACTATCACGTACAAATTCTGTTATAGCATGAAGCTTCTTGAACCTTCTTTCCAATATCTCTGTCTTTATCATTTTTGTTTTCATCATTGGATCTTCTTTCGTTATGATAATTCAAATAAAAAAAAGAAGAGTGCAGTCTTTCTACACTCTTCTCATATAATTCACAAAGGCAGGATGGTTACCCGACTATTTCTCTTTTCTATACATATTGGTCAATTCTTCAGCCAATCTCTTCATCTCTGTCCTTAGATGCTCAGGTTTTATTACTTCAATCTGGTCACCATAAGAACGAAGTAGTGAACACAGTTCATAGTTATCTTTCACTTTTAGGCTAATTTCCCAATGTTTATCATCAACTTGAACAAGCTTAGAAGATTGAGACTCATGCAATGGTTTGGTCATGATGTAGCCAAGCACTTTCTCATTCACGTGTAGTACTACGGTTTCTACCGGATTATTTGTTACAGACACTCCAACAACATCACCAAAATAATCGTCAAAATCAAAATCATCTTCTAATGGTTCAAAAGTCTTTGAAATTTCTTTTACAGAAATGATTCTATCAATTGCATAATTCGATAGGTATTCATCCAGATCATACCGTTTGGCTATCAAGAACCAACGATTATTATATTGTTTCAAGTGATAGGGACTTACAATGATAGTTCGTTCGTCCTTTCCAAATGGTTGGTATTTCAGTTCAAGCACACGTTTGTTTACAATGGCATCAAACAGAGTCTTGTAGAAATTGTTCATACCTTTCAGATATGGATTGTTCTGAAAACTAACTACAGATTTAGCACTCACACCAAGCCGGCTTGTAGAATAAAGGTGATTCTCTACATCTTCTAACCAATCGAATTGAGGTACACCTTCAAAACGCTTCAATAGAGTAAGTGCATCGTGAATAAGATTGATTTCTTCTTGATTGATTGGCTGTTCTTTTATGGAATCATTGCGCTTACTATATCGATAGTATTTCTTATGACCATCCTGAATGGCCTCAATAGTCATCCGATAACCTTCTTCACTCTCCATGAATTTCAGGTCTTCTTGAACTTGACGTTTTTTCACTCCATTCCCTTTAGTAGAATTACCGTTATATATATACAGAGCCTCATTGCAGGCTTCTACTAAGTCTTCAATGTAAAAGCGGCGCACCCAGTTACCCAAGCACTTATCAAGCGCCTGATAACGAATTTGAGCATTTTTATTTGTTGGCATAATCTTACTGCTTTAATGAAATTGGTACAAATATCACAGTCAACGATGCAGTGTTTCTGCATTATTCTTTATATTATTATCCAAACCAATCTTACTTCATAATCGTAGCTCTTATATAAGCTCTTCTATCTGTTCTATAATCTCCTCTATTTCATCAGTATGTATGCTTCCACCCTCATGATCTCTAGTTGTGAAGAGATTCTCACCTTCAACAAAGCCTATTGATTCATAAAAAGCTAGTTTACGTTCCCAAGAGGCACGGTATGCAGGATTTTCCAGCATACCAAGGTGTTCCCATATGATAGTATCACCAGAAGCATCCTCGAAAGTGAAATCAGGAATACAACGATGGCTATTTTCCTCAATCATCTTTTCATACTCAAATTCTATTTTCTTGTTATAAAGCAAATTAGCAATAATTACTTCAGACTTGCTTCTAACAATGAGTCCTGGCCTAGCCGTTGTATGAATCAGCCCTTCAACAAATGGGATAGCTGCTGAATCTTCTCTTACCGAATAATTAAATAGATTGGAATTTCTTCTACCAAGCACGGATTGCTGTGGCTTAGTAAACTCCATAAGCCATGAGATATTGTCCTGCACCATCAGTATCAATTTAGACTTAGCTCGTGTTAAAGCCGTATAGATAAGTTCCCTTGACAATATTTTTCCCGTTTTCGGCAGAACAACAAGTACTGTGTTAAAATCACTACCTTGACTCTTGTGTATAGTTATAGCATAAGCAAGTTCCAATACAGAATCCTTATCATCAGTTTGCGAAGGATAATAAGTAAATGTTTCCTTAGGCAAGCCAGAGAAAACAACGTTAGCAACTCTATCCTTATGATTTGCATATTTTACAAAACCTATCTGACCATTTGACAGCTGCTTCTTTTCCTTAGACGGATAACTTTTTCTAACCTCATTGATTAGTTGAATCACTTTATCCCCATAATAGATGAAGTTTGGAGTGATCTCAACGGAAAATTTTCTATTCGTATTACCCAACCAGTTTTGGAAGTATGTATTAAGTTGATAAGTACCCCAAACAGGATTAATCACCGGCGAAAGTACTTGGAAATTTTCAACAATATCAGGATAGGCATAAGCATTTTGAATATTATCTACGCCAATCGAATTTAAGATTCTATCCTTCATATTCCATTCGGAATGAGGTAGCTCTTTATTCAATACTTCATTAAGTTTTTCCTGCAAATCATATTCATCATTCCACGTGTAGACAGACAAATCTCCATCTAACTTATCGCTAATAATCTTCTCAAAAATTTGGTCTGCATCTTTAGCAGGTTTCTCACCTGAGAACCATGATGCCAAAGACAAAATATCCGAATCGCCAGTATGGATGGTCCTGACCACGGTCTTCAAATGTGTTATTGCATCTTTGTTTTTCTCATCAAGGAAGTTGCATAAATCAGCAAATGTGCGGCCTGGTCCAATAGGCGGCAATTGCGATGGGTCGCCAATAAAAATAATACGTTGCACATATTTTAGATCAAGCGCATTAAGCAGTACGTAAAAGTCATCGCAGGTAAGCATAGAACATTCATCTACAATGATATTTTTAGCTCCTGAATATTTTGGATGATTTGCATCTTCAGGAACAAATGCTTCCATTCTTTGCCAATTAAAGAATCCTTGTCGGGAGAGAAATTGCGCTAATGTATAAGCCTGTATTCCTTCAGCCATTTTTCCAAGACGAACACGTGCCTTACCCGTAGGAGCAAGTAATAACACCCCTTCATTCTTAATTTGTTTGGAACTAAGGAATGCTTTCACTACAGTGGTTTTCCCGGTTCCTGCAGGCCCAGTTAATACAGACAGACGCTTGCCACTAAACATCTGTAGCGCACGTATCTGGTCATTAGCAGCAGAGCGACTTCTTTCATTTGTTTTATCATAGCCATTGATAGAGCCTTTGACTAAGGCTTCCCAATCTTCGAGCAGTGGAATCTTGACAGGTTTGGCTGCTCTTGCTTTGAATTTCTTCTGAAGGAAAGACTCTTCTTCATAATAATCATAGAGTTGAATTGCACTTTGCTCATTCTCAGGAACAATATAACTTAACACTTTCTCCATGTAACCTCTATTCGTCATAAGATAATTAACAGGTAACAGCAAGCTATCTTCCAACAATGAATTTTTCACATAGTTCTCAAGCTCTTTGACCGATAGCAATGTATCACCATCTTCTAAAGCCATCTTTAGTTTGTGAACTACCATGGAGCGAATTCGGCGCAAATCAATCTTCGTTTCAACGAGCGAAGGCTTCTCAGGTATCCACTCACCTTGGATTTTGGGATCTGAAATAATACCCAAATCAATCATTTCCGTAGTAACAACATTATCGTCATTCAAGCTACATTCTTCACTGATGATATATGGATCTTCTATCAGCTCTTCATATTCATCTGGTAGTTCGTACCAGTATCTAATCACGTCTGAGTTGATTTCAAAGCGAGACATAAGATAAAGTACTTTACGCTGTTCTTCGGTCGTACTTTTCCAAAGTGTTTTATATTGAGCGAGTTCGGGTTGATACACAGCATTTTCAATGACTATTTTCTTAGTCATTAGATTATCAAAAGCAATCCATGGGTTATCTTTCGCTCCACAATATCCATTGTTTCTGATGTCTTGCTCAATCAAATACGCATAATTCACCCCTATAGCATGTAAAGCTTCTGCAAATGATGGGAATGGTCCAATCATATCCTTTACCTTGGCAATTTGATTGTCAATCCACAGTATTTGTTTCTTCCAATCTCCACCTACAAGATGGTGTCTGATGACATTTTCAAGACATTTTCGTGCGGCATCTAGAATAATCAGCATACTATGGTTGCTTATATAATCACAACCATATGACAACTCATTGAAGATACGCTGACTATTTCCTAGTTTATCTAATGATAATTTTATCTCGTCCAAAACCTCGCTCTTCTTTTTGCCAGTAGTCTTCTCGATAAAGTCATCGGAAAGATTCAGATAATCATGATATGGAAGCAGAAATCCTTTCGATTTTTCCAGGTCTTCGCGTATGCCATGCTCGAATATGACATCCCAAAAAGGATATGAATAATCGACCGTAGTGTCATAGCTCATCACATTTTGTGTTCGAGTAACATCCCCCATACCAACAATGAGTCGTGCGCAGTCTTCATCTATAGGGTTACCATTTTTGCAATAGAATACAGCAATTGATGAACCCGGAACAATGTTAGAGGCAAACTTATTCAAGATAGAATATTGACGATCTCTACTATAAACCCAAGATGTATTGAATGGGGCAATCTCATCTTTTGGCATTTCAGGATACTTTCTACTTAGTTCATCCTGAGCTTCATTATTCAAATACCTGAATGGTATTCCAAATATAGTATAAGGATTGAGCGTTACCTCTGTCGGAAGAAGTTTGCTGTGAGGATTACTTTTATTCCATGCATATATGTGTTTAAAAATGCGCTTATATGGTTTGTTACTCATAAAACCGCCATTCTCTGTCATACATGCAGGCATAGTATCTTTATTTAGAACAGAGAAAGACTTATTGGCTAAGGATTGTTCCTTATCTACAACCTTCCTCTCTGCAATGTTATGCAGCATCATGCAAAAAGGATTATTTGCAGGGCAATTACAAACTGTTCCGTTCCATTTATTTTCATGCCAAGGCACCCTTATAGAAATATGTTTCATAACTAGTCTTTTATATTTACATCAAACTTCACATCTTGAATACGTGTGATATAGATATTATCATTGGTTGTTGTATTCTCGATAGTATAATACTTATTATTGCCTACATGGGATAGGTTCCATCCGTTAATAAAGCCACCATCTGGATAGATGGTTAGTACCTTATTACCGCATTGGATACTCAATACTCTCCAGTGCGTCAAAGAACGACGAGGTAGTGAAACTATCTTTTTCAACACACCATCATTTGTTTTCAAATTATCCAACCAACCATCTGTAATAGTTTGAAGCAATTCATCACGTAAATCAGAAGAAGAAATATTCGTAGTTATACTTGTTCTATAACTCGTATCTACATACTCTTCAAGCAAAAATTCTAACTCAAAATCCAATCCTATTTGCTTAATCATATGCTCAATAATTTGCAAGGTAACCACCATTCCAAGCACGTTCTTGAGATGTTCATCCTGATAAGTTACTTTCAATTGTCCTTTAGTCTGTTTGCTATAAGCTATAAATTGGTCAATAATACCATTCGAACAGTTTTGGATAATCTTTCCGTAGTCTCGCGATAGGATAGTCTCATTGTCTTCTCCTTCCAGCTTGAATATGCAAGTGTTTGGTCTAGGAGTTGTATCAATTGCTTGTGCATTAGCTGCAAAATTATCGACCTCTATTGAATACAAGGTTGAAAAGCCCCATTGAGCGTCCAATGTTGCATTCACTTCTTCGGTAGTAAAATACAACTTACCTTCTATATAAGCCAATGGATAAATGGGGCTGTCTCTATAAGGAGACTTGATGTGGGTAACAGCAGACGTCCATCCGCTAATTGAGCGCACCATGCTGAGGATTGGCTCAGGCATTCTGGCATTTTCTTTCGCAACCACACAGAAGTTAGTACTATCTGGATACATATTAAATGAATGATAGAGTTCACTTCTCCAACCTTGCTCTGTTCCCTTATAATCCCAATTTGAATAGTCATCGAGTACAAAAAGAGTCTTAGGATTAGCCGATTCACTGAAGGCTTTCTTTAAACCATAGAGTGTTGCAAATTGGGTTTTGTATTGTGCTACAGGAAAAATCTTTTCTATTTCTGTAGGAAGTAGATTGCAGACACTTTCCTCTTCTGCTATCCAATCCAACGCAGCTTGAATATCCACATATCGCATATAGCGTAATGTGAATTTATCAAGCAAGAAGTCTTTACTATGCTTCTCATTAGCGATAGTCAGAAGCTGTTTTGATTTAGATAAAACCTTTTCCATCATACCTTCCTTAACTAACTGATTCGAGTAGCCAGCGCCACCAGGATTTGTATCGAATATACAAAGATGTCCAAAAGGTAAAATTGCAAAGTCAACAGCATTTCGATCTTTACCTAAAATTTCCACAAGTGCTTGAGTAAATACAATGCCTAATGTAAAGAGCAAATTTCGTTCTGTAGTGCGGTCGTGCATCCATTGATGACCTTTATGACGAATTTTGATCTCGCTAAAGTCGGTTTGTAGCAGGCCACCAATGATGACATTACGGCGTATTGCTTTTACATCGTTTGAACCGCTACATTTCTTTCCTGCTTCTTTGCCGCTGATGGCCAGATGATAACGAGGCTTGGAATTATCTATGACTTTCAAGCCTGTTGTCTCATCTATCTTCTTCATAGCCATGGTATTGTAGTCATGTGGAAGATCGTTCAGAGTTGTAGGATTAGTAGGGTCAGTTTTAGAAACTTCTGTTTCCAAAACCATACGACCACAACGAGTACAGAGACAGAATCCATAACCTATACCTTCATTGTAATATAAGATTTTCGCTTCACCTGTATCACGGTTACAACGTACCGTATACAGATGCTTATTTACATCTGAGATAGCATCTATCCACTCATTAGCATCAAGCAATTGCGCACTTACATGAGTAAAACGATTTTTATCGATGATACGAGTTTTTTCTTCGTTAATATCAGGAATAAAACCGACAGGCTCAACCAATTCTATTACGAATCTTCCGGTATTTTCCCACCATTCTTTCTTTCCACTGAGTGTATCTACCTTATCGCCCATAACAGTTTCGTCACTATTTCTAGCAATACGTTTAAAGGCTGATGGGCCCTGATATTGGTTCTGGAATTCAATACCTCTTACTGCATATACAACACCATCAACCACAACACTATTGCCAGGAGCATATTGTGATATGGCATCACGAATCGTGTACGAAGGATTTGATGCCGATGTATTGATGCCATAATTTCGCTTACCTACGGGATCAAGATTCAATTCTAATACACTTACAGGCATATTGGCATTAGGAGTGAAACGATGTGTTGCCCAAAAGCTAAGCAAGCGTTTGTTCAAAATCTCCATGTAATCGAAATTAAGTTTTCTACGGAAACGTATATCACGATCTGTATTTCCAGTACAGCCTACATAGGCACATTTCACATCTTCCATTCGCTCTTCCAATTCTTTATGGCAGCGTATATTTTCTGATTTAGCCTTATTGATAACAGCATTTACTTTTCCTTCGAAAATTGTGTCTTTCAGCAATAACTCCATATTATTACGAATATCATCGGATATGGTTACAGGGTCACACTTCAGGTTGAATATCTCATACATGGTTTCAGTTGGGTCTCCCAACTTAGTAATAGGATCTTGAGTTCTGTTACTCAAATCACGAACGACCCAATCGCCTTTTCCTAAGTGCTCTATGTGGAAGTTAGTATAAAAACTGATAACTTTCTGATTAACACTACCATTTCCAAATACGCCCAAAGAACGGATTAAAAATGAGTTGGCATGACGCTGTACTACCTGTGGGCTCATCAAATCCACCTTTGGCACTTCTACAGGGCGATTAATAATATTCTCCAAAGGACTAATTAGTGTACGCAAGCCAATGGCATCTGAGCCGCAGAGTGTGATACAAGCACTACGTACCATCTTATGGTTACGACCGCTACGACCTGCACGCTGCTTATAGTTCGCAGGTTGAGGGGGCACACTGCTAAGCATGACCACTTGCAACGTACCTAAATCTACACCCATTTCCATGGTTGTAGAACATGCTAAGATATTAATTCTATGTTCTTTGAATTTTTTCTGCAGTTTACGAGAAATCATCTTGTCAACCTGAGCCGTGTGCTCAGCTTGTAAGAACAGATTCGGCCCATGATGAATATCATTTAAACGATCTGCAAACACTCCCTTATTTCCCCATAGTTCACGTCCTTCCATCCAAAGATTAGAGCGTTCTTCTTTAGACCATTCAACAATTTCTTCGACAGTCTTTTTCTCGCCATTACCTATATAATGAGGATACGGCTTCCACTTGGCAAAGATATTATTATCAAGCATTACCGCTTGTCCTCCTTGTAGATAGGGCGAAAATCCCTTAAACTGTGTTTCTATAGGACGTAGACATTCTGCATGGTTAGTCACTTCATCGTATTCTGAATTGGTGTCGGCCAAATAGACATTCTCATAAAGTTTAAAGCTCATATCTGCTAGGTTCATACGAATACCACCATCAGCATCGTTTACAAAGCGTAATTTGTCCTTATCATAGTGACGTCCAACTTGAAGAATTTTGGTCGTTTCCACCAAATCTTTCCACATTGCATCAATCACTACATTTATGGAATTGAAATGAGTATTATAAGCCTCTTTATCATTTTCCAACGAAGGATTATCTTTGCGCAACAACGCACACAGATAGCGTACAATACGAGAGCGTGAAACCTTATTCTGTTTCAATTCTGGCTTCAATGCGGGTTTACGATGCGACTTTTCTATCGCGAAGCGTACGGTATTGAATATGTCAAGATTTGAGTTCGGTAACTCCAAATATACAGATTGGTCAGAACGTACACGATAGTCAAGAAAAACTTGCAGTAGATTTTTCCAATCTTCATTCGTTATTCGATTTTCTTCTTTCTGAATATCTCGATTAAAAGTGTTTTCTACTGTCGTTGGAACCGAGATGTTTTTCAGCTTATCATAGCAGGGAAGAAAGAGCCCCATGGTTTCAGGAGCAGCCGATGATTTTGGGCGTGTAGTGAGATACATGGTCATGATGCTCTGCACATACTTTTCCTTTACTTCGTCTGTTACATTTCCGTTCTTATCAGTCTCTTCACTCCCCAAGGTTCTTTTTACAAACTCATAGCAAAAGCTATTGCAGTATTCATTCTCAAACAATAATTCTGCTACATCTTGCCAAGAAAGAATAGCTGAAGAACCATTATTGCCTTGACTGGCGGCAGCTGCCAATTTTTGTCCTAAAGTTCCGACTAATGCAAAATCTTGTGCAGCCATAGCTGCATTCATTTGTGCTTGTAAATCAGCTATACTTTCTTCTGAATTCTTCGATAAGCTTCGTTTGCATAACTCATGATAGATAGTGGAGTAGAACCACATACGTTCTTGCTCTTGATTCTGTTTGAGCGTAGCTTTGGCTGCTAATTGACGACTATCAGCAAAACTGATATATTGTTGACCGTCATGAAGCAATCTTTTGCCATCAGGCGAGGTAAACTTGTCCAATTGGTCAAGTACTGATGGCGCCATGATACGGGAAATAAATTCAGCTGAAAGACGGAATTTCGAGAGTGTTCCTTCTTCGCTGATTTCCTGTGTGGTCTGCGCATCAAGCTCGCTATCTCCATCCTTTTGTTTAGTAAGCTTACAGTTACAATAAGGACATTGAGTATGTTGGTTGGATACCAAATGCCATTCTTCAGGATTCACTTCACCTGGTAAAGCTGGTTTCAACTTATTATCTGTCGTGAGCAAATAAATAGAGTTCCCTTGTCCTTTCTTGTTGCGTGATTTAGATAATGCAAACACTTTGGTTTCAAAATCGCCTTCCTCATTCATATCCTCAAGGTCGAAGATGTCACTATCCTCTGGTTCTATACCATGATATACGCCTTCGTTTTTATCCCGACGTACTACGGCTACATACTCGCCACAATTTTTGCATCGAGTTAATTCTACAAGTGGCGTATCGGATTCTTTGCCTAACTTGTTTTCTGTATATAGTTGGAAGGTTCCATCTTCATTGATATGGTCTAGTCTTACGTATAAACCATTGTTTGGCACACGATAGAAATAGTGCACTTTCACTTTCATATCCGTATTGTCACCCATACGGTTCACCATCTCGTCCAATGAATGGAGTTGCTCTTCAATAGTTCTCTTTTCTGGGAATAATGAAGCAAGAGTGACAAAATCATCATGGAAAATGCGTTCCCATCGAACTTTATCTTCATTGTTGGGTATGGCTTTTTCACCAATACGTTCACCACCAACTACTTCTACTTGGTCTTTTCTGACACCTGTAATGCCAGAGATAAAATCCTTCAGTTGCTTTTCCTCTTCTGCCGGATTTTCTCCATTTCCCAACGTAGCTGATGAAGTGGCAAAATGGACATCCTCTGCAGTTACACCAAAAGCCAGCAATACACGTCGAAGTAACATGGCTAATTCAGCAGCTCCTGCACCGCTATAAGTATGTGTTTCATCGATTGCTACCCATTTCAAGCTCTTGGCCGTGGCATCGATAAGTTTCTCATCTTTCTTTCTCAGTAGAACATATTCCAACATAGTTGGGTTGGTAAGCAAAATATTAGGACGATGTTTACGAACATCCTCACGTGTATAGAGGATATGTTTAAAACGATGTTCTACAATTTCTCCTTGATCGTTGCGTGTGATTCCTCTAACTTGATCTATCTGTTTGCGAATCTGCTCGGCTTCTTCAGAGTTATCATTTGCGCCTGGCATTTTCTCTGGTAAATCACCATTATATACAGCATATTTAAGACCTGTTCCTTCCAAAAGTTCTTCAAGACGTTCTTTTTGGTCTTCCATCAAAGCATTCAAAGGATAAAGAAATAATGCTTGAACATTGCTTTCTTCGCCTTGCTTTTCTTCTTGCAACTGCAAAAGGTCATGAACCAATGGCATCATGAAACACTCTGTCTTACCAGAACCTGTACCTGTAGTAACGCAGATAGATTTCGGTTTATCGTCAGCAGTTCTTTCTTTCAGTAATACCTCCCAACAACGATACTGATGGGCATAGGGATTATAAGGCTTCACTTCTGGTTTATCCCACAATCCACCCACAAGATTCTTAGCCGTATTAGCTTCTTCTGGAACTACCGACTTATAGAGATTCATACATTGTACCAATGGTATGGCATTGGAGGGGGCAAACAGTTCTGGTATCAATGCCTCTATATGTTTTGCATAAGCACGTTGACTCTCATTGGCAGTTTCACCACACCATAGTGATTTCAATGCATCAACTACGGCTTTTCGATTCTCTTTATATAAATCTAGAAAATTCATATCCTTTCTGTTATTGCTGTTATATTTTATTTTGCAGCTTTTCCCAGTCAAAGCCGAGTTCGGTTGCACATTGAATTATATTTATGAGTTCTTCTTCACTCAACGTTCCATCTCCCCGTTCTCGTAGAGGTTCGCAAATATCACTCACAAATTTGTCCTCAGAGAGATTGAACAGAGGGTTGAAGATGAAAAAGTAAGTGCGATACTTCACGGCCATATCATAACAAAGCAATGGTTTCTCATCTTTGGTTGGTGCAACTGATGCGGCCTGCATAAATGCGCCCCAGTCACCAAAACCTCCCATTCCTACAGCTTGATCATTTTTCGTCTTTGGCGGCACGCATAGTAAATCTGGTCTAACCTTGCGCATATCCTGAAAAAGTATGGAGTAGTTACTCATTTCTTTTGCATAATTCGCAGATACCAGCTTAGGAGCTACATCGCCTTTGTATTCCCAATAGAGCATTTGATCCATTAGACCATCAGTATCCTTGTTGCCAAATCTCACTTTTAAATAAGAGGGTTCCTCAGTACTTAACAGGTGTGTCCGAGGCGAATCGCCACACACCCATTTGTCCAACGAACCAGCTTCTTCCAATTCGCCTACATTGAAACACTGAAATTCAAAATATCCATCACGGTTGAAGTCGTGTATTTGTATGCGATTACGCAGCAGATAAGGCAAAGTCAGTTCTTCGCCATCCTGCAGGTACTTGGTTATTTTTCCGTCCAGATAGACTTCTTTGATAAGCGTAGGCTGGATAGCATCTAGAATCACCATTTCATTTTCATTGCCCCATACCATCAATGATTGGGTGGGGTGTAAAGGCTCACCGTCTTGTGCGATGTTCACAGGTACCTCTACCACATGACCTTCGGCATCGACGTGGTGCAAACATCTATGTTCAAAGTCTCGTACTACAGGAAGTTCCTCATCGTGTTCGAGCATACTGGGAAGAAAGAGCACAGGATAGACCTTTTCGTCGTCCTTAATAGTAAGACGTAGTTTGATACGACCATAAGGCGGTTGACAGTCATCAGTCCACTCTTCATAGAGGGCATTATTCAGTGCATCATAAACCTTAAATTCTATCTTTTGAATATTGGCTTTATCAGGCACTGCATTGATTGCATCGCGTGTTTTGAAATGATAGACCTTGATGTCATCTTTGCAGAATAAGGCTGGATACCATTCTTCGGTTTCAGGCTCAAGAAATACCTCTGGGTCTTCATTGTATAGATAGCGAACTTTGCCGGCATTGTATTGCAAGACATTAGTATAAAGCCGTGGTGCAAACTGGAGGTAGCCGTCACGGTTCCAAAGCGTAATGTTAGCACTACCATCGTGATGAAGGATGACGTGATCTGTAATAAAAGCAAAGTTCCACGGCAGACTAATACCATGAATCTTATCGTAGAATGGTTTGGTCGTGACTTCTGTGCCAGTCAAGGTGTAGTAGTCTGTAAAAACAACTGCCGTTTCGTGTTGATTGTTTCGTGTCGAACTCCACCGGTTAATTTCGCCTTCCATCACCCAAATCTGCATATAACGAGCTTCACACTTAATATGCTGTATGATGTATTGCTTGTCTTTATCGTCCGTAACGATGATGTCTATACCGTCAAAGTCTTCTGTAGGTATACTTCGCAAAATAGCCCAAGGCACACTGCCTGTTGCCTCAAATCCGGTGTCTTCTTGGCCAGAATTTTCAAAAGTAATGAGCGTACGGCGTGTTAGATCGTCGCCTACCATATCTTTGCCTTTCTTGAAGCAGACGCTGATATGTAGTTGGCGCTGATTCATGAGATTGGGAATGTGCCAAGTGTTGGCACGGTCAAAACGCAAATATTGATGAAGACCTCCTATTTCTTCTGGACGAAGATGAATACGAAACATCCTCCGCATAAATTGCGAAGCTACATCGAACTCCACAATCCACTCCACACGAAATTTATCGTGCATCACCTCATCGTAGGCCGCTTTTACAGCAGAGATAAACTGATTCGCTAATGAACTTTTATTTCTTAGGTCTTCGTCTGCATATACTGCAATAGCATCATTCAGCAGCAACGTCTTCATAAAGGCGTAGATGCTTGCTTGATTGTTGATAGAGGCTTGAAAGGCAGCAGCTTGTCCTTTTCCCACATTATCATCATCTTCAAGTGTAGCTTTATCACCTTTATAAAGCCGACACAATGCTTTTAGCAATTTTCGGTCGTTTCGTTGAAGAATAAATCGCATGGGAAGGCCACCAAGCATGAAGATACTTTCAAGATGGCGCTGTGTTTTCGTGCCGCGATATACGTATGTTTCTGCATTGAAACACGAAGCTTTCCACAGGCTGTCAGCAGATATGCCTTCAAGTGGGTTACTTACATTGCCATCGTATTCTCGCTTATACCATTCTGCAATATAAGCGATTGCCAACACTGCGTATTCTTTATTTATAGTACTTGGCACTTTTTGCACATAAAGCTCAAGCTGACGGTATTCTTCTTCCGTCAGCCGCAGTGCCCACACATAAGGTTTAAGTGGGTTCAGTGTCAATATTCGTTGTCTCAGAGCATCTTCCATACGCTGATTTTACTTATTCTTTCTTACGATGATTATGATAGACTTCACGTAGAGCTTGGAGCGTCATGGGTACCATTACTTGTTGCCCATTGCGTTCTTCTGTTGTGCCTCCACGATGTATCATGCTATGGCAATTAGAGCATAAAGGTATCAGGCCTCGTTCAGGGTCAAGTGGGTCAAATTGATAGTCTTCACCCATGTTGCATACGGGGTAAAGATGATGAATTTCAATATATTGGCGACCGATTTCACCATATTCTTTCTCGAAATCCAATCCGCAGACTTGGCAGGTATAGCCATACTTGGCCAATGCTCGCTGGCGGTCCTTCGGATTACGCTCATAGTGTGTCACACATACTTGATTTACTGCACCTTCCGAACGAACAGCATTTTCAGCCTCAGGGGTCGTATTGTCTATGTATTTTTCCCTACTTTCCTTTTCCTTTTGCTGAGCAGCATTGTCTTGTTCTCGCTTTAGCCTTCCAGCAAATAGTTTCTTGTAGTTTGCTTTATGGTCATACTTAACAAAGCCCTTGAAATATTTCAAGGCCTTCATCATTTTGGCAGCATAGTTACGTTCTTCTTCTGTGGAGTTATCATCTACGAGTCCATCAGTAATGATTTGATTCCAATAATCCACATCAAGGTTGCTATAAACATTACCATCTGTCTGCAAACCATTAGAATGCAGAAGAGCAGGTAAATGCTCCTCTGCGAACTTGGCAAGCTCTAAATGTGTATCCTCTTTGAATTGGTAAGTCGATTCAAGATAGAGAATAAATTTATCGTGATAGGTCTGTTCGGTCATATCTTCCAATAGGGTTAGCATATAGGTTGTATCATTGTTTCAATAAACTCTATTTCTTCTTTTCCTAATTTGTATTTTATATATAGCTGTTTATTAATGTTCTCAATAGATTGAGTCCAATCTATATCAGAAGAAAGTGTAAAGTCTTGTAATGGTACATTCTCCCAAACATCACGTGTGTTATTTTGGGTAGCTTTTAATGTTGCAACTAAAGTTCTAACAAATTGAGTAGCTATGTACTTCTGAACTGCCATAGCCTCCTTTTCGTCATGAAACTTACCTATGCTTAAGAAAGTTGCTGTTGAACCCTCTACAGGTTTTCCAATTGCAGTTTTTCCAAGAATCCTTGCTGGTATTGGCTTGCCTATCTGACCTGCGGCACCATCTGCTTTAGCTATAAAGACTTTATAATAATTGAAATTATCAGGTGTTTGCACATATGTCGATTTTATATACTTATTTCCTCTAACATTCCCATCTCTACCAAAAATCTTTATATATTTGTTATCATCATCTGGTATAGAATCAAAAAACAATTCAGGAAATACATCAAAGACATTAGATCCGACATCAAATTGGTGTCCCTTACTAGGACGTGATGTTGCCCAAGGATTTTCCTCATATAAAGTATTTGTTAAGCGATATAAGTCTCGAGTATATACTAAATCTTTAAATGAACAAAAATCATTTCGATCGGTTACCTTTGATATTATAGAACGTAGCTGTGAATAAGCAATAAACTTACCAATTTTATTGAACTTTGCTTTTTTGTCAAAGTATGTAATTACCAATCCTCCTTCAATGGTTACATTGTCAAAGAAATCTTTACTGTTAGCTGAATAGTCTACAATTCGAGCATGCTCATCGTTTAAAATGGCTTCATTCCATTCTTTAGGAGTTTTTCCAGCATTGAACAGAAAACGAGCAGGGTGAATTAATGTTACTTTTTCGCTTACAGCTCTTGCAATATTAATAAAAAGATGATACACAGGATCTGACCCATTACCAATACCCTTATTTGTTATTTGATACGGTGGATTTCCTACTACAGCTGAAAAAGTTATTTTTTTATCTTTCATTTTTGAATTTTCCCAATATTTTTCGTTCTGTAAGTCTCTAATTAATGTGTCTTTATTATTACGAACTCTACATACCAAATTATCTTGTTTTACATGTAACTTTATATCTTCTCCATCCTTGCCCGTCCTAAATCCAAGCAAAGTGCGACGAGTAATTCGTTCAGCCATCTTAGTGTTACAAATAACATAGAGGTTGTTGCTTACCACCTCGTCCCAAATGGCATGCTCATCGTCGGCAGAATAATCATCTGGATTATCCGCCATCAATCCTTTCTCGTTGGCATAGACAGGAAGCAAGTGACGATAAAGTGAATAGGCTACATAAAGTGGATAAAGACCTGTTTTGGAATTAATTTCCAAAATCTTTGTATTGATTTTACCTTGAAGTTCATCAATATTGCCCAATGTGCCATCGCCAAACACTTCTTTTGTAACTTCACCTTGATCAACGAAGCGAGGTTCATTAGTATCTAATATTTCTCCTGTTTCCTTATCTATCTTAACGACAGGAGTTTTAAAATCATCCTCAAAGAAGCAATAACCACCTAATGTGCTGCTCATGTGACGGTTTATGACTTCCCAAGGTGTTAGCACAGTTTCCTTATCCGGATTCTTGAACCACTTAAAAATTTGCGCGATACGGGCTATGCGTTCTTCAACTTTCATACCATCAGCTTCGCGTGCTAAGTGACGTATTCGAATACCAGCTTCTTTGAATACATCAGGATTATAAAACTTCGTGAGTTTACGGAAAAGCTGGCGTGTTACACCATTGGGCATGAACTCATTCCAGGAGTCATCATCAATGAACCTTTTATCGGTAAAGTTATCGATGGTAACTTCTTCAAAATCATTAACATTAGCTCCATACATCATCAGCGGAATACGCTTAGATAGTCCTGTAAGTTTATCTTTACTTTGGTGAATAAGTTTGAGTTTCTTAGCGTTTACTTCTTTTTCTTTCAGAAATTTTTCACGTTCTTCTTCAGACATTTTTGCAAGTTTGTCGGCATATTTTTTCTTGGCCTCTTCACGCGCTTTCTTGGCAGCAGCTTCACGCTCTGCTTTCTCTGCTGCAAGAGCAGCCAATTGTTCGGGTGTGTAATCTTGATGGTTTACTTCCACCTTATTGTCTTGACCACCTTTATTATCGGACGAACTATCATCAAAGATACCACTAATGTAGTTAAGGTTCATCTCATCTTCCAATTCCAACTTCAAGAACTCATTGTAGTTATAAAGACTCGGATGATCAAAGCCATTTCGTACCACCTTGTCAACATAAACGCTGGTAAGTTGGGCAAACAAACGCTCGGGTTCGATAGGTTTCATCTCACCATTCACAATGAGCGGACAACCCTTGTCGTCAGTATCGTAAACATGGAAGGTATCGATAAGTTGGCGCATTTTATCTTTGTCCTCTTGATCGATAACAGATTTCTGTTTCTTCTCCTTCTTACTTTCTTTCTTTTCGAAAGCACGAGAATATTTGGCTGTTTCTGCCATCATGATGAGCGCACGTTCTGGTGCAAAGTCAAATACATAACATTGACTCTTCATCATGCCATGCAGCACATGAGGCGACTGTACACGGAAGATGGTCTGCATATATGTACTTGCCGACGTTGTTTCCGATCCCTTCATGTAGAGTACGGCCGTCCATGGTTTCACGGTAACACCTGTAGTCAATCGGCCACAAGAGATGGTGATGGTATAAGTCTGATCTGAGTCATCAGCGCCAGTCTTGGGATCAACTTTCATTGCCTTGAACACTTTATCAAGTGCATTTTCCTTCAATTCTTGATCTCCTGCAACATTAACCACCTTAAATCCCCATTGAGCCAGAGGCGTCTTTGTTTCTATTAAAACTTTCAGTGCTTCAGCTTCTTTTACACCAGGAACAACCCATAACGTATGACGGAAGAATTTACGGTATTCATCTTTTGAGAATGGATAATCTGTGCCTGGTTTCCACATCGTCATCAAAAATTGCAATACTTCATTTTCATGCAAAAACTTTCCACGCTCTTCTTTGGGAACATCATGGCCGGTCTTGACACGGAAGAACTCTGTAAAAGAGAATTTGCCGGTGGCAGCATCCTTGATTGCCTGTTCATCGGTCATATCGCTTATTTGATAACGCATCAACGACATTTCAGGAAGCGCACGATAAGGGTTTTCTTTTTCTGCATCAAAGAGGCTATCTTGATGTTTATGAGTTTCATCCCACTTACGTTTGGTCTGTTGTTCTTTGATATAGTCCCAGTTGTATATTTGATCGCCCTTAAACTCGTCGAGCAAGTTGAACGGAGTACCAGATAGGTAAAGCACAAATGGGTTACTTTGTTTCAAGTAGTTAATAACACCAGCACCAAGTTCAGTTTGGGTTCCTTCATGTGCTTCGTCAATAATCACAAGATCCCAATCGTAGTTGAGAATATCTTGTTTTACTTTAGAGTTGTCTTCCCCCAATCCACGAATGACCTTGGCCAATCGCAAATATTGCATAGAGGCAAAGAATATCACACACTTTCCATTCTGTTCTGCATCAGCCTTAATTCCATAGAAGTCCTTAAACTTATTCTCGTCATCGGTTTCTCGTGCTGTACCATAACTATAGTGTGCAAGGTCGTCTTTGAACAAATTCTTAAAATCGCCATACCAACTAGCATTTACTACTGGACGGTGAGTCACTATGAGCACGCGTTTAAGTCCTAACTCTTTATAGAGCCGTTCTATCAGCCAAAGGGCACATACAGTCTTACCAAAACGCATTTTGGCGTTCCATAGAAACTCAGCACACTTTTCTTTGTTCTTAGAAAAGTACTTAAACGCCTTTGTGATGGCGTCTTCTTGTTCTGGTCGTGGACTAAACTTCCCATTTCGAGGTTTTTCATCCACCTGTGTATATGGTTTGTATATATCCATACTTATTGTGTTTTAGATTCTACGTTAATTATCTTAGCAAAGAGGAAAATGGGATATCCCTCTTATCCTTGGCTTTTTTCCAGTTACGGATATAGCAAGTGAGACCTATATGGTTATGCATATCTCCATTTTTACATGCTTCGCATTCTTGTTTTTCTCTACCAAACAAAGTATCAACAAACACATTACTGCAAGAATCTGGTACAACCATTTTTAGCCCATCCATTTGCCAAATATTCCATGAAATGACATAAGCGATGTAATTCACTGATTTCTTTAAGGGCATTGTACCAAACTTGGTTTGATAGTATTCTAAGTAAGAACAAAGCAGAGACTCACGAGCCAATAGCAAGTTGTCACCCTGCCATTCGTATCCATAAATGTTTTGTACTGCTTCTTTCGCCATATCAAGCCATTCACCCGATGTATGGCAATGTTCAGAGAGTACACGGATTTTTCGATCGAACAAACCTATGCGATCGTAAAGGGGAATTGGAGCACCTGTTGTCGTATCATAACGGCTACACAAGTAAGGTGCTTCACCACAAGTAATTTCCAAACGAACATCACGCACATAGTCTTTCCATGTTTTACCTTTTGGGTAATCGGTAATTTCTCCTTTGGTTGAAACCCAACTGCGAGTGCCATCTCCTTTGGTGATTTCTTCATTAAAGACACCTTTACGACCAAACCAAGCATCATCAATAAGGTTGTTTTGAGCGTTACAAACCCAAGAAGGAGTAAACACTTCCGCTTTGTCCTTTACGCGCTGAATTTGTTCTGCAGGACTTTTTTTGCACCTTGGTTTAATGATCCAACCATTATCATCGCAAACCGTTTTTACTGTAATTGGTTTGTGAAACGAATATTCTTCGCCCAAATAGGCATAATCATCGGTGGCCCAAATAATAAGATTCTCTGGGTCGTCAACGTGTGCCTTAATCTCCTCCTCACTCATATTTCCTTTATTTCTATTTTTAAAATCTCGGAAACGAGTGTGATCCCGAAGTAACATATTGAATGCCTCGGGAAAGAGTTTATGCAATTCTGTTTCCTTTATATCTATCTCATCAAACATATTATTTATACCATAATTAATTGCAAATAGCTATTATTATAATGCAGTCTTTCTGCACAATTACATGTTTTCGTTCATTCTTGAACACGAATAAGTTCGCGAACGTCGACTTCCAGAACCTTCGCAATCTGCAAAAGCATTTCCAAGGTAGGTTGAGTGGTATTCGTACACCACTTAGACACTACAGCTTGGTCTTTACCCAATTGCTCAGCTAACCATTTGTTGGTCTTCTTTTTTTCAGCTAATACGACTTTAAGTCGATTGAAATCCTTTGCCATTGCCAATATATTTAAAAGATGCATTGCAAATATAGTAAATTAGCTCCAAAATCTTTGATTGTAGCTCATATATTTCACTTGTAAGTTCAAAATATTGATAAATCAATCAATTTTATGTTGTTTTTATGCTCCTCAGCATATTTAATAATAAATTTTACAACTTAATCTATTGAAACTTGCGCCTTTGTCATCATTTCGCTGCAAAGGTATCTGTTCCGTCCTTATCCTTTCAAGGTCGGTGTGATACTCATTTCCTTTGAAATCTCCAGCCACTTACGGCGGTAGTATTTCAGAGGAAAACCTTGTAAGAACAGTCGTAACACCTTTTATCGCACCAAAATAATTAACAAGCCCCAAGTAGATTCATCCTACGAAAGGGAGAAAATAACATTTTGGATATGGATATAGCAAGCAAATTTGTGGAGTGGGACGTGCCAACATTGGCATCCCTTGAGAGTAGTAAGGTGTACCAGCTTCGTGAAAAGCTGAACCGAGGTGAAAAATTGGAACGAAATGAAAAGAATTGGTTGACTGAGGCAGTGAACCGCAATGCATATTTCAAGCAGAGCGTTCCGCTTCAAGGTTGGCGATTTTCTTTTGCCGATGCATTGCATCATTATTGGGTGAAGCAATATGGACAGATAGCCGAATATTTTGCAGTGGACAAGACTGCATTGCGTAGCATCTTGTTTGGTAGAGTAGAGCAGATTGTGGAACTTAAATAGTGATGGTCATGTATGAATATGAAGAGCTCACAGAGGTTATTGGTGCATATTGTTCTTTGATTGTGCCATACAGAGGTTATACCGAAGGAACTGTAGTTGGTGACTTTGGAAATGAGTTGGTTGTTCGGCTTACAAATGGCAAGGAAATAGTTGCTTGTCGTGATGAAGTCATTGTGTATGAGTGAATACTATATTACTCTTGTACGTTTCAACTAATAAATATAAATACTAAAGAATATGGAAAAAGTATATAAGGTAAAGACACGGTTTGTTTTTGAAGGTGTCTTTGAAGTCAAGGCATCGAGTAGAGTAGAAGCCCGTCAGATGGTACAGGATAATTGTGGCATGGTGCTACATAGTGGTATTCAGACCACATTGGAAGATGACGTGATTGACTGGAATTTCAGTTGCCACCCTGACAAGAAAATCGTTTCAGTAGTGAAGTAGGTTAGTGGCTATGCTCAAATGAATTGCTTAACTCTTTATTTTTTTTGATATGGATAAATATATCTTAGTAACCTGGCCGGAAATTCAGTATTTTATGGAAAGCGATAGATTCCATGAGTGTCTGTTCGTTGATAACCTTGATGGACACGATGAAGTTCCTGATAGTTCATACATGGTTCCCGAAGACCTATATGATAGCATGGTCGATTCTGATTATAACATCTGAGAACAGACTTTATTTTTCGTAATTAAATCAAGTCCGGATTAAGTTCTGGACTTGATTTAACTCTTCGAGGCTTCCTTTTTTATGCCCACACATATAGGGTATCCCTACCATTTTATATCTTTCATTGTTTACGCTCGCTGTTTTGCGACCGACACCGCTTTATAGTAGAAACAACGTTTCTGCCTTTGGTCTTGGCTTCCTTTCTTCTTTTTTTATCATCGTAGGTTCGAATGGCTACTAAGAGATACGTGCTTGACACTTATTCATCTTTATCGGTTCTTCGGGTAGCCTTGGTATCCGACAAGTTCTGACCTTTCTTTGTGGTCGGGCACTTCTACTTTTGCAGTCTCAATGGCTAAGTTGAACCATTGGTATCTTTATTTCCCTATCTTCTCTATGCTACTGCCAGGAGTGCTTCACATGCTATCGTGTACGGATAGCCTCCTTAACAAAACCACCTGCGATATTTCGGCTCTGCTTCACATCCAATTTTTCGGCGAAGTTACATCATTTTTCTGATTGCAAAGCTATAATGCAGCACAGCTTGGGCTGTTACGGGACATTGCATTCTGACCAATGGCGTAGTTGGCACAATCTTCCTTTTTTTTCTGATGCTCGGAATAAAAAGAGTATTGCACAGCTATCCTTGGTGCTGCCCTATGACTGCAATATCTTCTCGCAATATAGAAATTGATTGTTTAACTTCTAAAAATTACAGATATGAAGAAGATTGAAAATTCGTTCGCAGTTACAGGTTTCGTTGGTAAGGATGCTGAAATCCGTCAGTTCACTACCGCAAGTGTTGCAAGATTCTCTTTGGCAGTTAGCCGCACAGAGAAAGCAGGTGATGATACCACCAGAGTATCAGCTTTTATGGCCGTTGAGACCTGGCGCAAAAATGAGAGTGCCTCTTTCGACCTCTTGAAGAAAGGCCAGATGGTTACTTGCCGTGGATTCTTCAAGCCCGAAGAATGGTCCGATAAGGATGGTGTCAAGCATAACCGCATCATCATGGTAGCCACCGAGTTCGGTCCAGCCGAGGAAAAAGAAGATCTTGCCGGACAGGAAGCAAAGACTTCAAAGGCCAAGAAATAGTTCTTGGTTTCTCCCTCAGATAAAGCGGCTTTCGGGTCGCTTTTTTCTTGCTCGCTTGTGGTTACTCTTATATGTGTTATTCGGTTCTGTTTTATCTGTTCTTTGTCGTACTCTTATACATGCTACTCTCAATGTTTGTTCGCAGCATGGCATTTCTCTGATTCCCGTCGTCAGCCGTTTTCATGTCTTTGATGCCGTAAGTACATTTCTCTTTATCGTTGCAAAGGTATCTATCCTGGGATGTACCGCAAGGTCGGACGTAGTTTCCATGCAAATCTCCACCTTGCAGGTAGTATTTACATGGAAAACCTTGCTGTGATACTTCTCAGGATACCTTCTGGGGCAACATAAAGGCGAAACGATCTACTGGCGACAGATGACGGAATGAAAAAAAACTGCCTACGGGGAGAAATGTTTCTTTTAAAGGCTCTTCTCCCTTGGCTCAAGAATCAAGAATAAATTATTAAACAGCAAGAGTATGACTACAATTTACGACAATGACTTACGCAGCCTATCAGATAATGAGTTGATTTACAATATCTCCAATAAGCAGGAGGAGAACGAGCAACCATCTTTTGAGGAGTTTATCAATTCGCTTACACCATCCAAGAAGAAATTGGCTCTGAATGTAATTGAACTTTTCAGAAGAAATGTGGAGAAAAAGAGTGAACAAACTACTATCACTTGTTCAAATTCTATCTATAGTTTGATGAAACCAAAGGTGTATGGATTAGACCACGAAGAGTTTTGGGTTATCTACATGAATCAAGGTAGCAAGCCGATTAAGGTGGAACGTTTGAGTAAAGGTGGTATGACGTCTACATTGGTAGATGTTCGCTTGATACTGAAAACTGCATTTCTCTGTAATGCTACTTGTGCCGCCATATGCCATAATCATCCAAGTGGTAACACACGCCCCAGTATGGATGATGACAATATGACTAACAAGATAAAGGAGGCTTTCAAAACTTGTAATATCCGTCTCTTGGACCATGTTATTGTGAGTGATGAAAGTTTCTACAGCTACAGCGACGAAGGTAGGTTATAAAAAAGAAGAGACAATTCAGGCGACTTTCGGGTCGCTTGGGTTATTCATGCCCCGGTGGATCCATTTTTTATACTACTTGTTTTCTTCTGAAGAATACTATTATACCAGCTTCGCATCAATTCTTTTATAGACTTTCACCCACACCGGAATATCTGAAATAGTTTGCGCATAGAATCTCCACTATTGCATGGTTTCGACACTATGTTGCAAAGAGCCAAACGGAATCGTCTTTCGCACTTTGCCTATAGGGGCAATAGTGACTGCGTCATTATTATGCCTCAATAGTCTGCTTTACGAAAGACCATTCTCTTATGTTTGGCTTGGCTATTACAGATATTTCTGCCCACCCGAAAGAATTGGACTGTTATATATTTCTTTACGATGATATCCTTTTTTATAAGTGCTCTATGATTACCAATGAATACCGTTTGGCACTGCGCTATTAGATTACAATAAAAGTTTATCAAGCCTCTCTGTTTTCTTACTGCAAAGGTATGTACGCTACATTCCTGCCAATGAACCATGGTGGTTATTTGTGATCCTTTCAGGCAAATAACGACTATGAACCCTTGGCTTGAGAATTTTCAGCGCACCTTTTGTGGCAGTGTAAAACGAAGGCTTTTTATTAAACCTTCCATTGTCTAACTTAATATTTTTACGCTATGCCAAACTGGTGTTCAACTGATTATCAGATAGTAGGGAAAAGAACTGAAGTTCAAAATCTCTACAACAAGTTCAAAAAAGTGATTGCTACAGACCGCAGTTACGAGAAAGATGGTACTACCTTTTTGCCAAATTCAAGTTGGCTTGGGTACGTTGTCAAAGACATTCTGGAGATTGACCCAGAAACGGAAGTAATTCCTTGCAGAGGTACAATCGAGTGGTTACAAGAGGAACTGGATATTGATGAAGCCAATGATACAGCTTCTTTCCAGCTTATGACCGAGACGGCTTGGTCCGACTGCCGAAAACTCTTCTTCACCTTGATGGAGAAATATGACGTTCAGATATTCTTCATTGCTGAAGAGCTTGGATGCGGTATTTTCCAAGGTAATGATGAAGATGGACGTTACCTCACATCTCGTTACATTGTGGATGATTTTGATGAAGGTATGGATTATTATTCCACCTTTGACGAAGTAGCCGAGATTCTTGAAAAACTCACAGGCAAAATCGTTTATGACTTTAAGCAAGCCGAAAAGCTGATTGAAGATTGTGAGTTGGATGAAAAGATTGCCATCCACGAGATTGAATATGTCTCTTTGAGTGATTTCTAATCCCTTTGCTTATCCATACAGAGAACCCCGATTACTTAGGTAGTTGGGGCTTTCTGCTTTCAGGACGCAGGTTACTTTTATAATTATCCTTTGGACTGCTAAACGCAATGTCTGTTACCTCTTGTAAGCTTTTATACAGAACTTCGCTTTTTCCTCTTTTACATCCTTCTTGATTACCTAATTATAGGTGATAAGACGATCATCTTGTTCACCAGAGCGATGGAGTATTTCTCTGCAAAGTTATCGAGTGTCTTTGTCAAACGTCAAAACACGCCATGGCTTGATGATCAAAAATCTTCCTCTGTAGCTAAAGCTATAGAGCGTATTTTCTATCTCAGTTTTGCCTTATTGCTGCCACTCACTTTGCCAGCAGAAAAATAATCCATCGTCAGGTTGAAAAGCTTGAATGTAAGGGAAATGAATCATTTAACTAATTCATTTTGAATATGGCAATAACAGATGAGAACATTTTGAAGCAACTTAGGAAATTGAAGGTTTGTTTCCTCAAATACTATCCGGTACGGGTAAAGAAGAACATCGGCATTGAGCAGCAGTTGGCTCGTCAGATGGTTTGGGACTTCAAGGATGGTAAGAACTTTGAGCAGGTAGCCGTCAGAGTGGCAGTCGAACTAAAGTCACAGTTTGGAGAGAAGGTCACTGAGATTGTGTTTTGTTGTGTTCCGGCATCTTCTGCAGAGAAGAATGAAATCCGTTACAAGGAGTTTTCTCGTATCGTCTGTGAACTATCGGGAGCAATCAATGGCTATCCGCATATCAGCGTGCAAGGCGAACGTTTGGCGGTGCATGAGCATAACACCGAAAAGAGTATCACCAAGGTTCAAGTGGTAGATTTTGATGAACCATTCTTTGCTAACAAGTCTTGCTTAGTGTTTGACGATGTAATAACAAGAGGTATCAGTTTTGGAACATTCGCCAATAAGTTAGAGGCTTTTGGAGCCAATGTCTTAGGCGGTTTCTTTTTAGGTAAAACAACATATGAAGTATCATAAGTATGGAGAAATTATTTTTGAATAAAAGTCAGTCTGTTGCATTCACAGGACATCGCAACATCGATGGTAACAAGCGACCGGAGTTAAGGGTTGCAGTTGATAATGCCCTCATAGAACTCTATCAAAGTGGTTATCGTAATTTTATCAATGGCATGGCAATGGGGTTCGATTTATTGGCTGCATCTGCCGTGATAGCATTGAAACGTAGATTTTCGGATGTAAAGTTGATTGCCGTTGTGCCGTATCGTAATCAAAGTGAGAAGTTCAGTGAGTATGAGCAAAAACGCTATCAATACGCTTTGCAGAATGCCGATGAAGTGATTGTGTTGCGTGAGAAATATAGCAATGGTTGTATGCTGAGACGCAATGATTATATGTTGGCTCATGCAAGTGGATTGATTGCTTTCTATGATGGCAAGCACAAAGGCGGTACTTTCTACACCATCTGCAGGGCAAGTGAAAGCAGTATGCCAATAATCAATCTGTTTCGATAGTTAATAAATTATTCACATTAAAAATATACTGATATGGACAAAGAGTATTTGTTGGAAGTAGTAGGAATCATTAAGAGTCAGTTATTAGGAACAACCCCTATCAATACCATTATGTCGTGGGGCGTTTCGGGGTTTATCGCAACCAATTTCAAGGATATGCCAACCTTGATGTTTCATGTGTCAGGTAGATTGTTCACCGGCTTTGTGTTGGTGGCTCTCAATGAAGGTGCAGATTATTATGAGATTTTTCTAAGGAATGAAGATGGCATTCGTCATCTTGCAACCGATGTATGTTTCGAGGATTTTGGACTGCTTATCGATATTGCGGTGGAGCGTGGTGAAAATCCTGCCGAGTATGAAGCCTTTTGCCAAGAGCAATGGAAGAAACTTCTTACCGGTAATCTCTCTTGATTTAACTCTTTTCTTTATCTCCGATGGTAGGTACTTTATCTATTGTCGAAGATAGGAAAGTAGTAAATACTTTAATAATTATTCATTTTTAATTTATTATTTTATTGTGTATGAGCATATACTACACATAGTAAGCACTAAATATATTTAAATAGTTTTAGATATATTCACTATTATACGTTTGTACTAATTATTCATCGTATCTTTGTAACGCAATTAAAAGTTTAATACAATGACAAAAATTATAGCCATTCTTAACCATAAAGGTGGTGTTGGAAAAACGACCACTACCATCAATCTTGCAGCTGCTTTTCAACAGAAAAAAAAGCGTGTTATGGTCATCGACTTAGATGGTCAGGCAAACCTAACAGAATCTTTCGGTTATTCTATTGAAGAAGAGAAAACTGTATATGGAGCACTTAAAGGAGAATATGCTCTTCCTCTTATAGAAACAGAGAGTGGCATCACCCTTGTTCCTTCTTGTCTGGATTTATCAGCAGCAGAATCAGAGCTTATCAATGAGCCCGGACGTGAAATGATTTTACGTGGTTTGATAGCCAAGGTTCCTAATATCGACAAGTTTGATTATGTCCTCATTGATTGTCCTCCCTCATTAGGTTTGCTTACCTTGAATGCTTTGACTGCATCTGATTATCTGATCATTCCGGTGCAAGCTCAATTCCTTGCAATGCGTGGTATGGCTAAGATTATGAATGTGATTCAGATTGTACAAGAACGTTTGAATCCTAATCTAAAAGTCGGTGGTATTGTCGTCACTCAGTTTGACCAGAGAAAAACGTTGAACAAGAGCGTGAGTGAACTTATCAAGGATTCGTTCTGCGACCAAGTGTTCAAAACACTCATTCGTGATAATGTAGCTTTGGCAGAAGCTCCTATCAAGGGACAGAACATCTATGAGTATAACAAGAATAGCAACGGAGCCAAAGACTACATGGAGTTGGCTAAAGAAGTGCTTAAACTAAAATAATAAGAATCATGAGTAAAGGTGATTTATTAAAAGACAGCATGAAGGGTGGATTGAATGGATTGATTTCATCCACTACTTCTGCAAAGGAAGAGAAAACAACATCCTCTTCTAAATCGGTAGCTGCGTCTGAAAAGGAATCAGCGGTACATTGTAACTTTATCATCAACAAGAGTATTCATAAACGTATGAAGTATCTTGCCATCGACCTTAACAAGTCTTTGAAGGATATTGTAAACGAAGCCATGGAAGAATATTTGGAGAAACACGAACGATAATCTTTTGATCATTTGCTTATGCTAAAAATCCGTTGTGTAGTAGAACATATCACATATCAGAATGACGAGAATGGCTATTCGATTATGAAGGTAAATGTAAAAGGTTACAAAGACCTTGTCACCCTTGTAGGCAGTCTATTGGATGTGCCTGTGGGGAGTGTGTTGTTATGCGACGGAGATTGGAAGGTTGATAAGAAATACGGTAGTCAGTTTGTGGTGCAATCTTACGAAGAGGTGATGCCGGCTACTATCTATGGCATTGAGAAATACCTGGGCAGTGGCTTGGTGAAAGGCATCGGACCTAAATTTGCAAAACTGATTGTTTCGAAATTCGGACTCGAGACCATCGATGTGATTGAAGGTGATATTGAGCGACTGCATGAGGTGGCTGGTATCGGTAAAGTCCGGGTTGAGAAGATTCGTGAGAGCTGGGAGAAACAGAAGGATATAAAGAATGTGATGCTTTTCCTGCAAGGCTATGGCGTTAGTACGGCTTATGCAGCCAAGATTTATCGGCAATATGGCAAGGAAAGTATAGACAAGGTGAAAGGCAATCCGTATCGATTGGCTGATGATATTTGGGGCATTGGTTTTAAGACTGCTGATGGCATTGCCAATAAAATGGGCTACGAAAAGAATGACCTTCGCCGTTGCTGTAGTGGACTGCTTTATACGCTCAACCAACTCAGTAACGATGGACATGTCTATGCCGAGGAAGAACAGCTGGTAAAGGCTGCTATTTCATTGCTTGAAGCGGATGAAGAGAATATCCGTCAGGCAATGGTTGATATGATTCGGGAAGAGAAGTTGGTGATGGAACAAGAGGCTATCTATCTTTCTCCTTTTTATCATTCCGAATGTGGTTCGGCTAAACGATTGCTTACTTTGTTGGGAGCTTCGGACAATGGCAAGCATCCTAAGTTTGACTTGAAAGCCATTGAGAAAGAGACAGGCATCGAATATGATGAAGTGCAGATTGCAGCGATTCGTCAAGCTGTAGATTCTAAAGTGATGGTGCTCACCGGAGGTCCGGGTACAGGTAAGACAACTACTACCCAAGGTATCATTGCTGCTTTGAAAACAGCAGGTTTGCAGATTCTATTGGCTGCTCCAACAGGTCGTGCGGCTAAGCGAATGAGTGAAGCTACAGGTATGGAAGCCAAGACGATTCATCGTTTATTGGAGTTTAATCCTGCTGATGGCTACAAACGCAATGATGAGAATCCGTTGGAAGGTGATGCCTTGATAGTGGATGAATGTTCGATGATTGACATCATTCTGATGAACAACCTCATGAAGGCAATACCTCTTGGTATGCGTTTGGTGTTTGTGGGCGATATTGACCAGTTACCAAGTGTGGGTGCAGGCAATGTGCTTCGTGACATCATTGATTCACGGAAGATACCTGTTATACGACTGACACGCATCTTCCGACAGGCGCAATCCAGTCGTATTGTAATGAGTGCCCATGCCATCAATCGGGGTGCATTTCCTGATTTGAGCAATGGCAAGGATACTGATTTCTTTTTCATCAAAAATGATGATGCAGAACAGGTAGCTACCAACATTGTACAGTTGGTAAAGAATCGTTTACCCAAGGCTTACAGTATGCCGACCAACAAAATACAAGTTCTGACTCCCATGCAACGGGGTGTGGTAGGTGCATCGAATTTGAATATCGTATTGCAAGAGGCTATCAATCCAAGCAAGATAGGCTTGAACCGTGGCGGTTATTCTTTCCGTCAAGGTGATCGTGTGATGCAGATTCGCAACAATTACGATAAGAATGTGTTCAATGGTGACTTGGGGTATATTCAGGATGTGGATATGGAAGAGCGCACCTTGATGGTAGATTTCGACGGAACGCTAGTAGAGTATGAGGTGAGCGAGCTGGATGAGTTGACATTAGCATATGCGACCACCATTCATAAATCCCAAGGTTCAGAATATCCCATTGTCGTGATGCCTGTGTTGATGAATCACTATGTAATGCTTCAACGTAATCTCATTTATACGGGCATTACTCGTGCTAAGAAAATCTGTGTGCTGATAGGTTCAACCAAGGCATTGGTTTATGCCATTCACAACATGACTGTTCTGAAACGCAACACCAAACTCAAGGAACGACTTAATCCTTTATTGGCTGTCGCAAAGGATAGCAAGGTAATCCCTTTGGAGAAGCCAAGCTATCAGATAGAAAAAGATTCCTCTTTTGACATGGTTGCCGAAGATAAGACTCTGTATGGGGATAGAAATAAGTAAGACATTAACTAGGATGATAACAAGCAATTCCTGAAGAAGAGCGTAAACGACAGCTCCTTGAAGAGCAAGAAGCTAATCGTAAACGCTTTGATAATAAGATGCGTCGAAAAGGATATAAGTGATAAGGGTACTAAGTCCTTGGTTTATCCTTATTCACCAGAGATAGTGGCAACGATTTTTCTAGCCCCACCATAATCTCTAAACTCACACAAGTAAATGCCTTGCCAAGTTCCCAAATTCAATTTGCCATTTGATATGGGGATGGTCAGGCTTGGTCCTATGATGCTACATTTAGCATGAGCCGGCATATCATCCAAACCTTCCAACGTATGTTGATAATAGGGTTCTCCCTCTTTTATCAGGTGATTGAAGATGCTCTCCATATCTATACGCACATCAGGATCTGCATTTTCATTGATGGAAAGCGCACAGCTGGTATGTTTGATAAACAGATGTAGCAGCCCTACCTTGGGTAGTGTTGGCAATTTACCAATAATTTCACCTGTAACAAGGTGAAAACCACGACGATGTTCTTTTAAACTGAATTCTATTTGTTGCCACATATTTGTTGGTCTAATATTTTATTCATCATATATTGTTATTTCCATTTGATTTGTTGTTTCTGGTATGCTTGCCAGTCTTTTTCCAAGTCAATGACGATGTCTGGCTCAAACATTTTTGTCTGCAAGGTACTTTTATACGGATACCAGTTGCCACAAATCTCTCCATCCTTCGCTATGATGGGATAAAAGATGCCATTATTGTTGTGCGCATGATGACGATGCTCGGTCGCAAGAACCACATCTCGACTCTTATATCCAATTAGATATTCATCAAAAGGGGGCAGAAGATGGGTGCAGCCCTTACGGAAGCCTTTGGTGCGACAGGTATCCAATATATAGAACGTCCTTCCCTTCCAAGTTTCAGTGAACAACTTGCTGCCAAGCAGTTGAATGCCTCTTTTACAATCTCCTGCATTCAATCCTGACCACCACACGTAATCTTCCAAAGTGGCGGGACTACGGCTCTGGAAATATTTGGTAGTAAGCAGAGACAATGCTTCATCTCTACTTAGCTTTGTGGTTGAATGTATCTTGTTTTCGGCAAGGCAATAAGTGGCTTTACTAGGATGAAGGTTGCCACTGACCAGGCATCCGTTAAGCTCGGCCAAACGAATATGATAGGATATACGATGGTCATCCATTAAAAATCCATGCTGAACGAATGCTTCTGTGATATCCTCCTTGGTTATATCCTTTCTGTCTGCAACGGTATCTATGATGATTCTTTGCATGGTAAGAAGTTCCTCCTCGGGTATGTTGATTTTATTGGATTTCATCCAACCGTTCAATGTTGATAGACTTTTTGGAGCGCACAGTTCGAGCATCCATCCATAATCCTTTGCAGTTATTAATTGCCAAGTACAGCGTAGCAGATGCATTCGGATAATTTCACCACTGTTATAGGCTTCTCTAAAAGCCTCTTCCGATGGTTTCTTGGTGCGCATTGCCACTGCCCATCGCATCATGCGGTAGTCCTGGGCTTGCATGGCACCCAAATGAGATACAATTTCTGTGGGATTATTGAACTGCGGACTGATGAGCTGCTGGTTCAAAAGACGGATGGCAACTGGATTAATCATGATTTTTTTGCTGATTTTCGATTTCTTGTCTTAAAACTTTGGGCAAGTGTTTAACAACTGTATGATAAGAATTCAATATTTGCTCTTTTATAAATTCATTTGGCAACTTTTGCAGATACAAGTCATTCCAATGAACCTTATTCATGTGATAGGCAGCCGTTACTCCTTCATGGTGCTCTCTAAGCATTTGCCCATCTTCAGGCGGTAGTTTAATCGCCACTCTTGGTTCGGGTGCATCGAGTTGCAACAACATGAACCATTTGCCCATTACTCGGTAGGATAACCAGTTCTCGGCAAACAAATCCTCTGTGGTACAATCGAGGCTTAGTGCATAGCTTCTTGCGTCTTCAATATTCATAATGAGTACGTGCTTAATATATAAGGAAAGTCAGACTTGCTATAATGACCCAGAACATAAGCGTCAAGCAACATCCGCTATTGCCGGCACTTCCTCTTTTATTACCTGAGGCAGCTTGAGCCAAGTCGAAGATACTGAAGGTGGTTCTTCTATAGACTTGATTATACAGAGCCTTCTTGGGATGCAATATTCCCATTCCCTTTCTTCCATATCCTGGGATGATAGCTTTCTTGACGGCTCTGTTCAGCCTGCCTGTTGTACGTGCGCTTATACTCTTTTTGAGAGATGGCGTTCTCATTCCAAATTTCATAGGTCTTTGATTTTAAGGTAACTTGAGTTCAACTTGTAAATGCAACTTTTAATTTATGATTGTTGCATAGGAATAGATACAATATTTTTTCAGAGAGGAAAGAGAGAGTTACTCTCCTTCGCTCTGCTGAATGGATAAATATTACTATCTTCGCCTGTGTCCGTCCAAAGATTTAGTTGCAGATATGAAACATTTAACCGTAGAACAAAGATATACCATTTTTGCGATGTTGCAAATAGGTTATACACAAATAGAGATAGCAAAGACTATCGAAGTAGATAAAAGTACTGTAAGCCGAGAGTTAAGGCGTAATTGTGATATGCGTAGTGGTAAGTATATTATGGATTTAGCACAGCGCAAAGCAGATAAACGCAAGGCAGATAAGAGACGTAAAGAGCTATTTACCTTACAGATGCAGCGTAGGGTTAAGAAGCTCTTAAAAAGAGGTTTTAGCCCTGAACAGATTGCAGGTAGGAGCAAGAATGAGGATAAGCCAATGGTCTCTCACGAAACTATTTATCGCTGGATATGGGAGGAGAAGCGAAAAGGTGGCACGTTACACAAGTATCTAAGGCGGCAGGGACGTAAGTATGCTAAACGTGGCTCAAAGAACGCAGGACGTGGATTTATCCCTAACAGAGTAGATATTGATGAGCGTCCAAATGTGGTTGATAACAAAGAGAGATTTGGAGATTTAGAGATAGATACAATAATAGGTAAGAATCACAAGGGTGCAATTCTTACCATTAATGATAGACTAACAGGTAGGGTTTGGATACGAAAACTACAAGGGAAAGAAGCCATCCCAGTAGCTAAAGTAACCGCTTGGGCTCTACGAAAAGTAAAGAACTTAATTTATACTATTACGGCTGATAATGGAAAAGAATTTGCAAAACACGAGGAAATAGCACAAAAGTTAGAACTAGATTTCTACTTTTGTAAGCCATATCATTCTTGGGAGAGAGGTGCTAATGAGAATACTAACGGACTAATTAGGCAATACATTCCAAAGGGTACGGACTTTAGTGAGATAACCAATAAGCAGATTAAAAGGATAGAAAATATCCTCAATAATCGACCTCGTAAAAGACTTGGATACCTCACACCAAATGAAAAATTTAAACAAATTATTAACCAGAATTCAGTTGCATTTGCAAGTTGAATTCAGCTAATTCAATTTGATTTGTACCTGCACATAGTGAAGCGATATAGTCGATAAACTGATTTTCTGATGGTTGCTCGTCATAAAGATAGAGTAGTGCATCATCTTGAGCAGCCTTTGACTGGACAAGAATACGCATGGCTGTAACTATCATGCCGTTGCTATAGCCAAGGTCTTGCATCTGTGCGAGTAGTGCTGATTCTTTGGAGGTCATTTGCTAATCCTCCTGAATATTCTTGATGAACTTGGCAGGAACACCACCCACGACAGTCATAGGCTCAACATCACGTGTTACTACTGCTCCGGCTGCAACGATAGCACCATCACCAATAGTTACCCCTTGAGTAATTACAGCATTCGCTCCAATCCAGACATTATTACCTATAATGATAGGTTTGAAAGTCATGCTTCCTCGATGTGATGGTCGCTCATCATGATTGATGGTAGCCAATACCACGTTATGACCGATAAGAACTCCATCCCCAATTGTAATTCCACCTTGGTCTTGGAACTTACATCCTGCATTGATAAAGACATTCTTGCCAAATGTCATATTCTTTCCGCAGTCTGTTGTGAATGGAGGAAACATACCGAATGATTCATCTATCTCTGTACCAGTCAGCTCTGATATAAGAGCCAAAAGTTCCTCGTGAGTATGGTATTTGTTATTGATTTCCATAGTGATGCGTAAAGCGTCTTGTGACATGGAATGCATCAGCAGGTGTGCTTCGGAACCTCCTTCAATACGTCCATTGATACGTATGTATTCTTTAAATTCTTCTATTGTCATAATGTTAGTATATAAATCGTTATACTTATTTGTAGCAGTAACATTGTCGGAACACCGATGTAGAATTTCTTATGCATCGTTTTATGGTGAAAAAGATACATACCACTTAAAGCTCCGATACTTCCACCAATTCCTGCCATGATAAGCAAAGTAGCTTCGGGAATTCGCCATTTGCTATGTTGGGCTTTCCATTTGTCGATGCCATACATTATCAAGGTAATGACGTTGATGATTATCACATAGCTAATGATTATCTTTTCTATTGTACTCATTTTTCTATCGTTTCAATATAAAAACTAACAGGACGAAAGCCATCGTTGCAGGATATCATGGCTGATTTTGGGTTCTTCATCCAACCATCGTAGAAGTTCTCACCACCATGTGCCAATGTCATCACGAAAGACTGCATGGATTGCCAGGCACTTTCGCAAAGACCCTCCGGCTTCTGAGCATCGATGGATATAAACGTTTGTCCTTCTTGCATATCGCAGGTATGTTCAATCGGGTTCTCGTATTTTGCTGAAAGGTCTGTATGATACACTCTCCTGATTACTGTAATCTTAATCCTTTTCATTGTCGTCTTCTTTTGAGTTGGAACGTTTCTTCAATGGTCCTTTTGTATGGCCTCGATTCAAATCTACACCTGCCACATTCAAGATGCGGAACAGGGAACTTCTACTTTTGAATCCGCTTCGTTGCCAGATGTCATCGATGGTATGACCACTCTTGTACATGTTGACCACCATCTTGTTGCGTTCCAGTTTAAGCAAGGTTGCTGAAGTGTGTGCCTTGATTGGCTTTTTCAGCTTGCTTGTACTGCTGTTGGCTCTACGCATCGCCAAGGCTTCTTGTGGTAAGGTTGCCATCATATTAAGGATATCCGAGGAACGGGTATCTTTAAACATTTCTCCTGTTGAATCTATCCTGTCACGGATGGATATCACTCGCACCATGTTCTTGCGGCAAAACTCCAGGAGAATGGATAGTTCCCTGGCTCCTCTTACGGCATTGCTGAATTTACCAACGACCAATTCGTCACTGGTGGTCAATGCTTCGATGAGTCGTTGCCATTCAGGACGAAGCTTCTCATGGATATTCTGTTCTTCAATGATCTGTTCACAACCATTGTCCAACATCCATTGTTTGTCTTCTTCTAAATACTTATAGTGTGGAGTATTCCACAGGTATCCTATTCGTGCCATACGCAGAGTATTATTTATTGCTTGCAAATTTACTGGATATTTCTCGTTGAAAATCATACTTGGCACTAAAGATATTTAATTCAGCGATTTTTACCTCGTTTTTATGGTTCTGCCGACAGATAAATCAGCTTCGGGTGGCATTTCCAAACGGATTAGTTGTTTTTGTACGTGTTCTATTTTCGCTTAAACGGCTGTTTTTTTCGATTGGGCTGAAAATGGTTTGGATAACATCTGCAAATATCCTTTTATCGTACTCGATAATTATCAGCAAGTTACGACTTAAAAAAGCGTTTTCATACTTTTGAGTATGAAGGTTAAATAACTCTATAACAATTTGTTAGAGTTGGTTTTGATGGAATTTTGCACTTAACTTTGCAGCGTTGTTCTTTGAGACATGAACAGACTTTAATGGCAAATTATGACCGATGAAGCGATGTAATTCATCAGAAAATTGCTCATAAGTTCAATTATGCCAATTATTCGGAATGACAGCGTAATAATAATCATACTAATGCATAGATATAATATGTTGATAGAAGATGGAATTGAATTGTTCAAGATCTCTGCGCCATTGATGGTGCCAGAAGTATTTGCCATGAGTAATCTACAGGACGTGGAGATTCATGAGGATGAAGGTATTCTGATGTATGAGCTTCCTCGTCCCATAGAGTTTGAGGATATGCTCAACTATCTGGAAGACCAGATGGAATTCATTCTGTTGTACTATCACAGAGCGTTAGAAGATATGAAGTTTGGATTGAGCTGTTGTGCTTATTCCAATCCGAAGTATGGTCACATGTTCAAGATCAATGCTGCCACCAATGTGGATGGTCTTTGTGAGCAGGTATATGTGACCATCTATGATTCTTTGGACGATATGTATGGTGAGATTTTGAAAGAGTTGCATAACAAACGGACGATTGGCAAGTATCTCTATGAGAAGTCTGAGGCCAGTGTCATGGGCGATTTCTTTTGATATGAACAGGGTGCTTTGGAAGAAGATGGCTATCCTAATTGACCGTTACCGTACATGGATTACTGTTCAAGGTATTTATCGGGATGATTGGTTTCTGTTTGTATCTGGTGGACTTTTGAAAAGGTATGCCAATCCGGTATTCAATTTGATTGTGAAGTGGCCGAGAGGAAATAAGGTCCGTGGACAGGTGATTGGCATTTCTGAATATGAAATGAATCGTGCCATCCGAAAGTTGAGTAATGCTGATACTGGTTTTGCCCGTCGGATTCGGTGTCTGGAGCCAACTCCCGAAGATGTGGAAGCAATCGTTTTGGAAGCATCGTGGGGCTACGTTCAGTTGGAGTTAGAAGTATATGATAAAAATTTAAGAACCAATAAACAACCATTAAAAGATGATTTGGAATAGTTTACTATTGATTTTCCCTATCCTTATTCTCGTGGCAGCTTTGCGTTGTTACAAGAAGGATGGCAAGTGGATGAATGCCTTTTATAGCAGAATGTGTTTTCATGATGTTGCCAGAAGGTTATATGTGCAGTTGGTCATGCTTCTGCTTATCCTGTTCCAGTTCATACAGATTCAGACGCATATATCAGCCATCGATACTTTTATACCGTTATTGATCACGGCTCTGCTGATTCGCTTTTCCATGGCAGAGTTGGTATTATACGCTCTAAAGAAACGTATGATAATGGTATCGGTCTGTTCGTTGGTGTTGGTTGGTCTCTTTATTCCTCACTGCTTCTCTATGGCTGTAGCACTCGGAATTTTACTGGTGGCTTCCATATTCTATCCATCTCGTAGGATTAGAAGCATGGTGGAAAGTCCCGATGAGATATTCTCTCTTACTTCCATACCGGGGCAACTTGTCGCCAACTATTATTGAGCAACACAAAACTTTATATAAACAACATTTGAATTAAAACAAGTTGACCATAACTTCCCGGTTCCCTTGGGTCAGCGCAAACAAGTAGTATTAACATCCAAAACAATTGAAGATGAACAACAACTTATCTTATGAGGTCAGTCATGTCGTGATCACTCCACGCTTGATTGAATTCCTCAAGCAAAAGCCTAAGGGACGCTTTACTCGACTGGAGGCGTATTTCGACCTACTGAGTAGAGCCATGGTCAAAAAGCCATTCTCGGTATTGCCCAAGGCAGCATCAGCAGAGCTACTGGGTGAATTTGACACCACGGTAACAGAACTGGCTGGTGACTGGGCTTGGCAACGGGCTACTGTCCGTGACTTTCTGAGTGAATTATCCGCTATCGGTCAGTTGGCAAGGGCTGATTCATACAAAACAATGACCATTACCTTCGAGGCATTGAAGTTTCGATGGCTTCAGGAGGAACTGGTTAAAGAGGAAGCTACGATTGAACTGCTGAAACAATCGGATAAGAAGAAAGCCAAAGATAACTCATCAGCTAAAGAGACTGGTTTATTTCCAACAGATGCTGAAGGTGGCGATGCTGATGGTTCTGTTACTGGTAATGAGAACGCTCCGCTGAATGAGGAACCAATCTCTGAGCTGGAAAAATCACAGCGCATGGTTTGTCGCGAACTCTATGAGGAAATATTCGCTGACATGAGCGCAACCATCAGAGAATGGGCATACACTCCCAAGGTGGAACATGCGCTCTTCAGGGCCTACTACAATCTCTGTGGCGCAGACCGTAAGCGTTGGCAGGAATACCTTGGTCGTATGCCGAAGGACAACACGCTCAGCTTGACGATTTATGGTAATGAAACGATGCGCACTACAGCGGACAAGGTCGAGTCGTACTTCATTCGTTTCGGCACAGAATTTCTGAAGGATGGTAATGAGTAACAGATAAACGCATAGTCACGCTCACAGTGGCGTTGTTGATACAGGATGACGGGTCACATCATTCTCCCTTAGTTTAGGTGGCATATCGCTTAACAAGGGCGTTTACGATAGACCCCAGGTCAGGCTGGTCGGGCTCGCCCGATTGTTCAGGAATGTATTAAAGTTGGTAGCCTAATACCCCATGGTGGCAAGCCACGATGGGAGGCTGACCAGCAAGACAGCAAGCTGTGAGATAGATATAACAATAGAAGATAATGGCAAAACAGGTATTTGATTTTAGACCGGGAAAGGGCTTTACAGTGGCTCAGAGCAACGAACATCAGCGTCGTTGGACGGAGAAAGGATGGCAGTCTGCCACACACTCCGGGAACTATGACCGCACACGTTCTGCTCTCAACTTTGAGGTGGTGCGTGGTGGCAAAGTTCAGCCTATTGATAAGAGCCACTCTATTCCTGAATTGATGGCCATGAACCTAAAGGCTCGTGGTATAAAGGATCCGAATGAGGGGATGAAAGAGCCATACTACCGAACGGTGGTGAATGTGATTATGGGTGGTGGTCGTGAGCGTATGCGTGAGCTGGCTTTCGGTGACCAGAAGGTGAACTTTGAACGTGGTGCGGACAATAGTGGCATCACTCGCTGCAAGGATATTGAGCAGTGGGCATCTGATATGTACCGCTTTGCTGCCGACAGATGGGGTGAGGAAAATATCGTGGCCTTTTATGTGCATCTCGATGAGCAAAATCCACATTGTCATCTTACGCTTCTGCCAATAGATAAGAACCAGAAGTTTGCTTTCAAGAAGTTATTTGCCGGCAAGGATAAATATGAGTTCAAGGCTCGCACGACAGCCATTCATGATGCACTAGCTAAAGTGAATGCCAAGTGGGGACTTGACCGTGGTGACAACATCGTGCTTACAGGTGCTCGCCATCGTTCTACTGAAGAATACAGGCGTTCGCTTAGCCGTCAGTGTACAGCTTTGGAGAAGGAACTGGCTGTAAACTCAGAGCGTCTTCGTTTGCTTAACCAGGAGATTGTCATGGCAGAGCGTCGTGTCAAGGGTCTTACTACGATGGTACGGAATCTGGAAGAGAAGAAGGTTTCCATCGAAGCTGAACAGAAGCGTCTTGCTGATGAACTTGTTCATGGCCGAGGTAATGCGGATTCGATTCGTGAACAGATTAGAACGCTGGATGTACAGCTTCAATCGGTCATCGATGGATTGGCAGACAAAAAAGCGAAGTTGGACGATGCTGTTCAGCAACGGGACAAGGTTCTGTCCGATGTGGAACAGCTCAAAACTAACCGGGATGAGCTTCGCCGTCAGGTTTATGTAGCTGCCGGTGAAATGGAAGACCAAATACGTTTCCGATTGAAGGATGCCTTTGCGGATTCAGTACTTTCTGACTTCCGTTCAGTATTGCCTCAGATGACGTTCCGAGACATGGAAGCATTCAACAATACATTGCTGGCAGATATGGCTGCCAATGGCGAAGAGATTATGACTTGTGCCTTATATCTCTATACAGGTATGCTGGACAATGCAACCAACTTCGCCAAAGGTCATGGTGGCGGTGGCAGTGGTAGCGATTTGCCATGGGGACGTAAGGAAGATGAAGATGACAGAGCCTGGGCTTATCGTTGCATGATGCAGGCTCATCGTATGATGAAACCGTCAGGAGGTAAACGAATGAAGAGATAATTTTTAAGAATGGACGGATGGTCAATAGCAGAGGTTGACTGGTGTTTTTTTTTTCACCATGTTCCTTATCTTTTTTCAGACATGGTGGTGTTTTTTTTCACCAGTTCCTCTACGTCCGGCTTGATGTCCATTCTTATATACAGAACATAACATGAACACAAAATAGAATCGCATGTTGAAGATATTTTTAGTACTATCGGCTGTCTGCTTGGCTCTCACTGCACAGGCGGCTAATGAGGAGCCTCTCGTGGAGGATTCTCTGGTGAGTCGAAAGACTTCCATCAGTGAGACGATGCTTCGGTCATTGGAACCGACGTATCTGAAAAATGTAACACTCTCGTCTGGTTGGAAGGACAACTGGTTCGTTGGAATCAGTGGCGGTGCTGCTGCATTTGCCGGAACTCCACTCGGTTGTGAGGATTTGTTTGGTCGCATCAAGCCTACGCTTCACCTGCAGGTGGGTAAATGGTTTACACCAGCCATCGGAACACGTGTGTCATTCCGTGGATTTGAGTTGAAGAACTCTGAACTACAGAACAATCGCTACAAGCTAATGCACGCTGATCTGCTGGTGAATGTGGCTTCGTATTTTAACAAGGCTCGTGATGAGCCACGCTGGGACGTTGTTCCCTA
>OGMW01000337.1_pt1 | contig 53632 bp, 54 predicted proteins | sample 1573281 | NCBI WGS metagenome assembly OGMW01 (sample SAMEA2581907, study PRJEB24529) | metagenome | biome: Human gut stool | place: China | collected 2011 | reverse complement strand
GGTTTGGGCTTGATCCACAACGAGGACAATGGGAACTGTCCTTTTGCATTCTCTTATGGCGTGATGGGACGATATCGTCTTTCTCACAGATTGCATCTCACAATGGAGGTTAACGGTACTACTACATTTAAGGACTTTGATGGCCGTGGTGCTTCCCGTGAATTTGGCGACAATCTGGTGAGCCTGACCGCAGGTTTGTCTGTAACCCTTGGTAAGAGTGGTTGGAAAAAAGTAGTGGATGCTAAGTCCTACATTCAGCAGAATGATTGGTTGCTGGGATATTCGTTATCGATGGCAAACAAAAACAGACTGTTGGACGCTCGACACAAATCAGACTCAAGAGCTCTCGCAGAGATGCACAAGATTCTGGAGATTGAAGGGCTATTGAAAAAATATGGCGACAAGCTGGAAAGCCTTTCTTCGGACGGGGAAACCTCACAGACGGTTTCACTCTATCCTAAGAATGACTACAGTGGGCTCAATTCGTTGATGGAGCGATTGAGAAAAGGTAAGTGGAATATGAATACCGGTAAGGATAGATTTCCAGGTGATTCTCTAAATGAATCTACAAGGCAGTCGATGATGGCAATGATGTTGGCAGGTGATAGCGCACATACATCACCCTCCGATGAGCAGGCTTGGAATGCTTATCTGCTCGATATGAGCAATAACCGCTCTTGCATAGGTGCTCCTGTTTACTTCTTTTTCAAGATTGATACACACCAGTTGAGTGACCATAGACAGCTGATCAATCTCGATGAGATTGCTCGTGTGGCCAAGAAATATGACCTTCGTATTCGTGTGACGGGTGCAGCAGATAGTGCTACTGGCAGTAAAGAGCGCAACAGTGAGTTGAGCCGTAATCGTGCTCGATACATCTGTGAACAGTTAGTAGCGCGTGGCCTGAACGAAAAATATATTGCCAAAGTATCCATGGGTGGGGTTAGCGAACTTTCTCCCAACGATGGCAATCGGTTCACAAGGATAGAATTGTTCTTTTAATCAAAATAGATGTATATTGTTTCAATAATTCTTGTTTTGTAGGCTGGCCTGTGAAGGTCGGCCTATTTTGTCAAATATAGGTAGGCTTGAAAGAAATGTATTATATGGTCTGTTATTCAGGTAATTAGCTCCTTGTTCTCTTGGCTATTTGCCGAAAAATTTGTATATTTGTATGTAATAAGTAACTAAATATCAGACAGATGAAGAAGTATCTATTCGTCCTTATGCTGGCTCTTTGCTCGGCATCCTCTTTCGCTCAGACACAGAGCAACAGTGATTCAACTTATGTTGCCACAGAACAGTGGGAATATAAATCGATATTCATCAGAAACACGCATACGTTTGCCAAGCAAGGTGAGATAACATACAAAAACCCGGATAAGACACTGGATAAGTATGGCAAACAAGGATGGGAACTCGTTGCTGTTGTTCCTTTAATAGCTTCAAATCTATCTTCGGGAAACGCTTATACGAATTGTTTATGCTATACGTTTAAGAGAAAGAAGATAGTCGACAAATAAGAAATCCATATTCAAAATGCTATATTGCCTCAGTTCGATTGTTATCGGATTGGGGCTTTAATTTCACAGATAGTCATTATAGTGTTAAAAATGAACCTATAAGTTCACTTTTAGTGTATTGACTACTCGTTCTTATAAAAATAATGCCTATATTTGCAGTGTGAATAAGATTAAGATGAACTAATAAGTTTATAGCAGTGGAAATAATTGAAATATACTCTCCCTATATCTATAGTATTCAATATGACGGACAGGAGGACAATGAATTCGATCGCCTATTCTCAGACTGGATGGATGTTGAAAGAATCTCAGACTTCATGGAACGTAATAAAGAATATTTAAAGGCTTCAGTTTGGGCAAAAGTCCCAGAGCCAGAATCAGCAACGAGGCAGGTTTTGAATGAAGCTGAGGACTTGGAGTCATTGTTTGATGAATTAGCCGTTAACACTCAAAATGGCAATAAACCAGATTTTGATTCTCATTTCCACTATTTGGAAGGTAAATATAAATACGAATTGCAATATCAACCGATGAAATCCTACAGTAATGGGCACCCCGCATTGCTTCGTATTTATGCTATTAAGATGGATAAGAATACCTATTTAATAACTGGAGGTGGTATTAAATTGGCCGACACCATTCAAAATTCACCAGACCTCAAGGAACATGTTTTACAAAACATTGACAGAGTTAGAGACTGGCTAAAAGCAAATGGTATTATGGACAGTGATGATATGAACAATTAAATTCTAAAGTTATGGCATTTGATTTGAATAAACTATCCCAAATGGCTAAAAGCCGTTCGGATGAAGCCAAGCAAAAGGCAACAGATAGGAAACATAATAGAGAATGGCTTCGCATTTCGCAAGACATCTCCTTGGCATTGCACTACTATCTTCGCACAATGAAGATTACACAAAAGGAACTTGCTAACAGGATGCAAGTTACGCCTACATATATTGGGAAATTACTGAAAGGGCAGGAAAATTTGACATTGGAAACTATTTGCAATATTCAGAAGGTCATTGGTAAAAACTTGATTTCTGTATCTCAACCTTATGAGCATGAAGATGTAATGAAGCATCACTCTTTCATTTTTCTCCCTTCGACAAAGCAGAGCGTAGTTTTTCATTCAAGGCAAAATATATCAACTGGATATGCTCCTATAACTGGAGGTGTCGCATAAAAGTAAATAGTTATGGATCAGCTTTTATACAAATACGCAAAGATTGATTTGGAACAATTTGCAATCTTTGAAGAGAATATATCATCACCTATCGGTGAGGTGAAATTTGAGTGCGTGGTACAATTTGATTATGATAAGGAACATGATGTGCTATGCAGTAAACTTATCATGACAATGAAGGATGGAGATAAAACTTTGTTACGAGCTGTCATGTGCAGTTATTTCATTATTGCCAAAGAATCTGTAGAACAGATTACTAACGACAAAGCACAATTGATTTTTACTCCTATGGTATTAGTACAATTTGCATCTCTAAATTATGGTTCATTGCGTGGAGCTCTTTCCGTTAAATGTCAAAACACTCCATTAGCTGATTACGTATTACCACCTATCTACCTTGGGCAAACTATTGATCAGTCTTTTATTGTTGATTAAAATTAAATCATGAACAAGAGAATTGGAAATAATCTCAAGAAGATTAGATCTATTTCTTCTTTTACCCAAGAAGAAGTAGCCGCTGCTCTTGGCATTAACCGTTCTGCTTATAGTAATTATGAATGCGGAAATCAAGGAATGCCTGTAGATTTACTGGAAAAAACCGCTGATTTATTTGGGTGTGAACTATATGTGTTCTTTGAAGAAAAGCTCTCTGAAGACATTTTTCTTGCTACAACATTGCGTATTGATGAACTCAATAGCAACGACTTGCAAGAGATTGTTCATTTCAAAGATATCGTGAAATCATACATTAAAATGGATTTATTGGCAGCAGCTTTATAGTACCTAATACTATCTTCAAAGAAGGCTCTACAGACTATACAATAGCCTCAGTTCAGTGTATCTTCTACGTTGAATTGAGGCTATTCTTTTTCCTCTATACTTGCAGAATTCCAAGTATTCTTTGTGGAACTTACGGTCGCCAGCCTCTATCTTTAGAAGCAGTTGACTTTTAGGGTATTTACCATTTCCCAATATATGACCGCAACCTACATTATAAGATAGTGTGGCCAATAATAAAGAATCCGCACCATATCTACGGAATATGACACAAAGCTTCTTCAAATCTGAGCGCAATAAGGCATCAGCCTGTTTCTTTGTAAGACTCCAGTTTAGTTTTTCTCCAGGTTGTATGCAATGGCCATAGCCTATGTATGGGTAGTCTTTCTTTGTGTGAAGTCCCTCATAGAATTTTATGCAGGCGACTGCTTTATCAAAATCAGACAAGCTATAAATGGATGATGAATGTGGTTGATGCAGCATCTGAGCCTTTATCGTCATAAAGCTTGCTATGAATAGAATTAATAGGATTATGTATTGCTTAGTTTTGTTTGTCATGTGCTTATAATAAAGACGGCAAGACTAATTGTACTCAATCTTGCCGCCATGTGTTTAGTTATGGATTATCTACCTCGATGGTAATGTTGCTCTTCAGCTACATTCTCGGTTTCTTGTTCACTATCGATTTCTGCTTGATAGACCGTCATTTCCGTTAACTTTTCATTTACTCCTTCAAGATTAGCATCCAAGTTAAAATCATGGTCGTATGGGAATTGATGGAGTACCGACATTCCAACATTTGTTGCAGTACCGACATCCATGGTATCCTTTTCTTGACTGTATTGAACATATAGCACACTGCCATTATTCATTTCAAAGATGGGCATACGATTGGTTGCCATTTTGCTGAATTCCTCTGCCACCATAGCTTTAGCGACGTTCTTTACATCTTCGGTAGCATCACTGGGCAAACCATAACGATTGATAGCGTCTCGTACTTCCTTTTCAGATACTTTACGCATAATATCGTAAGTACCACCTACTTGGTTATTATTGACAACAGCATAATGGTCATCTTCGGCAATAACTGTATCTCCTGGATATTTAACGGCTTTGGCATAGGTTTTATCCATATCTATTGCATCGCCATTATCATATTCCCTTGCTTCTTGCAAAATTCCATTGGCATCCATTTTATCCAAACGATTAGTATCATCAGACATTTGAAGGTATTGAATGCTTGAGTAGAATACAGGCTCTTTAGCGACAGATTCTTTATTTTTTTCCTTAACTTCCTCTTTGGGTAGAATAGGATCCAACCCTTGTTCAATACGTTCATTGATGGCATCAATGCGTTGAGTAATCATAGAAGATGCTCGTTTTACATCCAACAGAGTTGTTTTGAGAAACTCTGGCGATTCTTTCAGACTTCCTAACCAAGATTTGAGGTATGCACAAGAATCTTCTTTTACGTTTTTCTCCATACCATAACGACTAGCAATCAGGGCGGCACTAAGCTCTGCAACTAACTCTTCGCGAGAATATTCGGCAGATCCAAATCCATTTCCTTGCTTAAATCTATTCAGTCGTTCTTCCGTGCCGGTGCTATGTGTCATTTCATGGAGAAGGTTACTATAGAAGCTTTCACCATTGATAAATTGTGACTTTTCTGGTACAACAATCTCATCTTTACTGATGGAAAAGTAGGCATTATCCTGATGTTTCGGATAGATTGGACATACCCAACCATTTTTCTCAATCATGGCATCAATAGCAGGGAAATCTATCATCTTGCCATCACCTTTCATCTCTACAGTAGCGACTTTATTAGCTTCTTCAAGCTTAGCATAAAGCTCTGGACGAGCCTCCTGCAAATTGGTTTGAGCGACATTGAATACATTATAGATTTGTAATTTAGGATAAACGGCTATGTTTTTCTTTTCCTCGTTGGACATTTGCTTATAGTCGTCGTACTTAATCTTCTCATGACTATCCTTATCGATGCAGGTAAATGTCGTGATGAAAACAGGAAAACTCTTCTCACCTTTATTGATAGAGACCAATGGTAGCTTGTCACCATTCTCATCTACCATTGGCTTGCGATCTCCTTGTTTATTCTTATCGAAATTAAGGGCAGCTACACGGTCGAAGGTACAGAATACAGGTATTTTATAGCCATTCTTCTCACATTGAAGCATCAACATCAAGGCGTTCATCCCATTATACTCACGCCCATTCATATTCTTCGGCCATATCATTGAGCCCTCGGTAAACCAAGGCTTCTTCCAGTCACTTTGTAGTGTTTCCATCTTCTCAATGAGCATATCGGCGAAACGTTCCAATGCTCTGTCTTCAGCACTTGGACCATCGCTATTATAGAATTTCTTTCCGGCCATAGTTATGCGTTTTGGTTCATATTAGGAATTTGCTGTTTGACCCACTCCGAGATTTCATTCACACGGCAAGAGAGGTTGAGTTTCTCCTGATAACAGCCTAGTTCCAATTCTCCCTTGATTTCTACCTTTCCACTGGGAACAAGAGCTTTGCACTCATCATTCGAGAATCTAACAAAACGCACCCATGTGAACTCAAAGGTCTCTGCCACTTTCTCTGTACTGAAACCTGAGAAGATTTGGTAGTTTCCACCATTCTTATCGGTTTTACGGTCAATCTGCTTGCCTATAGTTCCCTTGAACTCCAAATCACCAGTTACCGAATCGGTCTGTGAGGCTGGATTCAATGTAATTTGTTTAGCACTGAGATTTACGTACAAGTGTTCTGTGCGTTTCTTGAAATTCATCGTGCCCACAATTTCAACACGCTGGCCGATGGTCAACTTGGCTGCTTCGTTTGTGTCATAGCCGTCTTTACCTACACTAATTTCTACTGAGATACCACTACCATTACGGTCTGTTACATCTACTTTCACTGTCATGGCTGTGAAGGGTTTCCCATCTTTACCTGTCTTCATCATCGCTGAGCGACTGATGATACCATTTACTGTTGCTTCTGCTTTAATCATAGTTTGTCTATTTTATTGTTGTTTGTATGTTGTTTTTCATCTTCTTCACCTGAGTTATAATCAGGTGGCATTTCTATTGCTCTTCTTAGTTCGTAGTATGTCCATGTTCCTGATATGAGGATAATGACTAAGAATAGCTTAGCCACGAACTCATTAAAGAGAAGATAGACTCCAAAGTCCCAAAGGAACACTGCTGTTGCCAATGCCGAAATACTTGCTAACTTTCTTGTTTTGTGTGTCATATTGTTTTTGTGTTATCTTCGAATTACTTCATTCTGGTTTTCTGTTTGATTCTGTTGTTGCTCATAGTTCTGTGATACTTGCCCTGCCACCACGATTGAGTTTACGATACCTGATAGTCTTTGGCGTTTCACGTCATCACTCAGTTCTGCATTATTCAGCACTTGTGATAACCTATTTAGTTCAGAAGGTGTCAGTTCATGCGAGAATTGCTGTTTGCCATTATTGATTTCCAATACTGTTTTACCATCTTCTTTTAAGACCAAGGCACTTCCTTTCATGCCGGGCAATAAGGAGGACAAGTCGATACGCTTATTAAGTGCCGCATCAGTGGCAGTCTGCATCTTCTCACTCTCAGATTTGTTATCTATCTGTACAGCCAATGCCATAAGCGAGGTAAACAGGGTCATTGCCATTTCTACAATTGGGTCACCCATACTCATATGTTCACCTGAATCTTCTGACGAGAGGATTTTCTTCATCCAATCATCCGGTGATAGAGTAGTGTCTATCTCAGGAGTATTATTGGTTTTGTATTTTGCCAACAGGTCTTCACCATTGTATAAGGCTTTCAACTGGATGTTTCCCTTTTCGGCAATCTCAGCCAAGTATGCAGCCGGATCTAAATCTCTTGTCGTTCCATCTGCAGCGATTTGTTTTACGCTCAAATGAAGATGTTCCCCAGTGGTGTGTATACCTGTATTACCAGTTACGCCCAACCTTTGTCCTGCGTTCACTTCATCACCGGCTTTTACGTTAAGACTACTCAAATGCAGATAGCTGAGCTGAACTTTATCACCATTCTCACGCTGATATTCCACCGTTACCGATTTGCCTCCTGCAGTGTTGGCATTTTGATTTACAGCCACTACTTTTCCCTTATCTTCTGTTGCCAAGATATCGTCCTGTTTGGTTCGGATATCAATGCCTTTGTGCATCTGTTGCTTGGAAGAATCTGTTGGATCACTACGCATTCCAAAAGGTGAAGTAACCAATATGAATTCATTACGTTTTAGAGGAAAGGAGTAATTACTATCAGTAGTATTCATTGATACTGAATGATTACTATCATTAGTATTAGCTATACTACTATCAGTAGTTCGTGGATTCTGTTCCACACCAATCTGCTTTCCTTGGGCTTTCATTTCCTCCAAAACCATGAGGTCGTATTTAGCGAGGTCGTTACGTTCAATGATTTTAATCAGGTTCGGAGCATACGTTCCAGCCGTAGCATATCCTGCTCGGTCTAACCCCTGTGCCCATCCTTTGTAGTTGTCGGGAGAAAGACTGAAACAAGCTGCATAGCGTTTGTTGTTTCTCAAGAATTGACTATGGTGTTCATACGAATCACCCACACTGGCATAACTACAGAATTTCTCATTTGGTTTGTCATCTGTGTACAGTCCGTATTTTCCTCCATTGGCAATCCAGGAAGAAGTAGCTTTGATGCCAAAGTGGTTGTTCTCATTTCGAGCCAACTGACTTTGTCCATTACTACTCTCCAAGATTCCCTGGGCTAGTGTTACGGAAGCGGGTATGCCATAGCGACGCATTTGCTCCATAGCCGCTTCTTTGTACTGTTCTACGTATTGTTGATTTTTACTCATGATTATTCCATTTACATGTGGCGGCCCATTCGCATTTCCTCTTTCTCATCAGGCTTGGCCTCCTGTTTTATTTCTTGTTTTGGATCTTCTTGCACGGATTGTCTCGGAGCCTCCAACATATCACAGATAGCCACTCTATTTCCATCACGAATCAACTTGGGTAGATATGTATCAAGTTGTCCATAGCGGAAAGAGGTTACGTCTGCCTGCTTCTGGTTTTTGGAATCTTCGCCTTTCATCCTTGGTAAGTCTAAAACTTTTGAAACAAGTTTGGCATCTTCGGCATAGCTCTGATAAGTATCTCCAACTCTGAATAACAGCACGGCATCAGGATGCTTGGCTTTGAGTTCTTCATATTGCTTGAGGTTAGGGATTGAAATCATTTTGGATTCTACTTGTTCCTTGACGGCATTCTCTTGTTTTAGTTCAGGGTGAAGCACATCTGCAAAGAGCTTGGCAGCCAACCGATTTTTGTACAATGACATATCCTGGGCTATCCACATACGTTGCCATTGCTGTTGGGTAATTTCACGAGGTTTCAACTTTTCAGTTCCTTCAATGGTAGGCAGGCAAAGCAATTTATCATCACGAGTTCGGAAGATGCTCACATGCACAATCTTATCGGTATCTTCTTTGCTGACACCATTGTCAAATAGGTCAAACTTCAAGTCTGGTTTATTCTGAGACTTTACATAATACTTCATAGCCAGCTCCTGCCTGAGTTGTTGGCTTTCTTCAATCTGGTTTTGCTTGATTGTTGCGAAGAATTGATTTAAGTCGGTCTTCTCTGGATATATACAGAAACCATCTTCGTTCTGTGGCTTGAGGTACATAGCCCATCGGTTCTGATCATCCTTCATCATCTGAATATGTTCGAAGATGGGTGACAAGGAACGGCTTACCGCTTCTGAAACATCTATTTTAGATTCCTCCTTCAAGTCCCAACCTTTGAGCTTCTCAATGGTTACTTGCTTATTCTCAAAATAGGTATCGTCGGGCTTATAGCCGAGTGCTCCATCATTATTGAAAAAGCGGACATACGTACTACCTCGTTTAAGCAACGCATTTTCTATGCGTTCTTTACTGAAACCCGGCAAGTCATTCTTGATAACTTTGGCATTCCTCTGGTTGCGCTCAGCTTCTGACATCACTTCATCAGGCGTTAAGTAGAACGAGCGTTTCTCTCCGTTTGTTAATTGAACAACACCACCTGTAGCGGCGCAAGCAGGCAACACAACATCTGTTATCCCTGTCTGTGTGTCTTTGACTACCACAATCTCTTTGGTCTTCTTATCAGGTATATCATGGAGAGCTTCTGCTATCACATAATTCCCATTTCTGACATTCCACTCCGAAGGCATATATTCAGAAAGCACACTGGCAATTCGAGTGCCTTCACCTACAGCTTTGGTATAGGCTACTTCCACAATTTCTGGGTCATCACTATCGGTTTTGGATAAGCCATAATTCAATTCTTTCTCATAATAGTCCAAGTTGAACTTTTGCTTGAAAATCGAACGTTCTTCGGGTGTGGCAAAATTTCGGTCATCTATGCGCATACCGCCCTGACGAATGATGTCAATCATAATGGCGCATTCTCGTGAATCAACTCTTGGAAGTTGCTTGGTTCGCTCTTCCATAATGATATCTTGATTCTCATCGGTACGATATCTCACGGCTTCACCTCTCTCTGCTTTATGAATGGTGTCAATAGCGGTGTTGACATCACTTTCAATGGCATCAATCAAACATTTGTTCTCAGCTAGTTCTCTCTGCCAGAATTCGATATTCTTCATGCTATCGTAAGATAACTTGGCTGGTAATCCCAATTCCTGCATCTTCACACCAGCGGCTAGTTCGGATATCAGACTTTCGTACTTCTCTGCATTTTCGGAGGGTGATTGAGCCCCTTTCATCACCATGCCTTCACGAGCCAGTCGTTGCTGGTGACCGGTAGCCGTTACCACTTGACGCATCAACTCCTGTACATAGTCGGTATAGTGCATAAAGTGTTTTTGGTCGGGCATATAGATACAGTCCTTGGCTGAATCGTAACGAGGCATTCCACTTGGATCTCTACGGATATTGACTAAATTATCACGTATCTGCAAGGCGAAGTCATTGACGGCAATATGCAGTTTGGTTTCTTCATTCCTGGTATGCAGACGGGATTCATTATCACCATCTTTCTCCAACAATCTTTGGTAGCGTTCTTTATCTACCATGGGCAAGGTGGTCTGATCCAAATTGAACAGGTTCATAATTTCTCGGTTATGAATACCTTTGTACAGTTCCTTATCTTTAGTAGACAATTGTTTATACTGTTCACGAGTGATGATATCGTCAGGATTGTTATGGTTCACATACTCTTTCCAATTATACCAATGAAATGGTGCAGATTGTTGTTTTGCCAATACGGCTGCGCCACGATTCTTGGCTTCGTTAAAGGTGGTGTATAAAGCACTTTTATAACCGCCTTGTTCACTATGCAATCCCAATGTGAGGGAATTGAATGCGCTGACAGATACACCTTTCGGATAAAATCTGGGAGCCATTCGCTGACCGGTATTCAGCCAATAGCCACCGTTGGTCTTTGCCGCCTCCAGTGCATTTGTCAACAACTCAACCTGTCGGTTGGCTGCATTCTGTTCAGCTATAGTCTTTTCTTTCATGTATATGTTGTGTCTATGTATATTTCATTTGAGTGTGACCATGCGGTCTCTGTCTTCGCTCTGTCCTTCTACAGTACGATAATTATTCTGGGCCATCTGTGTCATTTGGTCATTCTTGGCTAAAATGGCATTGGCTAGTGTATTCAGTGGTAATGCTCCTGCTTGATAAGCGGCTACTACGTTCTGAGGTAATTGAATGGTACAAGGCACTTTGTCAATATTGGCAATCAGACAGCTTCCTTGTAATGTTGGATTTTGAATTCTTGGATTCAATGCTTCATCGGTATAGGTTTTATAAACTGATTTCGTTACGTTATCGCCATAATCTCTGTGTCCTGTTAAGGCTTCCTTTCCTGCTTTATTGATTAGGTTAGCACCACCAAGACCTATCAATGTCATTTTCAAAATTGGGTTCTTGATAAACATACCTGCCAGAATACTGGCAATGGGTAGCAAGGTGTCTTTCTTTCCAAAAGTTTCTGTCTTACCAGTGAACAATCCTAACAATACATCTGGTAGCATAGAGATAACATAGCCCAGATTGTGTGTTACATCTCCAATGCCATCTAATCCAATGTTGTTCAACAATCCTGACCAACCATCTGTATTGTCGGTTGTCGGTACAGTTGTCGGTGTGGTTGTCGCTTGACTTTCTTGTTGCTTTTGCTCATAGGCTTCTTTTGCCGATGCTGGTTCCACATCCACCGTCGCATTACTTTGCGTTTTTTCTTTCTTGGCTGCTTCTTGATTGGCTTTTACCTCACGTTGTGCTGCCAAGTATTCTTCTTCATGTCCCGGAGCTACCACCATCGGGACATTGGCATATTCTTTCTTACGTTGATTCGTTACAGTAGATAAGTCCAACTCCCAAGGTTGTTTGGTAGCTGGTTTGAAGAGGTCTTCGTAGAAAGGTTTTTCTGTAGCTATTCCCATTTTCTTGTTAAGTGTTTGATTGACGGATAATACATACGGATTCTCCCAGGACTTGATTTGACTGCCTTTCTTGCGAAAGTCTGTAAAGACATTGGCTTTACTTCCAAATAGACCTTGGCTGATACAGTCTTCTACTGTGATGGTCTTTGCACTTTTATTGTTTTTACTGCTTAAATAATCGATACCGCTGAATGCTACTTCAAACCCGACAAACCGTCCTAAGCTGGCCCAAGAACCAACACCGCCAGTTGTTAGTGCATCAATGCCAATGGAGCTGACCTTTGCTGTTCCTTTTTCAAGAATACTTGGGTTATAGGCTTTTTCACCACGTTCAGCGATGTGATGGTCGAGTGCAGACCTTGACAGAATGGTTGATATGCCGAACAGGCTACCTTCTCCTGCTTTCCGAACAATGTACTCCATGGATGATTTGGGCATACGGTCTTTGACCAGTTTGTCTATCATCATCTGCTGCACTCTGTAATCCACATAGGCGTAGGCCATATCCATACCCAATTTCTCGCTCATGGCATCATATCTTTCCCGGCCAATTTCTTTTACGACTGCATTGCGCCATTCAGAGGATAGTTTCAACAAGTCATTCTGAAAGTCTTTATTCCCTGCTATCTGCTTTTGGCACATCTCAAGGTAGTCTTCTGTGGTCTTGCTGTTCCATTTGCCGGTGAGCTTCACATACTGCATGGAATCATCGGGCATGTTATTCATGCTATTGGCCATTGAACGCAAGATTCCACCAAAGCTCATTTGATAATCTGCATATTCCTTTACCTGTTTGTTGCTCAAGTCCGATTGAACATTGCGCATCACAGGAGCAAACGAAGTATCGAAATACCGCTGGAGGCAGTATTCCACTTCTGCAAATCGTTTTGAATTCGTTATAGCCATACGTTAGATGCTTTGTTGTAGTAATTGTTCTTTGGTTTGTTCAATGGCATTGTGATACATCTCCATCTGCTTGGGAAAGTATTCTTCCAACCATTCTTCTTTGTCTATCTGATTCAAGAGGAAACGGATAGCCTGTTCTCGTTCAATCTCGATAGCGGCTTCTCCGTCCTCACTGTTGTTAAACCAACTTTTTGTCCACCATCTCAATCCTGCCTGGTCGGGATAGACACTTACGATTCTGGGTATATCAAAACTCTGAATGTCGATGTCTAACCCAGCCAAAGGGTCAATCAGTATTCCGTCGGATAAGGCTTGCTCTTCAGCTTTTTTTTTTCGAGCGAGGTCATTGTGGACAGAAATATCTGATGACGAAGTGCCATGTAGTTCAGAAAATCGCCGATAAGCAGATTCTGAACCTTACTCACTAGAGGAACAGATCTTCTTCCAATGCCCAATGGATTGACCATCGAGGGCATGGATTCGTAGAAGTAGTCCTTCATGGCTGCTGCTGAGAACAAATGACGCAAGGATTGCTCGGTGCGTTGCGGACAATTGTATAGACCTTCATGCAGGTCATTCATGTAGTTGGCAAAGAAGCGCATCATCAGTTTCTCAATCTCATCTTTGTCGTTGTCGTAATCGGTATGTACATCCATATCGATAGCGACAAACTCTGGTTGTGCCTTTCCTTTCTCCGACCATGTCTTTGCATTACCATAGAGCATGGTAATAAACTCTACCGGGTCAATCTCTTCGCCATCGTATTTCACTTCCATGTGAAGTAGATCCGAACTGACACCTACGGCCAATCCTGCTTTGACCTGTTGCCCAAACTGCATGAACACATTGCTCATGTGGGAATAGGTTACTTCATATTTGCTGTATTTGATGACAACATAGAGTCCATACTGCTTTCTGTCGATACCGATTCCAGAAACCACTCCGTCAGCTACGGCAGCCAAAAAGTAGTTGTTGGTTTTAAAGTCAATTCCATGATGAAAAAATGATTCTCCTGTTTTCGGATGTTTCTGCTTTCCATAACGGAGGGTCAGCTGTACATCTCTGTCTTTTTCTTCAAAAGGCATACAGTATCCACTGGTGGATAGCAGGTTCATGTCTTGTGTATAGTTCATATTGTACTCTTTTTAGTAATTATCTGCCTCGACGAACTGTCGGGCTGGATGCTTCTTCGGTTTGTGCAACGGGATTTTGTTCCGACTGTTGAGCAGTGGAACGTCCTTCTGTATTCTCGTTCTGCTGTGTCTGACCGCCCATTATCTTATTCATATTGAAGTTGTTTCCGATGACCATCATACCTAATATGGCACCGGCTATCTTTCCCAGCCAACCGAACCTGCCGAAGCATAAGAAGGCTGCACCAATCAATCCTGCTAAGCCCAGTCCTGAGACTTTACCATTGCCGATGTTCTTGAAGAAATCGCCAATCATACCCAGTCCGTTACCACTGAATAGCCCTTGAAAGAAATTACCAAGACCGCCTGTTGAATTATTGGCTCCTGATAACATATTTCCTGTGCTCTCAATGACTTGACCTGCTGAATGGACTGTTTTCTCTACACCATCCACGGTTGCTCCAACGACATTGCCCACCTTTTCAGCTGTTTCTTCGCCAACCAATACTTCTGTGGCAGTTTTCACCACTGGTTTATCATTTGTAATGCTTTCCCAGGCAAGGTATCCCATACCGCCACCCACAACAGCCGTTTTAGTTGCTGCTCCTGCACCTTGCAAAGTTCTTCCGGGGTGGACAATCGGATAGGTAACGAAACGTCCGACTTTTCTAACGGCTTGGTTCTTAGCTGCTGATGCTATTGAACTCCATATTCCCATATTATTATCTGTTTTTGTGTTACATTAAAATCCACGGTGTCCATTGCGTTTCCAACGTTCCATCGCTTCTTTCACTATTTTCTTTTTATCGGCAGGGTCTCTTGCTCCATCATAAATATCGTCCCATATATCCGTCATGGAGGTGTATTTGACGGCTCTGGTTAGTTGTTTGAGCTTCTTATTCATGATCTTGAGTTTGGGACGGATAGCAAATACGATCTCCATCCGTTCTTTCTCAGTCATCTTATTATTGCTCAAACATACTTGCCGAATATCATTGACAATCTCTACACTGTTCAGAATCAATTCCCGATAAATGGCATTCCGTCTCGAAGAAAGGGCAACCGCCAGTGCGTTGCTCGGTGCATTGCTTAACTGGTCGGAAAACTCGCCGAGGTTCACTGCCATGCGGTCAATCTCATGATAGAAACCATAGATTTCTGCGGCATAGGTGACTATGGAACGGAAGCTATTGAGGTAGTTATTGAACTTCTTTTGAATGTCCGTTGTTCCTTTAACTTCCTCTTTGAGCCATAAATGACCGGTTGTCTCCAACAGCATCGCTCTCTTTTGGGATTTCAGTTCATCCTCTGCTTTTTGAGTATAGGCATAAATCATCCCAGTCAGAGTGGGGTCAACCTGAGCATGGGATTTTATTCCCAGTGTACATATGAATAGGAACATCATTAGTTTCTTCATACTCATTCATAGTATTGTGAAACAACTCTTGCAGACCTGCGCCAACGTTCGATAGCCATTGCTGCCACTTCACTATTGTCTCGGTCAATCATGCCTGCCGTTGCATTATTCCAGACATCAGTCATGGTGTAATAACGAACACTGAGATAGAGCTTTCGTAGCTTTTTATTGAAAGAGGATAGTCTGTCTTCCAATGCCCATAGCATCTGAGAACGTTCAGCCCCGGTCAGCATATTCATCTCTCCACCCGTTGAGATACCTTCACGTAGTAAGGTAAAAACAGAAATCAGTTCAGAGGCCGTTTCTATATACAGGTTGTTCATAGACATGGAAGCCACAAGTCCTTGCGGATTATTTTCAATGGCCTTCTTCATTTGACCCAGGGTGATGAAGATATGAACACCATCATGGTAAAGCGATGTTCCTGCCTTGAGGGTTGAAGCATAGCCGTTTACTGTTTTTAGATAACCACTGTATTTGCCTTCCCATTCCTTTATCTTGTTATACTCGGCTGCCATGGTGTTTTGCAGGATAGCGGTATTGGTCTGTCCTTTGGTTTGGTTTTGGATCTGTTTATTGATAAGTTCGTTACCTTCTGCCAATGCCAACCATTCTCCTGGATTCATCACCCCCCATTCAGCTCTGATAGGTAGTACAGACAAGCATAAAAGTCCCACTGCCAATATTCTTTTATCGATTCGCAATTTCATAGATTCCCTTTCTTCTACGGTTTAGTTCTACTCTTTCTCTGACCAATGACACCAAGTCCAAATCATTCTTCACACCGATGATGTCTAACTTGGGGGTACTGCGGTCTCCAGAATAGATGGTTACTGTTTTCAATCCACAGATTTGCTGCATGAGTGTTCTATGCTCATTGAAATCGACAATACGATACAACTCCAGATAGTCACTCTTACGGGTAAACACTCCATGATTCATGATGAGCTGCTCCTCGTTGATTCTACATTCAATCCGTCTGAGATAGATAAAGGTGTAGAGCAATCGGACGGCTAACAACCCTGCAATTATCAGACATAGATTTGCCAATGGCATTTCATCCATACCACCGGCAATGAAAGCTACCGAGGTGATGATGAGCATGGGCAATTCATTGATGACAAACTGCATCCAGTGTGGTTGCAGAATGATGGTTCTGTATCGTTGTATCGGTGGTTGTGTCATGGTCTATCTTCTGAAGTGATGTTTATGTTCTTCGCTGTCTTCTTCGGATTTTTCTTTCTTCTGATTGTCTTCGAAGTCATCTTTTATCTCTCTGTATTCACCATCAGTCCCGTCAATGGCTGTCTCAATGATGTCCTCGTTGGTGTACATCTTTTTATCCAACAGTTGGTCATTCCAGTCTTTATAGCTTTCATCACAGGGACTATAGACTATCTGACCAGGTCTTTCACGATATTCATTGGCGGCTTTGGTCAATTCCTCACGATATTTATCGAACTGACTTTGTGCATTCTCCTTGATAGTTTTCAAGTCTTCTTCGCACAACCTATAGCCACTTGTCGTAGCTACATGATACTCTTCTGAAAGGGTCTCATATTTGCCATAGATGGATGAGATGGAATAAGGAAGATAGTCGGTATCTCCAGAGAAAATATCATCTGGATTACGTAACGTTTTCATGTAGTCAGTTATGGCTGGACGCTCTCCAACAGATTCAATGCCGAGTTTCTTTAAAGCATCTTCAAAACGAAAATCATGCAAATCTATCTCTTGGTTATTCTTGCTGTTCTGTGCATCCACCACAACCAATTTCCCATTCTCACCGATATGTGAGTAAAAGGATTTATCGGCTCTTGTCAAAGCGAAATTGATGGCAAAGGTTCTGCCGGCAAGGTCTCTGTCAAAGCCGATATAATGCTTGGCATGATTGGTCTCTGCAAACATCCCCTTGAACTGATGAATACTTGGATTGCCTCCTGTACTTACAAAGACGGCATTCTCCAAATCATAGAGTTCTTGTTTAAATTCGCGAATTTCTTCGGCTCCTTTGTACGAGCCTTCGCTCTGCATGTCCTCATAGCCCCCAATGGTATCAACCAACTGTTCTTTCTGAATCTGATAATATGCCATTGCATCAAATGCACTTTCAAACCAATAAACATGTTTGGCTTGATCCAAAGGTTCACCCGATAGATTGGCTATCCACATGCCCTCGGTTGCATTGGTTCCTGCGGCCATACCTTTATAGAGCGTTTTCCCCTCGGCATTGGCACGACTGCGTTCTTCCAAACCGACGTATGTGCCTAAATTGCTGGGCTTTTGCATCGGGAAAGAGAGGTTGGCATACTGTTTCCCATTCTTTCCTTCTCGTATGGCGATGAAGAAATTATTGTGAAAATCTCGTTGGGTATCAAGTTTGATACCTCTGGATTTAAAATAGGGATAGAATGCTTTCTGAGAATCCCAATCGTTCAGTCGGAAATTCAACCTGTCATAGTCGTTGATATCGAAGACTCGTTGTGCTCGTTCTCTATCAGCAACGATGGATGGACGTTCGGGTATCGGATTATTCAGAAGTCTATTGCATACCAAATTGACCAGTCTGTCTGCATTCATGCCAGGGGTATACTCACTGAACAAATGGGGATGCTCCTTGATGAAGCTGATTACATTATAGTTCTTGACTTCTGGCGGTTGAAAGCAGCATAGCCCATTGCCTGTGACGATAAACTTATCACCACGGACACGTTTCCCGTTGCTATCCATACGAACATACGATGGGTAGCGCAAGCCGTCACGTCTGTTGAGCTGATAGCCTGCATCTACCAGTAAATCCTGTATGTTGATACGGTTCTTAAAATCGTCGTAGGTTAATTCTGCCATAAGCTTTTGTGTTTAGTGTTCGAATACTTCCATAACCTTGGTTTCAGCAATGTTGGCCATGGTAAATTCCTCCATGCTTTTGTCCATCACATCATTCACATTGCTAAGGGCTACTTCCAAGTTGGCAGCCTGTACCAGATAGGTTACATTCGTGCGTTTCTCAGAACCTGTCTCTTCATCCAAGGTGATAAAGGATAGTTTTACTTTGAACCATTTGTCATCATCTTCATCATCGCTAAAGAATACTTCTTTATAGGGTGCAGGATTGATATTCTTGATTTCGATTCCATCACGCACTCGTGTCTTTAGTTCTTTCAAAGCTCTGCTTTCAGCCTCTCCAAAACTCATGGCATCTGTGGTATATATTTCATTGGCTTTCTTCTCGGTGCCGTCTTCCATCTGTTTGAGATAGCATACTGTCACCTCAAACCAATAAGCTGTTTTTGCTCTCATGTTCTATTTTAGTTTTGGTGTAATTACGCAGATACTATGAAATGTATTCGCTATATGTAGTAATACTATTAAAGTAGTATCTGCTTAATATCTGTTTATTACATTTGTTATTACATGCCATGATGCAGTTCTCTATGCATCATTTCAGTGTTTGCTGCTGCTTCAAAATTACGAGCTGCCACATCCATGGGCGTATCAACGCCAGGCTTAAAGTAGGCTCTTGGCTCCGGCCCATGATGATGTTCCATATAGATTTCAGGTGGCCCATGGTGATGTAATCCTCTTCCTAATTCGCCCAACACAGTAGCTCCGGCAAGCAAAGCGGCTCCGATTTTTACTCCCAAACCAACACCATCTCCACGACCTTTCATTTCGACTTCGGGAAAGACTTTGGAGAAGAGTTTCATGCGGTGGTAGTCATCGATAGCCATAAACTTATCATATTGCTTTTGTGTTATCTCGTGGCTGACTACCTTTCCATCGATGATGGCGGTCATGCGATATTTCCCCTCGGTCTGTTGGCCTTCCTTTTCTTTATTTGCGGTTTGCTCGGCGGGTCTATTGGTAATAGGCTCGACACGAATTTCATCCACTGATACTTCACGACCATGCCGGCCTTCACGATACCATCCTTTGTTTTCATCTATATACTGTAAGTCGTTTCCATTCATCTGCACACTGCCTTCCTGTAAAGGGGCTAATTCAGGATGAATGTTTTGCTGTTGTTCTTGATTGATGAACTGATTCTGTCCGTCATCTATCACTTGTCCTTGTTGTTGCTCTTGTCCAATACACAACTGTTGATCGATTTCGGCCTTCGCTTTATCGGTCAATGGTATATTGATGCTTTCTTTGCTGTTGAGTACATCCATCGTAAAGCTTCCTGCAAAGTCTTCTTTTATGATGCCATTGAGCGTTCCCAATCTCTGCTCAAGCGGTATTTCCTTCAACGAATTGCTGGTAAGTATCTTTAGTTCTTCGGGTTTTAAGTCGTATTGCAGGTCAGCAGGTGAACTGGCTGACTGAACGGTCAGTGTCTTGGTAGTTGGGTCGATAATCAGACCATGAGAAGCCAATACCTCTTGCCACTTCTCATTGGTGAAATACACGGGTGAAGTGATGACCTCTTTGTAGGGTTCTGCTGGCTGAGTTGTTCTTGGACGAGCTTGTATCGGTTGAATAACTGCTTGTAAATCTTGTAGAACATCTTGTTTTACCGGTGACGGTTGACCTTTATAGTAGAAGCCATAACCTCCATTTTGAAGTTCTCCGGGCTTCATGCGTCCATCGGGACGATTAGGAACAATAGGTGCACCTGCTGGGTAATAAAGCCCTCCATTGATGCGTCTCAGATGATAACCGTCTTGTTGACGAGGTGTCCATCCCAAGAACGGCACTGGACCGTGCATTCCCATAGCTCTCCAACCTTGTCGTAAAGATGGTGCTGGGTTACGACCATATTCACCTATACCAATACGATAGCCGTGCAATCCCATAGCCACTCGACCATTGGCATTACGTGCATGAACAAAGTTCTTGGGCATGTCAAAGTCGTTGGCTACCAGATTTGTGAAAGTGTTATAGGCTTTCTTATTGGCTGAATTAGTGCCCCAATCGGTTAGTGCTTGTAACTGTCTCTCACTGATGGGATAGTTGAGTACAGGGGAATCATGTCCCTGTACTACCAACTGAAAGCCATTACTACTGGCATGGATATGTGCCTGCATACCATTTCTCAGTAGGATGTCTTGTAGTTCTGGTTGCAGATCTAACGAGCGAGGGTTTGTATTTTTTCTAATTGACATAGTTTTGGGAATGATTAGGCATCACCGTCTTCCATTGCTGTCTCCAGTTGTCCTTGCTTGAATTCTACGAACTCGGCTGCACTGTCATGGTTGATGGCTTTGCCACGGCTTTCACAATAGTGTTTATAATCTTCTTTCCATTCCTTTGAATGGTGGTTGACATAATCCAGCCAACCATACTCGCCGTTTTGCATTTTCTCGACGAGCTCTTCTTCTGTGTAGAATTTCTCTTTTGCCATGTGTTGTTACATTTTGTGTATTGCTTGTTGTTTGCGTGTCTCGCTTTTTTTGTTGAGCTCGTTCCACATCTCATCGGTATATTCTTCCTCTGGAGTATAGTCCAGATTGCCATTCTCGTCCATAGTCCAGCATCCATAGATACCGAAGTTGTATTTCTCCCATTCCTTCTTGGGTTGTGAACGCCATTGCTGTTCGTCTCCCTTGGAAACACGGATACCTGTAAGGTCATCCAAGTCGATTCCCATTGTTACTGGTTCATCGTCAATGCTTACTGTGAGTGGTTTTCCATTGCTAAGGCATGAAAGTTCGGCATTACTCAAGTGGAAATGGTCGCAGATGAGCTGTAGGTTTCGTCCAATGACTGGGGTAGGAACAGAGAGAATCTGTCCTGTTTCAAAATCAATTTGATGGAAAGCCATCACTTCACGACCTTCTGAGGTGGTCATCGGCTCTATAATGGCATGACCAGCTTCCAAAAGTTTCTGCTTGTCTTCTGGAAACTGGGTTAAGTCGGTTTCGATTAACTGAGGAATGAAGATGACATCCACTTTATCCTCTTCGTTTCTCATCAGACAGAAGCGAGTACGGCAAGTGATGACTTCACCTTGTTCATTGGTCACTTTTACTGGCAATACCGGTGAACGTCTGCCTGCAAAGATTCCCTTCAAAGCATGTTCGGGCAGGTCGGTAATCATTTCTTCGGTTAAACCAAATTGTTGGAGAATCTCATAAGGCATCTCCTGTTCTGAAAATGTTGTTTCACTCATATATTTTTGTGTTTACGTTGTAATCTGGGCACAAAATTATATTGGTAAAGTGTTGTGAACGATTTAGTGAGACAGAACAGCCTTTGTTTTCAGAATAATTAATCGAAATGAAATTATTATACTTTGTAATCATACTCAAAACAGTTGTTTGTAGATGTCCTCTGAATGGTTATACTATCAAAGTGTTGTTTTTCAACCTAGATAAAGATTATCTTTTGATGGATAATACTGCTTTGAGTATGAAATCTGAATTTGATGGTTTAATAGGTGTTTAATTCTGGCTGATTCTTGATGATATTGTTACGTTTTCAAGATTGGATTGCAAAGAGGATGTACTTTTGCAAGTATGAAAGCGAAAGTATTCTTTTTTATACTGGCCTTACAATGTTCACTTTGTAAGGCTCAGTTCCATACGGTGAGCAATGGCTCAAACCTTTATAAAATAGAAACAGTAGCCGAAGTACCTAGTGGTAAATTGGCTACTGCTATTATTGAACCCTCTAATGAGAGGGAAGTTTGTAATGCTGTGTCTGATAAGGATGAAGTTCGCGAGCAGCTTATAGCTCAGTACATCAGTGTGTCCTATCCTTTGAAGAATATACGTTTGAATTCCAACTATGGTGTTCGAAAAGACCCATTTACAGGAAAGCCAACCATGCATAATGGAATTGACTTACAAGCAAAAGACGATGAAGTCTATAGCATGATGCAGGGAATAGTGAAAAAGGTCGGCAGAGATAAGCGTTCAGGGAACTATGTGGTGCTTGAATACGGTAACTATACAGTTTCTTATTGCCATCTCTCCAAAGCATTGGTTCAGAAAGGTGACAGTGTGAATGCAGGTGATGTTGTCGGTATATCAGGTTCTACAGGGCGTAGTACTGGAGAGCACCTTCATCTGACCTGCAAGTATAAAGGAAAGTACGTCAATCCTTCTATTTTGCTGGATTACGTAAAAGAGACACAAGCTGAATGTTTGGCACAGTTGAAGTCGATTGTGGTGTAGTGCAATCAGAACAATTTATTGTCCGACCCATGTGATCTGTTCCATGCGTCATAATCAGAGTACGTAGAAGTGTCACCCCAAAAGGTCGATTTTCTTTTACTTCTCTTTTTCTTTTTATCGCCACCACCAAACATCTTAGAAAAGATGTAGATTCCAAGTATGATAAGTATTAGTCCGTCCATAATAATATCGTTAATTCTAACACAAATATACTCATTTTCAACAATATAGTCAAATAAATTCATAAATATCATAGCTGATAACCAGTGTTTTATACGAATTAAATCAATTATGAATTGCATCATATTCAGTTTGAATATATCATCCGAAAGGGAAGGTCTAAACTGGCTGAATTTGCAGGTAAGTGGTAACAGTCAACAAAAAAACCGTCCAGATTGGCATCACCACAATCGAACGGTTTAATTTTGTATCTCACATTTATCTTTGGTCTTTACCGATAATTGAATAATATCGGCTTTAATACCGTTATTTGCTCTATTTTATAATACCATTTTCGATTTCATTCTTAAGAAAAGAAAATACATATACAGCACCTTGATAGTACAAACCACATTCGGGGTCTGAGAGCTTCTTGTATGTTTCAGAAGCATACAACTCGTCAAGTGCACGCTTCATATCCCAACCATAGGTATCCATTAGCATGGAAACAAGTTCTGTGGAGAGACATTCTACTAAAAATTGTACGTCGTTGCTCATGGTTATTGTTTCTTAAGAAATTGTATTGCTCTTTCTGTACCGAAAAAATATTGTATTGCATGATTGCCACGAAATCGAAGTTCCTCGATAAGCGTATTCATTGGAATATAGCCATTAACGAAACGCCGAATTTGGACACCAACGGTATCGTCAGCAATTGGCCCAATTACAATATCGTATGGATGAGTCGGCGTATCTGTATTATTGTTACGATTCATCAACACAAACTCTGCCCACTCAGGGCTATAGTCGTCAAATACTTTTATATTCAAATCGGTATTACTCTGAAGAATAGTATCATCAAATAGGTAGGTATTGATAATCGGTTCGCCTTTCATTAACATTCGTGTAGTACGCAAAGCCATATCGAAAGCTTGTTGCTTGTTAGCATTCAGATAGAAGCCACATCCAAAATCTTTGCCTCGTTTAGAGCGGCAAAGATCTATTTCCTGAATATCAACATTGGAACCATGATATAAAGTAATCATGCTAATTTCCCTCCTTTCTTTGAACAGACAGCTGTCAAGTCATTGACGGCATCGTCAATAGACAAAGTATGCTCAGCAGCATAACAATCAATTAGAAAATCAATTCCGCTGAAACGACGCAAATAGGCATAAGCTTGCGCATTGGTTAAGCTGAACTTAGCAGCGAATGCACCAACACAACAAACCACATATTCTATCTTGTTTGTTATCTCATTCTTATTCATAATTGACCTTGTTTATATTGACATTATTAGCGTTGCAAAGATACACATTTTTGCTGAGTATTATGCTTGTTTTTAGAGACTATTCACCGAATGACGCTTTTAAAGTTCGATTTTTAACATAGAAAGGCTTTATACAAGAATTTCAAATACTGATATGATTATACTGAGTTTTATGTTTTGATAAAAAAACGCTCACCCTGAGCGCGCTGATCTTATGGGAAGCGTGGTGAGCATGTTGCTGCAAAGGTAGTAATAATTTTCAGACTCCCTTTCGTTTCCGTTGAACATCTGCTATCATATCTTTGACCTCTTGTCCTACGGTTAAAAAGTTCTTGTATAGTATGCGTTCCTTCTCTTCCTTGGACTTGAAAATATAGAATTTAGGCAATGGATAGTTACCATAATCATCTTCTTCTTTCTTGATTTCTTCCATGTCGAAGTCGGTCTTGCAAAAAAACTTGGATGTTTTGAACTCTTCGGCTTCCTGAATGTTCATATTATCTCTCATGCCTGTCTTGGTCTTTATAAAGTCACGAGCTGTCTGACCACATATCCAACCAGTAGCCATATCACTGATTTTTGAAGCTGGCACCAAGTTGTCGAGGTTCTCATTCAAGTTGATACTAGTCTTATCTCTATCAATGGTAACGCCTTTCTTGAGTTGGACAACTTTGCCGAAGATGTCGTTGGAAAGCCATTCAAGAGTTTCTTTACTTCGAGCAGAGCCTGACACCACATTACCTACAGTAGTGATAATTTTCTGCATACCTACCTTGCCATAATCGGCCTCCAACTGAGGAAGTTCCTGAAAGCCTAATGCTACAGATACTTTGTTGCTTCGGGCAGTACCAATCAATCGGTCTATCTTATGGAAGTAAAGGGTTGGCAACTCATCCACAATAATACTTACAGGAATATTCTTGCCTTGACCGGTATTTACACGAGTTACAAGACGGTTCAAAATCAAGGCATTTAGGGCTCCAATTATTGACTCCATCTCAGGGTCGTTAGCAATCAGCAAATAACTTGGGCTCCTTGGATCACTCACTTTTAAGTCAAAATCATCACCGTCCTTGTGGAACACCCAATACGATTCTTTTGTAGCTAATCGGCTGGTATATACACGCAGTGTACCAATCATACCCTCCAACTGTTCCATCGCTTTGTTCTTCAATGCGGTCTGGAATGGGCCAAGTAACGGAGCTACTTCATTGTCGGTTTCAAGTACTTCAAAGATTGTCTGATAACTTTCATTTAAGAACGATAAGATGTGGGGCATATCGGAATATTTTCCCAACCAATAGGCTGGTTCAACAATTTCTCCCCCTTCTTTATCACGCACAACACCTGTAGGTCTCCAAAACTTGGTATCCTTATCTTGAGCTTTCTCTGCATAGAGTTTTTTGCCATCCTTGTCGTATGGCTCTCGTTCATAGTTCACAAAATAGTAGATACAAGCTGCCAAGAAGTTGACAGCTGATGTTTGAAAGAACTGGTCACTACCGCCACCACCTTCTTTCTTCCCCTTTTGTAGGGATTCAAGTAGGGTTTCAGCGGTTTCACTGGCTGCTGCCAAATTCTGAATGTATTTCTTCTGAATAGGATTCACTCGTCGGCTATATTCTACATCTACAAAGTTGATGATATTGAATTTACAGCCCTTGGGTGTATTGCCTTGTTTCTGATTGATTTTGTAATGATAATATAGCTTCTGTGCTAAAGTAGGGAATTTATAATCATAAACTACCATCGAAAATCCCTTTGCTGAATGCTGACGGATGTATGGTTCAATGATGGAAAATGTCTTACCTGAACCAGGAGTACCAACTACCCAACAACCTCGGAAAGGATTGGTGATGTTCGCCCAACCTTTGCGAAACTTACCTTTATAGTAATAGCGCATAGGGATATTTACCGAGTATTTGTTCTCAATGAGCTTATCGCATTGCTCAAAGCTCTCATTCTCTAAGTTGAAGCGGTCTTTCAGCAAACCCTCTTTCAAGAATTTGCTGATATTGTCTAAGGCTACATGAACCAGTATCGTACCGATGATAGTGAGTATCATGTAGAAGATGACGTTCAGACGGATGCCGTATAGACGACTCGCCATCAGTCCATCACCTTCGTCATGTACCATATTATAAAGAATAACTGAACCGGCAATCAGAAGAACGCCTGATACTAATGGATACAATACTTGGTTACGAGCATTGAACTCCAAATGTTTCTTGTTTCGAGTACCAATGCAGGTAATGCAGACCAACAGAAAAGTAGCCACCTTACTATACACCAAATTGTTGTCGTTGTAGATGAGCCATCTTTTCATTCGGTCATGAATATCTATTATTATGTCGTTCCATTGGTCAAGAACCGCAGGATCGATGGCGTACATAAAGAACTCAAGTACGAGTGATACGTAGATGAGCGATCTGAATATCTTATAGGCGGTCTGTAACTCTTTGCTTTCTTCCATTGCCATAATAATCGTGTTATGTTTATATTACTCTGTTACTGCTTTGATGTACCATTTACCATTGCGCTCCCTAACCTCAGTGCCATAATTTAGATTAGTATCAGCTAAGAAGTCTCCAATCTTTTTCAGTTTCTGTTCGCCGATGCCATTGATGCTGGCAATCTGCATCTTTGTGTGGCTAATAAGTTCGCCGACCTTTACAATGCCTACATTCTGCAATATTTCTACGGTTTTGAGAGATAACCCTGTCTGATAAAGATTGCTTCCCAGTAATCCGTATTCAATCCAACCATCCATTGAGTCATTGTCAGTAATAACAGTTTCTGTAGAATCATTATCCACTGATATTTCATTCTCTGAAACCAACACTGGTGGAAGAATGGTATCCTGTTGTTCTTTCTCCTTCAAGAGTTCACGCAACTCAGCGTTCACAGTCTTCAACTCTTCGATTTGACGAAGGTACGCCTTCTCTCTTGCTTGTTGTTCTTCAATTTGTTTCTCTTGTCGTTCACTCATCTTAGCTACCATATTTTTATATTCAGTATCATTAGTGTCCACTAAAAATGTGGACGATTAAAAATTAAATAAATTTGGTTCACTTGAACCGCATCGATCTTTGTCATTTTTGAATTTAGCCTTATCAAAGAGATTTGTCAAATGGGTTTTGTCAGTAAGTGAAATACTTAAAATCTACAGTACCTCGTAAGTACTTCTTTCTAGTTTCATATCATGCTGTACAATAGCCACTAGACAATATGCACTAATAGCAGAATATATCTGAATTCGAACTGCATTCTGGGTTGTTCCCCAGAATTTTTTAATCTTTAGGTGTTGCTTAAGCCATTTGAAAAACAGTTCAACTTGCCACCTATTTTTATAAAGTTCTGCAACCTGAATAGAGGTTAAATGCATGGCATTGGTTAAGAACATGAACTCTCGTTTCTGTTCATCATCCCAATAACGTACAAGCCTCAGTTCATTAGGATAATGCTTTTTGGGGTAGTACCCAATTAACTCTATTCTAGCATCGGATAATACATTCTTTGGCATACGACGCTTCCATTGGATCGTTTTGTATTTCAGATTCTTTTTGGCTCTGATAACAAAATATGACTCAATTGTTTCTATTTTGAATAAACGCTTAAAGTCATTATATCCACGATCAAAGATGTAGTATGAGCCTACTTCATAGGGGATTACATCCATCGCCTTTGAATCATGAACTCTTGCATCTGTGATATGAAAGAATGCTGGAACCTGAGTTTCCACATCATAAAGAGTATGCATTTTAATGCCGCCTTTATGTCTGCGGAACTTTGCCCACCAAAATACATTTAAGCATAAATCTATTGTCGTGGAATCAAAGGCATATACGTTACCATCAAGTCTGAAGATATTAACTGCACGTTTCTTACGTGCTTCATCGACGAGATAATAAGCAAAATCTTCAAAGATTCTGTAGTCTCTATTCTGATTAGCTTTTGCAAGATTACTTTTAGTTACATTACGACCAAGTCCCAGATGATATGTCTTATTGGCATGTGCCTCTATTGCAACTATTAAGTCACGTAGACTCTCCCGATTACAAAGTTGACCAAACATCAATGTTAGGAGTTGATTCCAACAAGTAAAGAACTTCACATACTTATCTCCATCGTATTTTGCTACGATTCGATTAAACTTACTTCTGTTGAGAAATGCAGTCAGTTGAGCGAAAACGTATTTATCTTGAAACATATGCTATTCAATTAAGAATGCAAAGTAACAGAATCAAGTCCGTTCGCTCGAATAATCGTTGTATAAGACTAATATTCAATCATTTCAAAGAACTCTTTGCGTTTTTTAGTGGACGCTTATGATTCAGTATTACAACTATAAATTGTATCAAGCTGATCCTTTAGTTTCAGATTACAATCAATCAGCTTTTGATTATAATCGAGTAAGTTATCCATCGCAGTCTTGTATTCTGCTGACATGACATAGTATTCATTTCCATCTACTTCTACCTTTTTATTGAAGTGGATATTCGACTTGCAGGGCTTATCACAGCAGTTGATAATGCCACCCACTAAGAAGATGGTCGAGAATACCATGGTTGCAATAACGGTAAAGATGACCGTTTCATGTGGATAACAAATAACAGCGGTGATATAGGCTGCCAACAATAGAAACAGGATAAAAATCATCATATTTTTCTTTCTCATTTTTAGTTAGTTGTTTAGTGTTACAATAGGTCTTGCTTTGTGTGCTTGAATCTTAGGTGTTTCCAACATTCCACCGCTTTCAAGAGAATAGAGCCATGCTTTGACGCTGGCTTGTCCCTTAACTTCGGTGGATGTCCAATACCAACATTCATTGGCTTCGTCGGGTAATGGTGTTCCTCCACAAGCAATGATGTAGGGATTGATGACAGTCTTCATTGAGTACAGTAATCTCATCTGTGCAACGGAAGGGATATAGGCACTTTGTCCATATCGCCATAACTGAAAGACTTCTTCTGCCAAAGGTGAAGTGGTGTCTTTGGTACTATAGATGCTATAGGTATTGGAATTACCATCTAATGCTGTCAGACTGGTTGAAGTACCTTGAATGATACCTAGACTATCAGCAAAAGACGTTGGACTAACATCTTTCAAGTAAACGGCATAGCCATTTCCTTCAACATCTTCCGACTGATTGATATAGAATACCACAGCAATGGGTTCTTTCTTCTTGGCTTTCACTTCTTCAATGGAATGCACATTTCCATCGGTACACAGAATATGTCCGACTTTCATGGCTGTATCGGGGAAATCCTTGTGGGCATCACAGGAACTGAGCAGAATACTTATTGCTGCCACGCAACAAGTTGCTATGTTTTTAATTTGATTCTTCATTTCTTTCAGATTTATTTACCACATGGGAGCTTTACACCGATGACAATTCCAGTACGAAACAAGTCCTGACCCTTAATCAGACAGTCGCTCTTTACCTGCCAGTAGAGTTTCCATCCACCTTTCAGTGAATAGTTTTGCTCATAACCGATATGGATTCCACCTAAGAAATCATCTGTATCTGATCCAGCCGAAGCTCCGATACGCAGATTGCCATGACTATTTCTTGTTCGGGTCACATAGGGCTTGTAGGCTACACCCAAGCCCCATGTACGGTAGTTCCTCCAAAAGGATTCAGGGCAGATATGACCACATGATTCACATTCTTTCCATTTGATACACCCGTTGGCAAAGTATTCCCAAGCATTATGATACTTGGTTTCATGCTCGTAACTTAAAGTCAGGTCAGCACTATTTTCATAGAGAAGACCAACGCCTAATGATACATGGTTGTTATTTTGGGCAAAGGTGGTTGACGCCATACTGATGACTTCAACTAAGGCTAATAGATACTTCTTCATTACTCTTCCTCCAATAATACTTTGTTGAAACTATCGGCACACAACACATCTTCATAGTCAATGTTCAGACTGATGGTGCGTCCTGATATCTGCTTTTCACTCATTTCAATAGTCAGAATCTTATCATTCGGAAAGGTAAGTTTCTTCACTACGAGAATATTTCTATAACCATACTTGAACGACTTGGTCTGTTCCAGTTGCATTTCTGGAGTAAGCTCGATGACCTGATTGTTCGTTGCTTTCGATATTTTCTTATCTGCGAGTTTCAATCGTATCTCATCAATGTCAAAGCGAATATTGGTTTTATTCTCAATGCTATAATCAATGAAGAAATAATCACCCACAGCATAGATGTTATTCAGTCGCATTTCCATACGATGTCTTTTTGTCTTTACATCACGCCACTTAGCCGGTGAAGACCAAATGTTACGGGCGATACGGTACATATCCTCGGTAGACAGACTGACAGCAGGGTTATGGTAAGCCGTTTGTTCCATACGCTGAACGACTTTGTCTGTTACTGCTTCCTGTAAACGTGTTGTATAGAGCAAAGCATACTGGGAGCGATAGCGTTCAGTTACAATAGTTACAATAGCCAAAACTTCTCCATCTTCATGAGCTCCTTCCTTTGGCTTCAATCGGATGGTGTTGTTGATGGGTTGGTCTCCAGCAATCTTATCCGTAGAAATATCCACAAAGCGGATAGGTTCGGTTGCGGTGATAACTGTAGTTACTTGTTCATTGACCGTGAGACGTTCCATCTCTTCGTAGGTCTGCTGGGCAAAAACTCCTTGGATAGAGGCTGCAAATACCGCAATGGCGGCAAACATCTTTCGTATATTCATTTTTCTTGATTTTCTGATTGTTACTTATCTTTTTTCTCACGACCGTTTACGAGATACACAAACGAACCGTATTTTAGTTTGACACTGTTTTTCTTGATGGCTTTGCTAATAGCATTACTGGTTCGGGTATAGGCATTCTGTACTGCTTGCATTCCCCATTGGGTAAAACTACTGCCTTGATTGCCGTTGTTCATGGACATATTGCCGTTCATGGCACTGGAAGCAACATCCTTACTGGTTTCTCTAAAAGAACTGCTTGGGACATATAAACCTTCCAAACCATCGGTATCATATACAGATAGGCTTACCTTTACCAATTCATCACCAACCATCAGGCTGTTGATATTTCCTTTTACTCGCTGACTGCCAAAGCCACTTATGATTGCATAGATATAGGATCCTTTCTTCACGATGGTTTCGTTGATTTCCACATCGTCCAATAGGCGAAGTCGAACTCTGGATCCATCCACCGCCTTGATATTCTCATCGATGATGGCTTTTATCAAATGAGGTTCTTTTTCATTCTCGGCTAGCGTATTGAAATAGTCAGATGTCGTTTTCACCTTCTTGACTACAGCTTGTGATTTAGAATCATCATCCAATTCTGATACACCTTTCTGAGTGATTTCTATTTTCCCTTTCAATTGAGTGCCAGTAGCAATGGTGTCTTTGGTTTCTGCCGGAACTTCATTCAGACCTTTTCGTCCTTTCAGTCGCGCTTCTGCCAATGCCTTATTCAGCTCATCCATCACTTCCTGTTCTCGTTGTTTACTTCGGGCCAATCTATCAGCTTCACTCAGGCTTATACTTGAACTGTCATTCATCAGGCCTTTACCTTTTTCGGCACTTTGACGCAATCTCTCTTGCATGAGGCTGGCGTTTTCCATTTCCTCAGTCCTTTGTGCTGCGTCTGCGTCCAGGAATGCGATGTCTTCTTGTGTGTATTTAGAGTCATATTCTTCGGTCTGCTTTTCGTCATTATCTCTTTCTATATTTCCAACGGCTGAGAAGTCCTGGATTCTACCAAAGGATTTCTGCATGTTGTCATACTTACCACCGATACCATCATTCGTAATCTGTGCCTTGGGTAAATTCGGGTTTAGATATTCGGTCGTCTGCATGTTGGTAGGTGCTTCGGCTAATTTCGTATCAAAGATGTCTATGATAAAGTAGCCACAACCCATCAACAACGGATAGAGGATGGCGGGAAGCACATACTTCGGCTGTTTCCAGTTAATGTTTTTGAGATTCATTGTTACTTGTGTTTGATTTGTTGTTTGTACTTGTTACTTTCTCTCGTTCTGCCTTTTCTTTCAAAAGCTTCTCGTATTTCATTTCCAACTCCTTTATCTTACGGTCTTTACCATGCAGCTTATCCAAGGCTTTTTCCTGCCTTTGCGTTGCTGTGGTTTGTTCTTGCTTGCTCGAAGCATTACAAACCATTGCGATACGATAGATATTGAAAGTGAAACAGCAGATGACTATGCCAAATACGATGGCGAGAAACAGATTTCTGTGTTCATTGGCAAAGCGTTGTAATGAGGCAGCCACCTTGTCGATTCTCGTTATTCTGGCAAACTTCTTTCCGGTTTCCACTTCCTTCTCATAACGGTCTTTGTACTTAGGGTCATCCTTATCAGGCATTTTTTCCCCGAATATCAATTTCTTCCAGCCCATAGATTAGTAGTTTGCTTTGGTTTTCTGTTCGATATCCTTATTGAGAAGCGTTCTCCAGTTCACAATCAAGAGACCATGAGGGTTGTTGTCCGTTCTTGGCACACGTTTCAACTTACCTGCTGTTACCAGCTCACGGGTCAGAATGTTTGTTCTACGTTCGATACGTTGGCGACCATAGTAGGTGAATTCCATTTTCTTCTCATCAAGATTAATGCTGTCGCAGAAGATGCTGAATACAGCACTCGTACCCATGATGTTGTTGTAAAATCCCTTTTCTTTCAAGGTATTATACTGAGCCAATCCTGTTTCATCTACGAGATACATGGCTTTATTCATCGTATATTTGATATACTTGTCATCTGGTGCAAGTGTGAAGAAGAAATGATGGAACATTTCAATATGGCTTCTAGCTTCCACGTCGAGCGTTTCTTCCATCGTTGTTCTTTGTACCAGGATAGGCACATTGCTATCCAAAACATATATCTTTTGTTGGGCATCATTCACCATGGTTTTGGCAGTCCAGATAGACGATACGCTGATGATGATACAGCCCAACAAAAAGAAGCCACAGATGATTGTGACAAGTCTAATCTTATTTTCAAGGTTTTTTATTACCATTGCTTTTACGTTTAAAAGAGTTATTTCATGAAGCTACCGATTGCACCAGTAGCTGTTGTTTTTGCCTGTTGAGCTACACCTTCACCAAAGTTACGGGTAGAGAATGCTGTATCACCTTCAGGAATCATCCAAGAAGCCAAGTCCGGTACAAGGTTCAGGCATTTCAATGCGACTATACTTGCAGCCATTAGATAACCTGCCGAGAAGAATGAATTCTTAAGGTATCCGACCATAGTTGTAGTGGATTCTGTAATTGCTGTAAGGTTCTCGACTTGAATACTCAGAACAATATCAAATAGCAATAGCACATAGAAGCCTACGAAGTAGAGCATTGCGCCATAGAAATGTACAGTCAGATAACGTGTTATCCACTTTGCCCATGCACCTTCCCATTTGGGTAGAAGACTGAAAGCCCATTGAATTGGTCCGAATATCGTCAGCATTCCAAGGAGTATCTGTTGTACGTAAATCGTCGCCCACCAGCCTATACGATATACAATCAAGGCTAAAGTCATCACTATTTTATCAAGACAGATGATGGCACCAGAGGTTAATGAGGTAAACCACATTTCACTAGATTCTTCCTCCATCTTTGTTACATGAGGTACTCCAACTTGTTCCATCGTGGCTTCTGTCAAATTAGGATCTTGACTACCTTTGTGGGCTACATCAGCTTTTGCTTGTAGCCCATTATAGATGGTATCTCGTGTATGAATCAACTCCTGGACTTCGGTGAACTTATCACTGATCTGAGTGGCTTCTGCTTCGTAGAGATCATGCGTATAACTACCGATACAGTTGGGAATATAGGATAAGAAGTCCAAGAAGCACCAACTACTATTACTATTGGTAATGCCTGTATCAGCAGGAGGATACCACCAACACATGATGACGGCTACGGCCAAAGGTTTGAGCATTTTCATCACATCCAATGGCTCATGCTTGACCATCATCTTGTAAGTTAACTGTGCTGCAACTATCAAGGAGAAGAGTGCAGCCAATGCCATACACATTTGGAGAATCCACCAAAAAGGGCCTTGTTGACCTGTAAAGGTTGCATCGCAGAGGAATTCATTCGTTTGAAAAATGACATCATCTATCTCTTCTTCAAGGATATTGATACCAAAATCGCTTAGGATATTGTCAGCCATACATTTGTTTTATATTTTTTTCAATTGAGTCTTATAGTTCTTCATTGCACGATGGATCTTCTGTTCGCATACAATCAGAAGCATGGAACGAATACCATCTTCATCTACAAATTTGATAGGCATCTTCGTTGTATAACCCAATCCATTTACCTTCGGTATTTTAATGGAATAGGATTTGATGGTTTTTCCTACATACGATTTATAATCAGAAATGCCAATACATTCTGCAACTGTTGCAGCTCTGTAGAGAGTGTTTCCATTCTCTCCTTGGGAAACTTGAATTTCACCAAAGAGAGGATGGTTCACTACTTGTAGTTTTTGTTCATCCATAACTTTTACTTTTAATAGTTATCGAAATTCAGTTCACGAACTCTGTTTTCCTTTTCCATCACAGGAATAATACCGTACTTCTTTAGGAATTCATAGAGGAATAGACGACCTTTCTGTGTCCACTGAGAGTGCTCACGAGAGGTGTTATTCTCCAATCTTACATGAACGCTTTTCATGTATCCCTTATCCTGATAGCCTGCATAGGGTAGCCACTGACCGTTTACGCAATACTGAATCTTTTTCTCGTGAAGAAACTTGTTGAGTTGTACTGCCGTTGTGCCGTATTCTTTTGCAATTTGAGTGATACAAACGCATGACGGAGTGGACATGATGTAATCAACGAACGACTGACGAACTTCCAATACACGAATGGTTTTTTTCTGCCCTTCGATAATATCCTTCTGAACTTCGTTACGTTCCTCGGCAAACTCACGAGCTTGTTTTTCCTTTTTGAGGTTGGTTGCCAACTCAATCAGGAAGTCTGGTTCATTCAATGCACGCTCGATTGTTTTCTCAGTCAAGTAGGCACCATTCTTACGAATTGATGGCAAGACTTCTGATGTTACCCACTTGCGGAATTTCTTTGCTCCTGGCTTGCGACTATCCAATATAATATCATACAAGCCGTCTTCGTTAATAAAACTCGCAATTATCCAAAAACAGATTCGCAATTTGCTGTCTTCCAAGCCTATCTACGATGGGGTGCTTACTAAGCACATCATCTCCTAAACGTTGCGCAGTCTTTGTTGACACTAAACCTAGTATTTTACAAATGTCTGATAAACTAAACTTCGGCTCTCCATCATTACCTACAATGATTCTCACTTTTCCAAACTCGGGGCTATTGAAAATCTGAAATTGATTTGTTTCTTTCATGTTTGTGTAATTATTTTGTGATTAATATTTTTCCATTCATTATTCTCTGCCGCCATTTACGCTTGTATTCCAACCGGCTTCTCTCCAGCGATTCAAAGCAGAAGCGGCAATGGCTGCAACTCTATTAGGTTTATTATATGTACCAGATAGTAGTTCGCTAGTTTGGTTGTTGTTGTACAGTCTGACGACGTACTTTACCAATGTCTCATTTTGCCTGCATATATCTGCATAGATACGCAGGTACTCTTTTTTGCGTTGTGCATTTGGCATGTAAGCATCCTGTGTGGCCTTGATGGCGCACATATATATATTATAATAGTCTTTCCACCGTTCCTGATTATCAGGAGAACCACCTGCACCCAAAATGCGATCAATGTTTTTCTTGTAGTCATTTAGCTTGTTGGTAAGTTTTTCACCTTCCACTTTCCAAGCAATGTCTAATGCCCCTCCTTGACGGTCTGCTATATTCAATGCTTCAATTTTGGCTCGTTTTACCATTGCTGAGTCAAGAGATTCTGCCATCTCTACTTGGTTGTAAGCATTCAAACCAGAGAGCGTTCTATATCCCAGTTTGTTCTTTTCACTGGCTGTTTTCTTATAGCTGTTATGTAGCAGCCAATAGTAATAGTCTGGTGTCAGTGTGCCAGAACCGATCTCCATTACTGTAACCTGGTTCATCTTTGATGCATCATGGCTGTAACTTACGCTCTGAGCCTGAGAAGTCAGAGCAATACAGCTAAGTCCGATAAGTCCATATAGTTTCTTCATTTTTTCTTTATCAATGCGTCGTGACTTGATCTTTTCCAACGATCCAAAGCATCATTGGTAATCTCAAGTTTTGACCTGTTTATATTGGTAGCTTCTTTCCAGTACCCCATGCGGAGGTGGATAAATTTCCATGTCTCGAAGTAGGCTCTATTCAAAGTGAGTTCAATGTTGTCAAGCGACATGTTGATGGATGCCATAGTCAATATTAGGTCATTGGTAGAACAGGCTGCTACACCTGTTGCATACAAAACCAAATCAGAAACAGATTTGTAGAGCTGTTTCCCTTCTCCATATACTCGCTCCAACATTCTCTTGTTTACACTGATAATCAGCGTATCTATCATTCTGATTTTCCCTCTCTTTATGATTTCCTCATTGTAATCCTCCAACAAGTTTTTGTAGTCACTGATTCTATCAGAGACATTGTTGTAGGTATCATACATATTCATCGAGGTACGAAGAGATTGATAGAGTACATCAATCACATCGAACGCTCTGGTATATTTGTCCAGTTCTACATTCAAATCTTTGTATTCTACGGCAGCCGTTTTACTATAGTCGTGTAATAGTTGATTACTCATTTCCAAAGTAGAACGAGCCAACAATAGGCTTCTTACCTGCTTATGGTCATTGATATATGCTTCCAATGCCGCAGGATCACTTTGTGCCCAGACAAAGGATGGTAGGGATAGAAGTGCAGTTAATACTAATCCGAATAGTCTATTCATGTTCTGGTTCCTCCTCTGATTTGATTGTCGGTGATGGATCTGGTTTTGTCATTTGACCGACAGGCTTTCTTCCTTCTTGTTTGGACCTATTACTGTTACCTGATTTTGCAGCTTCTGTGGCATTATTCATCCACCTTTCGAGACTTTCCTCCAAAATCGTTTGATGCCTTCCTTGTTCATCATTGATTCTTGGACCTATACGATTCCACACATCGGTAATATTCAAGCGATAGTACATCATCTTTTCAAGGCTCACCAAGTCAGCATAGATTTGAGTTAATCGGCTATCTATCTCACGTGCTACTTCCAAACGGTCAGAAGACCACAGCAAATGATAGGTATCTTCGGTGTTATCGGTATCAGCAGGTTCTGATTTGATGTACTCTGTACTTACTTTACAGTTCGGGTATTGACGAGCTATTTCAGAAACTCGGTTGTTGACTAGCTGCACTTTCTTTCGTTCATCATCATCAGGATTCAATTCAAGGATATCGACCACCTCGGTGTCTGTATATTCAGAGGTCAGTTGCCACGAAATCTGAATGATAGCTCGATGAATCTTGATACCTAAGAAATACTTTGGTTTTCGCGCGATTGAAACTGTCGCTGAAAAAGTTACAATACCTTTTATGTTTGGCATTGTTGCTTTTCTGCAGTAGGTATAACCTTCCCACCAACCATCCTCTTGCCAAGTCAGGTTATAGGCATTTTTACAGTCCTGCATGATTGCTGGGATTCTGTAATAGTCGTCAGTCTGAACGGCATTATCTTGATTCGCTTCAGCTTTAGCCTGAGCGATTTCTTCAAGCTTCTTATTCCAGATATCCAATTCAGCTTGAAGCTCATTAATCTTTGCTTTATTGGCATTATATTTCTGTCTTAATGTAGCAGCTTGTTCTATGGTAGAAGATGCTATCTGCTTTATGATAGAGGCATTTTCTTTCTCCAAAGCATCTATCTGAGACTGGAGTAGAGTAGCGTGCTTCTTGGCATCCGATTCCATTTCATCCAATTCAGAAGTATCCAGTTGATCATTTCCTGTAAGAGTGGTTTGCATTACACATTCCTTGGTATGGGCATTCAATGAGCCACCACAGGTGCGACATTTATATTGAGTAGTACCTTCACCCAACGATACGCCATCGGTACAGGTTACAGAGATGATTACATTCTCACATCCTTTCAACTTGGAGGCATCAGAGGCTTGGTAGTAGTTCTTTGCATCTGTTCCAATGTAATAGGTGTAACCATCTTCATTGTCATTCAGCTCAGCCAACTTTACATTCATTTGAGCTCTGAATGTGTTCAAGTCCATCGAATACGAATCGAAGTACTCTTCATAGGATTCCTCTACAGTATTCCAACTTTTGGTAACAGTGATTGAATAGGCATAGGCTTTCTTACTCTGTTTGCCATTGGTTGTAATGATATAGGAACTTCTCCAGTAATCCATGTCGTAATTGAAACCATCTTTTGAGTTGTTCAACTGCGCAACTTTGCTTCTTGACCATCCTGCATAATTCTCAGAATTACGAAGTATCTGTTCCGTCTGAGTTGAATTAGGATAGAAATTGGCATCTTTTGTATCGAAACGTGTCCAATGTGGTCCATTGATAATATCGTCTTTTCCTGTAGGTGGTTCGTAATCACATAGAATGACAGAACCTGCATCACGTCGGTAGATATACCAACGTTGGGTGTAGTATCTGCCCAAAGACTCTTGATCATAATCAGTCAGCCAAGAAGTCATATTGTAATTGGCTACATTGAATAGCTGATTCACATCAGCCTGTCCACCCATAAGTCCTATGAGTGTTCCTCCAAGATTATTCTCCAGATTATTGAACATTCCATAGGAATTTTTTGCGATATTGAAGATTGCCGTAGCCTTGCTAGTCACATTACCATTAAAAGAGTTGTTACCGATAATTGAGCCTTCCGCATTTCCTGCTCCTGAACTAATCAGGCTTACACCTGTATTATAGAGTTGGTCAATATCACTGGCAAGATTTTCCTTGGTGAAGTTTCCACTCACATTGCTTAGATTGTCAATGAAACCTTTCCAATCCATACCTGCATTAGTTAAATCAAATATTGCTTGCACCTCCGGAGTTAATTCCAGAAATACAATATCCTTGAAAGAAAGACGGCTGTTGGTTACGACCGATTCAAACTGCATACATAGATTTTTGGTGTCATTACAAGTCTTCATCAGATAACTTCCCCAATACATCGCATTGGCAGGTTTCTTCAACATCAATCCCGAAACAGTCAAAATCTTCGGCATGATTTTCGCCGATACCATATTATAGATTCTGCGATAGTAATAGTTTTCTTCGGCAGATGCCCACAAACCTAAAGTGGTGAGGGCTTTTCTATCCATGTACTTGGATGAATAGATTCCTGCAACTGCAGCACTTGCTGTTTCGTAATGCTTCAAGATGTCCTGTACCTGATTGTTGTAATAGGATTCTGCAGCAGCTTCCGTTCCATACGCACCAAACATGGCAGCAATGGTTTTGGTATCGTAGTTGATACGATAGTATTGGGCTGACATACGCTGTATGCCAACCAATAATAGGACCACTATGAGTAGGAATCTATGCATTGCTAGTTTACGTTTTTGTGTTACTACTATACAACTAATATGCTATTATACGTTATTACTATATTACTACTTTAGGTAAGATTCAGCACTTTACCTTCATTATTCACCTTTTGTGCGAATGCTAAGGACTTATCAATGCCTGAAAGATTCCAGTCTTTGCAGTAGGCTTCGATAGCTTGCTGGTGTGTACAATGGAGTTCTTTCTTGTAGAGTTTCAAGGCTTCTTTTTCGGCTCTTTCGGTAGTATAGGTCATATAACATTCTCTTGGTTCTTCTACACCAAATACGCCACTGGTGGTTCCTCGACGTATGAAGACTTCTCGAAAGAAACTTCTTCCAGACTTATTCTCCAGGCGATTGATGGTGAAGATTTTCTTGCAATCTACATCGGTCAAACCAAGGATAGCCTTGATATTATCGAAGCGTTCCTTAAACTTGCTTTGGTCAAGGAGCATGACCACATCTGAATTGTTGATGATGGCTTCCTTGACAACAGGACTTCCGATGATGTCTTGAATCTCTTGAGTTACCACGCCCACGGATGCCCAAAACTTACGAGCTGTCTTGTAGAGATACTTGATATACTCAGCCATCAGCGGACTAGCTATCGCTTTCCACGCTTCCTCGATAACCAATACTTTTCGGTTCTTCTTGATACGCATTTTCTGTAGGAACACATCCATGATAATGAGCGTTACAATCGGGAAAAGCAATGGATCATCTTTGATAGCATCAATCTCAAATACAATGAAAGTTTCATCGAACAGTGAACCGTCCATGTCTTCATTCAGAGTCTTGTCATGATTACCACCTCTATAGAAGTCTTTCATCATGTAGCGGTATGTAGAGATATCTACACCAGTCAAATTGTTCTCATGGCAGATATCAGGAATACGTTGCACCGAGTATTCATAGAATGTATTGAACGAAAGGGTTTCTACTTTGAGTTCCTTGCGTCTTGACTCTATTGAATCAATCTCTTTGTCGATACGTTGCTCTTGTTGTTCATCCGTTTCTTGATGATTGCGATTGTTGTTTCTATCATCCACCAAAAGACTTTGTCGTAAATCCTCTCGTTGTGGTGGCGTGAATCCATCAAATCCATTGAAATAGACATCGTAGTATTCGGTGATGACTTGATCTATCAACCGGTCTTCGGTCTTGCTGATGGTTGCCTGAGAACCTTTCCAAATGAGCAGTATCAGATTCTTCAAAAATCCTGTCTTCTCCACATTGAGCTCTTCTCGCTTGATACGGAAAGGGTTCATTGTAATTGGTTTCTCTTCGGTATAGCTGATATACTTACCACCAACATACTCACAAAGTCCTTCATAAGAGTTACCCGTATCGACCATTACTACATCGGTATTCTGCTCCCAAAGTTGTCGTACTACGCTGTTCATGTGGAAGGACTTACCGCTTCCGCTTGGCCCTAAACAGAAAAAATTACTATTGTCTGTCAGCTTGTTACGTCCTTCTTTACCAGTAATATCAATCGCCACGGGTACACCTTGACGGTCTGTGTAGCAAATTTTCAAGGGTGTATCTTCACTATGCTGGATATTCTCCTTATAGAGAAGACAAGTGGCTGCGTCACTCAACGTTAGGAATCGATCGTAATCTTCACTCATTCCATAGCAGTTGCCAGGGAATGAATTCACGAACAATTCTAACTGGTTATAGGCACGTTTGCTGATATGGATGCCCATACGACCAAACTGATTTTCAAGATGATTAGTACATTTCTGAATATCCGTATCAATGTTTGTGCATACGACCAAGTTGTAATGGGTATAGACAAGCTGTTTGCTTTCTCTGGCGATGATTTCCTGTACTCGTTTGATGTCTTCCACTGCCATTTCATTAGATGGATTTGGAATGCTTGAATGGCGGTTTTTCTTCTTATCCAACAGGGATAACTCACGCTTTTGATTGAGCATGAATATCATCTGATTGTAGATGACTGTTTCTGCTCCGGGAATGCTATCAATATGAGAAAGCAAATCAACAGGCATGGAAGTGTTATTCACCTCGATATTGGAGAAAGGGCGCACCATACCCGGTAGGTTGGCATAATCCACATCGACCAAGCTATATACTTTACAGCGTTTGTCGCCCATCTCGACACACTCATCATCAACCTTGAAATTGCTCATGGAGATAGTCTTGTCGGTAAAGTTCATGGCGAAGTAGCGGTCAACATATTCATTGGTCTGCTTCTTATTCAAGAACTCGGCTTTAACGCCACCATCTCGCAATTGGTCTTGCACCTTACGAATCTTGACCAAGAAATCTCTCCACTTCTTTGGATCGTAAGAGAACAGTCTGCTTTTCTTAGCTTCCTGTGTGATGACTAAGTAGCATTCGCTATCCGTATAGGTACGACCTGTAAAGTAGCGGAAGTAGGATTCTGACAAGAACTCCTTTGGGCTATCATCATCGGCTTCAAACTGCTTTCTGGTAAAAATATCCTGTTTATGGATGGCATAGCCTTCACCCAAAGTCTGTACTAAAGCGGAGAACAGATGGGTAAACTCATAATAGCTGTCAATATTGGCTGAATACTTTTGAACCGGATTGGTTAGTTTCAACACTGCTGAGTATTCTCCTGTTTTGGTATAGATTATGCCCACACCGTTAGTATCTTCCACGGAGAAATAGATATCCTGAAAGATTTTCTTGCGTTTGCCACCCGTTCCGAAGGCGGCTACAGAAAGAGCCATGCCTCCGAGAAGGGCGAAAAAGAATAATATTACGTATAGGGTCATTTATTTTATATTTTAAACTTATATCTCAATCTGACATCGCATCCAAGATGATGGTGTCAAGGGAATCCTCCCAATAGCTTCTCCAATCATCAAGCATAAGATTGGTTGATTCTTTATACTCACCATTACAATCCTTATTGGAAGCGAAGAAAACGAAGATTTCATCACGAATCATATCACAGAATTGTTGAGCAACCGACTTTCGCTGGTCGTCGGACATGATTTTCAGATACTCTTTACAATCTTTTGTCTCAGGATAAAGAGTGATATAGATAAGAGTTCCGCTTTTATCATTAAAGCTAACACAGACTTTATCTGAATTGGCTGGTGAATGGGCTACAAGGCGGAATGATACTGGAAGAAGGGCTACATGCGCCTTACTCTTTCCTGGAATTTTAATGCTGACGATAAATGGTTTCATGACTTTTTCTTGTTTGGATTATTTGACTGGGTTGCTTCAGTCGAGGGCTTCCCCATGTATGAGTTCTGCATCACCTCTCTGAATACACTGATATTGGAAATGCACTCGATATCAAAATCGGTTTGCCATTCTGATTTGATGTAGTTCAAATTCATTGTCTTATTTCCATCGGCGAAAATGCTCTGATTGGGAAGTTCATCCAAATCATCATCTTCATAGCTGCCGGTGGCAATGAAGTAGAGGATGTCATAGTTGATGGATGCCAATAGATTCTTGGCAATTCTTTTCAACGATTTCTTATCTGTGTGACGTACAATTTCTTTCATGTCCTTGTCCGTTTCAATAGCAGTAGACATAATGAGTGAGCCATCGAGATTCAGAAAATTCAGCTTACATGTACCATCCTGGTCAAATGTAATTGCCATATCGAAAGAATCCGGTAACGTTGTAATACGTCGTCTTGAGCCATTTTTATCGTGTATTGTTTCTGCTAATACTAAATTCATGTATTTGTGTTTGTGAGTTTTAGAATAAATAAAATAATCTCAATTGAAGCTTGGCATATTGTTTGGATAATCCTCCTGCAATGATGCCATGGTCAAAGTCTATCATGTAAAATGATGTATTCGACTGCTCGGTAGAGGTGAGGTATTCACCTTTTGGATCTTTAAGCCCCAAGGCCATTAAAGGTTTGCCTTTGAATGGATGGAGGCTATAATAGAACTTGGCCATTTCGGCCAACGATGGTACATAGCTTCCTGGTTGTTTCAGTGTCTCTTCCAACATGCTCTTTCTCGGCAAGGTTATTCCTGTCTGTGCCTGAGTAATGATATCGATAATTGAACTGGAACTAGTGAGGAGTTTATGGGTCAGCACTTCCCCTTGCTGATAACCCAAGGCACATCCTTCAGAATATGGCATCTTGGGTTTGTAGATAATAGTGTTCTCTTCTTCAATGCCATCTTCTTTACTTGGATTCAATACACCTTCTTTTCGCTTGCCATCTATGGTTGGATACATCATCTTACTTGTTATAGGCTTTTTGCTGAAACAATAACTTCCCATGGCATCTTGTAAAGCTATGGCTTTTCCATGCTTACCGTCGGTATCAATAATCAGTGCGATGGAATTGCTATCGGGTCTTTTACTGATATATCCTTCTTTTTGCAAGTAGTAACCGACTTTCACCGTATCTACCGCATTTATAGGTTGTGGCTCCAATAAGAGGCGTTTGCTTTCCACCCAACTACTTGTTATTGTCAGACCCTCTTTCCCTTTTCTTAGAATGAGCTGCGTTAAACTTCCAGCAGCTAATGGAGGCAATGTGGCTTTCACCGCATAATTGCGTTCATTGATTTTAGCAAAGAAGTTAACTACACCTTTCACATCCGTTGGAATCAGGTAGAAATCATAATTACGGCCATTGTTCAAGAGAATATCATGACTATTGGCTTTTATACCACCATTCATAACTTTTGAAATCCATAATCCTTTATAAGGTTTATACATTCCTTCGGTATAGATTTCGTCTCCAGATATTTGCAGACTGTTAAGTATATCACGTACATCATCACTTTCCATTTTAATACGAAGCTTGGCCATCGAACTTTGCATCTTCATCTTTACGTTTGTTGCGTTCGTAAAGTTTCGTTCGCTTTCAGTTGCAAAGAGTTGATCTTCAAATGGAGCTTTCATCTGTAGAGTATCCTGTACTTTTAATCCTTTATGGTAGGGAAAACAAGCATAAACCAAAGCCGTAGAGTCTGTTGTCGAAGCGTTTCTGTCTGCACAACCGTACTCACGCCCTTTTTTGATAAAGACTACACCACTTAATGCTGTACACTCTTCTTGAGTTGCATCGTTCAACTGAGCATATACACCCAATGATAGTGGCTCATTGAAGTTTTTGTCATCTTCAAAGCTGATAACGAAAGGCTTTTTAGCCTGCTCCCAATGAGCTCTTGTATGAGTGGCTGTATTCTGTGCCTGCATTCCGAGCTGTTTATTCTCAGAGCCACTGCAACTGCCTAAAAATGTCAGGATTATAAGGAATACGTAAATATGGGTCATAGCGAATAAATAAAGATAGGCTGCCTACAGAAGAACTACACAAGGTAAGTTTTCCTGTAGGAAGCCCATCGGGTTAGACATTTGTGTTTAATTGAATCTTTGTGTTCATTTTGTGTTTGTGTTGTTAGTTACGTTATACCTTCTTGGAGTGGGCATAGATGAAAACACCGTTGTCTTCTTTCTTGGAATGCAGACCTTTTTTCTGTTTCATAAATATGAAGGCTGCCCCGGTTCCCAATGAGACTACCAGTGCTATCAATCCAGCCACGAATCCAATTAAGCAGTAGGCTAAGATGAAACCGACAATAGCTCCACCAATAGCACCGGCTGCCCAATAGATGTAGCGACCCTGCACGCCCATAAATTCAAGAGGTTTTTGTAAACCCTTGAAAATAGGATAATCTTGATATTGCTCTTCGGTCATCGTTGTTCATGTGTTTAAATGAATACTCAGGATAATTTATTCCTGTTAACTTTATGCGCCTACGCCGAAGAACAATGGAAGTGCCTGAGCAGCAGCCACTAAGAAGATACAAGCACCAACAATCATCATGATTGATTTCTTGACATCCTGCTCTTCATTGTTCATTTTTATATGATTGATTTGAGCAATATAACACACTGATATAAAGGAGTTTGAAAAATGACTTATATGAATAATTCTCCGATTGTTCCCGTCTCACTATTATGTTTTCAAGAAGATTAAGTAAACAATTTAATGGCGTAAAATTGGTGTAAAATGGCAAAATAGCGAGAAAGGTTTGTTAACACTGAATTTACATTTATTCACACATAATTTCTGGTAATGAGGCTTAATTGTATCGTTCATTCATTTCATTTGTTTCTCGAAAAAATGAATTAAAATCCATGGTTGAATTATAGGAGTTCTCGGAGTCGTTGGAAGTTTGGTACGAACTTTTAATAGCACTCGACTAATTTCCTTTCACACAACTTTCATCCCTTTCTTTTGAAAGTCAATCTTCAAAAGATATATGTTCTACAACTACGGAAATCACCCAAAATGGGATTCTTCGGCTCAAAACGGGAACAAAACCCTATGTCAGGAAAGAGAAGCGCCCATATTTACAGCGATTTAGCCATTCTGTTAATCATATCGTCTTGATGAATATAGATTCACAATAGACAAATGCCAAGTCTGCGATAACTATAATACAACTTTCAAAAGGCTATAAATTGACTTTGAAGATGCCAAAAGAGCTTCAAAAAATAAAATATAGGTGTCTGGAGGGTCTTTTACGAGTATTAAGGCTTATAATTGAGGATTTTTGAGTATTTTTGCAAAGCTAAATATTTTGCCTATGTCAGTACAAAGTGAGGCTGCACTTGAGAACGGATTAATTGCTACTCTTAAATCTATGAACTATGAATATGTTCAAATTGATGAAGAGACCAATCTACAAGCTAACTTCAAGAAACAGCTCGAAATACATAATAAAAAGCAATTAGCTGAGTTCGGTCGTACTGAGTTCACTGATGCCGAGTTCGAGAAGATCTTAATTCATCTCGAAGGTGGAACTCGTTTTGAGAAAGCCAAGAAATTGCGTGACCTCTATCCGCTTGATACGGAAGATGGCAGACGTATATGGGTTGAGTTTATCAATCGCACTAAGTGGTGTCAGAACGAATTTCAAGTTTCCAATCAAATAACTATTGAGGGAAGAAAGAAATGTCGATATGATGTTACTCTTCTAATCAATGGTCTTCCTTTGGTACAGATAGAGCTAAAACGAAGAGGTGTTGAACTAAAACAGGCATACAACCAAATTCAACGATACCACAAGACATCGTTTCATGGTTTGTTTGACTATATCCAGATTTTCGTAATCTCGAATGGTGTTAATACCAGATACTTTGCTAATAATCCTAACCAAGGTTACAAATTCACATTCAATTGGACTGATGCAGCCAATAATCCGTTCAATGAATTAGGTGTATTTGCGAACTTCTTCTTTGATAAGTGTACGCTGGGAAAACTTATCAGCAAATATATTGTGTTGCATGAAGGTGAAAAGTGCTTGATGGTACTTCGCCCTTACCAATATTATGCCGTTGAGAAGATTCTTGATAGAGTTGTGAACTCAAACGATAACGGCTATATATGGCATACAACTGGAGCCGGCAAAACACTCACTTCATTCAAGGCAGCTCAGTTAGTATCGGAATTGCCCGATGTGGATAAGGTTATGTTCGTGGTTGACCGCCACGATCTTGACACGCAAACACAATCGGAATATGAAGCCTTTGAACCTGGTGCTGTTGATGGTACAGATGATACAGGTGAACTTATCAAAAGACTTTCAGGTACATCAAAGATAATCATCACCACCATACAGAAGCTCAATACAGCCGTTACAAAGGACTGGTATAGTAGCAAGATAGATTCAATAAAGGACTCGCGCATCGTTATGATTTTTGATGAATGCCATCGCAGTCATTTTGGTGATAGCCATAAAAATATCGTGAAGTTCTTCCATAACACGCAGATGTTCGGCTTTACTGGCACTCCTATATTTTTGGAGAATGCAGTAGATAACCATACAACAAAAGAGATATTCGGCAATTGTTTACACCAATATCTAATAAAGGATGCCATTGCTGATGAAAATGTGCTTGGCTTCCTTGTAGAATATTATAAAGGTAACGAGAATGTTGATAAGGCGCATCAAAATAGAATGGAAGAGATTGCTAAGTTCATTCTCAACAACTATAACAAGTCAACATTTGACGGTGAATTTGATGCTTTGTTTGCGGTTCAGTCAGTACCAATATTGATACGCTATTATAAGATATTCAAGTCATTAAAACCCAATATCAGAATCGGTGCAGTATTCACTTATGCGGCTAACAACAGTCAGGATGATGAACTTACAGGTATGAATCATGGCTTTGTCAGTGATAGCGTCGGTGAAGCTGACGACCTACAAGAGATAATGGACGATTATAATAAGATGTACGGAACGAGTTTCACGCAAGAGAATTTCCGTGCATATTATGATGACATCAACCTCAGATTGAAGAAGAAGCGTCCAGACATGAAATCACTTGATTTGTGTTTGGTCGTTGGTATGTTCCTTACAGGCTTCGATTCAAAGAAGCTCAATACGCTCTATGTGGATAAAAACATGGAGTATCATGGTTTGTTGCAGGCTTTCAGCCGTACCAATCGTGTGCTCAATGAAAAGAAGCGGTTCGGTAAAATAATCTGTTTCCGTGACCTAAAGAGCAACGTGGATGCTTCAATCAAGCTGTTCAGTAATTGTGATAACCCCGATGAGATTGTTCGCCCACCTTTTGAGGAGGTTAAAAAGGAATACCAAGACCTTGCAACGGAGTTTATTAAGAAATATCCAGATACAAATAGCGTTGACTTGCTTAAAAGCGAGAACGACAAGAGAGATTTTATCCTTACGTTCCGTGACATCATCAAGAAACATGCCGAGATTCAAATCTATGAAGATTATGATGAAGAGGCAGATGACTTGGGCTTGTCTGAACAGCAGTTCATGGATTTCAGAAGCAAATACCTTGACATTCATGATGGTGTACAGCCTGTTCTTCCAGGAGGCGATATCGTTTCAGAGCCATTTCCACCTTATGGCATTGAGCAAACTGACCAACAACTTGACGATATAGATTTCTGTTTGGAATTGCTACACAGCGACATCGTGAATGTTGCCTATATATTGGAACTCATTGCAGACTTGAATCCATATAGCAGTGACTATGAGGCAAAGCGTCGTGAAATTATTGATACAATGATCAAGGATGCAGAACTTCGTGGTAAGGCAAAACTTATTGACGGATTCATTCAGCAAAATGTTGATAACGACCGTGATAACTTCATGGATAACAAGCAGAAAGTTGATGGAACAAGTGACTTGGAAGAACGTCTGAATACTTACATCACTGTCGAAAGAGGCAAAGCTATTGCATCAGTCGCAACCGAAGAAGAATTGGACGTTGAAGTGCTTAACAAGTATCTTTCTGAATATGACTATCTCCAAAAAGAGCAACCAGATATTATACAAGATGCATTAAAAGAGAAGCATTTGGGACTTAGCAAGCGTCGTAAGACACTTAATAGGATTATGGATAGACTACGCTCTATCATCAAAACATTTAGTTGGGATTAATATAATGATGGAATCTTTAGATAAAACATATTTGATAAAATGGTATGGTCCTTTTTATACGCAAGAAGAAGAGCGAATATGGGAAATAGAACATATTGACTTAACATTCAACCTGTATTTGATATATGGGCAAAAGAAATATGCGAAAACAAAAGAACATTACTATGTTGGGCAAACTAGTCAAAGAGTTTATCAAAGATTTAAGAATGTCGGTCATCATATTAATGACTATTCCAGAGTAAAAGAAATATGGATTGGCAGTTTCTCAAATGCACATCCACAGAAAGAAGATATAAATTTAGCTGAGAAAATGCTTACTTCATATCTTAACTACAACGACGAGATAGACAATCAGGCAATCTTAAATGAGACGAATTTATATGCTCCCAACAGGTCTGTTTATATAATAAATAGATGGTATAACAGGCAAAATAACGAATGGCAAAGGCATAATTGTTCTTCACCTGCAAAAATTATCGCTGATGTCATTGCTTATAAATGCAATGAAGAAAGCGAATGCATTATGTATGAAGCCAAAAGATTAAAAAAGAAATGGTAAAAATAAACTAATATATGAGCGAAGAATTACAACAGAAACTACGCACCCAATTATGGACTGTAGCCAACAACTTAAGAGGAAATATGTCAGCCAGTGACTTCATGTATTTCACTCTAGGCTTCATTTTCTATAAGTACCTTTCTGAAAAGATAGAAACCTTTGCAGATAATGCTTTGACCGATGACGAAGTAACATTCAAAGAGTTATGGAATCAGACTGATGTTGATGCAAAGGAATTACAGGAAGATGTAAAGAAAGAATGTCTTGAAAATATTGGCTACTTCATTGAGCCAAACTTCTTGTTTTCTTCAATCATCGAAAGCATTGGACGTAAAGAGAACATACTTCCTTACCTTGAACGTTCATTGAAACGTATCGAAGATAGTACATTGGGACATGATAGTGAAGAAGACTTTGGAGGTCTATTCTCTGATATTGACTTGGCTTCACCAAAACTTGGTAAGACCTCAGACGATAAGAACCAACTTGTAAGTAGCGTACTTATAGCATTGAATGAAATCGAGTTTGGCGCAGATGCCACAACTCAAATTGACGTTCTTGGTGATGCCTACGAGTATATGATTGGTCAGTTCGCTGCTGGAGCAGGAAAGAAAGCTGGTGAGTTCTATACTCCACAAGAGGTAAGCCAGATATTGGCAGAAATCGTAACAACAGGTCAAGACAGACTACGTAACGTATATGACCCTACTTGTGGTAGTGGTTCGTTGCTTATTCGTGCAGCTCATACAGGAAATGCAGCCGAGATTTATGGTCAGGAGAAGAACCCAACAACCTATAACTTGGCTAGAATGAATATGTTGCTTCATGGTATCAAGTTCAGTAATTTTAAAATTGAGAATGGAGATACGCTCGAAGCTGATGCCTTTGGCGAGACCCAGTTTGATGCTGTGGTTGCAAATCCACCGTTCTCAGCAGAGTGGAGCGCATCGGAAGAGAAATTCAACAATGATGACCGTTTCAGCAAGCCTGGTCGTTTAGCTCCTAAGAAAACGGCAGACTATGCTTTCATTCTACACATGATCTATCACCTTAATGATGGTGGTACTATGGCATGTGTTGCTCCTCATGGCGTTTTGTTCCGTGGTAATGCCGAAGGTGTTATCCGTCGTTTCCTTATCGAAAAGAAGAATTATATTGACGCTATAATTGGTCTGCCTGCCAACATCTTCTATGGTACAAGTATTCCAACCTGTATTCTAGTGATGAAGAAGTGCCGTAAAGAGGACGATAATATCCTGTTCATTGATGCAAGCAAAGAATTTGAGAAGGTAAAAACTCAGAATAAGTTACGTCCAGAACATATCAACAAGATTATCGAAACATACCGCAATCGTTCTGAGATTGAGAAATATAGCCACCTCGCTACAATGCAAGAGATTGCAGAGAATGACTATAACTTAAATATTCCTAGATATGTAGATACGTTTGAAGAAGAAGAACCTATCGACATCAAGGCGGTAATGAGTGAGATTAAGAGCCTAGAAGCAAAACGTGCTGAATTGGACGTTGAGATTGAGGGCTATTTAAAAGAATTGGGATTGGTAGATTAATCTGTGGCAGAACATGGACGAAAGTAAGAACAAAGAGATGAGCATACAACCGGTCACAAATTGTGACCAGTTGGCTAATCCTACAATTGAGAAACTGATACTCAACATTAGAGGTCAGCAAGTTATGCTAGACCGTGATTTGGCACGCTTGTATGAAGTTGAAACCCGTGTTTTGAATCAAGCTGTAAAAAGAAATATAGAAAGATTTCCTGATTCGTTTCGCTTTCAACTATCAAAAGAAGAGAAAGCAGAGGTTATCACAATTTGTGATAACCCCGATGAAATCAGATTTAGTCCATCTTTTCCCTATGTATTCACAGAACAGGGCGTTGCCATGCTTTCAGCTGTATTGCGAAGTAAGACAGCAATATATGTAAGCATCGAAATAATGAATGCCTTTGTTGCTATGCGTCATTTCCTTAGCAATAACGCTCAAGTATTCAAGCGTCTTGAAACGATAGAATACAATCAACTGGCAATGTTGCAACATCAGCAGGAATCAGATAAACGTATCGACGAGATTTTCCAGAAGTTTGAAGATAAGGAAGAAACCACGCAGGGAATTTTCTTTGACGGACAAGTCTTCGATGCGTATGTATTTATTTCTGACCTCGTAAAATCGGCAACTACATCCATCATACTTATAGACAACTATGTTGATGAAACGGTGTTGACAATACTTGATAAAAGGGAAAACGGTGTGAGTGCAACTATCTACACCAATCAGATAAACAGACAATTGAATCTTGATATTCAGCGACATAATGCTCAATATCCACCTATTACCGTCAACGTATTCCGTCAGTCTCATGACCGATTCTTGATTATTGATGATAAGGTCTATCATATTGGTGCATCTATCAAAGACCTCGGTAAGAAATGGTTTGCTGTGGCTCTGATGTATGATATAACTCCAACAGAATTAGTAAATCGTATCAATGGTGTTGGCTAATGCTGTTTTTCAGCAACTTCGCCACTGTTTAAAACAGTAAAAGAAAAAGATTATGGCAAATAATAACGATAATAAAGTCCTCAATGTTCCAAATCTGAGATTTCCTGAGTTTACAGGGGAATGGAAGCAAACTAAATTCAAAGATGTTTGTAAAGTAGAAACTGGAAATAAAAATACCCAAGACAAAGTAGAAGATGGCTTATATCCATTTTATGTTCGTTCTCAAATAGTTGAACGAATAAATGCCTGGAATTTTGATGGTGAAGCAATATTGACTGCTGGAGATGGTGTAGGAGTAGGAAAAGTATTTCATTACTCTATCGGTAAAATAGGTGTTCATCAAAGAGTGTATATCCTTAGTGGTTTTAAATGTGATGGCAAATACCTATATAATTATTTTTCCAGTCGTTTCTATAATCGGGTAAAACGATTGAGTGCTAAAAATTCTGTTGATTCAGTAAGAATGGAGATGATAACCGAAATGCCTTTATCTTTACCATCATTAGAAGAACAGAATAAAATAGGACGTTTGCTTTCACTTTTGGAAGACCGCATAGCAACTCAAAACAAAATCATTGAGGACTTGAAAAAACTAAAGTCGGCAATTATTGACCGAGTACTGTTTAATATTGGGAATCATGAAATGTTAGGAGATTATGTAAAAGTACAAGGAGGCTATGCATTTAAAAGTTCTGAATTTAAAGAATATGGAGTACCCGTAATCAGAATTTCAAATTTACCTCAAGATTCCATTTATGTTGATTTAAAAGATTGTGTATATTATGATAGTGGAGATTATTCTAATTATGTAATAAGCAATGATATGCTTCTTATAGCCATGTCTGGTGCGACAACTGGTAAAACAGCCATATATTCCAATCAGTTCATCGCTTATTTAAATCAGCGAGTAGGATGCTTTAGAAATATAAAGCATATATACTACCCGTACTTATATGTTTTAGTTGAATCCAAATTGTTTAAGAATCAATTAAGTTCGAAACTAATAGCTGGAGCACAGCCAAATATAAGTTCATCTGATTTAGAATCTATCTTGTTGCCATTTCCATGTATTGAGTTACAACAAGAAATTGCTGATAGTATTAAATCAGTAAATAAAAAGATTAATTGTGAAGAAAAACTTATGAGTTTATACACCGAAAATAAGACTTATCTACTTCAACAGATGTTTATATAAACATCTGTTGAAGTAGATAAGTTTTCTGTGAAGAATATAAATTAAGAAGACTACAATTATTGTCTATTTTATTATCTAGTGTATTGAATACTGACGCTATTCTTTTCTGCTCCTCTATTTTTGGAACTGCTATTTGTATTATACCCATAGTGTTGTTCATTAATTTAGGATTGGCTAAGTTTATTGAAACATATTTTCTCGTTGCATATGCTAATACTAAAGAAATGAACTTGGCATCAAATCCATCTTTGAGTTTTAACAAACCACATACATTTGTACAGTTGAATTTCCCATTTCTATAAAAAACAGTACCCGCATTTGCACCATCTGTAGTCCAACTTACATATTCTCCATCAAACATATAATCATCAAGATAACCCATAATACCATTATCGGATGTTTGTGATGAATAGACAGGATATATAGGATCGTTCTGTTGGCTAATTTCTGTTGAATTAATTACTCTACCACGTCCAATGCTCGCAATATCTTTGATTTGGTATTGAATCCA
>OGMW01000336.1_pt1 | contig 53763 bp, 47 predicted proteins | sample 1573281 | NCBI WGS metagenome assembly OGMW01 (sample SAMEA2581907, study PRJEB24529) | metagenome | biome: Human gut stool | place: China | collected 2011 | reverse complement strand
GGAGGTCGTGGAATCGAACTCTGGGCAACCCCGCCCGCTTCAGCACCCGGTGGAGTATATGCAGGACGCTATCCGGTAAGATTAGACTGTCAGTAGGTAAGGGAAACACCCAGGGACTGCTGCCAATTTCTTTTTTCTGTTGTTTCAGAACCCGGATGATGTCCTCTGACACCGGAAGCGTCCGGTAGGCGTTCTTGGTTTTCAGGGAGGCATCTACGATTTTTCTGCTGATCCGGGCGATCTACTGTTTCATCCAAAGGTTTCCGTGTTCGAAATCGATGCCTTCCCATTTCGGGCCAAGCAATTCGCCTCTTCTCAATCTTGCTGCCAGCTCCACATAGTACATCTCGAATATCCTACTGTTTCTGGCATCTCTAAGGAAGGATGCCAGCTGTTCAATGGGCAGCGTTTTCATCTCCTTGCGTTTCAGCTTCGGCAGGACACATCCTTCTGCCGAGTCTGTTGCGATAAATCTCTGCTCCTTTGCCAGTTTCATAGCCGAGGCAATGATCTGGTGGATATTTCGCACCATTTTGGGACTCAGGCACTTGGTCTGCTTTTTACTCTCGATCCAATCTATCCGGCCTTTTTCCAACAGTTTCTTGTAAAGCTTTTGTAATTCCAGAAAATGAGCTTTTCCAGCGGAATCTTCCAAATGTTTGACTTAATGTGGTTATCAATGTATCTCTGGTAGGTCTGGTGAGAGGATGGCCTTACTTTGATTTTTGCATAGTTTTCGAACTATTCATCCAGGCATCTGCTGTGTACCTTTCCACCTTGATGACAGCCAGACTCTTGGTTTCCTCGGTGGCTGCTTTCAGTTTGGCTTTGGCCTCTGCCGGAGGCCGACTCAGGACGTTCTTGTAGATGGTCTTGCCGGTCTCCGGATCATGCCCGGCGGTCCCTATGCCCAGCCGAAACCTGGAATAAAGGATGTCAGGAAAGCATCCTCCCGCAGCTCGTTCTCCAGGTTTACTAGTGGGGGCAAAGTCTCCTGGTCTTGTTGGTCTAACCCCGCTTTGGTTTCTCTGTAGGTCCGTTTCAGCTCCTTCCGAACTTTTTGAAGCTCTGGCTCCCAGCGGAACCTCACGTGCAGGGACTTCATATAGTCGGACATCGTGCCGCCTCCTATCAGTGATATACCATCGAAGCTGGTTCAATAGCCGGGGGGCGCGGCATCTATTATCAGAAAAGTAACAACTGGGTTGCCCGGTTGGAATCCTTAGCTTTGTTTTCAGCGGTGTAATTCTTCAGGGGGATATTCGTGCCCAATTGCCCAGGAACGACCCAGCGGCTTCATGCGGCTCTAAAGGGACAATAGAATTCTAGAGAAAAATGTCGTTGACACGATTTCATGTGCAGAACAACGCCCTTTCACCCCCCCCCGCAGATGCCCGCACTGCGGGCATTTGCAAGCGAACCGGCGCTTTTATTGCGCCGGTTCTTTTTTCCTGAAATACTTTCAACTGGTGGGTTCACCCTCAATTCTGGGGAAAACGTGTTCCAACAGCTGTACCGATCTCGGCCACGCGGTGCCGAAAAGGACCTTAGGTTTGCGCTGGAGTGCATGCGGATGCCATCCCATCTGCCCCACACAACGGTTAACAGGGCCAAACGAGGGCTGCTTTCTTCTCTCATTCCTTCGGCCCACAGGCTGCTTCAGAGTGGGGCCGGGCTTTCACCCAAAGCTGTTGCCGGCATACAGCCGGATGCAATAATTGCCCTGTTGAATGGCAAGAACTCTTCGCTCCGATACTATACAAATAACATATTTAAGATTTCTCCCCTCAATGGACTCATACAGCCTCTCACTTCGTCACAGGGCACAGGGATAACGCCGCAGTGTCCGCAATAACGGTCACATCCTGGTGAAGCTGGAGAATGGATGCCGGAATCTGAGGCGTCACTGGCCCGAAAAAGCTCCTCTGCAACGCTTCGGCTTTATCCTCTCCACAGGCGACCAGGAGAATTTTTCGGGCTTGCATGATGGCCTGCATCCCCACAGAGTATGCCAGCTTGGGCACCTCGTCGGCGCTTTGGAAGAACCGGGTGTTCGCCTGGATGGTGCTCTCAGTCAGGGCGACCTGATGAGTGCCTTTGGAGAAGTGATCATCCGGCTCGTTAAACCCAATGTGGGCGTTGCGGCCGATGCCCAGAAGCTGCAGGTCGATGCCACCGTTGTCCGCGATGACGCGGTCATACCGGGCGCACTCTAGGGTACTGTTCGTCTGCATCCCATCTGGCAGATAGACACGGCGCGGATCAATGTTGATGTGGTCGAAAAAGTTTTGGTGCATAAAGCAGCTGTAGCTTTGCGGGTCCCTGGGGGAGAGACCGCAGTACTCATCCAGGTTGATGGATACGGCCTTAGAGAAGTCTACATCCCCTTTTTCGTACCAGGAGATCAGTTGGCGGTAGATACCGATGGGCGTGGAGCCGGTAGCCAGGCCCAGCACACTCTCCGGGCACAGGATCACCTGGGCCGAGATGAGATTGGCCGCCTTCCGACTCATATCTTGATAATTTTTGGCACAGATCAGACGCATAGATCCTCCTCAAATTCGACGGACAGGCTCCGCCAATGTTGACACGAGATGCCCCCGCGGCCGCTGGAGCGGCGCAGATTAGGGGGTGATCCAGATGGGCTGTGAAAAGGCCCCATAGCCGCCGTTCATATAGGCTTCCGCGCGAACATACCCCTCGTCGCCCCGTATGGGATAGGTAAACTCCTGGAAATGCCCCGTCTTTTCCGCAAGAACTTGTCCGTCTTTTCCGTACAGGGTCAAATAGCGATAGGCCCGCTGGAACAGCTCAGAATCGTCCCGCAGGCGGAATGTGATGGAGCGAGCGTCTGAGACGATCTCGGAGAATCCGAAACCGGTGGAGACGTAGAAATCCCCCCGCCGGAATGCGTCCAGGATGGCCTCCGGCGTCTTCTGTGGAGCCCGGACCACATTCCAGACCCGGCGCTCCTGGCCCCAGTGATGAAAGTCGTCATTGCCAAAGCCCCAGAGGCGCCGGCCGGATGAGAGAACCTGATCCCACATCTCAAACCCTCGGTCCTGGTCCACATGGATCCCGTCCCCGCTGAAGACTTCCATCCCAAGAATGCCCTCCGTGCGAAGCAACTCATCCACCGTCCAATGTTGTCCGAACTGGCGCATGGGATGCGACGCGATGGCCAAATCGCCTGCAGCTGTGGCAGCAGAGGCCAAAGCCCCGTAGTGCTGGACGGAGAATACGTGATCGATCGGCTCCTGCGCCAGCGTCCCAAGGCCGGCCAACAGCATATGGTGGTCTCCGCTAACTTCCACGGCCCGGAAGAGCACGTGGTTCCGCAAGACCTCCGTCTCTGTGGTGATCCGGTCATGGTCACTGACGGCCAGAAACGCATAATCCCGATAAGCCAGTGCCAGCTCGTCGATGGTGTGCCAGCCGCAGACGCTGAACGTGGAGTGGATGTGCAGGCTTCCTCGGTACCACTGACCGGTATACGTGTAGGGATTTTGGATGGTCATAGTCTCACACCTGTCTTGGCGTCAAAAAAGATGGCCTGATTTAGCACGAGAGAGACTGTGTCGCCGGTGTGCAGCTTGCCAGCGTGCTCCACAGCGACCCGGCACCCCGCATCCAGTTGGACGATGTACTGGTAGCCGGTGCCGCGGTAGAAGCTGTCCACAATCTCACCCTGGATGGCGTTAGGTCCCTCGGAAAGAACTGCAGACTCCGGTCGGAAGCTGAGAACGCACGCGCCGCGGACAGATGCGGGGACATTATAGGGAATATCCGTGCCGCCCAATGTGCGGAAGCCGTCAGCAGAGGCAGTGCCATCCACGAAGTTGCTCTTGCCCACGAAATTTGCCACAAAGCGGTTCTGAGGGTCCTCATAGATCTCCTCGGGAGATCCAATCTGCTGCACGACGCCCTCGCTGAATACGGCGATGTGATCGGAGATCTCCAGCGCTTCCTCTTGATCATGGGTCACATAGACCGTGGTGATCCCCAGCTTTTTCTGAAGGTTCTTGATGTCCTGGCGCATCTTGATGCGCAGCTTGGCATCCAGATTGCTCAGAGGCTCATCTAGCAGAAGGACCTGGGGCTCAATCACCAGCGCTCTTGCAATAGCAATCCGCTGCTGCTGGCCTCCGGAGAGCTGATTGGGATAGCGGCTCTCTACATCGGGAAGGTCGATCAGGTCCACGGCCCAGCGGACCATCTCATCGATCTCAGCCTTGGATTTTTTTCGCAGCTTCAAACCGTATGCGATGTTCTCGAATACAGTTTTGTGAGGCCATAGAGCATAGTTCTGAAAGACGAAGCCTACGTCCTTTTCCCATGGATTCAGCAGCCCCACGTCCCAGTCTCCAAAGCGGATGGTGCCGGAGGTGGGCTTCTCGAACCCGGCGATACAGCGCAGCAGAGTGGTCTTTCCGCAGCCAGAAGAACCCAGCAGCGTGAAAAACTCGCCTTTTTGGATTTCAATATTGACTTGTTTCAAAACTTCATGGTCCCCAAAAGACTTGCAGATATTTTGAATATGCATGGGGACGGATGTGATAGCAGTCTGATTCATCTCTTTTGCTCCCTCTTAGACCTCCGCTTTTACGCGGGTCACTTTGTTGACCAGCAGAAGCGGGATATACACAAACAGCATCAGCAGCACTCCCATAGAAGCCGCGATTCCAAAGTCCGCGCCGGAGGACATGGTGTTTTCGAAGATGACCACCGGCATGGTAACATAAGGAGGCCGGTAGAGGATAATTGTGGAAGAGAGTTCCGTCATGATCTGTAGGAAGGACAGCGTCGCCCCAGAGATGACACCGCTGATCATCAGCGGGAATGTAATGTCCTTAAAAGAACGGAGTGGCGTGGCGCCGGAGGACATGGCTGCCTCCTCCAAAGCACGGTGGACCGAGTACAGGGATGCCTCTGCGCTTTTCACGAGGTATGGTAGCTTTCGAATAAAATAACTCAGGACCAGGATGACCCAGGTACCAGTGAGCAGCAGAGGCTCTTTGTTAAAGATCATGATGAAGCCGACAGCCAGCACTGTGCCAGGAATCACATAGGGCACCATGATAATGGAGTTGATAAAGCCAGAGATGACCTTGTAGCGCTTGCGGACGATTATGTAGGCGATGCCAATACCAAACACCAGCGTAAGGAAGGTGGCGGCAAGGCCCAGGGCAAAGGTCATCCAGATGGGTGTCAGCTGCTGCTCAAATAGCTTCTGGTAATTGGACAGTGTGAAGTTTCCCATTAGAACGCCGTATTTCCACTCCATAAAGGAGACCACGCAGAGCGTAACGTGGGGCAGGAAGGACATGATCAGAACCACTGCCACATAGACACCGATGATGGCAGAGGTGCCCTTTTTGGGCTTGGCTAGGGTGTACCGCTTCACAGAGACGGCCGCGTATGTCTTTTTGGCCAGGATGGTACGCTGGGCATACAGCATGATGGTGGACAGGAAAATCATCACGATGCCCACAGTGGAGGCCATACCCATATTGCCGCCCACTTCGCTGACGAACTCATTGTAAACAGCGGTGGGAAGAAGCGGAAATTCGCCACCGATCACCGCCGGTGTGCCGAAATCCGCGAATGCTGCCAGCGCGGCCATCAGCATCCCGGTGAGGATGCCCGGCAGAGCCAGCGGAAGCTCAATGTGGAAAAAGCTCTTGATCGGGTTCGCGCCGAGGCTCATGGCAGCTTCTTTATGGAAAACATCTTCATCGCTGAAAGAGTCGAATGTCATCAGGAAGATCAGGGGAAAGACCATCCAGGTGATGACCCAGATGACAGCGTTTCCGCCATAGAAGCCCCAGGTGGGCTGGACGCCGGTTAGCGCCTTGATAATCTTGTTCACCACACCGTAGCGGCCCAGCAGAATGATCCAGGCATAGGCCCCCAGGAACGGGGGAGAAGCGGTGGCCATAGTAATCAGAGTCACCACCGCATTCCGGCCCTTGAATTGGAACCGTGCTAGCAGCCAGGCCAGGGGTACAGCAATCAGCGTGGCGAACAGTGTGGTCAGAATTGTGACCTTGATGCTGTTAACAAAAGCAATCTGATAGCGGTAGCTAGTAAAGAACGTGGAGTAATTTGACAGGGAGAAGGAGCCGTCCTCCCCTTTGAGGGAGGAGAGGAAGATGGAGAGCTGTGGGATGACGATCAGTCCCAGGGAGATCACCAGACAGATGATGGCGAATAAGATCCAGGGATCCCGAAGAGACCGTCTAATATGTAGCGGTGTGCTACCCCTCATGATGCACCTCCGGAGCATACAGAATGATGAAAGAAATCAGTGGCATGGATAAAAAGCGTGGGCTGGCCAGCGTGATGACCAGCCCACACATGGTTCAGTTCGCGCGGGACTGCTCGTAGGCAGTGTTGTACTGCGCGGTGATGTCGTCGCGGGAGATCTTGTCCGCATCGACCAGGTTATACTCAGTGGTGGGCGTTAGACCCTCTGCCAGGGGCGCGTCGGTACGGGTAGAACGGCGCAGAATGGGGTCTACCAGTACCGCATGGTTCTCAGGAGAACCAAAGAAGTCGATGAACAACTTGGCGTTATCCATGTTCTTGGCGCCTTTAATAATGGACAGGCAGTCAACGGTGTTGATGACGCCGTCCTCGGGATAGATCAGCTCGATGGGCAGGCCGGCTTCCAGCCACTTCAGGCCCAGGTCCTCGTTGACGAAGCCAATGGGATAGGTGCCGTCCTTCACCGCGTCAAACATGGGGTCAGAGCCGGAGAGAACCTCGCAGTTGTCCAGCATCTCCGTGATGTACTCCCAGCCATAGAGAGAAGCGATGTTGTTGGCAATGGTTGCGCCGGTGCCGCTCTTGCCGGGGTCGCAGAAGGCAATCTTGTCGGCGGCATATTTGGGGTCGGCCAGATCACCCAGATTCTTGGGCCAGTCCGCCTCGTCAGGCAGGCGGTCCGTATTGACGGCGATGGGGGTGAGCATGACGCTCCAAGGGTGCCACAAGCCTTCTGGATGGGACAAAATCATATCCTGGTCGGTTTCGGAGACATAAGGCTCGAACACGTCGGCATTGGCCTCGAACAGATAGGGCTCGCCGCCCAGCAGGATATCGCCGCCGGGGTTCTCCGCCTCTGCCCGGATGCGGGCCATCAGCTCACCAGAGCCGGCTTTGATGATCTCTACGTTGATGTCAGGATACGTCTCCCGGAACAGCTCCAGAATGGGATCTGTGATCTCAGGGCCGCAGCCGGTATAGATCACTAGGTCGCCGCTGGCGGAGGAAGCGCCCTCCTCGCCGGCGGGCGCGGAGCCTTCAGAAGAGTCTCCCGCAGACGTGTCCCCACCGCATGCGGCAAGTGACAGCAGCATCATGAGAAGAAGCGCGATACTCAAAAATCTTTTCATTTCAATACCTCCCAAAAATATTTATCTCCAATGCGCAGCATATTGCCCTTCGACCTGACGGAAGTCAGAGATCAGGCTCTTTGCCACATTGTAAGAACCAATGAGGGGGTGTGCCATCAGCGCCTTAACGGCAGCGTCGGCAGAGCCCTCTAGGATTGCCTGGACGCTAAGTCGCTCATACGCCTTGACTGCGGTGATAAGGGAAAAGATGGGCGGCGTGACTTTCCCGATATGGATTGGATGTGCTCCACTCTGGTCTACGGTGCAGGTGATCTCCACGACATCATCATCGGCAAGCCCGTCGATGCTGCCGCTGTTGGGGACAGAGAGGACGACTTGACGGCTCTGACCGCTTTCAACGGCTGCGATATAATCCATTGCGATGCCTGCGTATCCCTCGCCCTGGGGCATCTCCAGGACCTCCGGGGTGTGCATGACCTTCTTGGTGGTCTCAATCTGCATATAGGTGGACTCTCTGGCATACATGTGGCGCAGATAGATCCGCTCGGCCTCCTCCGCACAGCTCTCCAGGTCCAGGGCACTCAATTCCTTCAGCATCTGGATGTTATTCTCCTCAACACTGATGCCACGGGTAGTACCGGCCTGGTGAATATTGCCGGAGGCCTTGTCCCGGTAGTAATAATAATAGAGGTATTCGTTGGGGATGTGCCCCAGGAGGCGGAGGAGGTCCGCGTCGAACATAGCCAGTTCACCGACCTTTTGAGGCAGCTGGGTGTCGGAGAGAATGGCCGGCATAACATCTTTCCCCTCGTACAGCGCCTTGCGGGCCCAAGAGAGATGATTGAGACCGAAGAACTCCATAGTGAAGCGGTCATTCTCATAGCCCATCGCCTCGGCAATGCGGAGCTTCGTGGAACTGGGGGTATCGCAGATGCCGATCACATGATCATAGCCGAGGGAGTGCATGGCCTGGGTCACTAATCCAGAGGGGTTGGTGAAATTGAAGATCCACGCATTCGGTGCCAGTTCTTTGATCCTGCGACAATAGTCCGCCAGAACAGGGATGGACCGGGCGGCCATAAAAAACCCGCCGGCGCCCGTGGTCTCCTGGCCCAGCACGCCGTTTTTGATGGCGATCTGTTCGTCCACTACACGGGAGTGGTCCCCACCCACCCGGATCGTAGTCACGAAGTAATCCGTCCCGGTGATGGCTTTGGTAAGATCGGTCTCCAGGATCACCTGAAGATCTGGGGCAATCTTCGCAACTGCGTGCTTTGCGATACTGCCGATGACACGGAGCTTTTCGGAGTCTATGTCATAGAGGCACAGAGTGGAGATGTGGAGCGTATGGGCCCGCTTGGCCAGACTGTTAGCAAAAAATGGTGCCCGTACGCTGCCACCGCCAATAATCGTAAGTTTTTTCATGGAAAACCTCCTTATGCAGTATACTTGTCAGATGGGCTTTCGATCATGAGTCCAAAGCCCGACAGCTATCACGCACCTTGATGCTATGAGGCAACGTGATGGAAGGCGGGATCTCCCAGGCGGCCTGCTTCATGCCTGCATACAAAAGCTCCAAGGACTGAACAATCAGATCGTGGATTGGCTGTGATACGCAAGTAAGCCGCGGGCGGAATTCCTCTCCCAGATTCGTGTTGTCGAACCCGAGGACCGAGACGTCCCCCGGAATGGAAAGGCCCAGATCCATCAGGGCGGCCATGGCGCCGATGGCGGCCGCATCACAGTGGGCAAAAATGGCTGTGAGTTCCGGTTGCCGGGAGAGTAGTGCTTTCGCCGCCTCATAGCCCCCGGCATAATTGCCTGCTCCAGTGTAGATACAGTCGTCCGGGAGGGGGAGACCGTGGTCCTCCATAGCCTTCTGGCTGCCAGCAATCCGCTGGAAGCCGGAGCTGATGGACCGGGGAGAATCACAGATAAATCCGATGTGCCTATGACCGAGGCCGATCAGATAATTCGTCCCGTCATAGGCAGCGGCTAGGTCATCTACATGGACTGCAGGACACAACCGATTTAAGGAAAGTGCACTACAAATGACAGTGCTAATCTGCATCTGTTGGATCCGCTTCACCGTGGTGCTACTAATTTCCTCATTCAGCAGAATAACCCCATCCAAGTCTAGCTTTTTGATCTGTTCGACAATTTCGGGCCCTTTTTCGGGGAGAATGACCATGTAGTCCCCTCGCTCGTCCAAAAGATCCCGCAGCTGGCAGAGAACATATTGGAAGAATACATGGCTGAGTGTGGGGATAAAAACACCTACAGTTTTAATGCGATCCTCCCGTCTCTTCCGCATTTCCTGGCGGGATTGATAACCGGTATCTCGAATCGCCTGTTCAATTTTCAGTCGGGTCTCCTCTCGGACTGGGGCCTTTCCACTGAGAGCTCTGGACACCGTGGCCGGGGAGACCTGGCAGGTCTTGGCAATCTCTCGAATATTTATCTTCTTTTTCTGCATAGCCGTTCAAATTCGTCAATGCTTGCCTTGGAGGTGAGGCAGCCAATTCCAGTGGTAGCCTTTCCACCGGCGTAGTTTCCCAATTCCACGCAGCGATGCAATTCCCACCCTTGTAGTAGGCCGTATGTGACACCACCCAAAAAGGCGTCTCCTGCGCCTGTGGTATCCACGATATTGTCGAAATCCACGGGATCAACGTGTACTACTTCCCCTTGGCAAAGGAATAGTGCACCCTCCTTGCCCAGCTTCACAATAGGATGCTCTACATATTCCGCCAGCTTGAGCAGCGCGGAACGGACGCTATCTGCACCCGTTAGCTTGAGAGCTTCTTTCTCGTTTGGCGAGAACAGATAGACGGCGGATAGAACATCTCGGAGTTCTTCGATACTGAGATCGTCACTCCAACCCACATCATACACAACCCTGCAGCCCGCGTTCTTTAGCATGTGAAACAGCTGGACATTTGGGGAGGAGGCGATGCAGTAGGCGCAATCACTAAGATAGTGTAGTAGCTCTGGGGAGGTGTCCCTGTAGAAAGCTGTATTGGGAAAATAGGATACAAAGGAGCGATCTACCCCCTGGATTGACATGACGCTGGTCACATTGACAGGAGACTGTCCCGCTTTCAGGGATGTCTCAAAGCTCCGGTATGGAATGGCCTCCTGCTTCAAAAAATCCCGGGCAATACAACTAAAGCGATCTCGTCCAAGGCAAGTAGCCAGCCGGACTGTTGCCCCCAACCGTGCAGCTGTAATCAGGGAGGCAATTGGGCCACCGCCCAGCGACAATGTCAGATGGTTGGTGGAGACCTCCTCCCCTAGTCCCGGCAGACGGTGGATCCCGGAATAGATAAAATCAAGCGTAACAAGATTCAAAGCACAGATTTCAGGTTTCATTGTCGCCCTCTCTTGTTTCATGAAACATAATAATTCTATTTCTAATGCAATTATATTCCGCCAAATCCACAAGTCAATATTGAAAAAAATATTCTATTTTTTTATTATTTTAGCAAAAATAAATTAGTTAAAATGCGAACACAACCCGATTTGTTTCATGAAACAAATCGGGTTGTGTTCGCATTTATAGATGAATATTTGTATATATCTGAGCTATGAAATCGCCAGTTATTTTTTCTGAAATCAAGGGCAAGCACAGTCGCAAGAAAGTTCACCAGACAGAAAAAACGCAAAACGTTCGACATTCTAGCATCGCGTACATTACAGAATCCGCGGGAACTGTTTGTTAAAAACACCGATAAAATTAAAGAATTTCCTACTAATGATTTTGGGATGCCTATATTTTAAGGCTGATGCAATTCCGAGGAAAGATAACATTCTCATTTTACTCTCCCGTGCGGTGTTTGACTGTTGGGAGTAGATGCAATCTCGTTCCTCAAGGGTTTGACTCGATGGCAAGCGAAACCCATCCAAAGTTGGTGCTGTTGATCGCCGTGATTCGGTGGCCTTCTATGTGGGACTGCTTATCAATAGAGTCCATCAAGTTATACACAAGAATATTCTCCACTTCTAGAACACTCGCAAGCAATAACGTTGAGTTAGGAAATGCGGACAAATACGAGCGCGATTTCATAATTGGAATGGCCGAAAGGAGTTTTTGCGGCAGGTGTGTCTAACTCAACCCATGACCCAGACCGCCTAAAATTCTCGTGGAGCGAAAAGGTACAACCCTCGGATTCTAGGCCATTTCAGCCCCCAAAGGCCCAGAAAGCACTGAGCTGCAGCGGATGGAGGAACCGACGGCAGCTCATAACCCGGAGGTCGTAGGTTCAAGGCCTGCCCTCGCAACCACAAAATCGTCTGATTTCGCAAGAAATTAGACGGTTTTTCTTCACTTTTTGCCTCCAAAGGTCCTCAGAAAAATGACGTAATTTTGCAAAATTTGCAGTTCATTTGCAGTTGACCCAAACTGTGACCCAGACGGGTCAAAAAGAGGCCCGGACGCGGCATTTCCGTGTCCGGATTTCCTGACTTTTTATGATATCAGAGGGCATTCGCCAGAACTTTTCCTATGGTTTTTGCCGCCTCCTTCTGGGCCGCTGTGGTGACGGGGGCATAGGTATGCAGGGTGAACCCCGCGCTGAAGTGCCCCAGCATCCCGGATATCGTCTTGATGTCTACCCCGTTCTGGAGGGCCAGCGTTGCGAATGTGTGCCGTAAATCGTGGAACCTGACCCGAGGCAGACCCGCCCGCCTCAGCACCCGGTGGAGTATATGCAGGACGCTATCCGGTGAGATAGACCGTCAGTGGGAGAGGGGAACACCCAGGGGCTGCTGACGTTTTTTCCTCTGCTGTTTCAGAACCTGGATGGTATCCTCCGCCGACGGCAGCGTTTGGTCGGCGTTTTTCGTCTTGAGCGATGCCACCACCTCTCCGTTGATGCGAGCGCCATGCCGTTTCACCCAAAGGCCGCCCCGGTCCAAATCAATGTCCTCCCATTTGAGGCCAAGCAATTCGCCTCTTCTCAATCTTGCTGCCAGCTCCGCATAGTACATCTCGAGGACGCCGCTCTCCTTGGATTCCTGCAGAAAGGAGGTCAACTGCTCGACGGGCAATGTTTTCATCTCCCGATGTTCCAGCTTCGGTAGGGCGCAGCCCTCGGTGGGATCGGTGGCAATAATTTTTTTCTCCTTGGCCGGCTTCATGGCTGAGGCGATGACCTGGCAGATGTTCCGCACCGTCTTGGGACTCAGACCCCTGGGCTGCCGCTTGCTCTCGACTCTGTCGATTCTTCCACTGTTGAGTAATTTTTTGCAGATCTTCTGTAATTCCAGAGAAGTGAGTTTTTCTAGCGGAACTTCGCCGATATCCGGCTTGATGTGGTTGTCGATATACCCTTGGTAGGCATGATGGGAGGATGATCTCACTTTGATCTTTGCATAGTTTTTGAACCACTTATCCATCCAAGCACCTACTATGTACTTTCCCATCATGGTCACGTCCAGGCCCTTGATTTCTTCAATGGCCGCTTTCGGGTTTGCCTCTCCCTGGGTCCGGCCCAGGACGTTCTTGTAGATCGGCTTTCCGGTCTCCAGATCGTGCCCGGCTGTGTAGCGACCCTCCCAGCAGCCACCTTTTCTTTTTCTGATGTTGCGCTCTCCGTCGGCCCATTTCTTCGCCATGGCATTCATTTTCTTTGCAATAACACAACATGCCGCAGAGAAGAGAAAAACGTCAATGCCGCTATTTCATACCCAGAACAACGCCCTTTCAAAACCCGCAACTGCCCGCAGTGTGGGCAGTTGTGACCGCCCTGGTGTCGAAAAGGCGTCGGGGCTTTCTTCTGTCTGCCGGGTGACGGCGCTCTCTTTGTCAACGGTGTTGTAATCCCGGCATTGAGTAAAAGCGCTTTTCTGATTTCTCCCCTTCGGCCAACAGGTTGCCCCAAGTGGGGCTGGGCTTCTGCCCGGAACTGCGGCCGGCGTATAGCCGGGTGCGATTCTTGCCCCACTCTGGTGGGCACAATTTCACTTTCCATTTTATCTCGTGGTTTTTTAAAAGATTCTGAAATTGCGGAAGGGGACGGCTCTATCTGGCCGCCCCCTTCATCATTTAGTTCAGTGAAACAACGTTTTAGTTGTTAAAATGCGGTCAAATTCTGGCATGTAGCTTCAAACTGATGCAACCTAGACAACAGTTCACTTCGCCTTTCTTCTGTGCAGAAGGCGGCGTCTACTGCATAATACTGCAGCTTTAATAGCTCCTCAATTTTCCAGTGATACTGTTCTGCCACGCGTTGGAGCTCTTGACTTAGGGAAACACGCAGAAGCTGCGGATCATCCGTGTTGACTGTTACCGATATCCCTCTACTATACAATTCACCCAACGGATGATTGCCAGGCGTATAGAGGCCGCCTGCCACATTCGACGTATAGCAGATATTCAAAGGAATCCGCTCTCTCAGGAGCCGTTCCAGCAGTTTCAAGTCCTCCACTGCCCGCACGCCATGATCGATTCTTTTAGCTCCCAACAGTTCAAGAGCTTCCTGAACTCCTTCCGGCCCAGAGGACTCGCCGGCATGGACGGCAATGCCCAGCCCGGCCTCCGCCGCTCTCGCCAGTAATGGCGCAAATCTCTGGTTGGAGTCCTGCGAGCAGGCCTCGTTTCCGTCGACGGAAACCCCGACCAACCGCGGATGTCTGTGGGACAAGATCCACTCTATGGTCCTGCGGGCAGACGCTGTATCCTGTTCTCTGCGCAGGGACACAAGAAGCCGGCAATCCGGCAGTCCATCTGCTCCGGCCTGGTCAAAACCTTCCAGAACGCCTGTCAACAGCTCTCCGGTCCGAATGTTTTTCCAATGGCTGGGATTGACGATGATTTCCGTATAGAGGATACCCTGCTCCTGGGCGTACTTTGCATGGCGGTATGCAATCTGCTGAGCAGTCTCCCGATTCTGCACCAAACTGCAGATCCAGTCCAGCAGGTCAAGGAAGTCCGAGAGACCTGAGAAATCGAACAGGTGCTGACGGGGACGTGGCAGGGAAATCCCCTGCATTTCGGCCAGCAGGCAGACGGTTTCAGGATCGAATGTGCCCTCTAGGTGGATGTGCAGCTCCAGCTTCGGCATTCGCTGGATTTGTTCCAACGTCGCCATACCGGTCATTGAGCACCTTCCTGCTGGAAGCGTTCTACCCAGGCATCAAACTGTGGCAGGAGATGCTGTCCGCTGATGGAGTAGGCAAATCCGTTGCGGATGATCTGGATCAGCTCTGCTTCCGTCAATCCCATCTTCTCTGCATCCAGAATCAATTCCTCTGTCATAGAGCAGGTATAAGGCGGGTCATCAGAACTGATGGAGACCGGCACGCCGGAGTGCAGCAGGGTGAGGAGTGGGTGTGCCTCAAAACTGGCGGCAGTTCCAGAGTAAACATTTCCGGAAGGACACATGGCACAGAGAATCTGATGTTCCTGCAGATATTCCATGAGTTCCGGATGTTCCGCCGCCCGACAGCCGTGATCGATTCGCTGAACATCGAGCTTCAGCAGGGCATCCCAGATGTTGTCCGCACCGCCGTCCTCTCCGGCATGAGCGGTAAGGAACAGCCCCATTTCCTTTGCCTCCCGATAGCTCTCCAAATGCTTGATACAGGGATGACCGTTTTCCTCACAGTCCATTCCCAGCCCCGCGACCATATCCAGATAGGGACGGAGCGCCTTGACAAAAGACAGGCACCGCTCGCTGGAAAGGGTCCGGTCCAGTCCGGCGATGTAGACAATCTCCACGCCATAAAGCTTTTTCGCTTTTTTTTGTGCGCTGCGATACCCCTCCATGACCACTTTTAGGGGAATTCCCCGCTCTTCGTTCAGTGGATAATCCAAATGCAGCTCTTGGTAGATAATATTTTGACGCTGATCCTCTTTTGCCAATGCCAGGACAACTGCTTCATAGTCTTCCTCATGGAGACAAACGGAGTTCAATGTCCGGTCACAGATCATAAACCCATCCAGTCCCTTTCTGGAGATTAGATCCTGAGACCAGACCGCAATTTCTTCCGTGGAGTGGACTGGCAGCTTCACATGATTTTTCTCCGCCAGCTCCAGCGCGAGAGCCCAGGGGATGGAGCCTTCAATGTGAATATGGTTTTCTGCCTTCGGGATTTCCTGCAACATCTGCTTTTGCCGAGAAGTTAACATAGAACAACCCTCCATTCCGTCAAAAAATAGCGTCCAGAATCAAGTACATCAAAAAGACTGCCGTTAGGATCAGCATCGTGGGAGAGAGCTGCTTTCTTCTGCCGGTCACTGCCATGCAGAGAGTGTAGCTGAGCATGGAAAAAAGTACACCATAGGCGATATTGTACGTAAAGGGCATGGCTGCGACGGCAAAGAAGGCCGGCATAGCCACGGAAAAATCCGAAAGATCCAAAGTGGAGAGTGGCTCCATCATGAAAATCCCGACCATGATGAGCGCAGGCGCTGCTGCAATGCTGGGAATCATCAGAAAAACGGGGGAGAAGAACAACGTCAGCAGAAAGAGCAGGCCTGTACTACAGGCAGTCAGGCCGGTCCGCCCGCCAGCGGCGATCCCTGCGGCACTTTCTGCGCCGTAAATCGTGACCGTACTGGTTCCCAGAACCGCGCCGACTGCAGCGGCTCCTGCCGAGACGAACAGAGCTTTTCCTGCTCCCGGAGTCTTGCCATCCTCATCCACCAGTCCGGCCTTGGGGGCGATCCCCAAGAACACACCCAAACTGTCAAATAGATCTACAAATAAAAAGCTGACAATCGCAAAAATGGTTCCAAGAACGAAGGGGAGCGGTCCGGAAAACATCCCCCTGTAACTCAACTGGCCCAGAGTAGGGGCCAGAGCCTCTGCTGGATTGTCAAAGGAGAAAACAGAGGTCGGCAGAGTGGTATAGGCCGCACCAGTGACGGGGTCTTTCACAAACAGACCCAGAACCGTCACCAGAAGAATGCCAATCAGAATCCCACCCTTGACCTGTCGGATGACCAATACCGCCGTAATAGCGATGCCGGCCAGCGCCAGCACTGTGCCGGGATTGCTCAAGTCGCCCACCGTCACCAGGGTGCTATCAGACTTTTGAATCAGGCCAGCGGACTGGAAGCCGCAAAACGCAATAAACATACCGACGCCCGCGCCAATGGCCTTTTTCACGCAGTCTGGAACTGCGTCTACAATATGCTGCTGCGTCTTAAATGCACTCAAAAGCATAAAGACACAGCCGGATGTAAATACGCACGCCAAGCCGTTCTGCCAGGAAAGGCCCATGCCCTGTACCACGGTGTAGGCCATATAACTATTTAGGCCCATGGCTGGCCCCAGAGCAAACGGGAAGTTTCCCCACAGGCCGATCCAGAGGCAACCGATGCATGATGAAAGCGCCGTTGCCCAGAACACCGCCTTTTGGTCCATGCCTGCTGCTGCGAGAATCGTTGGATTCAATACCATAATGCTGACACAGGAGAGAAAAGTGGTAGCTCCCGCAATCAATTCTGTCCGCAGGGTTGTTCCCCGTTCAGACAAATGAAAAACTCTCTCAAAAATTGATCTGTTCCCAATCGTAGAATTCATGATTTCCCCCTTCCTGTCATGCCGCCTGATTTGATGGCGTCCCTGTGCGCACAGGTGTTAGTGCCATCTTAGAATAGGAAAAAACAGATTTCAACTGTCTGTCAACAAGTCAGACGACATTTTTCATACCACCCTTGTAAGCGTGGAAATTCGGGAAGATTCCAAGGAGTTGTCCGACCAATTTGAGGACCTTTCTTGCTTTCTTTTCATAAGTTGTATACAATAAAGGAGCGGATCCCATACATCTGAAAAGAAGGGGATTGTCTCTATGAATACACACGAAGTCCCGCTGCGGGAACGTGTCCGGGCCCAGCTTCTGGAGCTCATTTCCGAAATGGATCTGACCGTCAACACCAGATTGCTCTCTGAAGGACAGCTGGCAGCGAAATTTCAGGTGAGCCGCAGCACCATCCGTACAGTCCTCAGTGACTTGGAAGTGGAAGGCAAGGTCATCCGCCGGCAGGGGAGCGGTACCTATGTCAATTCACAGGCCATCCAGGTGAATACAACGCTGTATCCTCGGATCGACTTGCGGGAAATTGTTGCTAGAAACGGCTATTCCGCCAGGAGTGAGGTGCTGTCTGTCCGTCAGATTCCAGCGGGAAGGCAGTCCCTTTTGTTCAACTGTGGCCCGACACATCAGCTGCAGGAGATCCGCAGCCTGTATTACGCGGATGAGTTTCCATGCATGTACTGCATTGATTGTATCCGAGACGGGCGGATCACGGAAGATCAGTGGCGGACTCCGGAGCTTGCGACACAGTCCATCTATGAGTTTCTCAAGGAGGCGGGCAATATTCATGTAAAATGGGATATGATGCGCCTCCGGGCTGCTACCAGCGGTGAGGTTCCAGAGCTGGCGGTTTATTTTGAGGTCCCTGTGGGAAAGATCCGGCCCTTTATTCTTTTAGAGATTACGAATTACGATGACAAAAATAACCCGGTCCTCTGTGGAAACATCTATGTGGATACGGAGCGAATCAAATTGAATCTTGTACGTGATTTGGGGCAGCTTTCATAAGGATTGTTCCTACAGATCTTTTATTGACAGTCTAATGAAAGATGGTTTCCGTTTTCAGGTTCCCTGCTTTCTCGTGATTTAGAACCTGACCCCAATTGCTGAAAATCGCTGCGGAACGGAAAGCAGCTCATAACCCGGAGCTCATGGAACCTAACTCTGGCAGTCCCGCCCGCTTCAGCACCGGGCAGAGCATGTGCAGGACGCTGTCCGGGGAGATGGGGCCTCCGCGACCTTGTCATCGATTCGGGCGACCTGCTGTTTTAGCCGGAGTTTGCCTTTTTCCGAGTCAATATTCTCCCCTTTGAGGTCAAGGAGCGATCCTGTCGAAGGCCGGTGGGCAACTCTCCATAGTACATCGCAGACACGCCGATGCCGTTTGCCTCTCTCAGGAAGGCCATCAGTTGTTCTGCCGGAAGTGTGATCGGTGGCGATGAACTGGTGGATGCTCCGCACTGTCTTGGGGCTTAGGTCCTTAGCCTGCTTTTGCTCTCGACCCTATGAATTCTCCTCCTGCTGATCAGCAGTTTCCTGCAGAACTCCTGCAACTCCAGAAAAGTGAGCTTTTCCAGTGGAATCTTTCCAATGTTGGGCTTAATGTGGCTCTGCGCTTTACCATGGTGTTCACTGTTTTCGCAGCAACACAACATACTACGGAAAACAGAAATATTCAGGGACTACGGTCACTGTTGGCTTAAGGTTAAAAAAGGGCTGCCAGCGGCAGCCCTTTTTCTTTGTGTAGCGTATCAATTTTTGACCCGGGGATACCCTTTTTCGCTGTTTCTATAGCTGGCTTTTCTTCTTCGCCATTGGATGCGATGTCTGGCATGCATGAGGGGGATGTACTAGGCCGGAGGGCACTCCGCTCCCTCGATCCCTGCTTTTATCGCTTACTGGCTCACCATAATACGACAAGCATGGGGGGAAGGCTCCTAAGATCATCTCTTCTACCATGCAGTCCCATTAGGACTCCGCCAGTCAAAGTTCCAAAGAAATTGCCGCTAAACACAAGCTATGCAGTATCTATACACCAATAAGAGGTAATTTTCATATCTTGGCAGTTTTGGGGCAGTGTTGTTGTTCTCGAAGATAGTTGTCGGGTGACTGCCTGCTGTCTAATCTCCCATGCGCGGTTGCCGTCTTAGTCCTCCATCCCATTAGGCCGGATCACCAACTTGAGCACATTATGGTCCAACACATCTTCGATGGCCTGCGGGAATTCTTCCAGTGGATAGAGCCGGGTTATCAGTCGGTCCGTTTTCACCTTTCCGGTATCCATAGCATCCACGGCACGGCCGAATTGATGAACCTGGCAGTAGGACGTGTAGTACTGCAATTCATTGCGATAAAAATATGCGGGGTTGATGGAGATGTCCTCATCATCCTTTGTGGAACTGAATTGAAGCAGCCGACCGCCCTTTTTCAAAAGCTGGAAACAATCCGGCAGGACAGAGGCGCTTCCTGTGGCATCCACGATGGCATCCACGCCGTAGGGGAACCGGTCAAACACTGCTTTGGTGTGGACTGCGGGATCGCTGCGGTCCATCAGAATGGTGTCAACGCCATAAGCGTTCAGAACATCCAATTTGGACTGAGTGGGAGCCAGGCAGATCACATGGTTTGCGTTGGAGTGTTTGAGCAGCTGTGCCAGAATGATGCCGTTCGGACCGGCTCCGAAAACCAGCACATCCTCCCCGTATTTGACGTCAAGGCGATCCATGGCGTGAATGCAGCAGGCAACAGGTTCTGTCATACAAGCCTCGTTGAAGGAGAGGTGGTCCGGAATCCGGAACACGGTCTTGTCCTTTACTTTTAAGTACTGGGCAAATCCGCCGGGGATACTGTGCCCCACAGACTGGAAGTTCAGGCAGTGGGCGTACATCTCCTGCTGGCAGAAGTAGCACTTTCCACAGGGGACAGCATTATCGGCTGTTACACGGTCGCCCACGTTCCAGCCTGTCACAGCGGAGCCCACCTGGTAGATATAGCCGGCGAACTCATGACCGGTGGTGATGGGATAGCGTCCCAACTTGTGACCGGTTGTATGATGACGGCGGTCTGCGCCTTTGCAGATGCTGGCTGCCATGACCTTGATGACAACCTCATCCTCGCCGCACACAGGCATCGGTACATCCCGGACACTGCACACGGACGGGCGGTCGTAGACCAGCGCTCTCATGGTTTCCATAGACTTTCCTCCTTTAAGCGATTTGAATGGGTGCTTCCACTCCTTGAAACAGACGAATCTTGGCTGCTGCCACGTCGTGTACACACTGAGCGGCGGCGCGGTACATGGCATAGATATTGCGTTGCCCCACTGCAGACTCCAGTCCGCACATAAAGGCATTTCGGATTTCAGTTGCCACGTTGATTTTCCGAATGCCCAGTGCAATGGACCGACGAATCATATCGTCCGGGATACCGGAACCGCCGTGCAGGACCAGCGGAGGGGGATTTAACGCCTGACACTGCTGAAGGCGATCAAAGTCCAACCGTGGAAGTCCCTGGTACATTCCGTGGGCATTGCCGATGCCAATAGCCAGCGCATCTACATCCACCTGCTGGATAAAGCGGGCAACCTCGTCCACATCTACCAAATTGTCGCGGGAATGGCTGATGCCATCCTCCACGCCGTAAATTGCGCCCAATTCAGCCTCCACAGAGACGCCCACTGCGTGGGCTGCCTTTACCACTTCCTGGGTAATACGCACATTCTCTTCAAAGGGCAGATGGGACCCGTCAAACATAACAGAGGTAAAGCCTGCCCGCAGGCATTGGATTGTTTGCTCGTAGCTGGCTCCATGGTCCAGATGCATGACAACCGGGACCGTGGACTCGTCGGCCAGCCGGCGGACTACATCCGCCAGATGGTGCATCTGTCCAGCCTGGATGGCCCCCTGACCGATGGTCAGAATCACGGGGCAGTGATACTCTTCTGCTGCAGTGATAATGGCTTCCGGTATTTCAATATTGTCAATATTGAACCCAGGGATGGCGGTTTTAGACTGGGTGGCAATGCCGAGAACCTCTTTTAATGTTGCCAATGGCATATGGCTCGCTTCCTTTCTTGGGTGTCATGAGATATCTGAGCGAAAATCCAGCGGCTGGTGGGAATGAATAAAATCATTCACTGTCGCCCGACTGCCCATGCCTGCCGTTGCACCAACCGCCTGGATTGCCAAAGCGGAACAGGCGCTTCCAAGAGTTATACAGTCCTCTGGGGGCAGGTTCTCTCCTACGCCGGTCAAAAAGCCGGCGCAGAAGGCGTCTCCCGCCCCTGTGGTTTCCACTATGGAAAGGCCCTGGTAGATGCCCGCAAAAAAGGCGGTTTGACGATTTTTGAAATAGGAACCTCGGCTGCCTAGTTTTACAGCCACGTTTTTGACGCCGCGGTCCAGGAAGAAATCTGCAATAGCCCGAGGATCCTCGGTCCCGGCAATCTGGGAAGCCTGCTCGATGCTTGGCAGAAAATAGTCCAGATAGGGCCAGCAGGGGTCTAGAATTCCTTTCCACCGGCCGCTGCGGTCACTGGTGACGTCCATAGATGTTATTACGCCGCGCTCCTTTGCGGCTTTCAGCAATTGGGCGGAGCCCTCGCCGTCAAACTTCGGCAGATGAAAAGCGCCCCCAATCTGAAGCATTTCTGCCCAGTCCAGCAGAGACAGATCACAGTCGTCAAAGCAGAACTCTGCGCTGGTGCCCGGATCCTGCAGGAATGTACGGTCACCTTTGGGATTGACCAGGATGACAGATTTTGTTTGCCGAGCCGTGGAGGAACGGACGGTATGGGATATGTCGATTCCGGCAGCTTGGGCCAGAGAAGCCACATAGTCTCCCATCTCGTCACATCCAAGCCGCCCTAAGTAGGCGACTTGGTGGCCCAACTTGGCAAAATTAATTGCGTTATTGTTGGCGTCACCGCCGCTGGTAATGCGGATGTCTGGCACTATCTGGGTATCGTTTTCAAAGGGGATCTGTTGGACTGGACGGACAAAAATGTCTACCAGCATTTCACCGGCGCAGATGACTCTCATGGAAGGCGCCTCCTTAAAAGGCGTGCATAGCCTCAAGGCAGGCATCCATAGTGGTCAGAGGGCTGAGTTCAAAGGCGAAAATACCGTCGAAACCAAGTTCGTCCACCAGCACATGCTTGAGGTAAGGGTAGTTGATCTCGCCGGTGCCGGGTTCATGGCGGCCGGGGACATCTCCAATGTGGATATAGCCGATGATGTCCGCGTTCCGCCGGAGGGTGTTGACCAAATCGCCCTCCATCAGCTGCATATGATAGATGTCATACAGCAGCTTTACATTGGGAGACCCTACGACCCGAATGATATCCGCAGCAGAGTCTGAAGTAGTCATGTAGTAACCGGGCTTGGCATAGGTGCTCACAGGCTCTACTTGAAGATAGAGACCCTCCGCTTCTGCGATTTTGGAGATCTCCAGCAAGTTCTTGGTGGCACAGGCAATTTTGGTGCGGTCGTTCAAATCGTTGCCGTCGGTACACATTCTGCCTTCCTCGCCCAAGGCGTTGGAATGGATCACCAGATTTTTACAGTCCAAAAAATGGGCCGCTTCTACAGATCGCTTGAAGTATTCTAAAAATTCCTTGCAATGGGCGGGATCAATCAGGTTGTAGTCCTTGTCTCCAGAGAAACACCCCAGCTGAAGCCGGTTTTCTTCCAGTAGGGATTTGATCTTCTTGATATCATGCTGTGCCCAGGAACCGAATTCCACATAGTCGAAACCGGTTTTTCGGACCATGGGGAACCGGTCGTAGAAGGGCAGATCTACAAAGAGCTTCTCGATACAGATTGATTTTTTCATATGACCTCCACGTTTAATTGCCAGACTGCTTGTTGGTAGAACGTTTTTTCCAGAGATTCAGGAAAATGGGAGAGAGCAGGGAGATGGCTGCAATAGCCAGCAGTACTAGGGCGATGGGATGAGAGAGGAAAATGGAGAAGCTCCCGTCCGAGAGCACCAGAGTGCGGCGCAGGTTCTCCTCCACCGTGCCGCCCAGAATCAGGCCCAGAATAATGGGCGGCATGCAGAAGTCCAACTTGATAAGGAAGTAGCCCACAATGCCCGCACCGATCATCAGAAACACATCGTAGATATTGTTATTGATGGCATAAGTGCCGACCACACAGAAGACAAACACAATGGGGTTCAGCCACTTCATAGGTACCAGGCTGATTTTGGAGAAGATGCGGATAGCACCATAGCCCAACAAGCACATGAAGACGTTGGCCATAAACAGAGAGATAATGATGGAGTAGACATCCACCGTCTGGGTGCTGAAAAGCAGCGGTCCAGGTGTAATGCCCTGCATCATCAGGGCACCCAGCATGATGGCTGTGACGGAGTCACCAGGGATGCCCAGGGTCAGCAATGGGATCATGGCGCCGCCGGAGACAGCATTGTTGGCGGCCTCGGGAGCGGCGATGCCTTCGGGAGCACCATGGCCGAACTCCTCCGGATGCTTGGACCAGCGTTTGGACTCGTTATAGCCGATCCAGGAGGCGATATCGCCGCCGGTTCCGGGAATGGCGCCGATAATGGTGCCGATAATGGAGCACATCAGGATCGTAGGACTTGTCCGCTTAATATCTGATTTAGAGGGCAAAATCTGGTCCAGCTTCTTGCGCTTTTCCCGTTTGTACTCCTTCATAGATTCCTCCGCTGTAACAAGGCACTGGGAGAAGGCGAACAGGCCGATCAGCAGCGCCACGAACTGGACACCTCCGATTAGGTAGGTGGTTCCAAATGTGAACCGCATAGTGGCAGAGGTTGCATCAATGCCCACCGTGCCAAGCAGCAGGCCCAGTATAGCGCCGATCAGACCCTTAATGATGGAGTGAGAGGACACGGCGGTGACGATGCTCAACCCAAACACACCCAGAGCAAACATCTCCGGTACGCCGAAGTTCAGCGCGATCTTGGACAGCAGCGGAGCGGTGAAGAGCAGTGCGCAGGCAGAGAACAGGCCGCCGAAGGTGGAGGCCATAGTGGAAATACTGAGGGCACGGCCGGGCTGCCCCAGTTTGGTGGCCATGGGATAACCATCCAGGCAGGTGGCGGCCGAGTTGGCAGTACCAGGCGTATTGATGAGGATGGCGGTGATGGAGCCTCCATAGATGGCGCCGCAGAAAGTGCCCAGCAGCATCATAATGCCTGCTTGATCAAGGGAAAAAGTAAACGGGAGTAGAATGGAGACCGCCATAACGGCAGATAGGCCGGGCATCGCCCCGCACAGGATACCGAAAAACACGCCCAAAAACATGTAAATTAGGCTGGTAGGCGTAAATACCAACGCTGCAGCTTGCAGAAAAGCATCCATAGAATCGCTCCCTCCTTATCAAGAGAACAACGTGCCCATAGGCAGCGGGACCCGCAGGGCCACATCAAAGCTCAGCCACACGAATACACAGATCACGACGGTCAGTCCCGCCAGGAGTTTGACATTACGCTCACCATGGATAAACATACATACTGGCAACATAAATAGGATGCCGATATAAATTCCCAGGAAATAAATAATTGCACCAGTGGCTATCAGTGTCAGCGATACCAGCACCATCCGTTTGAATCCCACAGTCTTAAATGCAAATGGAGAACTGCGGGTTTCTTTTTTGCTGAAAAGCCCCTGGAGAATTAGCACGATGGACAGAGATCCCATAACGACCGACAGGCACTTCGGCCAGAAGCTGGGACCCAGTGAATCTGTCATCAGCATGCTGGTCATTCCCAGGGATTCCACATAGGCGAAGATCGACAGGGCCAGAAAGATGATCCCTGTGACTACGTTTGCTTTTTTCAACGGTATCCCTCCCGCAAGAATGTTGCAGGCGCACGGAACAGGACCTGTTCCGTGCGCCCTGATTACGTGACTACGCGATATGGAAATGATTCTTCTTCACTCAGCCAGCAGGCCGACGTAATAGTTGTACGCCTCTTCGCAGTACTGGGTCATACCCTCAATGTCCCATACCTTGGGCGTCATCATCTGGGATTCCGTCAGTTCCGCATAGGTTTCGGAGGCCACGCCCTCATTCAGCGTGTTATGCAGCCACTCAATGATGGCGGGATCGGCATCGGACCGGATTCCCAGGAAGCACACAGACCGCAGATCCATATCGCCGCACTCCTCGGGATAGGTCTGGGCGAGAGAGGGGGTTCCAGGTAGAGAGTCGGACTCCTCGGCAGAAGTAACGGCCAGAAGCTTCAGGGTGCCGGCTTCAATCTGCCCGGCCACGCCGCTGACGTTGATGAAGGTCGCATCGCACTCGCCGGTTACCACAGCCAGAGCGCAGTCGTTGGAAGAGTCATAAGTTACAGTCCGAATCTGACAGCCGAAGGCGTTGGACAGTGCAATGGTTGCCAGACCGCCGGGAGATCCCAGACCGGTGATCGCCACGGTAACGGCGTTGTCGCCGCTGGAGAGTTTGTTAATGAAGCCCTCCAGTGTGCTGCAATCCCCATCGGCGGGGCCGATCAGGCAGTAGGGCTCATCTTGCAGGCAAACAATGGGAGTAAAATCCTCCTGGAGGACAATGTCCGTGGCACCGATGGCACGGTTGATAATCAGGTCACCGTTGACCCCCACGATGGTGTAGCCGTCCGCAGCCCGGGTCAGCCCCTGCTCGGTGCCCACCAGACCGCCGCCTCCCGCCACGTTCTCCACCACAAAGTTCACATTGCTGGGCAGCGCGTCCTCGGAAAGGCTTTGAAACAGGGCGCGGGAGAGTTGGTCCATCGTACCGCCGGCACCATAGGGGATGATGCAGGAAATATTGGTGGTGGGATAATCCGGTGCGGCGGTGTCCTCTCCGGAGGAGTCCTGGCCCGAAGACTGTTCGCCGGTGCCGCCGCAGGCGGTGAGACTGAGGCACATCAATGTCGCGAGAAGCAAAGCGATTCCTTTTTTCATGTTAATTCTCCTTTGTTCCGTATTTATGTATCCCCTGCCGGATCAATGGGCGGGGAATCACAACTTGATGACGGCCTTGACCACATCCTGACGCTGATAAAGCGCGGCGTCAAAGGCCTCCTGCACATTTTGAAAATCAAATTGATGCGAAGCGATGGCTTTTACGTCAATTCGACCGGTGGATACCGCCCGGATAGCTGTGGGAAAATTGTTGTGATAGCGGTAAATGGTCCGAATTTCACCCTCCTTATACATCAAATCCATAAAGCGGTAAGGAGTTTCGCCATTGATATTGCCGACAAAGACGATGACGCCGCCCCGCCGAACCAGATCTGAGGTTTCCGCCGCTGTGTGGGAGTTGCCGGCGGTTTCAAATACCACATCTGCGCCGCGGCCCTCTGTCAATTCCGTGACCCGTGCCATGGTATCCTCTGTGCTGGCATCGATAACTGCATCGGCTCCAAGTTCCAGGGCTTTATCTAATCGTTTGGAGAAGAGGTCGGAAACGATTACTCTGCCGGCCCCCCGGGCTTTGCAGGCCATCATGGTGAGAAGGCCGATGCACCCGGCACCCAGAATGACCACATCCTGCCCCAATGTCACATCACCCCGGCTGGCAGCCGACAGCCCTACGGCCAGCGGCTCGATCAAGGCCCCCTCCAGGGAGGAGACATTATCCGGCAGTTTGAAGGCCAGATGCGCCGGTATGGCAGCGTAGTCCCGCAGCATTCCATCATAGGGCGGAACTGAGGGGAAGCGGACATCTTTGCAGAGATTATAGCGTCCGGACCTGCACTCCGGGCAAACCCCGCAAGTAATCTGGGGCTCAAAGCAGACCCGGTCTCCAACGGCGACATTTTGAACACCCGCACCCACCTGTGTGACCGTGCCGGCGCACTCGTGGCCTAGAATAAAGGGCAGGTCAAAAGCCTTTCCCTTCCGCATGCCGGATTCAAAGAAATGCGCGTCAGATCCACAGACGCCCACATACTCGATTTTCAGTACAACTTCGCCCGGCTGCGCTTGCGGCATTGGAAGCTCCCGAATTTCCATCTTCCCAGGTGTGACCATGTAGGCGGCCCGATTCCGTATCTCCATGAAATCCTCGCTCCTTTTCCCCAAATACTTACTCACTAATTCTGAGTTGCCAAATTTTGTAGGTATTTTATGGTAAATTTATGAGTATCTTTTAGATAATTATAGCAAATATTGTGGGGTTTTCAATATCTAAATGTGATAAATTCTTGACGAAACTTTGGCCATTTTGAATAATAAGAGTTTTATTTACAGCAAATACCTGTGCAAAAAAATTCTTATTTTCATCATTTCTTGATTATTTTGGGAAAAATGATTGCATAATGGCAAAAATATGATATAATTTACCCAAATTATACCGAATAATTTGCTAATATTATAGGAGGAATCCTTATGCGGGCCGAGCGCCTTAATGCGATGGAACAATATATTTTGGGGAAGGAAACCGTTTCCCTGGAGGAATTGTCTACGCAATTTTCTGTATCTATGAACACGATCCGGCGGGATGTCATGGAACTTTTGAGCCGTGGAAATATCCGAAAAGTCTATGGAGGCGTCTCTTCCACCCTGATCAACCGGCCGGTGGGCTTTTCTGTCCGGGCCCAGAAAAACAGCCGGGCCAAGCAGATTATCGGACGGCTGGCCTCCCAACTGGTCAGCGATGGGGCGTCAATTTTTCTGGACTCCGGTTCCACAACGCCCTATATCCTTCAGCATATCGGCGAGAAAAACGGCGTTACCGTGATTACCCACAGCTTGACTGCGCTGTATGCGGCCTCGTCTTTGTCCAACCTGAACATTATTGCGCTGGGCGGTATTTACGCCCCCGCCACGTCGTCCTTTACCGGTATTTCCACACTGGATGCCCTCTCTCGCCTGAGCATTCAGACAATCTTTATCTCTGCTACCGGCGTTTCAATTGAAAACGGCCTTACCAACAGTACTTATCTGGAAGCCGAGATCAAGCGCAGCGTGGTACAGCGAGGCAATCGGGTTGTCCTGATGGCGGACCAAAGTAAATTTGGACATTCCGCTGTGATCAGCTTCTGCCCATTTGAGCAACTGTATGCCATCGTTACAGACTGCTTGCCCTCTGAGCCGTATCTGGAGGCAATTGATCGCTATGGCATCCGGCTGATTTGCCCTGGTCACGAAAGTGATTGAGTGCAATGCCTGGGGGGAGTTCAACGGAAAATCCGTGTTCTGAATCCAAAAACAGCGTTTTGATTTACTTTTCCTCAATTTTTTCGCATCATCCCCTTGTCTTAATACTACTGGGCTTATTGTTAGGCCTTGTTCAAACGAGATGGCAGCATTCATTTTGCATTCGCTATTTCTACAGGAAAGATCGACAAGTAGCGTCTAGACACATCCAATACCCTGTCCTATACGGGGCAAAAACGATGCCCGGACGCGGCGTCTCCGCATCCGGGCCGTGCCGACTTTTCGGAGGGCATTTGCTGGGACTTTCCCCATAGCTTTCGCCGCCCCCTTCTGGGCCGCCTTGGTGATGTGGGCGTAGGTGTCCGGAGTGGAGCCGGCCGAGAAGTGGACCGGCATCTCTTTCAGGGACTTCACCAAGTACATGGCGGTCACCAGCGACAGCGGGTACACCATCAAGAAGGGGAGTAAAATCACAGTCAAAGGAATCCGCTGAGAAACGAGACAAGCCCCGGGCCTTTTGGCCCGGGGCTTGTCATTAAGCTGTTTTCAACGCAGCAAAGAGACTCAATTGAGGGTAATCGTGTAAGTTGCGTCCGCTGCGCCATCCAGGTGCAGAACAACCGTCATGCTATCGGTGACAGCGGTAGTATCCTTCTCGCCATAAATCGCGCCGAAGGGGCTCACAACCTCGAAGTAGTCGGCAGCATTTCCACCATCGACCTCGAGAGCAGCGTACAAGTCAGCAACCGTAGCGTTAGCGGAAGATTCGATAGTGATTATCTTGGAGCTAATGCTCATAACGGAAGAAGAAATACTATCCTTAACCTTCAGCGTGCCAGAGCTTGCAGCTGCAACCTCAACCTCAACAGTCACTGTCGTGGTCTTGGAACCATCGGAAGAAGTGACCTTGATGGTATAGGTGCCCTCACCCAGAGCGGTGGTCTGGGCCTGGGTATCCGCATCCACATCGGTAGAGCCGTTCTTAGTCACCACAACCTTTGCACCAGCATCGTTCGGCTTGATAACGAACTTGGGCTGATCGTTCTGCGTAGCAGGCAGATTGATGGTGTTGGTCTCACCATCACCGAGCTTGGCAACAGTCTCGCCCTTCACAGTAATGCTAGCAATACTGGCATCATTGCTGAGCTCAGCGGCTTCAGTAGCCTGGGTCACGGTCACATACAGCTCTTCCAGAACCTTGCCGTTATCAGAGGTCTTGCCGGCATAGTCATAGGTGTAGGCATAGCCCTTCAGCGCATCCACCAGCTCCTTGGCGGAGATATTGGCGGCCACCTCATAGTCGGCATCCTCATCCTTGTTCATGATGCTGGCGTCTCTGTCATCGCCCAGGTCACCAACGGTCACCAAGGTGATAGCGGTGTCCTCGGTCACCAGATAGCGGCTGCCATTAATGGTCAGGGTGCCGGCGCTCTGGCTGATCGCGCTGGTCTTGTCAGTGTCAGCAATCACGCTGCCGCCTGCGGTGGCCGCCTGGAAGTCGGTCAGCTGACCGTCGGAATTACGGGTCAGATAGTGGGCAACGCCATAGTAGTCATTGTCGGAAGTGATCTTGTTGTCAGCAACAATGTCCTCTTCCTCATCACCGTTCAGAACAGTGTACTGATGATAGACCTCGTTGTCGGTGGTGACATAGCGGCCATCATAGGACAGAACATAGACCAGAGTGGTCTCCTGCTCACCGGAGATGGTGGCATCGCCGTCAATATCAATATAGATCAGAGCAGCATAGCCATTGTCACGCACCAGAGCAGAGACAGCAGCCTCACTGGAGGAATCCGTCAGCTCAATGGCGGGGAAGTTCTTCACGCCGGTGTAGACATACAGATCATCGTTCTTGTCGCTGACAATGACGATGGTCTCGTCGTTGGCCAGAGAAAGATCCGCCTTGGTAGTGCTGTTGGAATCGTTCTCGAAGGGAGCGACCTTGCTGTTTTCGGAAACAGTCCCCTTACCGCTGTAGCTGGCAATCTCCTCGTCATACTTGGACTCAACAGCATACAGAGTGTATTCGTCAGCAGAGTTCTTGCTGTAGGTGAACCAGCCGATCTGATCGGCGTCGGTTCCCCAACGAGCAATGGTGGACTTGCTGCTCACCTGCTCACCGGCCTTCTTATCATAGGCCTTGTCCACGACGATCTCGTCGGTGGTACCATCGGGGAAGATGGCGTTGGCCAGAGCGCGGGAGGTAGAGGTCATGCCGCTGCTGCTGCCGAATTCAGCGATGTACACATAATCGCTCAGGACAACAGACTCATCCACTGCGATGACATAGCCATAGGAATCCAGCACCAGGGAAGCCTCGCGGCCCACATTGTAGCTGGTTTTCTTGATGTTGTCGGCGGTGGCGGAGTACTCGTACTTGGTGCCGCCCATGGTCACATTGCTGCCGTCCTTATAGCCCTCAACAGTGCCGTTGACAACCTCAGCCTTGTCAATGCTCTTGACCTCGTAACGGCTGTTGTTGTTGACGGCGGTCACCAGGACATAGTCGTCGGCCTTCAGGTCGGTGATATTGGCGAAATCGTCCACATCCAGGGTCCGGCTGTCCAAGGTGATGTCGGTGTCATACTTGCTGGAGTCAGTGGTCAGGCTGACCGTCTCCTTGCGGGTGTCATAGTCGGAAGCGGCCTGGAAGACATAGGTGCGGACGGTGACGATGGTGACATCATTGGTGTCGTCGTCCACATAGATCTCGGTCAGGTCGCCGTTGGCAGTGTTGTTGACCGCGCCGGTGTTGTTGCGCTCAACATAGTCCTCCACGTCAGCGGTCTTAACGGGCGTTTCCACACCGTCGAACCACACGGTCAGGTCGGACTTGCCATCCGTCAGATCGTTGTAGACTGTGCGGCCCACAGCTTCATACACATCAGACTTGGAGACCTTGGCGGTGTAGGTGCCCACCAGCTGGTCCATATTGGCGTAAGTGCCGATCTCGTCGGACTTCAGAGTCCAGATGTTGGAAGGACGGCCGAAGTCATCCGCTTCGCCGGGTGCCTTCTGCAGATCGTCAAAGTACCGCTCGGCGAACTGCATCTTCTCGTCTTTCTCAATAGTGTTGTCCTTCTCGATGGGGTTCTCTACTTCTTTACGAGTAGAGGTGGAGGTGATCTCCACGCCGCCCACAACGATGGTATCCTTCTTGTCATACTCGACCATGGTGGCCTGCAGCATATTGAAGGCGTACAGGGCGGCCTCCTGACGGGTCACAGCCTGGGAGCCCACGAACTCGTCGTTGCCGTCGTCCAGACCGATGCCGCTGGCCTGCTTGATGACGCTGACCTGCCAGTTGGCGCCGGTGTAGCCCTCGATGGAGCTGTCATAGCCCAGAGCGCCCAGCAGCATCTTCATGAACGCGTTGCCGCTCAGGGTGCCGGTGGGACGGAAGGTGCCGTCAGCATAGCCGCTGATGATACCCTGCTGAGAGCAGTAGGTGATGTAGCCCGCGAAGGTGTTGGTCACGGGAACATCCTTGAAGGGGGCGGTGCTGGCCGCCAGAGCAGATGCGGTGGTGGGGCCCAGGATCAGGTTGCAGATGATCTTGGCGGCCGCGCCACGGGTCAGGACATCATCGGGACGGAAGTCGCCGTCGGAATAACCGTCGACAACACCCAGGGCAGAGATCACATCCACAGCTTCTTTGTAGGTGATCTCGCTGCCGTCCGTGAAGTCCTTGGCGCCCGCGCTGACAGTGACCAGAGACATGGTCATCACCAGAGCAAGCACCAGTGAAAGAAATTTCTTCATTCGGATTTCTCCTCCTTTAAAAGATTTGCAGAGAGCTTTTGAGGTCCAATCTCCGGACCGGCTTCATATGCGCAGGGGTGTCTCTTCCCGTTGCTCCGGCCCAGAGCGGACCACAGAAGTTCCTTTCTGCGCGTTCACTTTACCCCAGGAGAATGCTGCTGTCTACGATTTGCCGGGTTTTGTTAAAAAAGTGAAATAATTACTGGATTTCTTGCGCTTGCCATGAAAAGCAAGTGTAACCGATGAAAAAGTTCCCAAACAAAGGGGCGATTCCGGCAGGTCTCCTCATAGGGGCAAAAAGAAAGATGCCGTGAAAACAGATTCTCTGCTGCCACGGCATCTTTCTTCTGCTATGTGGGATGCATTGCCCAACAGGCTACGATTCTTTCAGATAGTATTTCTGGCCGACTTTAATCAGGTTTCCAGAATCTACTTCATGCTTGAGCAGCGCGGAGCATTGCTCGGTTTCAATCTGCAGGGCGGTGGTGATGTCCTTCCGACAGGCAAAGCCCTCCTTCTTCAGATATTCGTAGAGGGCTTCCTGCTGTCGTTCCGGCGGAACTACGGAATCCGGTAAGTAGTATTTATAGCCCACGCGGACCAGGAGACCCTTATCCAGCATGGCACGCAGCCGCTGATACGCAGCGGATTTGGTCTGGCCATATAATTCCATGATCTGGCTGCGTGTGATAGGGCCACTGCGGCGAATCGCCTCTGTGATCTTTTGTTCCCAATTGCTCTTTTCGTATCTGGTCCAGAGATCTCGCAACGTCCAGTTCTCCATGCCGCCGCGGATCAGGGCGGTTCTTGTGATCCTAGACACCCGCGAAACGTCCATGGGTTTTTTTGACTCGGCGGAGAGCAGGACATGGAGATCCTCCGTCCGCTTCTGGAGCCGCTTTGCCAATATTCTTTTGGCTGCCGCTGTCAGCGGTACCTCTCCTTCCGGCAGGTGAATCAGATTCTTCTCCAGATCCACCTGATCCCAAGTCAAGGACACAATGTTTTTAGCGGTCAGCCCCATGCTCCAAGTAAGCCAGAGTACCAAGCCGGCAGGAGTGTCTTTTTCCGCCTGCAAAATCTTCCACAGCTTGAACTCATCGATGTCCCCGGACTTCTCACTATGCTTGGGGCCAGCTCTTCCGTTCGGCAGATACTGGGCAAAATGCAATTGTAAAGACCGGATCTCCATACCGGTGATACGAGCCACATAGGACCAGTCGTGTTGTTCCAGTTGTCGAATTATATAGTCATGGCGCAGATCGACCAGACGCACGTTCGTTTGCCCTACCTCGTCAAGAACCCTGCGCGCTATCCGGGAGATTGCCTGGGGTTGCATTTGCTTATGGTAGCGATCAGAGCAGATCACGCAGTTATTTGTGGAATTCCCGGTGAGAAATGTCCATTTTCTGTACACGGAACGCAGGTAATCTGCCAGCATTTGAGTAATGGGAATCGTCCGAGCTGGCAACTGGAGTTGATTTCGTTCAAAATCCACCTGATCCCAAGTCAGGTTCGTGATCTCATCCCGTAGCAGTCCCGCCTGCCATGCAAGACGCACAGCCACACCGGCGGCATCGCTGGCGTGGCTTCCCAGAAGTCGTTCCATGGCCGCCGTATCCGGCCGATTCACAAAAAATTCTCGCATACGGCCCCTCCGTGCCCCGAATTCCCTGCCTGATGCAAATCGAAACTTGCTTGGGCGATTATTCGTCGACGGACGGGCTTAGAGAAACTTCACTGAACAGTTCCTGCCGCTTCCCTTTGCTCGCTGCCTCGTCACGGAATTATCATTCCGTCGCTGATTCATATGAAAGGGATTGGCGGGTCAAAGGGAAAAGACACAAAAAAAGCCCGTACTATCTGCACGGGCGAAAAAAACGATATTAGAACCAAGGCCGGACAGAATTTAACGTTTCCCCGGCTTTTTTCTGCTGCCCGGAGAGGCAAAACCCTCTTGTGGGCAGGCGCCCTATGTGATAAAATGTAATTGCAGATATGTAGGATAAATTGTTTTTTGCGATTATTTGTGTCGGAATGATAATTCCGTGATTACGATATCAGCCCCAGCCGGTCAAGCGTTCGCTGGTGCTCTGCGCCAGAAGTCAGCAGATAGATGCGCGTCGTTTCGATGCTGCTGTGGCCCAACAGGTCGGACAGTTTGACGATGTCCCGACAGGCCCGGTAAAACACGGTGGCAAACATGTGCCGCAGATTGTGGGGGAACACCTTGCCCGGCATCACGCCGGCGTATTTGCAAAGGCTCTTCATCTCCGCCCAGATCTGGCGGCGGCCCAGTTCTTTTCCGCTTTTGGTGCGAAAGATCGCACCAGAGGCGGTCTTTTGCTTTTGGGCATATTTGAGCAGCTTGCGGCAGAGTTTCCCCGGCAGCAGGATCACGCGGATTTTGCCTTTGAGGGAGACTTCGGCCTTGCCCTGCCGCACGGCTTCCACTGTGATATAGCGGACTTCGCTGACCCGGATGCCGGTGGCCCCGATGGTCTCCACCAGCAAGCCCAGCCGCTCCCGGCCCAGACGGCAAGCCGCGTCCAGCAGGCTCTGATAATCGGATTTTGTCAGCTCCCGGCCGGCATCCCGGAACAGCCGCCGCTGGATTTTCAGGAATTTCACCCGGCAGTCGTTTAGATCAAGGTACGCCAACAGGCTGTTTAAGGCAGAGAGCATGGCATTGATACTGGCGGGGGCGTAGCCCTGCTCCGCCAGATAGGCTTTCCACTCTGCGGTCAGCTCCTTGCAGATTTCGCGATCACCCAGCCAGCAGGCGAATGCCCGGATATCCCGAAGATACTTTTCCATGGTGGCTGCGCTCTTCTCCTCCAGCAGAAGGTGACGGGCAAACGCCTGTATTTGCAGGGGTGTCAGTTTGTGTTCGGACATAGGGGGGCCTCCTTGCATGATTTCATGCCAACATTGTACAGGAACGGCAGAGACAGCAAAGCCCACAGCGGTAACTGCCGCTGTGGGCTTGTGAATCCTGGTCCCGCAATGGTAGGATTGCCACCGGTTTCCAGAAAATATACGGGTTGCCCTATCTGCTTATCATGGGATTCTTCTCTTCACGAGTTATGGAAGCAAATATGATACCATACTGCTCCAGAGGCCGATGGGAATATCCGAAACACAACGAGGCTGCGTGCAGAAAAATATGCGTAAGCTGTTGATTACGAGTAGATTTTGCCTTTGTTCACAGCATCGAAATGCCGATGGCCGGCAGAGCGGGTTTTCCTTACGCAATTCTTCTGCCCCTCCGGCCGCGCAAAGTGGGTCCGGGCTTCCGCATGGAACTGCCCCTGGCTATAGCCGGGGACGATGCTTTCCCTGCCGAAAGGCGGGGGGCTTTTGGGATCGTCCGCCCCAAATCCTGTAAAAATTCTTTTTATTCCCCTGAAACGATGGTACTCTGAAACACGAATATACCTGTGAAAGGCGGTGAGGCGATGGAGCGGGAACAGACATGGATCAGGGCTATCCAGCGGCGAAACTCCCGGGAGGCGGCGGAGCAGCTGATCCAGACCTACTATGACGAAATCTACCGCTTCGTCTACCGTCAGACCGGCAGCAAGGAGGACGCCATGGACCTGACCCAGTCCGTCTTCATCGCAGTCCTGCGGGCATTGCCCGGCTACCGGGCGGAGCGGGCGTCCTTCCGCACCTGGCTGTACCGCATCGCCGCCAACAAGGTCATCGACACCCGCCGGAAGGCCCGGCCGGTCTCTATTCCTATTCAGGAAATGGAGCTCCCTGCAGCAGAGGACTTTGTGGCCCGCGTCCATGACCGGGCCCTGCTGGAGACCATCGAAGGCTATGTCTCCGGCCTGGACCCCGGGGAGCAGGCGGTGTTCCGCCTGCGGATCTACGGGGAAAAGACCTTCCCGGAGATCGCTGCCGCCATGGGAGAGCCGGAAGCGGCAGTGAAATCCAGATACTACCGCCTGATCGGGCGGCTGCGAAAGGAGTTTGGAGCAGATGGATAATCAAAAAATTTCCATGCCCACAGAGGCGGAAAAACAGCGGGCCATTGCCCGGATTCTGGATGCAGGCCTGCCCCGCCGGGTCGCCTTTGGCCGGGAGCTGCGGGAGGTTTTGCAGCGCATCGGCCCCCGCGCGCTGCTGTTTGGCGTGGGGGACTGTTTGGCCTTGTCCCTGCTGATCTGGGCCCTGTGCCTGCTGTCGGCGCTTTTTGTGGCCGGTTCCACCGGCTCTTTGGCACCGGCCCTGTTCCTGTTTTCTCCCCTGCTCTATGCCGCCCTCTCCCTGCTGACTGCCTGGAAGAACCTGCAGACCGGCATTTGGGAGTGGACCTGGACCTTCCAGCTCTCCGCCCGGATGGTGGCGGCCCTGCAGATGCTGTGCTTCGGCGGGGTGTCCGTACTGGTGTGTGTCCCGGCAAATATGCTGTTGTGGACCTTCACCGGGCAGGAGATGCCCCTGGGCTGGATGCTGGCACTGTCTCTGGCCAGCCTGTTTCTGTATGGCGCTCTCTCCCTGCTGTGCCAGCGGCTGCGGGGACCTGCCGGGTGGCTGGCGGCGCCGACCGGCTGGGTTCTGATGGGCCTGATTCCCCTGATCTGGCCCCGGACGGCGGAGTGGCTGACGGCCATCCCCACCGTAGTGTTCTGCCTGCTGGCCGCGGCCGGGATTACTCTGTACCTTTTGGAACTGCGCTGCTTCTGCCGGCGCCCGATGGAAGGAGGCGTCTCCTATGCTCTCCGTTGAGCACGTCACGAAAACCTATGGGAAGTTCACCGCTTTGGAGGACATTTCCCTGACCTTCATTCCCGGCGTCTACGGTCTGCTGGCACCCAACGGGGCGGGCAAGACCACCCTCATCAAGATGCTCACCACCCTGCTGTTCCCCACCAAGGGACAGATCCTGTGGGAGGGAGAAGACATCCGGGCCTTGGGGGCGGAATACCGGGGCCTGCTGGGGTATCTCCCCCAGCAGTTCGGGTACTATCCCAGCTACACGCCCCGGCAATTCCTCCGGTATGCCGCCGCCCTCCAGTGCATCCCGAAGCGGGAGGCGGACGGCCGCATTGACCACCTGCTGGAGACAGTGGGACTTGGGGATGCTGCGGACAAAAAAATGAAGAAGTTCTCCGGCGGGATGCTCCAGCGGGTGGGCATCGCCGTAGCCATGCTGAACGACCCGAAGCTGCTGATCCTGGACGAGCCCACCGCTGGGCTGGACCCCCGGGAGCGGGTGCGGTTCCGCAATTTGATCCACACGCTGGCTGAGGATCGGATCGTGATTCTCTCCACCCACATCGTCTCAGACATTGAGACCATCGCCGGGCAAATCGTCATGTTCAAGGATCACCGCCTCTACTGCTGCGACAGCCCTGCCCGCATCTGCGCCCGGTTCCAGGGCAGGGTATTCCAGCTTCCTGCCGGGACGCCCCTGGCCCCGGGACAGTTCCTGCTCAGCGAAGGACAGGGGGCGGATGGCCCGGTGCTCCGGGTGCTCTGCGAGACGCCCCCTGTCAATGGAACGCCGGTAACGCCGGGGTTGGAGGATGCGTTTCTCGCCATCTACCGGGAGGAACAGACATGAATCTGGCGGTCTATGAGTGGCGGAAGCTCTTCCGCCTGCCCGCCCTGTGGGCCTTCCTGGCCCTGTGTCTGGCCTTTAACGGGCTGCTGATCGCCACGCTCTCCCCCTATGACCGGGCGTTCTTCAACGAGACTTCCCAAACGGCAAAGGCCTTGGGCCAGCGGGTTGATGAAGACTTTCTTGCCGGGCTGGACGCTATACCCGCCACAGAGAACCGGGATTTGCTGCGTCAATCTGTCACCGGGATGGAGGACATTTTCGAGACGTATGACACCGGGGAACTCTCGGATTTCTATGCCGGTGTGGTGGAGAAATCCCCTCTGGCAGTTACCTGGATGACCTGGAAATATGATCTGCTGGCGAGCCGGGTGGAGCACCTGGCCCAGACTGACGCGGCGCTGGATTTGTACGCCGGCCTGGCCACCTACGGCAGCCACCAGTTCCTCTTCGGCGCGCTGTTCCGGGCCATTCTCTGTGAGAGCGCCATTCTGGCCATGCTGGGGACGCTGTATCTGCTGGGCTACGAGGGGATGCACCGCGCAGAGGGCCTGGCCTGCGCCTCCCGAACGGGACGGAAACTACGGCGGGTGAAGGTCCTGGCGGCTCTCCAGGCGTCGGCGGCGCTGTACGGCCTGCTGGCGTTCTGCACCCTGGTGCCCTACTTCCTGCTGTACGACTACAGCGGAATCTGGAATGCCAGCGTGTCCAGCCAGTTCAACTATTTCTCGGACATGCTGGTGGTCCGGCCCTTCCTCACCTGGGGGGACTTCACGGTGGGTCAGTACCTGGCCGCTGCCCTAGCCCTGGGCGCGGTGCTGACGGCGGTATTCTCCCTGCTGGCGTCGGTGTGCGGCACGCTGGTGCGAAGCCCCTATCTGGCGGCCTTGGCGCTGTGCCTGGTGTGCTTCGGCGGACTGGGACTGGTCTCCGTTCTGGGGGAGCTGGGCTGGTGGGCGGCCTATTTGATTGCCTGTTTCCAGCCGGTAACGGTCTGGCTCTCCTGCAGCGCCTGGTTCACGGAGCTGGGACTGAACGCCGTCCTCCCCTGGCAGGAGACCATCGCAAGCGGGCTGAACCTGCTGCTTTTGGGCGGCGGAGTCCTGTTGGCTCTCGGTTGGTTTGACAGAAAGGACGTGTCCTGATGGAACTTTTGAAATGGGAGCTGCGGAAGATCTGGCGGCCCGGCATCCTGGCGGCCATCCTGCTGCTGGGGGCGGTATACTACTGGATGTTCCCACAGTTCTATATCGAGCACTTTTGCAACGGTCCCCAGTCGGAGGCCCAGTTCGATCTGGCCTCCGACTGGGTGGAGCGGTATGGCCCCACCCTGGAACCGGAAGAACGGGCAGAACTGGACGAGCAGATGGCAGAGGAGATCACGGCCTTTGACACACAGATCACCGCCATCCCGGAAGCTGCGGCAGCGGGGCTGACGGACTATAAATCTTTTCTCTCCTTTCGGGGGGACTACCTGAACGGCATACGCAACACTGATGGACAGGCAGATATGGATGTGGAGGCCCTGCTCTACCGGGTGTACGGCGGCACCAACTGGTACCGGATCGAGGCGCTGGCGGATACTCTGGAGACCTATGATACCCAGGAGGATCACCGCGCTCTGATTGTCTCCAACCGACAGCAATTGGCCCAGCCGGAGGCCATGGTCCGGCGGGAGGCGGAGCTGGCAAGCTCGGATATGACCCATTCCCTGCTGCCGTCCTCTGTGAAATACTCCACTCAGGAGTACGGCAAGGATCTGGCGGTATGGTGCGTACTCAGCATCGTGCTCCTGCTCTCCCCCACCCTGGTGCGGGACCGGCTGCGGAACACCCGGCCCATGCAGTGGGCCTCCCGGCGGGGGCGGTCCGTTTTGAACGTCCAGATGGGAGCTGCCCTGCTCTCTGCGCTGGTGCTGGCGGTGGTGAATATAACAGTCTATGTCATTCCGTTCCTGGCCCAGGGGCCCCTGCAATTTGCCGCCTGCGGCCTGGACGGCATCTGGGAGTGGGGCACTCCCTGGTTCGACTGGACCTACGGCACCTATCTGCTGGTGCTGGCGGGGCTGATTTTGGCCCTGTCCCTGGGGGCCGCCGGGCTGACGGCCTTTCTCTCCCAGTACAGCGGCAACTACATCGCCATGCTGCTGAAGGCCGTTCCCCTGTTCGTGGCGGTGGGGGCCGTGCTGGGCTCCTGGCTTCTGGATCGGCCCTTCACGTTCCGCCCCCTCTGGGACGGCTACGGCCCCTGGGTGCCCAAGGGTGCGGAGGCGGTGGCCGCCGCAGTCCTGCTGGCTTTGGGACTTGGCCTGTGTGCCCTAGCCTGCCGGCGGCAGCGAAAGAGGGAACTATGATAAAGGAAATTTTATTTTCTCTTAAATTTTATCTCTACAAGTATGATCCGGATTGTGACCCGGAACGATGAAATAGCGCGGAGTGGAGCGCAGCAGCCTTCTAGTCTTGGCCCGTTTGGGGTCTAAAAACGCCCTGAAAGCATTGAACTGCAGTGGACAGACAAACCGATAGCAGCTCATAACCCGGGGGTCGTTGCTTCAAGTCCGGCTCCATAATCACAAAACCGTCTGATTTCTCGCAAAATCAGACGGTTTTTCTTCACCTTTTGCCTCCAAAGGTTTCTGGAGAAATTGCGCGATTTTGCAAAATTTGCAGTTGACCCAAACTGTGCCCCATACGGGATAAAAACGAGGCCCGGACGCGGTATTTTCGCCTCCGGGCCTCCTGTCTTTTCTTTTTCTGATGTTACCCTCTCCATCGACCTGTTTCTTTGCCATGGCATCCGCCTCCTTTGCAACGACAAATGCCACGGAAAAATAGCCAGGGCCTACGGCCATAGTTATCAGATGGTCAGGAAAGAGCTGCCGGCGACAGCTCTTTCTCTTTGTATAGCATATCAATCTTTGATGGGGATGCGTTCTATTTTCATTTTCCTTGCAGCCCGCCTTTCTGCCCCGTCCTCAAAGCAATACTCCCCGGCGATCCCCGTACCCAGATGGAACCCAGCGATGAAGGATGTCAGAGAGATTCCCCCTCCCAGTTCGTTCTCCAGATTTGCCAGTTGCAACAGGGTTTCTCGCTCTGGCAGATGCAAGTATTCTTTGATATCTCTGTAGGCCCGCTCCAGCTCCACCCGGACTTTTTGAAGTTCCGGCTTCCGCCAGAACCATGAGACAAAGCTGCAGAAAGCCGTGCATATCCCCGGGGTGACGCCTGTTTTTGCCTGTGCCTCTAGGCATTCTGGAAAATTGACTCCAAAGATGAGCCCCATCCTCTGTTTTACCCCCTCCCACTTTCGGCCACCTGAAAAACTCCCGCAACAGCCTGCGCTGCGGACAGTTGTGAACGAACCGGCGCAGCAAACGCGCCGGTTCTTTCTCCTGTTACGTCCTTCGTCGCTTAGACCTCTCTGGAAATGAGAGTTCGCTCCTGAATATCTTCGCTCGCAATAGTCTCCCCAGCAGCCCGATTCATGCAAAAAGGTCTGAGTCTACCTCTGAGCGATTTGCTGCACGTAAGGCTTTACAAGCAGAAAAAAGAGCTATTTTTTACCTGTCATTAGTAGGCTTTAAGCGAAGAACTTACTATCAAAAAAGTTGACTCCTCTCTCCAGCATATCATGAAAGCATTGCCAACTTTCGATATTGTCCTAAGGTGTAGCCCTCTGCGTATTTAAAAAAGCGGTTTAGAGCATACTCATTAGAAAAGCCACAAAGTTCGGCAATTTCGGTGAAGGAAAGTGCCGAAGTTCCAATCAAATCTTTAATATATTTTAATTTTTCTTCCCCAATAATACGGTTTAGAGGCATGCCTCTTTGACTGTTGCAAATCCGATTCAGCTGCCGAGAGCTTCTGCCAAAATGGCTTGCGACTTTTGAAACAGAGATCCCTTCACTGATATGTTCTTCAATATATTTTTGGATCTCCAACATCATTCCGGCTGCACTGTCTGGCTTTACATCCCTCTGGATTCCCCGGACATCATCAGGCAAAACAGCGATAAACAGTTGCAACAATAGACACTGGAGAAGGTTGGAAACCTCCTTTGAGGCCCATGGAGAAGTTTTTTTGAAGACCTCTCTCATCAGCTGGATATATGAAGAAGCGGCTTCCGGAAAAGGAAACACTAAAATTTTCTTGATTTGCTCTATCGCAGCCAGTATATAGGTGTCCTGACTTTCGATCTGAAATGCAACACTGAAACGGGTGCCACTATCAGAGGCCTCAGTAACTTGATGATAGTGGTTCGGAGGAATAATCATAAAATTCCCGGCTTCTATGGTTGTTGTGAAAATTTTATTTTCTTTTTCCACAGTCTGGCAAATGAATCCATCCAACATAAGTTGCAGCTCATAGAAGGTATGCTTATTTTTCTTTGAGAGAAGAATATCCCTTCCCCCTGCACGGAAAAAAATCCAGTATACATCCAGCTTCATATAGGGATCTTCAATTTTGATAATTTGTCGGTTCATGGGCTGATGACTATTCAAAATAGAACGACTGATCTCTTGGTTCATATCATCACCTACAATATAGACATCAAGCACAATAGCTGCAGTGAGTTTTTATGTGTGATTGTTATAATTATACCATCTTCGCCTTTTTCGTTCAAGCGTTACCTGTTGGAATATGTCCGAAAATGTGTATTTTATGACCAAGTCTGTGATTGACCATGTGGCTATTGTCCTGCTATAGTGGAATTAACGGCAAAAGCCCCCAAAATATATAATATTGTTGACGTTTTTGCCAAAATAAGGGGGCTTTTGACAACATTTGGGAATGGAGGAAATAAAATGAAACGCATATTTGCTCTCTTGTCGGCGGTAGCTATGGCGCTCACATTGGTAGCTTGTGGAGAGGCGAGTGGGAGCACCTCTTCTTCCGGCCAAAGCTCTGGGGACACAATTACGATCAAGCTTCCCCACTGCTATGTGGAAGGACACCCCTTAACCGATACCCTTCAAAATTTCTTTAAGCCCGAATTGGAGAGCCGTTCCAACGGACGTCTCACTGTGGATATCTATCCCAATTCCACCCTCGCAACCGAAGAGCAAATCTATGAAGGACTCCGAAATAATACCTATGAGATGGGAGTTGTCGGTACCATTTTTCAGGACCGAATTCCTTCTGTCGCAGCGTTCCAGCTCCCGTTTTTATTTACGGACTATGATCAGGCCCGTGCTGCTCTGTATGAAGGGGATTATGGATACCAATTGATTGGCGATGTGGCCTCTCTTGGATTTACAGTTAACGGGATTGTACCTGATGGATTTCGGGTTATGACCATGAACAAAAAGGTAGAAAGCCTTGCCGATATGCATGGCCTGAAAATGCGGATGCCCAATTTGGAGATCATGGTTGAAATCGGTAATTATCTAGGCTTTGCTGTGACTCCTATGTCCATGACAGAGGTTTTCTCCGCACTGGAACAGGGGGTCATTGATGGTCAGGAAAACCCGCCCTCCACCATTCGCTCTCAGGGCTGGTATGAAATTCAGGACTATTTGCTGGTCTCCAATCATGTGTTTACGAGTCTCTTCCTGTGCGTAAACAACGACTTTTATAATTCTCTGGATAGTGAACTGCAGAACATTCTGGACGAAGTCATTGATGAGACCTGCGCTCAAATTTGGGACACGGCTCAAACACAGGCCCAGGAGGATTTGGATTATATGTCCAGCGAAGGTGGCATTGAGGTTTACGAACCCTCCGATTCGTTCCGCCAGGAGATGGTGGAGGCCACGGCTCCTATGTATGATAACATGTATGAAACTGCTCCCGAAGTGGAGGAAGTTATTAACGCCATCCAAGCCATTCAGTAGGTGAATGCGAGAGGATAAAAGATGAATTTTATTCGAGCTATATTCAAATGGATTGACCGCATTACAGCATGGATTGCGGTGCTGTCCTTGGTTCTCATGTTTTTCTTTGTGTTTTTAAACGTTGTTACCCGCTATATTTTGGGAACCGGATTTGCCTGGTCCGAGGAAGGCGCACGCTATGCTATGATGGCGGTGATTATTTTGGGCGTTCTTGAGGTCACACACCAGCGCGACCACTTCGCCGTGGATCTTCTTACCAATGTTGCTCCCAAACCTGTCCGCCGCTTGATGAACATTTTTGCGGACATCATGATGTTAGTCATCATGTATGTTATGACGTTCGGGAGCTATCAAATGGTGGTCCTTAACTGGGAGAACCGAACTCCGGCCATTGGGCTGCCCTCCTGGCTTCCCTATGGACTGCTATTGTTTTCCAGCGCCATAAGCATCCTGTACCTGCTGTTGCAGCTATTGTCTGATCTGGGGCTAAATCTGGAAAAGGACCACTCCAAAGAAGGGGGCTCTGCTGAATGCTAATTTTATTTTTAGTCACTCTATTTGTGCCGCTCCTTCTAGGGGTTCCTGTAGCATTCTCCTTGGTCATCAGCGCGATTGTACTGATGGCATCTCAAGACCTGTTTTCTTCCCAGCTGATTGTTCAGCAATTCGTTGGCGGCATAAATAGCTTTTCTCTTCTAGCCGTCCCTTTCTTTATGCTAGCGGGTGAATTGATGAATAAAGGTGGCATTACCCGCCGGATTGTGGACGTGGTTTCTATCTGGGTTGGACGCTTTTGCGGCGGCCTGGGCTATGTGGCTATTATTTCCAGTATGATTTTTGCCGGCTTAAGTGGTAGTGCCATTGCGGATACAGCTGCCCTAGGCGGCGTTCTGATCCCCATGATGAGTGAACGCGGGTACGGGAAGAGCCGTGCTACTGGTATCGTCATTTCATCTGGAATCATTGCCAACATCATTCCCCCCAGCATTGGTTTTATCTTGTTTGGTGTCGTAAGTGGAGCATCCATCAGTCGGATGTTCATGGGTGGCCTTGTCCCGGGCGTTATCATTGGCTGTGCACTGATGATTACATGGTTCTTTACTGCCCGGAAGGATGGCCTGAAAGCCGAGCCCTCTACTCTTTCCTCTTCGGAAAAATGGCACATTTTTTGGCAAGCTATTCCGGCCCTGCTGCTGCCCATCTTTATCATTTTCGGGCTGCGCGGCGGTATTTTTACCCCTACAGAAGCCGGTGCAATTGCCTGTGCGTACGCGCTGGTAGTGGGCATGTTTATCTATAAAGGATTTTCTTGGAAAGATCTTCCTGCCGTCCTCCTGGACACCGTCCGCTCCACTGGCAAAGTGCTCTTTATTGTGGGCGGATCACTGACAGTTTCCTGGATTATCACCGCCAGCAATCTCTCCAGCGAACTCGTTTCTTATTTCCACGGCCTTGTTGCCCATCCTGTTCTTCTGGTTCTCTGCTGCCAGTTGCTGTTTATTCTCTTTGGCATGGTTCTGGATATCGTCCCCATTATCATGATCCTGGTACCTGTGATGATCCCCTTAGTGAATGCTGCAGGGGTCAACCTGGAGTATTTCGGCATTCTGTCTATTATTACCATGACCTTTGGCCTCATCACGCCTCCTGTCGGCACTGTGCTTTATGTCGGCAGCGGCATCTCCAGGATTTCGATTGTTGAGGCGGTTCGAGGGGCATTCCCCTTTATGATGGTTGAGGTGGCCGTAATTATTGCGCTTTCCATCTTCCCGCAGATTGTTTTGGTCCCTCTATCTATCATTATGTAAAAGGAGGACTTATGAAGATTACAGGGCTATCTATTAATTGCATGGAATATCAGCAGGACTTCTGGATGTCCTCCGCCAGCGCCAATCAGATTTACAACAAACGCTTCTGTATCTTGGTACGAATTATGACAGATGAGGGGATCGTGGGCATCGGGGAGTCAGACTATCCCGGCGGGCCCCCCTCCAGTGTGGTCTCTGTATTGGAAAAAGAACTTGGGCCCAGCCTAATCGGGAAAAACCCCTTAGACATCCAGGCCATCTGGGATGATATGTATTACATGCACATTCAGCACAGCCGCGTAGGGATTCACATGCATGCCATCAGCGGTATTGATATTGCCCTATGGGATATTGCAGGTAAGGTTGCTGGCCTTCCTTGCTATCGTTTGTGGGGAGGGCATCACAATTTGATTCCCGCATATAGTAGCGGCGGCATGTACTACGGACTTCCTGGGGAAAATCCAGATGGGATGCTGGGAATGGAATCAGAAATGGCCTATACCAAAGAAAAGGGATTTCGGGGCTATAAAATGAAAGTAGGCAAGCCCACGTTGACGTTGCAACAGGATCTCGCCCGTGTGCAGTATGCCCGAGATTCTCTGGGGGAAGATGTGGATCTAATTGTGGATGCCAACTGCACCTGGGACCTACCGCTTGCATATAAGTACCTCCCTTACCTAGAGGAATTAGGAATTACGTTTATTGAGGAACCGTTCCAGCTTGACCACCCTTATTCTTATCAGGCTCTGTCCCAGCAGACCCGCATTCCCTTAGCTGGCTCAGAAAATGAATCTTCTATTCGCGGTTTTCAAGATCTGATGCGTTCCGGCGTTTACTTCGTGCAACCAAACGTTTGTCGTGTGGGGGGGCCTACCGGCATGCGCCGCATCATGAATCTAATTGATCTGAACGAGCGGGTGTTTGCTCCACATTCCTGGTCGTCCATTATTTGTATGACTGCAAATATGCATTTAATGGCAACTGTGCGTAAGCATTACATGCTTGAATATGACATCAACCCCAGTGCTTTCCGAGAGGATCTCATTTTGGAGCCATATCCCTTTAAACAGGGCACTTATGAAATTCCGGATCGCCCGGGCTTCGGTCTGGAGTTGAATATGGAGACGGTAACTCGTCACACCATTTATCAAACACAGGTCTTTTAACTTTTCGGATAGAGGCGTTGTTGTTTGCACATCGTGCAAACAACAACGCCTCTATCTTCTTTGCTCCTTGCAACATCCAGAAACCGGGCCCAAGCTTTCTTTGAAAGTCAAAGGCGGCCTACACCCAAAAGAGAGTACACGGGGACTCACTCCGCCAAACGGATTGGGACTCGTATGCTGCTCCACTTCTGCAATTTTGGCCTCTGAATTTTTTGCACAGCATCGCAATTCCGATAGCAAACAAGTCCGTATTTCATTCCACCACACTTCGGCGCCGGCCGTCCAAAGTAGGCGTGGGCCCCTGCCTACAAACAGGCAGCGCTTGGCTGCTGCCGGCAAGCCAAATGCTCCGCGCGTCCTACCGGGAGCGGAATTTAATGACATTGGGCCAAAGCCCCCTCCCGCCTCATTGGCTTACAGGAGGCCAGTCCATTCCTCTGTGCCGTTGTCCATATCATAACTGTGAGCGTTGGTGGCCTCCATAAGTAGGCCCAATGGGTCCCTTCCACATCGGAGAACCGCCGCAGTTCATCAGTATGGCGGTCCATATACGCTGTGTTGGCGCTGCGGCCCAACATTCGGTTAACGATAGCAGTTACCTGTGCCCGGGTGATAGAATATATGGCCGGAACGTACCATCGGAAAATCCGCCGATCCAGCCGTACTGGGCGGCGCTGGTCACTTGGGTACAAAACCAGTCATCCTCGTTCGCGTCGGAGAAGAGGCTGGTTCCACCGGGCGTCTCGTTGGCAAAGCGTATGGCGATCACTGCGAATTGGGCCTGGGTGATATCCCGATTGGGCTGAAATGCGCCGTCGGAGTAGCCCTGTATGATGCCCAGGGATAACAGCAGAGGCGCGCCACATATCATCTGGAACATCTGTGCAACGTATCGGTGATAGACACGTTCTTTTCCAATAGTAGGTTGTAGAACATCTGCGCCGCCTGGCCCCGGGTCATCTGCCGGCCGGGGGCGAAAGAGCCGCCTGTGAATCCGTCGAGATAAACCGTATGGTCTCTGGTATTCAACCAGCTGGACACGTCGGTGTTATCAGGATCGGCGATCGGCTGAGTGGCCTTAAATACCACCTTGATGGTGTGGTTGGCCCGCACGTTCTCAAAGGTATAGTGACTGATAGCGCCTACGCTCTCGCCATCTACCAGCACATTAAAAATCCGGTAACCGTCGCCGGCCATAATGTGGAAGGCCCGGTCGCCGCCCCGGCTGACGTTGGCGCGCCCGGAGGGGGTGATGGAGCCGACTTGGCCTGTCTCGGCGGTGATGGCGCGGGATCCGCTGGTCCTATTGGGCCGCTTTTTTCTGTTCTGGCAGCTCATCCCAACCGACGGCCAGCTGCTCCGTGTCCAGCAGACGGTCGTAAGCCTGTTCCGCCAGCAGCCGCACGCCGCGGTCGATCTCTGCCTGGGTGACCAGATACAGCTTTCGCAAGCACCGGGGATTGCACTTCTCCGGCGCTACACGGGCCGCACCAGACAGACTCTGGATGTCCCCCGTCACCTGTGTCCGCCGCAGGGGCCGCCTGCTTCTGGTGACGAACACCGGCCCTGCCGTCAGCCCCTGCCGGCGGCAATAGGATAGCAGCTCTGCCTGCAGACACCTTGGCAACTGGACACGCCGCTGCTCACCGCCGGAGACAGCTGGTGTGCGTCCACTCTGCACGGCCTCCACAGTGATCTGAGGCAGTTCTCCGACATGGGCTCCTGTCAGGGCAATTGCTTTCACCAAAAGATACGTTCTCTCCTTTTCCAGCGCCCGGGCAGCAGACAGCAGCCGCAGATATTCCGTTCGGGTCAGTTCCGACTGGGGTGCCGTTTCCGTCTCCAGCTGTCCGGTCAGCTGCAGATCCCGGCGGCCCAAGTAGTCCAGCAGGCCGTTAGCGGCGGAGATGTTTGTGTTCACTGTGGCCGGGGCATATCCCTCTGCCAGCAGAGCCTGCCGCCATGTCTCCAGAGTATTCAGGACGATTTGCTTGTCAGGCGGCAGATAGTCGTAGAATGTCTTCAGTTTTGCGGCGTAAAACCGCACGGTCTCTTCCCGGCGCCCTCGGTGATTCAGATCCTCCAAATAGGCCCGGATGCTCTCTTCACTTACCGTTACACCGATTGCTTTCAGCGGTGCTGCCGCCTTTTGACACACCGCGCCTGTTCTCTGCATTGCTCCTCCCCCTATCAACGAAATCAACATTTTGAATACGTCCGCGGGCAAAGTAAGACCTGGAGCGCATGATTTCAGGAGAGAATCCGCTTCTAAAACACGCTCCAGACCTCGTTGGGGCAGAGAAAAGAGGGCCGAGAAAAATCCTTTTTCCCGGCCTGATTTTGTGCGTCCCAATTGGGGGGAGTCCCTTGCGGTTCCTTTCAAACCGTGCTATAATAAAAGCAATTTATGTAAGAAAAAAGGGGCCGTTGAAATTTTTTGTGACAAAATGTTGATTTTGACCTACGAAACCAGCCCCAGACGTTCCAGTTGCCGGGCGTGCTCCGCTCCGGAGGTCACAAGGTAGATACGAGTGGTTTCAATGGAACTGTGGCCCAGCACATCGGCCAGCCGCACGATGTCCTTGCAGGCCCGGTAGAAAATGGTGGCGAACAAGTGCCGCAGATTGTGAGGAAACACCTTGGCAGATTCCACTCCGGCGGACTTGCACAGCCGTTTCAGCTCTGTCCAAATCTGGCGGCGGCTCAGAGAGGTTCCGTTTCTGGTGAGAAAAATCTCGCCTGAAACGGTTTTGTGTTTTCTGGCGTATTTCAGCAGTTTGCGGCAAAGCTTGCCCGGCAGCAGGATGGTGCGAATTTTTCCCTTGAGGGAGATCTCGGTCCGACCCCGCTGGGCGGCCTCCACGGTGATATACCGCACCTCGGACACCCGGATACCGGTAGCGCAGATGGCCTCCATCAACAGGGCCAGCCGCTCCTGCCCACGCGCTCTTGCCGCGGCCAGCAACCGCTCGTACTCCTGGCGGGTCAGTTCACGGCCTGCGTCGCGGAACAGGCGGCGCTGGACTTTCAAAAATTTTGCCCGGCACTCGTCCCAGCCCAGAAAATGAAACAGTCCGTTAAGTGCAGCCAGCATAGAATTAATGGTCACCGGGGCGTAGTCTTTAGAGAGCAGGTGATCCCTCCATTCGGCAACCAGTTCCCTGGAAACTGGTCTGCCGTCCAGCCAGCCGGCAAAGGCCCTGATATCCCGGAGATACTTTTCAATGGTGCCGGGGCTCCGCTCCTCCCTCCGCAGATGTGCCGTATATGATGCGAGTTGTGCCGGGTCGATTGTCCGCTCAGGCATTTCTATAACCTCCTACAAATATTTTTCTTTATTTTATCTTGCAGGAGGCAGCTTATGCAGTACTAAGAGCCCTCCAAAGTCCGTTCAAAGTCTGGTTTCATTTTTTGTTTTCTGTAGTATACGTGAACTTGTAACGGGCGGTCCGTTATGCGTTTTTTGCTGTGTGTTTTTTGAAGCAGATGGTCGGCCGATGAACGTAAAGATTTCAGATATTGCCGCTCCCCATAAAAGGCCCGGCTGATAGAGCAATTGGGATTCTGGTTGCCTCTCTGATCCGGCAGCCAATCAACTTGTAAGGGGTTTGGATGGGACGGATTGCCCTGTGTGCCTGCCGCATTTCTGGTCAGAGTGTCAGTGCGACCGGAGGCTGCTTTGCTCTGCCCGTATAGGAAAATATGGCCTATACAGACTGCGGTTTGCTGTTTGAAGCCAGTATGGCATCCGCTATGATGTCCGCCATAGTTTTAAGAATAGAAATTTTGTGGAGGAAGTGATCTGCGTCACCTGGGCAGAGCGGCAAGACGCCAAAACCGGTATTTAGCAGGATGTTCGCCCCTCCTTTCGTTGTGATCTTGTGCTTCCCATAGCCTGCCCCGGAATGATAAAAGCCGCCGTAGAGTGGACACGACCTCCGGGGGTGGGCGATTTCGGGGCTAAACACACTTGGAAAGCACGGTGTATCGGATGGAGAATTCTGCCTCAGCTTATCACCTGAAAGGCGTTATACAGGTCCGCCTCCGCATCCGCAAAACTGTCTGATTTGCGATCAATCAAGCTGGTTTTCCCGGCTTTTGGCATCAAAAAGCTCGGACCAGATCGGGAGGCACTTCCGCCTGTCCCGAACCCCAAACCATACAGGGCAAAAACGAGGCTCAGAAGCATTTTCTGCATCTGAGCCTCCTGCTGTTTTTGGTTTCAGAACCATTTGCCGGGACTTTTTCCATGGCTTTTTCCGCCTCTTTTGGGGCCGATGGTGTGGCGTGGGACTAGGTGTCCAAGGTCAATCCCACACTGAAATATCAGAGTGGCGAATGCGCGGCGTAGGTCGTGGAACCTCGCTTTCAACAGCCGCCCGCTTCAGAACCCCGTGGAACATGTGCGGGACGCTGTACAGGGAGACCGGTCCGCCGGTGTGGGAGGGGAATACCCAAGGGCTGCTGCCGCTTTTCCCTTCGGCCTTTGAAAAACGCCCAAGCGGGCGGCAGATGGCCAAATAGACACGCCTCTGCAACGGCGGAACGATGGTCCAAAACCGGTCCCGGACCGCCTGGAGAGGAACTCTGCCCATCCCGCAAGGCGCATAGCGGCCGAAAGGCAGTCACGTGGGGCATTACCCGCGGGTGTTCTGCGGCTGTTTGGCGGAGTGCCCGCCAATTTCTGCCGGATCGGACGGATGGTGAACCGCGGGCTGCCGTCGCGTCGTCTGGCGGCCCTGGTCATCAGCTCAGCTATCTCCGTGGTGCGGAGACCGCGCTCCTCCGGCTGACGATGCGGAACACCAAGAAGTCCGATTCGTACAGCGCTTCGCAGCTGCCGGACGGTAGCACGGCAAGTACGATCACAGTTGTGCATTGAGGAACAGCGTCAGGTCATCGCGGCTTTTGCAACTGGTCCCTTTGACGTGGCTTCCCTCCTGTCGGCCTGTTTCTTCTCACAGATTCAGACGTTTGGGGCGGTGCCTATGAACCGCCTCGTTTATACAGAATCAGGTGCCTTTGACGATTCCGAACAATAGAATCCAGAGACACATGCAAAGTGAACGCGCCTTGATTTGATGTTCTCGCCAGGAAACGGTCCTCTGTAAAAGTTTACTCTTCCAGACGATCTCTGCTTTCCGTTGAAAATACGCGGCCCTTCCATAAGAAATTGCTTTTGGGAACGCTGAATTGAAATCATCTCTGTTCTATGCCTCTGTTCCGTTCAGCTTCCACCGGGCGCTCTCACTCTGGAGCTCCACCATGCGGCGGTAGAGGCCGCCGCGCTCCATCAGCTCCGCCGGAGTTCCCTGCTCGGCCACCCGGCCGTTTTCCAGCACCACGATGTGGTCCGCCCCGGCCACGGTGCGCATCCGGTGGGCGATGACCAGCACCGTCTTGCCTGCCAGCAGGCGGGAGAGGGCGCCCTGCACCTTGGTCTCGTTCTCTACATCCAGGCTGGCGGTGGCCTCGTCCAGCAGGACGATGGGGGCGTTTTTCAAAAGCGCCCGGGCGATGGAGATGCGCTGCCGCTCCCCGCCGGAGAGCTTCGCCCCGTTTTCTCCGATGGGGGTGTCGTATCCCTGGGGCAGACGGCGGATGAACTCCCCACAGTTGGCGGCCTCCGCCGCGGCCCGCACCTCCTGATCGGTGGCTCCTCGCTTGCCCAGGCGGATGTTCTCCATCACGGTATCGTCAAAGAGCACCACATCCTGGAACACCATGGAGTAGTCGGTCAGCAGCGCCTCCGGGTCCACGGTGGAGATGTCCACGCCTCCTACCCTGATGGTGCCCTCCGTAACATCCCACAGCCGGGCGGCCAGCCGGGCGCAGGTGCTCTTGCCGGAGCCGGAGGGTCCCACCAGAGCGGTCACTTCACCCTCCCGGGCGGTAAAGTTCACACCGTCCAATACCTTCTTCTTGTCGTAGGCGAAGCCCACATGGTCGAACACAATGTCGTGGCCCTTGGGCTGGAAACGCTCCACTCCCTCGGCGGTGGGGGTGTTATAGATTTCGTTCATGCGGTCGGCAGACACCTGGGACACGAACAGCTCTGCAATGAGGGCCAGACTCTGGTCGAAGGGGGCGTACACACGGGTGATGACCAGCAGGAACAAAAACAGCAGCATGAAGTCGATCTGTCCGGAGACGATCAGGCTGGCCCCCGCCAGGATGGTGGTGGCGACCCCCAGGCGCATGATGACGCTGGCCGCATTGACAAAGATGCCGGTGCCCAGCTCGCCCTGGATGGTGACCTTCTCATGGTCGTCGATCTTCTGGTTGAGCCCGGCCAGATAGCGCACCTCCTGGTTGGTGGCGCGGATCTCCCGGACGTTTTCCAACGCCTCCTGGATGCCGTCGGAGACACGGATTGCGGCCTGTTTCGTCCGCTCCGAGGCCCGGGCGGAGATCTTCCGGGTGCCGAACAGCAGGCCGAAGGCCACCGGCACCCCCCACAGGCAGGCGATAGTCAGCCGCCAGTCATATACCAGCAGGCAAACCGCGATAATGGCCGTGGAGATGTAGGCGCCGTACAGGTATCCCAGCACATGGGACCAGACGTGCTCCATGCGGTTCACATCGCCCATGAGGGTCTCGGTCAGGTCCGCCAGATCCCGCTTGCCGAAGTAGCCCAAGGGCAGCTTGCGCAGCCGCTCCGCCAGGCTGAGGCGGGTGGACTTCACCTCGTTATAGACCAGGCCGTAAGTGGCGTGGTACTGCTGTAGGTGGGTCACGAAGGACAGGATGACGAATGCGATTACCAGCCCAAGAAAGAGCGCCGGGCCGGGCAGCGGCGCTCCGTCCGTCAGGGTTCCCATCAGGCCGTACATCAACAGGTACAGGATGCCCATGCCGCCCATGACGACCAGATTGACAATGACCGTCCAGAAAGCGCCCTTTTTGGTGTTTCTCACGCCCTGGTCGGTGAGGGCGTATTTCCGCTGAAACTTTTTAGAGAACATTTATTTTGCCTCCCCTTCGCTGGTGATCTTCCACTGGACCGCCTGGTTGTAGTCCGCCCACATCCGGGCATAGAGGCCACCGGCGGCGGTCAGCTCCTCATGGGAGCCCTGCTCCACGATACGGCCCTCGTCTAGCACCAGAATCTTGTCCGCGCCCACGACGGTGGACAGGCGGTGGGCGATCATGATAACGGTGCGGCCCCGGGTCAGTTCGGAGAATGCCTTTTGGATCAGCGCCTCGTTCTCGGGGTCCGCGAAGGCGGTCGCCTCATCGAGGACGACGATGGGCGCGTCCTTCAGGATGGCCCTGGCCAGGGCGATGCGCTGCTGCTCGCCGCCGGAGAGGTAGGTCCCCTCGGAGCCGATCAGGGTGTCCATGCCCTGGGGCAGCTTCTCCAGAATGTCCCCGCACTGGGCGGCCATCAGCGCCGCGCGCACCTGCTCCCGGGTGGCGTCTGGGCGGGCGGCCCGGACATTTTCAAAGATGGAGGCTTTGAACAGGCGGCTGTTCTGGAACACAAAGGCGATCTGGTCCATGAGCACATGGGGGTCGATCTGCCGCACATCCACGCCGCCCACCTTCACCGCGCCGGAGGCGGCGTCCCAGAACCGT